>JAABUL010001956.1_pt1 | contig 36358 bp, 45 predicted proteins | sample 5559151 | NCBI WGS metagenome assembly JAABUL01 (sample SAMN10711876, study PRJNA513368) | rock metagenome | isolation source: Antarctica rocks | place: Antarctica: Victoria Land, Pudding Butte sud | reverse complement strand
GGGCGAGGAGTGGGACGGGGCCGCCGCTGCCGGTTGCTGTTAAGGGGAAGGAGTGAGAGGATGAACTTGCAGGGAGGGGGTGTGAAACCTATGTGTGGGATTGATGGAATGATTCCTTGTGGTTTGCATTGCGGGAGGAGTTCCGGGGGTGATTGTAAATACATGGGGCAGAATTAATGTCGTTATATCCTACCTCGATTGCAGACTTCAAGCTATCGTCGACAAACCAAAGCAGCATCATATATATAAAGTCGAATATTGCTTGTCGTTGTGATTCAATGATTGATTTGTGATGGCTTCCGGCTCCTTCCTGTCCGGACATCCGCAATCACCTTCATCACCACCACACCTGCCCCGCAGGCTACTCGGACTTAAGGTGAATGAACTCCACCTCACACGCAATGTACACGTGAGGCAAGACGTGAGTCCGGGAATGAGGTGGTAAGGCGCGCATCCAGTCCCGATTCTCAATCTTTCTCTCTCTCATCGTTCAGGTATGCTGTTCAGTTGAACCATCTACCCACCACAGGCGAATACGAGCATGGCGTGTCTCCTCGAGCTCAGCCATGAGCTCCTCCACTGCATCTTCACCGAGATCGAGCCAGCCGATGTTGCGAGCGTGAGTAGGACGTGCCGGACACTACACTCATATGTTGTTGGCAACCGGCTGTTGCATAAAGAGATATACATCCGGCGGTATGATGAGCCCACAATCAACCAAACCGAGCCGAACTGGGAGGAGGAGATGCGCAAGACCGTCCGACTGGAGAAGTTACTAGAGAGCGAGGACTGGCAGGTGAAAAGAGACAACCTAGGCTTCATCGCCGAGCACATCAACTCCCTGATAAACACGGCCCACACCGACGCCGACGAATCCGCCAACGTCGAGCTGTTGCGGGATTACTTCCTCGACGACTCCAACATCCAAACCCTCCTTTGCTCGAGCTCCCTCTTCAACACCGCCGGCACCGAACTCCAAATTGCCGCCCCAACGCCCTCCCTCCGACAAGCCTCCGCCAAACTCCACTGCCTCTACGGCCGCCCCATCGACCCGGTCCCCAGCAAGCGTTGCTCGGCACACTACTCCATCTCACCCTTCTTCGCCATCCGCAACATCAACAATGCGACATCTCCTTCCTCCAGCACGCGCAGCCAAACGCGAGCCTATCCGGCGCATACGGTAGCTCGGAGTAAAGTCTACGACCTCCGGCAGTACACGGAGCACACCCTCTGGGTAAGAACTGATGGGTAAAGGGGTACTCGTGGACAGATGTCTGCGTGTCTCTCTGATTTAAGACATTGCTGACCCTTCTACCCTTCTGTTCTGTAGGGCCCCTTCATGGACGACGGAACCCAAAACGTCGACTGGGAGAAAGTCGAAGCCATCATGCTCGTCCTGGGCTTCAACCTCAACAAATTCACCGAGCGCTCCGGCGGCCGCTTCGAGCAAGTCTGGGATGATCCGTTCGTGGGCGCTACACCGCACTCTTATATCTCACCTCCTTCAATCACCGATCCGAGCAAGGAACTCGACGAGGAGATCTCGCTAGTCCGTGAGCTGCAGCCATCAATCGACTCTCTAGACCCATACGGCGTAACAGGAACCTGGATGCGTGTAGTGTGCTTTCTGGATTATAATGATCTTTATGCCTTTAATTTCAACACGGAGATATCGCCTGAGGAGGTGAGAGAGCCGATTGATACTGAAGAAGGTATTATTTACCTTGAAGAAACTGTACGTGTTCAACGCTGATGTGGGAGATGTGTGTGTAGCGATCCGACTGATTCGTATCAAGCTGCAAGTTACGAAGATTGAGCCGCCGGGCTCGGGAGAGGAGGACGAGGATGGTGAGTATGGAGCCCCTGCAGGAACCACGGAGGGGAGTGGGGATGGATTGGATTGGAGTGGGTTCGAGGGGGAAAGGCTGCCGGTGGTACATTTTCGGGGCACGAGTCGGAGTTTGCATGCGAGTTGGGATCCGAATGCTAATAGTAGGATACGAGGTATGTTACTGATGGTTACTGGCGATCAAGAGGTGGTTTGGCTAAACACGAGTTTCAAGGTACCGTGCGCCAAACACCAGAAGGCGAAATCCGCTGGACGACTTTCTCCATCTTTCACGGCGAAGAGCGGTGGCGGTCTGAAGGTATTCAAGTCGGCGGCATGCGATCGGCGAGAGGGATTTTGGGGAGTTGGTTCGATAAGTGCGTCTTCCTCCCACCCATCAGAAGCCCTTCCCTCCTAGTACAGCTTTGCTAACGAGCAGCAGAGATTTCGATCGCCACGGCCCAGCAGGCCCAACGGCTTTCTGGAAGATCACGGACGACGTGGCGGAGGAGAAGACTAGCAGTATGCCTATCGCTTATTTCTAGCCTCTCTTTTGATGAGTGTAAGTCCCGGAGCTGAGCTGATTGATTGGTGCAGCGTCCCCTTCGGCATCGGCTTTGGTGCAGCATTGGGTGCTTACGGGACAATGAGGATATGTTGCTACGAGTAAACGATTATGGTTGGAAGATATGATGTGGGAGGTAACATTCTTGGGTATACTTAACGCCATCGCACGATCATACACGATACACTCCATCTCCACCATCGAAAAGCACACTCATCGCTGCTTCGCCAGCCACCTCCCCTCCGCCCTCCCAGCTTTCTCCGCTCGCCTCCGCTCCTTCACGGCCCTCTTCTCTTCGCTCCTGCTCTCGTGCCTCGACATCTGTGGTGGCGCCCACACCCCCAAATCGCCTCTGGCCCGCGCTTCCCCGCGCTCGTACCGCCACCCGTTAACGCCTTCGAGGAATCTTTCGGTATCGCTCAAATCATCCTGAGAATTCTCTTCTACTTCCTTCTCCTCTCCACCCTCAAAAGAAGCCCTATTCTCGCAACCGGAGTACTGATAGCGGTGCGGCGGGACGACGTCGTCGTAGCTTGGTGGTGGGATCCCGGATTTCTCGAGGATTTCGGCGTTGGCGTTCTGTTCGATGAGTGAGGGGGAGGGGGAGCGGTTGATGGAGGTGCGGAAGGTGGGTTTGCCGAGGCTTTGGGAGGCACGTTCGCTTTCTTGCTTTTGCTGGTATTTGGAGTAGGCGGATTTGGAGAGGGTGATGAGGAGGGGTGCTCGGGTGGTGCGGTTGCGGTTGCAGCACATGATGACTGTGGAAGTGGGAATTGATTTGTGTTGGGGGGGAGGTTGGTTGACTGATGGGTGGTTGCGATCTTGGTTTATCGTTGATCGATCATAAAGTCGTTTGAGTGCTTGACGATTGTGTTGTCGTTCGTTGAAGATGATATGATCTTTTAAAGATTACTTCCATTCCCCTCGACATTGCACGGTCTATATATTGCCTACCAAGCACTACGTCCTGAAATACATACACGCATCACAGCACTCGCACAATGCCTCGTACTTCGTCTGCCGTCGTTAACGGACGTAGCCTCGCATTGCGAGCGAGGCGGCAGCTTTGAGAGCTCTTTCGGGCAAGGATCAGCGACTGCGCCTTCTCCCAAGCTGCGAGATGTTGCGAGGCCTGTCTCTCCGCATGATACTATTATAGCGACAGTCGGAGGAACGTTAGGTGTTCTGAAGTGCATTGGCATTGCGACGAGCATCTGAGGTCTTGGTTGGTTTCGGCAATGGAGCTCATTTACACCGACCTTCCTCTCGACGCTGCAGTCTCCTACGACACCACACTCTGCCATCAATCGTCGACAGTCTTCTCGCCCTTTGTTTCGAGGTGGTCCGCATCGTTCGAGTCGTGATCAGCGTGCTTCTCGACGTCCTCGGCAATCTCCTGCGCCGGTCTTAGACTCTCCTGCACTGGCCGCGATCGCTCTTTGAACTGGGCCAGGCCTTTCTTGCCCTCCTTGATGAAGAGGAAGTCAATTTCTTCGAGTGTGAGGTTCTTCGTTTCGGGATAGCAGAAGAAAACGAGCGGGATAAAGGCCAAGTTAGTACACATGAAGACGAGGTAAGTCTTCCATTTGAGCTGCGAACTCTATTAGCCGACACTGTTTTGGATTCCCATGTGGCTTTGTACTTACGTTCGCGATCATAGTGGGTGTGATCATCACGACAACGAAATTCCAGAGCCAGTTGGCGCTGATTCCTACTGCAGTTCCTTTGCCTCTTGCGTGGAGAGGGAGGATCTCCGGAACGTATACCCAAGGGATGCAGTTCGCGGATGCACCAAAGATGAACATGTAGGTAAAGAAGAATGCCACCGACGCCGACGATGTGGCCTTCCTTGCCGACTCCGAGTACTTCTCCGGCATGTAGTTGAAGCTCAATAAGACACTGTTGACGAGCATAGATATCGTTAGTGTGTGGTGTGTGATCGAATACAGTCGTTGCACTTACGCGATCAGCATCATGCTTATTGCCAGACCAAGGCTGCCCCACATCATGGGCCTCCGTCGTCCCATCTTGTCGAGGAAGAAGGTTGGTATCAGTGAACCGAAGAAGAACATGGTTTGGACGCAGCCGCCGATGACCAGGGACAAGTTGGGTGACAATCCGACGTTGTTCTCCAGGGCGGTAGGTACGAAGTAAACCACAAGGTCTGCAGAGTGAGTAAGTACTGTAAGTCCGTTCTAAATGCAGCTCGATACGTACTGATTCCGCCCATCTGATTCATGAACTGCATTCCATACGCGAGTAGTACTCTGCGTCCAGTCTGCACCTCATCCCTCTTGAACAGCTGGCTCCACTTGTACTCGCCGTTCTTCCGTTCCAGTGCAATGGTCTCCAAAATCTCAGTGTGCATCTTATGCACTTTCTCGTTCTCAGGCGGAGCATCCCAGACATCGCACAGGACCTGCAGCGCTTCCTCTTGGCGACCGTGGTAGTAGAGCCATCGGGGCGACTCGGGGATGCCGAAGACCATGAAGATGACCACGAAAGCAAAGAAGGTCTGGCAGGCAATTGGTACTCTCCACGCTACTGGTCCGCCAATGAAGGACATCCCGTAATCGAAGAAGTACGCGATTACGATTCCGACTCCCACGAAGAGAGGTTCCGAAGATACCAGACGGCCGCGCTTGTCCGCATCGCAGAGCTCGGATTGGTACATTGGGACAGTAGACGTCTCGATACCTGTACCAATTCCTGTAATGTAGCGGGCAACTAGTATCTGCGGCACAGAGTACGATGTGCATTGCAAGATGGCTCCGGCGATCTGGCAGAGTTTAACATTGGTCGCTCAAAATCATCCATGAGACTTACGATCCACCCCATGGCGATCCACATACACAACCGCCTACCAAACTTCTCGCCGAAGAGGAACGTCAAGATACATCCTGAGAATGCTCCGAGATTATAGATCGACACGATGATGCCTTCAAGGGCAGAGTTCGGGTTCCCGAAAGTGTGCTTCCAATTCTCGTTCGTGACAATGCCTGAGAAGACTCCTTGGTCGTATCTATCATCACACTCAGCAACGTCCCAGAAAAGGTGTGTTGAACAACGTACCCGAAGAAGATGAAGGCAATCTGGCAAGTGATGGTTATGGCGACTTGAAGCTTGAAGCCTCGCCCGAATATGTCGTACTTCAGCATCGTGTTGGCCGGGGGTGACACGAGACCATGAATGGAGGTTGAGGTGAAGGGAGGGAAGTTAGAATTTCACCCACATGAGAGCCCCATGGCTCGCGCTCTCCATAGTGACGCATGAGGCGGCTAAATGATCTGGGGAAGGTCATCGTGGAGCGGCCTCCGAATACCACATCCACGTGAGGTCGTGTGCCGTGTGCCGTCCCGTGTCGATGCAATGCTGATCGCAAGATCTTGTAGTTTCACCGGATGGTTCCAACATGACGAGTCTCTCGTGGCCCAGAACTTCATATATCGCAATGCCGCTCACAGACTAAATTGGAACGACCTCGCCTTTTCCATATGAAGCCACGAAACATTGCTGACCTTCGACACAAGCCTTCCGCAAAAACACTTGCTTCTAGGAAGCTCCCCTTGGCGGAGTAAAATAGGGTGGAGTCCGCGGAACCGGCTATGTGGTTCTAGCCGATGTAGCCGAAAGCCCTGCACGTGCCGTTCAGCCTCAGCACGTGAATTCGACTTCAATATCTTTCAAAGGCCACTCACGCCCACCATCGTCCGGTGTGAAGCTCCATCACGACTTACTCGAATTACGCAGCGGCAATTTCGTGTGACTAAACTTAGACACGGGCTCAGATCTGAGGGCTAAGCTGCAATAGGTGTCTCCAGCGAGGATACATGCAAGGCTGCAAGGCTGGGCAGCTCCGTTTGCTCAAGAACCGGTCGCTGAGGCTTGAATATCGTGCGGGGCTACGGTATCTGGAGATCCCCGGCCCGAGTCGTGCGTCTGCATGTTTGCAGGACACGCGACGGTGGCCAATGTATCGTCTGGAGAGTCACTAGCGATTCACGTTGGTTGAGCAGCACCATGATAAGTTATTGTGGTCTACGGGAACTGGATTGTGGAGGCGCGGATGAGACGACTTTGTCCGGACCATATCCGAGCACTTGAAGTCGCCCACGAGCTCGAGGTTGACACCATGGTCCCCAGGTCTGTCATCGCAGTGCTCTACTATGGTATTCCAAAAACATCTCTTATCGGACGTTCGGGGCGCATTGTCCAGTCACGAAGATGTTTGCTGTCAGCAGATTGGAGATAACCCGCTGGTACGGTAGGGCGAGGGACCGAGACCTTATTATCCAGCATACACAAGAACTCGCAGTTGCACCAAGAACACAGCCCTCGTGCGACAGAAGCAACCAAGCCTACGGAGTAGTGGTGGCCATCATGAGTCTGGTAAGAGCGCCTATTAATATTTGTGGGCTTGCAGACAGCTCAGCAACCTGCATGCACTACCATAGCTATGCAACGCCACAAAAGTCAAATGGGCAGCCTTCTGCTCAACAACCACGAAAGCTAGCAGTACGACGACTAAACAAACCAAGCAGGACCGTCTAAAGGCATCTGGCTTCTGCGACTACACAATGCAGACAACACTGCACCTCCTTCTAGCAGCTCAATACACCCTACAAGGCTGACGAGTCTTTATCTACAAGAATATACCATCAATCTGGAAGCTTGACTCTGTGTATAGTTATCCCGCATATGCAGGCACCGGAGCCTGTAGACGCATTGGCCTGCGCCTGACAGCGTAACAGACTGATACAGAATCCATTCTCGAGGGACGGGGCAATGCTGCCTCTCACTATGGATATGAGCTCGAGCCTTGACCTAGTGGGTTGAAGCTCGAGGACTACAAAGGTAGATGGAGATTCCTTACATCTCTCGATCTAAATCTAATCCAATACCATCTCGTCGTTCAAGATCTGCTCCACCAGCCTGCCATGTTCTTCGCTCGCATCAACATGACTTCCTTTCCCTTTATCTGTGCGTTTATGTACTTGCTGCTGCTCAACTTTACTACCGCAACCACCGACTTGGACACATCAGTCAGAGTTCGAACTCCGCCCGGGAGATCGGAGCGTGATGTTTACGAAGCTGTCCGGCGTGGGCTCGGCAGGGCAGCAAATCACACAGCAGGTTTCCACTACAAGGTCAACGAGACGCTTGATAGAAGCTGGAACGGCGCCGTGCTGTTAAGCCTGTGAGTTGCATTTGCATCAATCTGTAGTAACGTCTCCAAGCTGACAAACCTCCGTCTAGCGGCGAAGTCCGGTCTAAATCTTTCGGCCCAAGTGAGGGCACTCACCACAGCGAGCTCGAAGTCAGCACAGGCGTGGAGATTGTGTGCACAACCTGCTACATCAAAGGTTTCGCAACTGGAGAACTGACCATGGCGGGAGGGTTCAATGCGAGCCGAATCTATCATCAAGCCATCTATTCAGTCGAGGACAACCTCAGGAACTTCACGACATACGTCGAAGATTGGACCGATAAGGCGTTCGACAACTTTACTGATGAAACGTTCGGCGAACATTGGTACGACGTAACGGACTGGGACCTCGACATCGAAGACTATGAACTCCCCACCTTCGACTACGACTTCAACATGAAAGTTCCAGCGATGCCTGAGGCCAGTCTATGCTTCACATTCGATGACTTGGAGCTTTACATGGAACTTGACACCACGCTGTCTTTGTACTCTACGTACACCTTGAATCTTTACACGTCACCACCGGCGGTTGGTCCAATACCAATAGGTTTCAAAGTATCGGATGACTTTCTCATCGGCGTTGTGTTCACCATCGACCTTATCCTGACTGCCAGCGGATTCATCGACATCAGCAGCGGCTTCCACATCAAGCTCGAGGATGGCTTGGCTATCGACTTCGAACTATTCGGAAAAGACGCTTCTGGAATCACGTTGTGAGTACATGAGTCTGCGACACAAAGAATGTCAGAATTTTCGCTGATACGACTGACAGTAATGGCGGCCAATTCGAGTCCCTACCTGTTACTGTCGAGAGTGCCGGCATGGTTTTCACGGTTGTTCTCCGAGTCGGCGTTACGGTAGGCTTTGATGTTGAGCTCCCGGGCTCTTCCATATCATCGGAAGGCTTGGAGAAGCTCGATTTCAGCGCTGGCTTACAAGTCGGCGCCTTCGCCCACGTAGCGGAGTTTACGACGAACGTGTCCTATGCGTCTCAAGATGCGGAATGTGATTTGGCAATTGAGCAGATGTACACCTTCGCGCTAGGAGCGGCGGCCGGCGCCACCGTCGCGGTCCTCGATCACACTTGGGGACCCTCGCCGGAAACAACGAAGCCCATATTCTACACCACCCTGGCATCAGCATGTGCTTTGCAGCCCACACCGAAAACCACCGCGCCATCGAACTACTCACTCACCGCGCCACTGAATAGGAGGGATGGCATGTCCACTGCGACGGTCACTAGGGACATCGTGCGTACCGGAGTAAACTGTCTGTCAAAGGGAATGATCAACTGTCCCGCCTCACTTCAGAATACCACAACATCTGCTGCATCGACAACATTCACCGCAGTCGTATCTTCCGGGACAGACGAAGAGGATATCCCGCTGCCCTCACCGTACCACACCGCAGTGACCACGACTGCGACTTTCGGGGAGAAAGCCGTGAAGCTACCAGTCTCAACGGGGGTCCCGGTATCCTACATTCCTCCTCCACCGCCGAAACCTACGGGTAATATCACTACTCACGACATTCTTCCCGACAATCTTACCGGCTTCGACAGGAAGATGATCATCGGCCTGAGCGTTGCTTTGGGAATGTCCGTTCTTATCGCACTGGTTTTGACAAGCCTGTACGTCTCGCATCGAACAACCTCTCGAAGATCCCTTCGCTGACCTAGTCTCAACAGATTCATACACCAAAAGCGAAGAGTCTACCATGCTGTACCCAAAGGCGAGGCCGTCGCGATGTTCGCGAAATCTTACGCCTCCGGCGACTACGCAGTCTCGAGCTACAAACCCGGGAGAGCAGAGATGAGGGTTGCAGAGGTGCGACCACTGGCTGAGACGTACCACCGATGATGTCGAGCGGATATGAAGTGAGCTTGTCGCTCGAGATCCCCGACGAAAGATTTGTCAGCGGCTGTAGCGGCCAGCATCATCACCACCAGGGTCACCGTAGAACGCAAAGTGGCCGCAACCGATCCGATACCTCGCCACCGACGACCTCCTCGACTCTGGCTCCATGCCGGAACCACCGACGTAATGTTGTTTCGCGAAGGCCAACGGGCTAAGCGCACCCATGTTCACCGAAGTTGACTGGTGAGTGAGGGGTGGAACGCGAAGGGCTGTGATACAAGGGAAGATCGGTGCACAACAAGTTCAACACCAGATCGACAAGGCGGCGGCTTTACCACACGACATGCCTGCATGACCTAGATTGTTGGATCATCAGCAAGTGCATCGGCACTGTGGATAGTCCTTCGGTCCTCCCGGCATCTACAAATGTAGCGCAAAGAGGGCGGAGGGGGTCTGGGAGTCCTAGTAGACGAAGATTATTTCTACTGCCTACATCGGTTACACTTGTGTGCGAAAATCACAGGGCGTACGGCCTAGAGATGGTAGTTTGTAGGACATGTATGAGCAGAGAGAGCCAAGGACTTCAAACTGATCATCTGGCTTCTCGCTAAGGAGCGAGTAGGTTGTAGAGACTGCCGTTCGGGCCTCTCTACCTCTGCCTTCTACTTTGCCAGCGATTGCTATCGTTTCAGTTATTTCTCCGCTCGATGTTCATGACCGCGTCCACTGCCCAACGCCGCGCTAAACAGCTCGCTAAACGCTCAACACTAGCCCAGCTTACCACCGCACTTCTTGAACTCTCGCTTCGCTGGCGACAGGCTCAAAGCTACAGCATAAGTAAGCAACCGCGTCACAATCGCAGCCAAAGCAATCGCTCGCGTCGCTGGACCTCTGTTGTTCGAAGGGCGTAGCCGTCTCATTTCTGTATTCGTATATCTGAGAGGAACCTCCGAAGCACCGCGCGGACGTATCTTCTGCAACACCGGTGTGGGTGGCACGCTCTGCTCCTAACGCCGTGGGCCAGGACCACCCAAACCAGGACCGTTGTCGAAGCCTCCGTCGAACGGACGTGCGTTGCGCATATTAGGCCCGACACTTGCAGGCACACCGTGCATGAAGCCGGGCGGCAGACCCTGAGGTCCACCGTAGAAGCCAGGCGGAGCGTTAGGCGGTGACTGCATTCCTCCTAGACCGGCCATACCACCGAAGCCAGGTGGCTCGCGGCTTCCTTGTTGTGACTGTGGCGGCGCCGGCGGCTGCTGCGGTGCTTGGAAGATGTTGGGGATGTTGTGGATTCCTGGCGGATGGCGAGGCATGTGCGGGTTGAAACCTGGGGGTGGGCCTTGTTGTGCTACAGGGGATTGCATGAAGTCGGGCAGACCTTGCGGAGGGGCATGTTGGTACTGTTGTTGAAGGTTTGGTATCTGCATCTGCGGTAGGTTGGGATGGCCACTCATGCGGCGGCCGCCTGGTGGGAGCTGTTGCGCTGGTTCGTTGTAGCCGCGGCGCTGGGCTGCTTGAGCTTGCTGTGCCTGTTGCAGGAACAGGTTCTGCTCGTCGTAGAATCCTGGTGGTGCGCGCTGCGAGGTGCGACGTTGAGGCATGTCGCTGGGCATCTGCTGTGTCAGCTCCTGTCTTAGTGGGTCCTGTAGCGCATTGCGCGTCAGCTGATCTTCGAACAGTCCTGGCGGAGGAGGCACACGCGGTTTAGGCGCGTGCGGCTCCTGTGGGTTCTGCGGCTGGTCGAGCCAGAGTGGGAAGTTCCCATCCGGACGGGCCTGCTGTGACGGTGGGCGTGACGAGCCTTTCGTTTGTAATAGGTTGAGAAGGAAGGCGCTGTTCTTGTCATGGCCTTCCGGTCGCAAAGCAGGTCGTGATGCGAGTAAGTCGTGAATGCTGGTGTCGGGAGTTGCAGTAGCCCGGATTGGAGGCTGCTCGAGCAGGACATCGTTGGCACGCGGTGGCGGTGGCTGGCGCTGCTGCTCGCGCTGGCTGGACGCAATCGGATCTGGAGAGATTGGGTTGCCCGGCATAAAACCACGAGCAGATTGATGTTCGTTCCGACCTTCTGTCCCGCCAAACATTTGTGGAGGCTCGCTCGCGGCGCCACGACCCCCCAGGTGTAGCTCGCCGTCGTTCACTCTGGACGCAACATCCGGCGGCACTTGCATCATCTCCGGACTCTTGGGTGCCGAATCAAAAAAGGCATTGAACCTACTCTTCTGCCTTGGTCCGCTGCCTGTAGTCTTCGCTGGTGGAGATGAAGGTGCTTCCGCAGGTGCAGCCGGACCGATTCCTGTGCCTCCCAGCATCTGCATGATACGCTGGAAGCCTACTTCATCCTCGGCAGAGCCGTTCGGCTTAGTATCTGTTGACTTCGGCTGCGCTGCAGGCTCTTCCCTGGGCTGAGGGTCCTTGTTGAACATCGACGCGAATCTACTAGCCTTGCCTGTTGGTTGCGCGGATTTGGGCGCTGTCGCCAAGCTGCCCATCGTGCTTCCAGAGGGTGTGTTGCCTTCACCGAAAACGCCCAACGGCTTGTCCATAAATCCTCCAATGTTGAGTGTCGCAGCCGGCTTCGTCTCTCTGGCTGGCGGAGGCTCGGGCTCAGCTACTTCAACCGGCGCCTTCTTCCCACTCATCGCGTCCTTCCACTTCTGGAAGTCCTCCTGGTTGCGCGGCATCCCCATCGACCCTAGATCGTCTTCTGCACCAGGCGGTGGGTCTGATTCATCCATCCACTCTGGTGCCTTCTCCTGACGCCCTCCTCTCTCCCAAGTCCTCTCTTTCTTGTCTTGCTCCCGATCGCGCCAACTCGTCCGCTCGCCGGTTTGCCGCCTCTCCTCCCCTCTACCACCCCACCTGCTATCACCATTGCGGCGTTCGCCGTCTTGCTCGCGGTCACGCCGTCCGTGTTTGTTGTCTGGCCTCTGCCCATCTTCACCTCCATTCCGCCTCTCACGCACAGAACTCCACCGATCATCGTATTCCTTGTCGTTCATACTCTTGTTGCGATTGAACCTATCCCCAGCCATCCGATTCCTCCCCGCCTCTTGCTCCTCCCCACCATTGCCCTCCCCATCCTTCTCGCCCGCGAAATCCGACAATTTCGAAACGTTCCTGCTCGACGGAAAAACACTCCTCGGTGGTCCAAGCGAAACATCCTCTGTCCAAATCATCAGCCTCCTCGCAACAAACTCACGACACTTACAGATAATGTACTCACCGCCTTGCCTCGCGCTCCTCGCGGACATCAAACTCGGTCTCAAACCTGTGCTGAAGTTGCCCATCGGTGACGCATCCCCCGCGCCTGCCCCTGCGACCTTACTCTGCGGTGCCCGCTGGCTGGTTCTGTTGCTGCCACTGGCATTCTGTGCCTGGGTCGACTCACTGTGGGGAATCCTTAGCTTTTCCCTCGACTCTCGGTCGGCGTAGACGTACTCTAGCCACTGCTCGATCGCTGGGAGATCTTCGGGCTTCTGCACTAGTGGTGAGGAGCGGAGGGTGAAGAGCTCTTCGCGAGTGTAGCGCCGGACGGCCATCATCAAGGCTGTGGTGGCCTTTCTGGCGAAGGTTGGAGGTGGATGTAACCACAATTGCTGGTGGGGCGATCGAAGTCGTGTACGCGTATGAGCTGGTCTACTGTTATGAACGAATGTGACGAGTGTGTTGCGAAGAGGGAGTGCTCATTGGACTCGTCCCGTCGGTGTTCTGCAAGCGTGCAATATCGTCAAGAATGCCTAGTGCAAGCAACCGGTGTACGTCGAAGAATTCGCTGAAATACGTGGCGGTGGTGAATCTGAACGATCGTAGTGGTAGCGAAGAATATCGTTCGAGTGGTATAGAACAACGAAGTGGGGCAGTGGTGTTGTGGTAGGAGTAGTCGCCGGTCGAAGTTCCAAATTGAGACGGCGCTAAGCGGACGTCATGCACGGCTACATCCGTGCACACGTGGTACATTTCTACATTCGCCAAGCAGTCAAATGAAAGTGAAGGCGATCTCGGGAGTGTCCTTGGAGTATATATACTACAACATCTCCATCATCAACCCACTCCACTCCTCAACCTTCACTCGATCGCAAGTCTCCACGACCTTCTTCCGCACTGCTCGCACCAAGCCCTCGGTATCCTTCTCTACCGACACCATGTCCGACCAGCTCAACACTCCCGCTCTCGTCACTAACGTCGTACTCCCCCCCTCCACCAACGTCACTCGCCACAGCATCTCTAGCACCTTCTCCTTCACTCTCAGTCCAGAGCCAGGTGAACCGTACAAACTCATCACCTTCTCAAACACGCCACCTTTCCGCAGAATCTCCAGGTCGTCAGTAGTACGCAGCGCATCAACCAGCCATCCTAGCACCCACTGCACCTCCTTCCAGTACCTATCGTCTTCTTCCGGCTCGCTCAGGACCGTGTTCTCGAACCAGTAAGTCGGCAGCTTGCTAGCACGCCAACCGGGGCCTTTGTTCAGGAATTTGTTGATCTTGGGGTACATGTAGTGGATCGGCTGCATCTGCACTTTCAATGCGTGTGTGGCGAAGCATGTGGCGAGATGAGGGAGCGCTGACTGGTTGTTTGCGATGTGTTGTTCGTACGTTTCGATCAGCTCGCCGAGAAGGATGTAGATGGGGTCCTTGTCGTCCAGGTTCGAGTGTAAGACTCTGTCTTCGAGTTTGTATAGTTGCGTGAGCGCTTGAGAGCGTATCTCGGGATATTGCGAGCTGAGGCAGAGGATGAGGGCCGCGATGTCGCCGTCCTCAAGGGCCAGGGCAAGGTCTTTCTGCGACCATTTGAGGAGTTCGGGATGGTTTTCTGACTCTTCTGGAGGTGCGGAGAAAGGTAGTGTGTCCTCAGCCTCGGGAACAAGTGGTCGTTCGTCGGATTCGGGAGTCGCAAAGCTGCCCAATTGTACTTTGCTAAGCACAAGCTCAGGATCGGCGATTCTCGTCGACTGTAAGCCTATTGTGATATTAATGTAGTCGTGAAGTGTTTGCAGAAGTCCTGTTCCTTCTTCAGTCTGTAGTAGCAGCTCAAGGTAGCCATTGACGAAATCCATGAGTTCCACTTTCTCGTCGTCAGTCTTGGTCAGGATAAACGGTGCCTGCTCCAGCAGAACGCCTACCAAGATGCTGGGGAGCTCTCGTTGACTTCCCACATCCTGTTGACCTCTGGCTTCAAGCGCCTCCAAGTCGTCAAGATACTTCACTGGCTTCCGGCCGGCGCGAACGAAACAGTCGTCCAAAAAGGATGGGACGGTTGTAGAGGTCGGAGCGCGATGATGGAGTATCGCGACAAGAGCGTCCAGCCCTGACATACTCTTCAAAATGTTGTTCTCCGATAGCACTTCGAACAGCAGATCTCGAATCTGCTTGTTCTTTGAATCCTGCGCGTGGATCTTCAGCAGCGTCATTATCGGTGAGAATTCCAGTGCGCCCTGTTTGCTCAACCACCGCATACCGGAACTACGACGAGCAATTTGAAGCAGATGCTGCAGCCTGAGCGATCGGAGCACTGCTTCTTCAGCACTGCCTTCATCGTTGATCCGGACGAGAGCTTCTGTGAGTGGTACCGAGACATCGAAGGGCTCCGCCATAGCCTGTAGTGGTAGCACTTCATAGCAGAGTCGGAGCAAGCGTGTAGCTGCTTCTTGTTGTAGGAGATGCTCATCATCGTTCGGGATCTTGCGGAAAGCGACAATGGTGTCTTTCATGGCCGGAAATCGCTCTGCAAAAGCAGAGTGCAAACGCTCCGCTGCTTCTTTCCACAGCCGAGCGTTGCTTTCGTTAGCTTTTGCACCTTTCGCGAGCTGCAATAGTGCTTGTGATAGCTTCTCGAGCGCCAAGATCAACATTCGGATTGCGAAAAATCGTATCAGATCGCTGTTCTGGTTGAGACACCTTGTGAGAACCTTGTGCGTCAGCGGTCGAGGTATAATGCTATCGAGCATGATGTAAGTTTGCGGCGGAAGCTGAGCCCAGTCATCCTCGTGACCCAGATACGAGGGGAGTGGAAGCTGTACAATCTCGAACAGGAATGAGGCATATCCAATCCAGGTGTTCGACAGTTTCGGCTCCAATTGCATGTTCTTTTCAGCCAAGTAGGCAGCTACCAGTTCCGGAGCAGATCGGAAACACGTCAAGACCAACTCCCGCTCCCGGAGGTTTATGTGCGGCCGGAGTGTGTTCATCCACGCGAGAAGCACAGTATTGCGAATGTTCGGCTTTTGATCCCGGTCGTAAAAGTCTAAGCTGTTAATTCCAAGGTCAATGGGCCTCCCTTTACTCGAATCTTGAGCGAGGTTCGTAGTACCGGGCGGATACCAGCCACTCATCCTCAATACGCCGTATGAGGGCTGAGTGCAGACGCATTTGAGCCACGCAAAGGCGACGGCTGGAGCTTCGTGCTCGGTGGCGTATCGAGTTGCGATCTCGGCCACTCGTTCTAGATTGTGCTCGATGAGCAATGCTGCCTTTGCGGATCTTGGCAGGTCGTCATCCTTGAGAACGTACTGCTCTGTGACAGTGAGTAGCTCAACCATCACGTCGGGTGGGTCATTCTGGAGGAAGTGGAACAAGGATGTACAGAGCGGCCGGTTCTTCAGCAGGTCAGCTTTTCCACCTTCGTGGAGGTATTTGAGATGAGTTAGGATATAGCGCATCGTCAATGTACGGATTGCTGGTCTCCGCTTGGCTTCTTCGCTGGTTTGGCTACAGACGTGTTAGCCAGATGACGAAGAACTCTGAAATTGATGATACTTACTCAGTTTTCACAGCTCCTAGGTTTCTTCTTAAAGCCATGAAATCGAAAGTCTGCTCACGCCTCTTGTAGACTTCCTTCGCCAGTAGTCCACCATCAAAGCTTGTGACTTCTGTAAGCAGCCTGAGACATGGCGAGATCAAGAAGTCTTTATGCTTCGGCGCATCCAGACTTCGTCTGATCATTCGTAAGTGCTGGTACTGCAGCACAGTCCTGCATAGCAATATTCCATGGTCACGGAATTCCAGTAGGCTTGACAGCGTCCGGACGAGCAGTGCAAAGATGGCGCTGATTGAAGAGCAGAGATAGTCGTTGTTGTTTTGATTCGCGAAAGACCAAGCCTGCCATAGCTGTGCTAGAAATGGGCGCTCGGTGTCATTTGGATCGGCCGGCTTCTGGCTGTCAAGGAATTCGTGAAGGATAGACAACTGCCTGCCGCGGTCGCTTTCATCCTTGTGATAGCAGATGCTTTCTAAAAAGGCTTTGAACGAGGCGATGCCGGCACGTAGCTGTTGAATACCATCCTGACGGAAAGTGAGAAGCTCCTGCAATTGGCGGGCGAAGTGGATTTCTTCAACTGCTTGATGAGGCGGTTCCGGCTTTGGTCGCTTCGGCGGCCGCGAGTCGTCTTCAGTATGCGGTCGCTTCGACATTATCGCGATATACCCAGCACAATGTTAGTATACCTGAAAGAGGCAGATGTTCGTCCCTTAGTCGACATCTGAACTTTCTCGACGGAAGCACTTGCTCCGGGCGGCTCCTTGGTTTCTCCGAGCTCCGGCGGCGGCAGGTCCACTGCACCCCGTCTTGTTACTCTCTCTTTCTCTTTCACTTTCTCTCAGTCTCAACTGTTTCTCTCGACTCTCCAAAATAACATTCATCACATCTATTGATAATGGCAGATTCAAAGACACAGGCTAGCATCGCTACTGCGAGATCACTTCCCGATCCCACCCATTCACCGCACGACTCACCGACGTCGGATGTCGGAAGAAAAGGCAGACCGAAGGCAACTCGCGGTATCAGAGGTACGTTGTACTTTTCACTGCAGAATTACCCCCGCTTATCTAACTAGGAGGAAGAAATGAGAAAGGAAAGCAGCCAGCTTCTCGAAAATCAGCGAAGGCCGGAGCGCGTAAAACCAGCCCGAAGGCCCCTGCCATGGCGAGGAAAACGATCCTAAAGCGAGGTGCCCGTCTGGACGAGCATGCTGTTGCCGCAGAAGAGCCCTAGAAGCGATCTTCAAGTGGAACAGCAATGCTGCAAGCGCTCGAGGCTGCGGTTCATCATAAACATCAGGTACCGACTGAGAACACTGTATGCCCTGCCCCTATAATCACTTTCGGGACCTGGTTGACTCGTGTAGGTTACATCTGATATCGACACTGCCTCCATGACCCTGCTCGTGGCGATGCATCGAAGCGATCTTTCCAACAACCGATTCGCACGAGGTCTCCAATACTTCCTCAAGCGCTACAGGCGTGAGGAGCGGGCTAATCGAGGCAATGTGTCGACCGATGTCCGAGAAGGGGTTTGCTGGGGTGCTGGAAGCGTCTACTTCACTAACGGCACTTCTAAGGCCACTGGCTTCAGCGTGGCAATCTTCGGCACGGGTGGAATTCCCACTCAGATGAGGGACCTTGCCCCCCATTACGACAGCGACGAAGAGGAGGCGGCAGTAGCTGGTCGAGCGCACAGATGAGGAGCGCAAAGTTAGTCGAGGGCTGACTGCGAAGGCGTTGCCGGCGGTGGGACTGCAAGTGTGTTCGGGGTGTGGTCGTCTGTGTGGCGGTGCAAAGCCTTTGCCTACCTTTACAGCAAAGTCATTGCTCAGTCTGGATATGCAGGCAATGGTGTATTTTTAGTGACGTTGAACGGTGATCGATGACCTAGGAGATTGTTGCCTTCAAGTATTCGCGTACGAGGTCTATCATATCTATCCTTCCATTGTACAAAAGAGACTACGCTAAAATAACCCCAACGCAAAAGGCAGCAAGGCATGGCAACCAAGCTGGTTTGCCAAAGGCACGATCGCAGCAAAGTCGCTAATCACCCAGCCGTACGGAGCAGCCACAGCAAGATAGATCATACCGCCGACCAACGGGAGGACCACGAAGTACATCCACTTGAAGTCTCGCACAATCCTGTCAAGGCTCACTCGGAAACCGGACTCCGACAGCTCCTTTGCTGTTGTCGTCCACTCCATGTTGATGCTAAGGGCATGGCACAACAGTGCCTTCAGCAGATGGAATGACAGACCGCCGAAGAACAACAGGAACATTGGCGTCCATTTGATCGTCTCCCACAGACTTTTGAAGAAAGTCTTCTGGCCTAGACGATGTCGTAACATGGCGAATCCGAGAGGCGAGAGGACGTTAAACACAACCGCCATGCCCACGAAGAATTTCCAGGACGACATGTAGAATCGATCGACACTGTCCGCCAACCAGCCGACGATGAGGTAGTTAGCTAGAGTAAGTGGGATGGCAGATGCGATGGCGTAGTAGGTGAAGATGTAGGCAAGGATGGTAATCTTGCTGGTGACTTTGATGTTGCTTCCCATGAATCTGCGGAATAGCGGCGTGACGGGACCCTGGGTGAGCCAGTACTTCAATGTGCATGATCAACTCATTCCAGCCGTATGCGTACTTCTCCCAACGAGCGAGTTCGTCGTAGACGGTGAGGGACACACCTTCTTTGAAGCCACCCTGCGAAGTAGTCAGCAAGTTCTGGAGGTAGATGTGTTTGGGGTGTGGGTTGGCTTTGGGGAGAGAGTTATAGATATTGTACCCTGGTGTTTCCACTTTTGAGTGATCATGTATTGAATATATATACTTTTCAGTTCCCATCAGCACTTCACTGTGGCCTCGCTTTCGATGTGGGCTACCGTAGCCGAGAAATAGAGTTCAGCCGGGCTCGGTTCGGCAAGCACTTCCCTGCCGCAGAAATCTCGAGAGCTTCCACTTTCCGTACGCGCCAACCCACCAGCACGACACCCTCAACTTCTCCACAGCCAGTCCATGGGCTGATGCCCGAGCTGCTGCGCAACTTCACGCCGCCCTTCGGTCTGGTCCTCGGCAAACGTCGGCCCTCCCCCGCCATGCCTTCCGCCATCGCACGCCCGCCGGGCTCCTCCCTCTACCTCATCAGCCAGAGCGACGAGATCTACGAAAACGACATACTGCGCAGTCCCGGCAGCATCAAGCCCTGGCTCGACTATGCGCAGTTCAAGCGGCAGTATGGCACGCTGCTGGAGCAGAGCTTTGTGTTGGAGCGTGCAGTAACGGCGCTACCGCGGAGCTACAAGTTGTGGAAGATGTACCTTCACATGCGGACGACACATCTGAAGAACAAGAGCCCAGCGCGGCACGTGACGGAGTTTCAGAAAGTGAATGCGCTGTTCGAGCGCGCGCTGGTATTGCTGAATAAGATGCCGCGGATATGGGAGATGTATCTCACATTTCTCTGCCAGCAGCCGCTTGTGACGTTCACACGGCGGACGTTTGATCGGGCGTTGAGGGCACTGCCGTTGACGCAGCATCAGCGGGTGTGGAAGCTCTATCGGCCTTTTGCGAATTCTGCTGGTGGAGATACCGCGGTCAGGATATGGCGGCGGTATGCGCAGATTCATCCGGAGCATGTTGAGGACTTCATCGAGGTGCTGTTGCAGGAGAGCCAGTATACTGAGGCGGTGCAGCGGTATATGGCGATTCTCAATAATCCGAGCTTCAAGTCGAAGGAGACCAAGGGGCCGTTTCAGCATTGGACGGAGATGCTGGAGCTGCTTATTGATCATGCAAGGCAGATTCCGAGTCCAATACCGCTGGAGAACGGAAGCACGATATCAGTGGAGACGATCATTCGGTCTGGTCTGCAGCGCTTTCCGGATCAGCGAGGTATTCTGTGGGTCGGGCTAGCGAGGTATTACATCAACCTGGGCGCTTACGAACGCGCACGGGATATCTTTGAGGAGGGTATCACGACTGTCATGACGGTGCGGGACTTCAGCGTGGTCTTTGATACCTATGCGGAGGCAGAAGAAGCTTTGATCAGCATCAAGCTGGAAGAGTCTGCTGCGCGACAGCAGAAAGGCAGGGTGGATGCGGATGCAGATACCGATCTCGACATTCGCATGTTGCGCTTCGAGCAACTCATGGATCGCAGGCCGTTCTTAGTTAACGATGTTCTTCTACGTCAGAACCCTCACAATGTTCCCGAGTGGCAGAAGCGAGTGGCGCTTTGGGGTGAAAACAGCGCCATGGTCGTGCAAACGTATACGGATGCCATCGCTGCTGTGAGCCCGAAGAAAGCTGTTGGCCGCTTCCACGAGCTTTGGACGAACTACGCAAAATTCTACGAAGCTGGCGGCGATGTTCGGAATGCGCGCATCATCATGGAGAAAGCAGTCAAAGTGCCGTACAAGTCTGTCTCGGAGCTGGCGGAGATGTGGACCGAGTGGGCGGAGATGGAGCTACGGAATGAGAACTTCGACCAGGCAGTCAATATCATGGCGACTGCGACCAAAGCGCCCAAGCGAAGTAATGTCGACTACTTTGACGAGACCCTCAGCCCACAACAGCGAGTCCACAAGAGCTGGAAGTTGTGGTCGTTCTACGTGGATCTTGTCGAATCCGTTTCTAGTTTGGACGAAACGAAGAAGGTATACGAGCGCATCTTCGAGCTCCGGATCGCCACACCACAGACCGTCGTCAACTATGCCAACTTGCTCGAGGAACAAGAGTACTACGAAGAAAGCTTCAAAGTCTACGAACGTGGCCTAGATCTCTTCTCCTACCCAGTCGCCTTCGAGCTCTGGAACCTCTACCTCACCAAAGCAGTCGACAGGAACATCAGCATTGAACGACTCCGCGACCTCTTCGAGCAGGCCGTAGACGAATGCCCACCCAAATTTGCGAAGACGCTGTACCTCATGTACGGCGCCCTAGAAGAAGAGCGCGGCCTCGCCCGCCACGCCATGCGCATCTACGAGCGCGCGACCCGCGCAGTCGCGGACGAAGACCGCACCGAGATGTTCGAGTTCTACGTCACCAAGTCCGCTTCGAACTTCGGTCTCACTTCCACCCGCGGTATCTACGAACGCGCTATCGCTGCTCTGCCGGATAAGGAGGCAGCAGCCATGTGCGTCAAATTCGCCGAAATGGAGCGCCGACTCGGCGAGATTGATCGTGCGCGCGCGATTTGGGGGCACGCGAGCCAGTTCTGCGACCCGCGAGTCAACCCGGAGTTTTGGCGGAAGTGGGAGCAGTTTGAGGTGCAGCATGGGAATGAAGAGACGTTCAAGGAGATGTTGCGCATTAAGCGGTCGGTGCAGGCGCAGTTTAATACTGATGTCAATTTCATTGCTAGTCAGGCTGTTGCGCGGCAGCAGCAGCTTGCCCAAGAGCAGCTCACCGGCGGAGAGGAAGATGAAGAGGAGGTGGGCGGAGCCAAAGCGGACGCGATGGCGGCGTTGGAGAGGCAAGCAAGGGCGCCGATGGGTTTTGTGGCTGCTAGTAGTGGACCTGAGGGCGGTAATAGGCCGAAGGGCGATGGAGAGACGAATGGGAAGGTGGAGGTGCGGAATGAGGATGAGGTGGATATTGATGATGATTTGTGATATATGGTGGCTTGTTGTGTTTAGCGATGGCGTTGGAGCTCTCTCGACGGACAATCTTTCTATCCCTCACCTTTCGAACCATCTCTTCACTGGAGGCGGCTTTCTGTCCATCTTCTTCGCGGTCAGCTCGACGAACGAGATGTCGGGATCGGTATGCAGGGCTTGCACTAGCTGGCTCTTCCAGCGTTTCTCTGGTTTATGCTAACTGCATTTCGATCGGCTTTCTTCCAGGCTTTCGCTAAACAAGAAGTCTCTTTCTAACACGTGGTTCTCGACCTTCCGACTGCTGACTTCAGGTCTCTTGGTAGGCCTGATATCTCGGCGATGGTGTAAGCGGTCGCTGGACTTGGCCTGCTGTGCATAAAGGCGAGATTACGCTGTTTGGAGATGGAGTCCTGCGCTTCTTCCAGAAACATCGTGGCATTGCGATGCGCTCTTCAATATACCTCACCAGCTTGGCAGCAGCCATTGCAAGCAATCTGCAGGCTGCATCGGCGGCAGACTGTGGGAAAGTCTCTGCTGCATGTACGGCGAAGGGCGTTACGGCGTACTGTCGGGTTCGTTGTTCTAGAAGAGGCTGGCATTCGAGTGCTGACTCTGGATCAAGTCGTACTTGTCCATTTCCGACGCAACGATTACCTCCCCACGCCCGGGCACGGTAACGTAAGTAGTGAGTCGAGTACTACTTCCCAATGTTGACTGTTGTAGATATGAAACCTACACGCAGTACACCGCGACCGAAACAACGACCATCTCCGCGGATAGCTGCCCAACGCCGCCCTCCAAGCGAGACGCGGTGCTCTTTGCCGAGCATCAACCACTGAAGCGAGCGGTCAAGAAGCCGGCCTGTCTTTCCAAGTACAAATCCGCAGGCCGCATATCGTCCGCTTGTGTTCGTGCACCCCCATCTCATGGCCAACCGCACCATGCTAACTGAGCTTGCAGAGGTGCTACAATCTGAAAGGCACGACGACAACTCGATTTAGCGGCGTGGTGAAAGCGACCGCGACATCCTACACCCCAGTGCCAGGAGTCTTGACTAAGACGAGGAGGCTCTTGCCTGCCCCGTCTGGATGTCCCGTCCTTACGGCGAACGCAACGTATGAGCTGAGCAATTACTACACCGGTTGTCAGTACCAACGGCCCGGTAAGCAGAACGACGCAGCCACTGAATGTAACTCCGTCGTACTCGTCCACTAACGCTCGCGCAGGTTGTGTCAGCTTCGGATCCTACGATGGCGTGGACACTTGTGAAGCTCTGAATGCATGCGCGGCTTACATTGCCGGGGACGACTTCGCGCACGAGAACTTCCCTGAGTGAGCTTCGCTACCTTCTAATTCCGTAAATCCTGATTCGATGAGGTTGGTGGCTAATGTTGACTCCATCGCTCAGCTACACCTCCATCCAATTCTTCAAGGATCCGGAGGGCGGTCACCAGACCTGCTTGGCGTGTAGACCTTTCGATGGAGGCGCCGATGCGTTTCAGGTTGACGGGAGTCCGTTTGTGACGGTTTATGCGTTCCAGTGATGATGTGGGCGGCCTGCTAGGCGGGACTTTAGAAGATTGTGCTGTTGATAGCCGACTCGAAGAGCCTTGCAATTTGAGTACAAAGCACTCTCGCTCGGTTTTTGTCAGGCTGTTCCGTAGCATGATTCGAGGACAATCAAACACGAGCGCCGCGCGAGTCATTGCGATCGCAGCGGGTGCTTTTGCTGTGCGGTGATGGAGCGGAGGTCAGACCGCCCGGCAGTGGAGCTAAGTATGGTCTTCTTACGACCGCTGTCGGGGACCGGTCACCCGACCAAAGACGCAGCAAGCATCACTAAGCCACCCATGCTGTCCATACCTGAGCACCACTCTTCCCAATTGGCGACCGTCCTTGCCACACCATGCTGCAGATGTCGTACCGTTGCTGTATCGCCATGGAAAGCCGATGCTGCCTCAAACTTCACCAAGTCCCCGTTTGCAGTCATACCAAAAACAGTCTGCGCATTCGGGTCTGTTGAGCTTGCCACCTCCCATTGGTTGCCGTCGCTTGCTTCCCAGAGTAGCCGCCTTGACGGTAGTGGCGAGAGTACGAGGTCTGACTCGTGTAGGTCGCATAGTGCGGCTGGCTCGAAGTATACCAGCATGTTGATGATATGGTAGATCACGCATAGCCTTTGATTTGATCAGCATCCTAAGACTTGCCCGTTGCAGTGTGAGCTTCAACCTTCGTATTGATTCGTCGTAGATCCAAGTTTTCCAGCTCAAGTCGAGACTGAAGTCCCACGTGGAAGATTGTGCATTGCTCGACCCATCCAGCGAGCTTGATTGCTTGCATATCACCTGCGGCTTGGCGTTAGAGCAGACGTTAGAAGAGAAGTGCCACGAGAACTTACAATCACCGTCGAAACCAGCAGCGAGTCAAAGTTGTTGTGCTCCGTCTCGCCTTCGTCCAGTCTGATTATGATGTAGATCAGCAGAGCTTGCATTGCAGCAAGCAGCTCCCACCTCCCTAGCTTCCAGGGCTGGTTCCGTCAGTTTGATGCGAGTCTTGTCAATCGCGTAGCTAGCAATTACCTTTACACTCCAATCCTCACACTCTGTTCGTACATTCCTCCAAAACAGAGCACGGCTGCCTTGAATACCACCGCCGACCATATGTACCAGATTCATGCAATTCGTCAAAGGCGCCAGATGGTTATTCTCGGGGGCAACGGCCAGGATATGTGGGTGTATGAAAGGCGGAAGGTTGTTGCGCTGCGACATCATCCTGGGGTAAGATTTGAGGTTATGAGAGATAAGCGCAGCGACTCTCTGAGCCCCAACACTTGCCCTTGGCCGTCTGATCAAGGACCGCAGATTGGCGGTAGGTGATCTTGGTATGGATTCGGGAGGGGTGAAGAGATGCGCTATTTGTTCAGGTAAGAACATGGAGCGCTCGGCCGAGGGGTCAGACCCCAACGAGAATGGCATAACCTGGCCTGTCAGGTCCGCACTCATCAGCTTGGTGAATTCCATGGCTGATAGCTTCGCCGGGTCATTCCAATCGGGGAACGGCCATTCCAGGTCTTCAACGTCTGGCGTGGCAGGTCCATCTTGAGCGGATACGCCAGACTGTTCGTCTACCTTAGTACTATCTGCAACAGTCGGAGATGCAGTTACCGTCCGTGGCGATGGATCGTCCTGCTGAGTCCGAGATGAGTACAGGCATTCGATGCCTTTGGCCGTGCATCTCGAGCATGCCGGCCGCTTGTTGTCACAGCGTGCTTTGCCTCTCGTACAGCAAATGCACGAGCGCAACCGAGTGATCTTTCCACTCTTCCGGGAACGGCAGTAGTATCCATGTCTCTTCAAAGTGGCCGCTACAATGTGAGGTGTTAGTCAGTAGGACCCTGTGAGATTGGATGATAACGGCGTCTTACGACTGTCGAACGGCTTGTTACAACTTCCACACCTCAACACTGGTTGTACTTCCGCCTGAGACATTTCAGTATATACCGTCGGAAGACAAGTTGTCAGTTGTAAGGTTGATGGAGGAACAGGTTTGTAATCGATGCCGCCAAGACTGCCTTTCAAAAATGTCCGCCGCCGGCCGGAACACTTTGTAATCCGTACACTTTATTGTGTCGTCGGCGATGCAAACAATTTCGATGGGAAGCAAGCAGTGGAGAACGGAACATGCTGAAGTGCATCGAGTTGTGGACCGGTTGACATTGTAGTACAGTTTTGTCTGGAGTCAGGAAGGATGGAGTGCGAACTCGGACGTCAACGTGCAAAGGATGTCTCTTATGATACGCCTTCCATATAAGTATGGACAGTCCTCATCTCAATATCATGCTCCTCATCACTGAAGAACGCCCTTGAGCACCACATCAACGAATACCCCGCCTCTAGGAAGACAATAACCACAATGACCGCTCCTTTTCCATCTCCCACTAAAGTATGGTACACCAACGCTCAAGCAGCTGGCTCCCCCTCTCGCCCCGAGAATTCGGCCAAAGGAAAGAATGTCTTGGTCACCGGCGGTGGATCTGGGATAGGTGCAGAGACAGCTCGCTACTTCGCCGAAGCAGGAGCATCTCGTATCGCTCTTCTCGGCCGCAGGGAGCAACCTCTTCTCGACACCAAGGCCTCGATCAACGAGAAGTTTCCGAACGTCGATGTCTTCGTGGCTTCTACAGACGTTACGAACAAAGCTGACGTCGATGCTGCTTTCTTAGAGTTTCTCGGCGAGGAGAAGCTCCACGTGGTCGTCAGTAATGCAGCGATGATCGGGCCGCAGGACTCTGTGAGAATAGTAGACAGCGAGAAGTTTCTCGGCTCCATCCAGCACAATCTCAAGGGCTCCTTGAATGTGGCGCAAGCCTTCCTTCGCCATGCCTCGAAAGACGCGGTTGCCATTGATGTCAACTCCTCTGCTGCCCACCTGAACTTCGCGGATGCTTTTGGCGCATACAGCATCGCAAAACTTGCAGTGTTCCGGCTTTGGGATTCTTTGGCTTTCGGCAACCCGGAGTTGAGCGTTTTTCATGTCCAGCCGGGCGTGGTGAAGACCGAGATGAACAGGGAGGCAGGAGGTACTGAGGCTGTGGGCTTCGAGGACCATGGTAAGCACCGCAAAAGGCCTCTCGACCAGTCATGACCAGGCTGACCTCTCTTCCAGTCTCCATGCCAGCGAGCTTCAATCTTTGGCTCGCGAGTCCCGAAGCACGCTTCTTGAAAGGGAAGTTCTTGTGGGCGAATTGGGATATCGAAGAATTGAAGAAGAACGCCAAAGACATCGAAGCAGGCCAAAGGTTTTCGGTGGGGCTAGTTGGTTGGCCGTTCGATCAGGATGGTTTCAAAGTCCAACTGACTGAGGAAAGCTCGTGGAATTGAGCAGTATGTCTGTGTTGGAAATTTCGCAGCCCAAACGCGGTCCGGGAGGTGACGTGGCTCTCGAATGTATGAAGGATGAGGACGAGGTCGGATATCCTGCAGATCAATAGTCCATTGCTACAATAAGCATCGTACACCAAGTAGCCTACCGCCTCTCCTCACAAAATTCTCCCCAGTAGATGAGTTCCATGTCAGGAATCGAGCGCCTGGAAATAAATGTTGCTGACTTCTCCGGTTTCTTCCGCGGAATCCGTAGTAGTAGCGAGAAGTCTTTTCCGGTGCAAAGCTACACAACCCACAGCCCAAATGCGACCAGCATCGCTATGCCTGTGAAAGCAACGCCAAGCCAGCCAACCACCCAGACGTATTCCTTCATAACCAGGAAGAAGAAGAGAATAGCCGTAAGTAGGATGAGCTGCAGCACGAAAGACATCAAAGCTACCAGACTACCTCGCCATTTGATCGTGGTTGTATTGAATGCGCAATAGAGGTTGCAACCAGAGCACACCAGGACAGTGAGGACGAAGAGTAGAGAGCTGACCGAAGCGAATGTTCGGACCATTGCTCTCTCATCTCCGGACGCCGCAGTGACAATGTTGAGGGTGAACCCGGCGAAGAACGAGCCCAGTGTTACTCCGGTTTCGAACAGCTTCTGGAACCAACTGACTATGTCCGCGTCTGATGTCTCTCGTGCTTGTCGAAGTCCCGATGTGTTCAAGTCAGGAGGCGCTCGACCAATTTGGCCACCATTCTGGTCCCCCGATTCTTGCTCTGCATTCATGTTCGTGCTGGCTGTTGCAGTGGCTGTTGTCTCTGAAAAAGCTGTTCAGACTACTCAAGATTCGTAGCTGTGTCACAGCTGCGGTTCAGACACATCGAGTCCGTGGCGAAGATATGAGCTGATGCGGGGAGTCGAAGCGTGGCGTGATCATCTCACGATGCCAAGTGGACGTCTTTGCTAACGTGGTCAAGAACAGTACGTGCTATCAAATGCGCCTAGGATTGTATACTGGTGGTGTCGACACGCATGCATTTCCTACAAGCTTGGCGGCTTTTCATTGTTGCAACATCCACTCCAACGCCTCTTTCGCAGTACCTTTCGGACGTACCAGCTCGAGCACCTCTCTGCTGGTCGTCGAAGCTTTAGCCTTGCCCTCCCAGCCAGTTACCGGTGCATGCACAATAGAGCGAATCAGGTTTTTCGACCCCGTCTCCGTTCCGTCCGCCCATGCCTCGATGAACGATACGTCCTTGAACTTCACGTCGTCGACCTTGGTATCAATGTGCGACTCAACCAGCTTCACGACTTGTTCGCCCGTGATGTCTTCCGGGCCATTGAGCACATATCGTTTCCGATTGTGAGCGCTGGTATTCTCTTGAGCCAGCAGGTGGGCAGCGAACACACCAACGTCCCAGGCATCAATTACGCCAACGGGAGTATCGGCATCGAGCAAGAGACCCAGCGTGCCCAGCTTGCCGGTCTTACGGTACTGCTTGATGAACTCGACGGCAGGCTGAAGGACAAAGGAGTGGAACACGTTGGGTTGCAGCGACGTCCATTGCAGAGCTTCGAACTCAGGCTGGTCCAGCATCTGCTCGATCGCCCAGTGCGTACGCGGGTAGTAGGCCCGGTAGTTTGGAACAACATTCGCAGCCGTTGTCGAGATGCGCACGACATATTTGACTCCGGCGTATAGTGCTTCCGTCAGGAACTGCCCTTCTTCGGCGAATTGGGCTGGCTCATTGTGAGACGCAATGAATACTCTGACTACTTCTTGTTTCTGAAACCAGTCGGCGTTGATTTCAGTCCAGTTCTGCTCTGCTACTTCGACCCCAGGGAGGGCTGCAAGTTTCTGTGCTGCTGGGCTGTTCTTGGAGCGAGTGAGCGCAAGGATCCGATACTGTGACCATGTCGTACTGGTCTTGAGAAGCTCCAACAGGATCTTAACGACGCTTCGACCCGTGTTTCCTGTGGCACCGACAATGAGGATGGTAGGGGCCATGCTTGCGGAGTGCCGAGGAGGTTCGGCTGTCTTGAGTATGATTTCGTAGTAGTTGCGGTGATTTATGTGTTCGTTACTGTCGATCCTGGTGTGTGGACGAAGCGATAATGGCCTGTTACTTATATGTCTGAACAATTAGTAATTGTCTCGACGATCTGCAGTAGGTGGGGGCCATTTGGTGGCTTGTTTCTCGGTTGGATCCTTACTTTTCAATACATCTCGCGGAGGATGAATGAGGCTGCAGTGCAGGCTGTACTCGAAAGCTCCACAAGCTCCACTGTGACCACGAGGGAACCCAACGCGAGCTCCTATTACCGGTATTCCCGTGATATTTTGCGGACGAGGCAGCCATTTGGTCTGGATGAAGAAAGACACCGAATCCCTCCGACCCATGACCGAGTTACAAATCAAAGCCTCCAGTCTCTTGCCAACGTTTCCACGACCGAGTAACAAGCGTCTCGATGGAGCAAGAAGCCATGCCCACCCTTCACAGTTTCGAATACGTAGCCGTCCGTTCCCATCATGCCATCCAGATCTTCCTTGACATGCTCAGCCCGTACCACCGTATCCTCACTGCCACATATCACTACCAGTCTCTCCCGTCCCTGCCGTGCGTCCTGCCTCTCCTTTAGAACGGCGCACGCATCCTTCCATATACTGTGTTGACCTTGTAGTGGACCGCGCTGTACAGTACTGGCGAAGCTCGCAACATGTCCATCGTGACGCTCATACTGCCAGCGGACAATTGCCGCTGCATCCACTCCCGTATCTGTGGTCTTCTGCTCCTCTTCGGCCGCTTGCTCTTCGATGCCTAGGGCCTTGCCAACCTTCAATCTCATCTCTTCCACCGGCGCTTGATCTCGAGCAGCTTGTCTCAAGTCTTCATACACCGCCGGTAGTTCTCGAAGAAGCCCCATCGACGGCACAAGGGCCACCGAGCGTACAAGGTGAAAGAGATGATGGCAATGAAGAGGAAGGAGGAGAGATCCAGGACCGTGGCCAGGCCGAGTTTGTTGAAAGCAGATACATAGGTAGACAAGTACCTGGTAGATCCCAGCTCTGGGAGGTTACCGCGATACCTCGAAAGGGGAGTATATATAGTGTGCCTACTACAAGTAAGCTTGAACCATCGAATACAGTGCCACCGCGGGACCAGCCCAGAAGGTGCAAGGCGTTCAATCACAATAGCAGAGGTGAGGATCGTATGGCATGGAAATGTAAGGAGAAGCTGAAGGACAAGCACAGGCCACAGCCACGGGACACTTCTTAAACTCCGAAGCAAAAGCCGAAGAAGGCGAACTTCAGGCGGTGCAAGGCAAAAGAAACTCACCCCCAGTATCATCAATCGACAATTTTTGGTCGTTGGTTCATTCCTGACTACACTACGCTGTGCTCAGTAAACCAACCCTAGCAGAACACGGATCGAAAGTCAACGTGTTTTCTTCCAAGCAACGATACCTCTCCCGATAGCTTCATCTCGACCGAATGGTAGTCCAACCTGCTAACGAACATCTACTGTGCACGCCGTCTTACGTGCCTGTGCCCCGGAGCGAAGCTCTAAAACTGTCACACTGACAACCTCGGCGACTTCTGCCGCGCTGCGTATGTCGAAGTGAAAGCCGAATCCGCCTTGCGCTTCCGTGAATGTCCCTGCCCCTGCGCGGTTGATGTGGCACCCAAAGCAGTCGGTACAGATGGGCCGCATTCAGAGGTGCTACAGTAGTAGTGCCCTCAACGGCGTTACCAGCATTGTTGAGGCCCATGCTGGTGCAGTCGCCCGTGCCGAGATATGCGTTCAGTGAACCGTCTTGCGGTGGAGCTTCCTCTTCGTCACCATCCTCATCACCGTGCTCGCCAGCGTCCTTTGATGTCTTCTTCTTCTCGGCGTTGGCGATCGATCTGTCCTTGTTCTGCCCCCAATTCCGGGCCTTCTGCTCTCCATACCTGACAGGATCGAACAGCAGCTCATCGATATTATTCTTGTCGCCCTTGATGATGTCGAACACTACGTACTTGTTGTTCAACGCAACGTCTAGGACCAGATCATAGCGCTTAGTGGCTTGACAGATGAGCAGCGAGATCCTAGAACCCTTCAAAGAGGTGGTGCGAATTTCTGCTTTCCCCTCGGTCTTGCCGGGGCCGGGTACCTTTTCGAGTTTTCCAAGTGGAATCCCATCGTCGTGCACATCGACCAAGTCTCCGATGGCCGACATGCAGTGCGCGTATGCTGTCGTCATGTCTTCGGCCGTAGACATGAACTTCTTGCGTGCTTGCTGCAAGCGTCGTGGCTGGCTAGCGACCCACTTGTCGTTCAGTTCAGCATTTGGACAAGGAGGAACCTGCTGTGCGGGCGCTAGGATTGCTTGGGCAGGCGGTCAGCATACGCGGCGGCGTTGGTCTCGATCGTAACAAAGTCATCGGCGATGCTGTTGCCGTCGTCGTCGGTGATATCCATCTTCCAGAACTCCCCATCTGCTCGAGTGAGGTGCTTCCTGGCATCAGCAATGGTCGTGACGGTCGACCTATATAGTGCCGCTGGTACGACTGCTGCTTCTGCCGCTGCGTCAGGTGTGTTCTGTGGCCGCGTTGCGTTGATCATCTGTGCTGCTAGGAGCTGCGCTTGAAGGACAGGTTCACCACCTTGACAAGTTGTTGGTTCTTCTGGACTGTGTGTATGGTAATCTGCTGAGCTCGAAAACAAGTCGCTGCGAGTCAGGCCATCGTGCTGGGCACGACGGCCGGGACTCGCGGTCCGTGAGACAAACCCGTGGGAATCATACTATGTAGTTCCTACGGTCGTCTCATCAACCACGAAGTACCTGCCAGCGCCGGGAAAGCCTGACAGGGATGAGTCTGAATCGTTGGCCGGCTTGGGCTGCAGCGATTGATACGACTTGAAAATGAGTGAGCCAACAGCATCGACTGATGGTGATTGTGACAGTTGTGTTGAGGGAGGCTGTCCGAAGATGGGCTGTTGCTGCGGACCTTCGCCAGAGAACGTCTGTGCGGTATCGTTCATTCCATAGACCGGCTGCACCGTATGTGTCCAGTATCCTGAAGGGTAGACCATGCAGCTATCTGGCGGCATGCCGTTGAGTGCTAGCAGCCCCTGAGTGTCTTCGATGGCACAGCCAGTGTATGGTGGGTAATTGGCGCCAGCAGTCGCAGTGGGGTAGGATCCCGCGGCCTGGTTTTGGTGAATGTCAGATGCAGCTGGCTGAGCAACGGAGTCGTAGACTCGTAGCCGCTTGCACCATCGTAGTGAATGTAGTTATTCTGTCTTGCGTCGACGGTCACTGTGTCAGGAATGGAAGCAGCAATCTCCAATTGATTCTGCTGCCACGAGGGGAGGTCTGAGTGTGTCTGACCATAATGTGCCTGGTTCAAGCCGTTCGGTCCGGTGTCGGAGGGCATAGGGGCCAGTGTAAAGTAATCTGCTTGCTCTGTGGCCTGAGCTGGAAGAGCTGGAGGTGCTGCAGTCGCCGCGTCGTCCTGTATGTTGGGCCGAGGTACCGCGTCGTGCATTGGATCACCGTAAGAGAGTTGCTGGTGTGGGTTGGCAGAGCCTTCGTCCGCCATCGACTCTATACTGGGAGGGAGTGTGAGGCTTCCAGCAGCGCCATTCGATGCCTCGTTCATAGGCTCACTGGCATTCTGGTTGTTGTCAAACTCGAAGTCAAGGTACTCATCCATAGTCAGCCACCCGTCGGGATCGGCGTTGAAGTCGTAGTCCTCAGGCAAGCCGGGCCAGCCAGGGTCAAGCTGCTCGTTGAGAAAATCACACACGTTAGGATCCATCACGGCAGTCCACGCGCACCAACGTTGTCGATCATGCGCGCTATGCTTGTGTGTCAGTCCAGGACGAAAGCTGCTGTCCGTTATGATCTCCTGACTTACAGAATGGTGAGGTTGCTAACGTTGCGACATCTTGAGAGGAGTTGAGATTTTGCGGTTGTTGTGGAAGAGGTGAAGAGGTGAAGATGGCCTGTTGACAAAGATCTAGGACATCAAAGGCCCCACCTCATTAGCGTCGGGCGTGATCATGCCGAGAAGTGTAGTTGGAAGTGTAGTCGAAGGACGTGCGGAGTTCGACCAATAATAATATGTCGATGCCTTTGCCTTGTCGCCTTGTGCATACCACAAATCTATAACTTTTAATCTTGATGTACTATATACACCATTGGCCGTGGACCGTCTCAAAGGCGGTATGGCCGCTACTGAATGATGGAGTGTTGGATGGATCGAGTCATACAAGAAATGAACAAGCATCAGCGGCAAGCCAGCAACTTGTCGAGACTTATAACCTTTGATGAAATGGCGTTAGTGTAATCAACTAATCGCTTCTTTCACTGGCAGTGAGACTGCAAACTGGTAATGCACTCACCAGGACCTAAGCAAAGGTATACTAGGGATAGAGAACATTCATTGTTAGGGTGAGACGGCACCAGGCTGGAGTGGAATCTGGTAAGACATAGCTACGACGACAAAGCACTCGAGACCTCATTGTCGCTACAAGGCTAGGAAAAGCTGCTATGACAGTACTATACTTGAGAATAGAAAGTTAGGTTCTTTGGGAATATGGAATTTGACTCGAAACCATTGCAGACGAGACAATTTCGTCGATATTTTATTCGCACGTATCGGTGTCCAAGTCCTTCGAGGCAGTGCCTTCATGCTACGCCATCCAACGCAGCTTCGTGCTCACGAGGCCCACAAGTCAATCTCTCTGATGTCCATGCTCCAGGGCGATCCTGTGTGGTATGCTAACTGCATGGTGCATCGCTACGAAGTCTTCGCCAACTTTTGCTTCGTGGCAGCGAGGGATGTAGCCGCCTTGCGTTTCGTCTTCGCAGCCGCAGTGGCGGACACGCTCTCGAAAGTAGCTGGGGCAGACTGAGCAGCCCCAGCCCCAGCACCAATCGCACCAATCCCGCCTGCATCATATACGTTGACGGCCATGCTCGAATGATCGTTCAATGCATTCGCTTCGACATCGTCGTCTTGCTCAACTCCCCCGCCTTCATCGGTCGGCAACCCACCTTGCTGCTCGCAAAGCTTCAACTTCTTGTTTCGTCCCGCCCGGCCACTGTTCAGCTTCCGGTTCTCCCCCTTCGAACCTCCGTATCTGGCCGGGTTGAGAACCAAGTTCTCGACGTCCTTGCCCTTCACCACATCGAGACTCACGTATTTCCCGTTCTTGATCTCATAGTCAATCAAGTCGATGCGTTCCATGGCCTTGACAAACATGCACCTTCACGTTGGAAGGCTTCATGAGGATTGTTCGCACGCCTCCGCCGCTGACTTTGGTGGTTTCGCATCCAGGGTAGTGCTTCAGCTTATAGATGGGGATTCCGATCTTGTGCAGATCGATCACCTCCCCGACAAGGCGCACACAGTACGCGTAGGCTGCCTTCTGGTCCATGTCTGTCTCCATATACTCCAGGACCTCGTCAAGCTTGGGCACTTGAGCAGCCAGCCAGTCGTCGGTCATCTTCTGGTTGCTCTGCTGAGGGTTCTGTTGTGGTAAGGCAGTAAGGCTGTTGAAGAGTCGCAGAGCGATCGCGGCGATGTTCTTCTCGACCTCAGGGACGTCATCGTTGAGGATCTTTAGCTTGTGGCATTGTCCGTCTGCTTCAACAAGCCACTTCTGCGCGTCCTCTAGGACCTTCGAAGCCTCCGAAGCAGCTGTACCCTGTGCTGGATCTGCAGCAGTAGTATTTTCGTTCAGTTCTAAGCTGTCTCCGAGCGACCCTGATTGCTCCGATTGCTCGACGTGATGGACTGAGCGGCGTACGCCAGGCGCGGCTGGCAGAAGCTTACGAAGGCCAGATCTCTCGTCTGCGCTTGCTTCGGCATGATCGACGCCACCGCCCTGCAGGTCACCTCCAGCACCCGCTGAAAGAGGTTCATAATTGTCGGTAGGTCCGTACTACGGGCCCGCCGTCAAGTCCTCGAACGCGGATGATGTGGGGCGGTTGCTCGTAGTGTTGTAGAGGTAGCCCGCGGCGCTGGTCTGATCGAAAGATGGTGGGGTGTTGTTTAGTGTGAGTGCTGGCAGCCTGGAGTAGGTCCGTTCGGAAGACATAGAGGTGTTGTTTGGTACGCGCGTTGCCAGGTTCGGATGTGTCTGATTGTACCCATACTGGAGGTCAAACGCCCAAGCAGGGTCCAGAACACGATTGGCAGAATATGTCGGATTCGGGGTCACTGCTGACTGGAAGACTCCATCTGTCGGATACGAGGTTGCTGTCGACTGATAGTGGCCGTTCATGGGATCCATGCCAGACTGCATACCAGATGTGCAGTTGTTCGTGCCGGAATAAGGATCAGCCTGGTCTGCCATTTGAGCTAGATACGCTGGATTGGTAGAATGCTGCTGTCGGATGGGCTGAGGCACGGCGCCGAGATTGAAGTCAGTATGAGAAGCCTGTGGGTCGCTGACGGTTCTGTTCTGGCCACTCTCCATGCCCAGAGTAGCCGTACGATCTCTAGCAGGATCGTCTGGAGTCGTAGTCGTTGGGTTGATGCTAGTTCGGTCGCCATGATCTTCGGAATCGCTAATGGCATTGAACTCCGGGATGTTGAAGCCATCCTCGTCGTCGCCTGTCAAGCCTGGCACCCCTTGGCCCCAGTCAGGACCAAACTCTTCTAAGAACGCGCGCACGCCGGGAAACTCTTCGTCGACCATCGTAACGATCCTGGTCGCGTGCTCTGCGATCGCGTGTTAGCTGTGACGAAATAACGCTTGATGATCTCAACAACTCACAGATGCTAAAACATTGGCGGTGTGGCATATACCTGTCGGAGTCGATCGATAAATTCAGGTGTTGCTGGAAGAGGTGAAGAGTGGCTGGGTTTGTTGACGAAGATCTATGAGGCCAAAAGCCCCACCTCGTTACCGTCCGGCTGCGGGAGAGCCGAGAAATGTAGTTTGAGTACGAGATGGAACCGACCAATGAGGGCATGTCGATCTCTTCGCCTTTTCGCCTTGCGCTTTGACTTCAACTTCATCTTGACGTAGAAGCATTCTAGGGCACTTCCTTGAAATACTAGCTTCTTAAGTGTCTGAAAAAGTGTCAAAGATCTGGATTACATACTCCCAGTAGCCGTATCCACATTGTTTTGTCTTATGGGATGGCATTGCCCACATCTATACCGCTCTCATCTTGAGTGTGATATATAACACGAAGCCTTATCGTCTTCGAGCGCAGCGAGACGGGTTCAACAACATGCAACGAAATAGCTATCAAATACAGTCAATGGAAACTCTTGTCTCTCGGCAAATCCACAACCCTTTGATCGTAGCAAATGGCAAGCTTGGACTGACTTGAGCTGTACTCATTGTTTTACCAAGACCTACGCAAAAGTCTATGTGTGGAGGGCGAACATTCATTGTTGCAGTCTCGACTGCAAATCCGGATTCGGTAAGACACAGGTAAGACAACAAAGTGCTCGAGGTATTGTTCTGGCTGCAGTATAGCGTCCCTTCCGCATGTTGAACAAAGACTTTGCTCGCCCGTATGTTCCGTTGGAATCAAGCACATCGCATTACCTTCCACTTCGTACCTCGAATTGTTCTACAGCTCGAACGGTAGCTACTCCTTGAGCCTTCCCCAAAGAATGAGATCTTGGGATAGTTGATACTACTTCGTGGTCACG
>JAABUL010001955.1_pt1 | contig 36390 bp, 34 predicted proteins | sample 5559151 | NCBI WGS metagenome assembly JAABUL01 (sample SAMN10711876, study PRJNA513368) | rock metagenome | isolation source: Antarctica rocks | place: Antarctica: Victoria Land, Pudding Butte sud | reverse complement strand
CTCCCCACCTTCCACCCGCCACCCTGGACCGACCCCACCCGACAACCCCGACGCCACCACCGGTATCACCTCCGCCAGCTGGTCTTCGACGCCGGTAGCGACCCGCCCCGATGATGGGACGGATCCGTCCGCTGATTCTGTAGAGCGGGATGCCGGCGTACAACTCGAAGAACTGGACGATATCTGCGGGGAAGGCTGCCGCCCAAAGGATCGGTCTTGTGGCCGCACGCGATTGACCAAAATGGTCTGAGCCACCACACGGGTGGCGAAAGGCCGCGCTGTGCTGGACACGACGCTGAATGAGCAAACGGTCCGGCATGCTGACCGCCCCTCTGTGCGCACGCCCAGCGCCCTCGTGCCGTCCACTCATGCGCTGGCAATGAAACACTCGGCGGCATGCTGCGCTGGTTGACCGCGGGGGAGTCGCACGGCCCTGCCCTGGTGGCGGTGCTCGAAGGCATGCCCGCGGGGGTGTCCATCTGCACCGCCGAGATCGCCGAGCAGCTGCAGCGCCGGCGGGGGGGTTACGGCCGGGGCGCGCGGATGACATTCGAGGCCGACGCGGTCGAGGTGCTCGGCGGCCTGCGCCACGGGCTGAGTCTCGGCAGTCCGATCGCCATCCGCGTGGGCAACACGGAGTGGCCCAAATGGGAGCAGGTCATGTCCGCCGACCCGGTGGACGCCAACGAGCTGGCCACCCTCGCCCGCAATGCGCCGCTGACCCGGCCGCGGCCGGGCCATGCCGATCTGGCCGGCATGCAGAAGTACGCATTCACCGACGCCCGACCCGTCCTTGAGCGGGCCAGTGCCCGGGAGACCGCCGCCCGGGTGGCGCTGGGCGCGGTGGCGCAGGCGTTTCTGCGCCAGACGGCAGAGATAGAGGTGCTCTCCCATGTGGTCGCCATCGGCACCATCGAGGCGCCCGAGGGCACGCCGGCACCACAAGAGCGCGACGCCATCGACGCCAGCCCGGTCCGCTGCCTCGACGCCGGCGCCAGCGCCAAGATGGTGGCCGAGATCGATGCGGCCAAGGCCGACGCCGACACCCTCGGCGGCGTGGTCGAGGTCGTCGTACACCGGTTGCCGCCCGGCCTCGGGAGCCACGTCCACTGGGACCGGCGCATCGACTCGCGGCTGGCCGGCGCCCTGATGGGCATCCAGGCGATCAAGGGAGTCGAGGTCGGCGACGGCTTTGCGACGGCGAGACGGCGCGGATCACAGGCCCACGACGAAATGGCCGCGACGGCCGACGGGGTGAGAAGGCTGACCGACCGGGCCGGCGGCGTCGAGGGCGGCATGACCACCGGCGAGGTGCTCCGGGTACGCGCGGCCATGAAGCCCATCTCGACGCTCTCTCGGGCGCTGTCGACGGTGGACACGGCGACCGGCGAGCCGGCCAAGGCCATCGCGCAGCGCTCCGACGTATGTGCGGTGCCGGCCGCCGGCGTGGTCGCCGAGGCGATGGTGGCGCTGGTGCTGGCCGATGCGGTGCTGGAGAAATTCGGCGGCGACGCGGTGACCGAGACCAAGCGCAATGTCGATGGCTACCTGGCCGCATTGGTGGTCCGGTGAGCCGGCCGATAGTGGTGCTGGTAGGGCCGCCCGGAGCAGGTAAATCCACCGTCGGGCGCTTGGTCGCCGAGCGGCTGCACACGACCTTTCGCGACACCGACGACGACATTGCGAGCGCGGCCGGCAAGGAAATCTCGGCCATCTTCTACGACGAAGGCGAGCCGCATTTCCGTGCGCTGGAAACCGCTGCGGTGGCCAAGGCGCTGACCGAGCATGAGGGCGTGCTCGCCCTCGGCGGTGGCTCGGTGCTCTCCGCCGGCACCCGCGACGAGCTGGCCGGGCACACCGTGGTCTTTCTCGACGTCGGCATGGCCGCTGCCGCCCGCCGGGTCGGCCTGGCCCGGGACCGGCCGGTGCTGGCCCTCAACCCGCGGGCGATGCTGCACACGCTGCTGGCCGACCGCCGCCCCCTCTACCAGGAGGTCGCCACCCATACGGTCGAGACGGATGCGATCAGCGCCGGTCGGGTCGCCGATGCCGTGATCGAGCAGATCAGATGAGCGCCACCCGGATCACGGTGGCCGGCGATCGACCGTACAACGTCGTCATCGGCGAACATCTCAACGCCGAGTTGCCACCGCTTCTCGACGGCGCACACCAGGTCGCCGTCATTTATTCGGAGAAATTGCCGGCGGATGCCGTCATAACAGGGCTTCGGGATGCCGGCTGCGACGTGCTGCCCCTCCCGGTCCCCGACGGGGAGGACGGCAAGACGCTCGACACCGCCGGCACCTGCTGGGATGCCCTGGGGCGTAAGGGCTTCACCCGTACCGACGCCATTGTCGCGGTGGGCGGGGGAGCGGTGACCGACCTCGCCGGCTTCGTCGCCGCGGCCTGGCTGCGCGGGGTACGCGTCGTACACGTGCCGACCACGCTGCTGGGGATGGTCGACGCGGCGGTGGGCGGGAAGACCGGCATCAATACCGCGGCAGGAAAGAACCTGGTGGGCGCATTTCATCCGCCGGCCGGTGTGCTGTGCGACCTCAGCACGCTGGACACCCTGCCAGAGAAAGAGCTGCGCAGCGGGCTGGCCGAGGCGGTCAAATGCGGCTTCATCGCCGACCCCAAAATTCTCGACCTCGTCGAGAACGGCCTGGAGCCGGCAAGCCGAGGAGGCACGGGTCTGCGCGAAATAGTGGAGCGCTCGGTGCGGGTCAAGGCCGACGTGGTGGGCCGCGACCTGCGTGAGGCGGGGCCGCGCGAGTTCCTCAATTACGGTCACACGCTGGCTCATGCCATCGAGCGGGCCGAGGGCTACCGCTGGCGCCACGGCGATGCGGTGTCGGTCGGCCTGGTCTTCGCTGCGGAGATCGCGCGGCGCTGCGGCCGCCTCGACGAGGCCACTGCCGAGCGCCACCGCACGGTACTCAAAGGGATCGGTCTCCCCACGGCCTACGCCGCAACGCCGTGGCAGCAGCTGCTCGATGCGATGCGGGTCGACAAGAAGACGCGGGCCGGCCGGCTGCGCTTCGTCGTGCTCGACGGCCTGGCCCGGCCCGGTGTCCTCGACGACCCCGAGCCCGCGCTGCTCAGCGGCGCCTACGCGGCGATCGGCGCGGAGTGAGATGACCACCGTCCACGTGCTCAACGGCCCCAACCTCGGCCGGCTCGGCACCCGCGAGCCCGGGATCTACGGCACCGCGACGTACGGCGATTTGGTCGCCTTGTGCGAGCGCACCGCCCGGGAGCTCGGCCTCAACGTCGTCGTACGCCAGACCGACGACGAGGCGACCCTGATCGGCTGGCTGCATGCCGCGGCCGATGCCGGCGCCGCCGTCGTGATCAACCCTGCGGCGTTCTCGCACTACTCCTACGCCGTGCGGGACGCGATAGGGATGCTCACCGGCCCGGTGGTCGAGGTGCACCTGTCCAACATCGCTGCACGCGAAGAATTTCGCCGCACCAGCGTGGTGTCGGCGGTGGCGACCGGAGTGATCAGCGGCTTCGGCATCGACTCCTACCGGCTGGCCCTGCAGGCCATCAGCGCCGTCGGCGGCTGACGACCGACCGTGCGCTTCGCGTGGATCGCTCAGGCCTGAGCCAGCCGGAGCTCCGCCGACGTGGGCGGGTGGGCGCCCGGCCGGGTGCAGGTGATGGACGCTGCCAGCACCGCTGCGTCGAGGACGTCTCCCAAGGCGGCCGCGGAGATGGCCCGCAACGCCTCCCGCTGTGCGGCGCCGAGCAGTCCTGCGCCGTGCAGGCCGGCCAAGAGGCCGCTCATGAAGGAGTCACCGGCCCCGACCGTGTCGACCACCGCTACCGGCCGGCCGGGCCGGCGGACGAGACCGGTCTTCGGAGCGACCGCGACCACCCCGTCACGGCCGAGTGTGATCGCCACCACGGCCGGCCCTCGAGCGGACCAGTCGAGGGCGACCTCCTCGGCCGAGCGCCCGGGATAGAGCCAGGCCAGGTCGTCGCTGCTGGCCTTGACGACGTCGGCGACCCCGACCACGGACTCCGCCCGGTCCCGGACCTCGCCGGCCTCCCCCATCAGCAGAGGCCGGCAGTTCGGGTCGTAGGACACGGTCGCCGTACGCCGGGCCGTCCGCAGCAGCCGGCCGAGCGCCGCCGCCCCGGGCGGCAGGACGAGGGCGAGCGAGCCGGAGTGCAGCGCGCACACGCCGTCGAGCGCCCCGTCGAGTTCCTCGTCGCGCCACTGCCAGTCGGCGGTGCCGTCGACGCGGAAGTCGTACTCCGCCGCGCCGTTGTCGTCGAGTGCCACGATGGCCAGCGACGACGGCTCGGTCGCCCGTACGGCGCGCGAGAGGTCGACCCCGTTGCCCTCGAGGTGGGCCCGTAGCCGGCGCCCGAGCACGTCGTCGGCGAGGCGGGCCAAGAGCGACACCGGGACGCCGAGCCGGGCCAGGCCCACCGCGACGTTGGCCGGGCTCCCGCCGGGCGCCGCCCGGAAAAGGCTGTCGCCGGCGGCCGGCACCAGGTCCATCAGTGCCTCGCCGGCAACGGCGATGCGCCCCCCGGTAGCTGTCATCTGCGGTGCCCCAACGGTCGTACGGACGAAGACGTGACGAGCGATCATCCTCCCCGATCGGGCGGCGCCATAGGCTCGGGGCATGCCCTCCATCCACGCTGCCCGCCGGGACCGCCTGCGCCGGCGGCTGTCCGACCTCGACGCGCCGGCCGCCCTGGTCACCCGGCTGGTCAATATCCGTTACCTCACCGGCTTCACCGGCTCCAACGCCGCGCTGCTGATCGGCGCCGGCGGGCTGGAAATCCTGGCCACCGACGGCCGTTACACCACCCAGTCGGCGGCCGAGGCACCCGATGTCGAACGCGTGATCGAGCGCCGGCTGGTCAGCGCCCTGGCGGCCAGGGCAGGCGAGGGCCGGCTGGCGTACGAGACGCACGACGTCACCGTCGACGGCCTGGCCGCGCTGAGAAAGGCGATGCCCGACGTCGAGCTGGTCAGCCTCGCGGCGGCGGTGGAGGACCTGCGGGCGGTCAAGGACGACGAGGAGATCTCGCTGCTGCGCCGGGCCTGCGCGATCGCCGATCAGGCCCTGGCCGAGCTGCTCGCCGCCGGCGGCATCCGGCCCGGGCGCACCGAGCGGGAGATCGCCCGCGACCTCGACGCCCGGATGCTGGACCTCGGGGCCGAGGCGATCTCCTTCGAGACCATCGTCGCCGCGGGCCCGAACTCGGCGATACCGCACCACTCGCCCACCGACCGGGTGGTGGCCACCGGCGATTTCGTCAAGTGCGACTTCGGGGCGACGAACGCCGGCTACCACTCCGACATGACCCGCACCCTGGTCGTTGGCGCAGCCGCGGACTGGCAACGCGAGATCTACGACCTGGTCGCCGACGCACAGCGGATCGGCCGCGAGGCACTGGCCGTGGCCGCCGAATGCGCCGCGATCGACGAGCTGGTCCGTGACCACATTGCTGCGGCCGGCCACGGCGAGCACTACACCCACGGCCTCGGGCACGGCGTCGGCTTGGAGATCCACGAGGCGCCGGGGCTCGGGCCGGGCGCCCCGGGTAGGCTGGGCGACCGGATGCCCGTCACCGTCGAGCCCGGGATATATCTCGAGGGCCGCGGTGGCGTGCGGATCGAGGACACCCTCGTCGTCCGCAGCGACACCCCGGAGCTGCTCACCTTGACCACCAAGGACCTCTGCATCGTCTAGGAGACTGCGTACGTGGCGACGACCAATGACCTGAAGAACGGCATCGTGCTCAACCTCGACGGCCAGCTCTGGACCGTCATCGAGTTCCAGCACGTCAAGCCCGGCAAGGGCGGCGCCTTCGTGCGGACCACGCTGAAGAACGTGCTGACCGGCAAGGTCGTCGACAAGACCTTCAACGCCGGCCTCAAGGTCGACATCGCGTCGGTGGACAAGCGCGAGATGTCCTACCTTTACAAGGAGGGCACCGACTACGTCTTCATGGACGGCGAGACCTATGACCAGATCCATGTCCCCCGGGAGACGGTCGGGCCGGCCGCGGACTACATGCTGGAGAACACCACCGCCAACGTCGCCATCCACAACGAGCTCCCCCTGTACGTGGAGCTGCCGGCCAGCGTCGAGCTGGTCATCTCCCACACCGACCCCGGCGTGCAGGGCGACCGGTCGACCGGCGGCACCAAGCCGGCGACGCTCGAGACCGGCGCGCAGGTGCAGGTGCCGCTGTTCGTGACCACCGGCGAGAAGGTCAAGGTCGACACCCGCGACGGGCGCTACCTCGGCCGAGTCAACAGCTGAGTGGGCGCTGGCTAGATGGGCGCCCGCAGCAAGGCCCGCAAGCGGGCACTCGACATCCTGTACGAGGCCGACGTCCGCGGCACCTCCGCGCTCGACACCGCCGCCGAGCGGCTCGCCCAGGCCAATCCGACGGTCCCGGCCTACGCCGTGCAGCTGGTCGAGGGAGTGGTCGCCCAGCGGCAGCGGATCGACGAGCTGATGGCCACGTACGCCGAGGGGTGGACGCTGGACCGGATGCCGGCCGTGGACCGCAATGTGCTGCGGATCGGAATCTACGAGCTGCTGTACGAGCCGGCCGTCCCCGACGCGGTGGCGATCAGCGAGGCGGTCGAGCTGGCCAAGCGGATCTCGACCGATGATTCGGCAGGGTTCGTCAACGGGCTGTTGGCCCGGGTGCTGCGGCTGAAGCCGTCCCTGACGCCGTAGCCGTCAGGGACATCAGGGTGTTCGCCCGGTGACGGTCTGCAAGCTTTCGGCTGTGCGGTCGCGGCACCCATCTGAAACCGTATTCTGGTCGAACATGGGGAGGCGCAACCGCGCTCTGGTGTCACGAGGACGGAAGAGGCGGCATGTCACGGCGGGTTAGCAGAGACGTTCGGCGGGGCCGCCGCAGCGCTCGACCCGTCGACACCGTGATCCCGCCCGACAGCCACCGGCATCGGCTGACCCTGCGCAGCGCCGTCGAGGTGACTGCCGTCGGAGGTCTGGCCATCGTGCTGGCCATTCCGGCCAGCGCATCCACCGGGCACGGTCCGCTGGCCAAGGTCGTCAAAACCGCCGATCAGGTCACCGCGGCATTGCAGCCCTGGGTGCCGGCGCTGGCCGGACAGCCCGGACAGCCCGGACAGCCCGTGCAGCAGCCGCCGCCGGCGACCCCGGTCACCGGAGCTCGGCCACCGGCCCGAGCCGTCACCCTGACCTATACCACGCTGTCGCCGGGATCCGCGGCCCACAAGGCAATCGCCTTTGCCCGAGCACAGATCGGCCTGCCTTACCAGTGGGGCGGCAACGGGCCGGCGCATACCGACATCGGCTTCGACTGCTCCGGGCTCACCGCCGCGGCCTACGCGGCGGCCGGCATCAGCCTCCCGCGCACTGCGCAGACGCAGTACAACGCCGGCCCCCACGTCGCCCCCGGAATGCAGTTGCAGCCCGGCGACCTGGTCTTCTACGGCATCCCGACCCGGGTGCATCACGTTGGTCTCTACATCGGCAACAACCTGATGATCGCCGCCCCGACCTTCGGCCAGGCGGTGAAGATCGAGCCCTACCGCTGGCCCGGTGACGACTACCTCGACGCGACGAGGCCGGCCGGCGGACCTGGCAAGCCGCTGTCCGTGGTCCAGGCGGCAGTCGCGGCCCGTACGACCCAGGCCGGTCCGACGCCGCAGCCCAGCCCGGCTCCGTTCACCCAACCGAGCGGGTCGCCCAGCCCCTTCAGCCCGTCACCGTCGACCAGCCCCTCGGGAAGCCCGTGGCCGTCGGGAAGCCCGTCGCCCTCGGGGAGCCCGTCGCCCTCGGGAAGCCCGTGGCCGTCGGGGAGCCCGTCGCCCTCGGGAAGCCCGTCGCCCTCGGGAAGCCCGTGGCCGTCGGCGAGCCCGTCACCCTCAGGGAGCCCGTCACCGTCGGCGAGCCCGTCACCGTCGGGAAGCCCGTCACCGTCGGCGAGCCCGAGCCCGAGCCCGAGCCCGTCGCCCTGCCCGTCCGCGAGCCCGTCTCCGTCGGCCAGCCCGTCTCCGAGCCCGTCGCCTTCCGCGACTTCCAGCCCCGGCTGCCCCTCGCCGTCGCCCTCAGCCAGCCCGTCGACATCGCCCTCAGCCAGCCCGTCGGGATCGGCCAGTCCGATGGGCCGTAAGAGCCCGTCAGCCTCCCGCCACAGCTGACGGTCCAACCAGCCCGGAACAGATCGTCCGCGCTGCGGAAGCGGGCGGCGCTGCTTGTCCGGCGCGCTTGTCCGTGCGGGGCACCACGACAGGGCTGGTCGCGCTCAACTTAACTGCCCATAGTGCCGAACCTGACGCAGTCGCGACGTCCGGAGGCTGTGGGGTGCGGGGTGGGTCAGGTTGCCGCCAAGGTGACTTATCGGCAGATCTTCGCCGTCCGGGAGTTCCGGGCCCTGTGGTCGGCGCAGGTCCTGTCGGTTGCCGGAGATCAGCTGTCACGTGTCGCCCTGTCTGTGTTGGTCTTTTCCCGGACCGGGTCCGCCCTTCTCACCGGTGCGGCTTATGCCCTGACGTTCCTTCCGTGGGCGGTCGGAGGGCCTCTCACCGCCGGTCTGGCCGATCGGGTTCCGCGGCGGACTTTGATGATCGTTTGTGACGTGGTCCGCGCCATACTTGTTGCCCTGGTGGCGCTGCCGGTCTGCCCCTGTGGCTGATGCTTGGCTTGGTCTTCATCGCGGGACTGTTCGCCCCGCCCTTCTCTTCCGCCCGGGCGGCACTGGTACCGCATGTCTTCCCCGACGAGGACCGTTACGTCGCCGCCTCGGCGATCGGAAACACCACTTTGGAAGCCGCTCAGATCGTGGGCTTCGCCTTCGCAGGTGGCCTGGTGGCGCTACTCGGCCCGCGCCCGTCGCTGATCCTCGACGGCCTCACGTTCCTCGCCTCTGCGGCGCTGCTCGCCATCGGCGTCTCTCATCGGGGCGCGGCTCGCTCCGGTGAAGCTGGCGGCCGGGGGCGGTGGCTCGCCGACCTACAGGCCGGCGCCACGCTGATCTTCGGTGATCGGCGGCTACGACGGTTGGTGTGCCTGGCGTGGCTGTGCACCTTCTTCATCGCACCAGAGGGACTGGCCGTGCCGTACGCCCACAGCCAGGGGGCAGGGCCGGTCGCCGTGGGCCTCTTGCTGGCCGCTAACCCGGTCGGGGCCACGGTGGGGGCGCTGGGGCTGGCTCGGTTCGTGTCCTCGCCGACCCGAATGCGGTGGATGATCCCGATGGCTGCCCTGACCGGTGTGCCGCTGATGGCCTGTGCGCTGGAGCCGGGTCTGGTGCTCACCTGGCTGCTGTGGGCCGCCTCCGGCGTGTTCACCGCCTACAACCTGCCAGCGAACGCCGCCTTCGCGCTGGCAGTGCCCGACGCCCGACGCGGTCAGGCGTTCGGCCTGGTGATGTCGGGAATGATGGTTGGACAGGCGCTGGGTCTGCTGGCTGCGGGATTCCTCGCCGACTACGTGGCGCCGCTGTCAGTGGTCGCCTTGTTCGGTGTTATCACCGTAACGGCGTGCGGGTGGCTGGGCTGGTCGGCCCGCCGCTCCGTTCCGGCTTAACCGCTGGACACGTGACCGTGCTCGTCGGTCGGGGCACAACGGATAGGCCGTATGGGTGAACGTTGACATAGTTGTGACTGCCACCGGCTCGGTGGCAGTAGATTCTGTTTTGGGGGTCAACAACGTTCCCCAAGGCCATTGACCGAGGGGGGTCGGGGATATGAGCAAGTCTTGGGGCTAGCCGAGTAGCACCGGCGGAGCAGGCCAGTCGAAGCGACTGGTGCCGCCGGTGGACACGGTGCCGAATGCCGTTTTCTGTCCTATGGTCTCTCCCTTCCAATCAGGGTTTCGTCGGGCCGCAGTCTTCGATTGATAGGCCGTTCGGGTGACAGTCATGCCCGTGTGGCCCGGTCGAGGAGTGCGGCCCGACGCAGGTCAAGACCGGACCGTTCCTGCCGATGCTGGTCAGGGTGCCCAAAGGGGTGTGCCGGCCAGGAGGTGCGGAGTTGCGCCAGGACAGTCGGCGGCTAAGCCGTCTGATCGCCGTTGTGGTAACCGCTGGAGTAACCACCGTTGCGCTGGCGGTCATCGGCGTCGATCAGTCGATCACGCCGTCGCTATGGCGTATCGGGGTGTGCTTCGCGCTGCTCACGGCGAGCCGGTTGGCGGTGCTGCACCTACGGTTGCGCGGACAGCGGGTGGACTTCGACTGGGGAGAAGGGGCACTGCTGCTCGGCCTGGTGCTGCTGCCGACCTCCTGGCTAACCGTGCTGACTCCTTGCTCCATCGCCACAGCAGGGCTGCTGCTCAAAAAGAATGCGGTAAAGACCGTCTATAACGCCGCGTCCGCCACGGTAGCTACAGCGGTCGCCGGAACGGTCGGCCACTTCCTGTATGACACGACTTCAGCCGGTTTCTCCTGGCGGTTGGTTGGCGCGTTGGCGGTGGCCAGCCTTCTCTTCACCGTCATTGCCGACCTCACCGCGTCAGCGGCGATTGCCTTATCCCAGTCCGAGCCGTTCTTGCGGACCCTGCGCGTCGGCGTCGGGATGGAAGCGCTCACCGGCGCCGGCAACGTCGGCGCTGCCTTGGCCGTGGTGGCGATCGCCCGCTTCGACCCGTGGCTGCTCGCGATCCTGCCGATGCTAGTGGTATCACTGCAAATCACCTACGGCAGCCGGCTGCGCGGACAGCAGGAGCGGCACGCTTGGACGCAGCTGGAGAAGACGACCCGAGCGTTTACCCAGCTCGACCCGGCCGCGGTGGCTGACGCTGCGATCACGGGGATTAGCGCACTTTTCCAAGCTGACTGGGTGGAGGTGCAGTTTCTCAGCCCGAACGGCCGGGAGTCGCTCTACTCCGGCGGCCCAGGAGGTCCGGCGGCCGGCACATCACCTCCGGGATGGTACGGGCCAACGGTGACCGAGTCGCTCGGCCAGCGCGACGAGCTGGTGGGAAACGTCACGCTGCATTTCAGCGCCGACGTCGCCCTCAACGCGCGGGAGCGCCATGCGCTGGCAACGCTCGCGGCCGCGCTGGCCGTCGCGCTCGCCAACGCCGACCGTTATGAGACGACCCGTAAACTGGCCGAGGACAAGGCCAAAGAGGCCGTCACAGACCCCCTCACCGGCGTTGGGAACCGCACCAAACTCCATCAGGCTGGTCCGCAGCTCCTGTGTCATACCGGGCAGGCGCCTTCCGGCGTGCTGCTACTGGTCGACATCGATCACCTGAAGGAAGTCAACGACACCCTCGGATACGACACCGGCGACCGGCTGCTGGTCGAGGTCGCCCAGCGGATCGTCGCTGTGCTGTCGCAGCAGGACCTCGTCGTCCGGCTGGGCAGTCACGTGTTCGCGGTCCTGCTCGCCGGGACGACCGGGCAACAGGCGGAGGCGCTGGCCAACCACCTCATCAGCACCCTGGACGCTCCGATGGTGCTCGACGGCCTCCACCTGCGGGCACCGTCCACCATCGGCATCGCAAGTGCACCCTGCGACGCCGAATCCATCCACGACCTGCTCCGGCTGGCCGACGCCGCCCTGCTGCGAGCAAAGAACACAGGAGTCCGCTCGGTCCGCTACGCCGCCGATCAGGACCAGCCGCACGCCGACCGGCTGGTGACCGTCGAAGAGAGCCGGACGGGGATAATCAACTCCGAGTTCCTGCTGCACTACCAGCCCAAGGTCGACGTCACCACCGGCTGGGTCACGGCGTCGAGGCGCTCATCCGCTGGCAGCACCCCACGGGCGGACTCCTCTGGCCGGCCGCCTTCATGCCCGCCATCGAGCACTCGGCGCTGGTCGACGAGTTCACCCTCAACATTCTTCGGATGGGACTTCGTGACTGCGCCGAGTGGCTGGCCCGGGACCGCACCCGCAGCCTTGCGGTGAACCTCTCAGCGCGGAACCTACTCAACCCCAACCTCCCCGACGCCGTCCTGGAACTACTGCGCACCCACGGTGTGCCCGGCAGCCAGCTCGTTTTGGAGGTGACCGAGACGGCGATCATGAGCGACCTCGACACCGTTGACTTCGTACTCGCTCGGCTGCGGTCGGCCGGCGTCCAGCTGTCCCTGGATGACTTCGGCACCGGCTACTCCTCGCTGACCTTCCTGTCCCGCATACCGGTCGACGAGGTGAAGATCGACCGCTCCTTCGTCGCACGGATGCTGACCTCCAGCCGCGACGACGTGGTGGTCCGCGGCACCATCAGCCTGGCCCACGGCCTGGGACTGCGGGTCGTCGCCGAAGGCGTCGAGACCCCCAACGAGCACCAGCGGCTGCTCGCGCTGGGCTGCGAACGGGCGCAGGGCTACTACTACAGCCGACCGATGCCCATCCAAGCGCTGCCCGACCTTCCCAACCGACTCCCTCTCCGGGCAGATCACCAGCCACCAGCTGAGCAGATCCCCTCACCCCGACCGGCGCCCCAACAACAGCTCCGGTAGGTCTGGGATCAAGCGAGAGTGGGACGGCTGCCGAAGAAGCGGCATGAGACATCGCGTCCATCTGCCGGCGATGGCTGTGTTTGCCGCCGCCGCGGTGTTCGTGGTCGTGGTCCGGATGCACCCCGGTGGCATCCATGCCGGCCGGGCAATCGATGACATCGGGCAGCTGCTGGCCGGCGCATTCGCAGCAATCGCCTGCGGCCAGCGGGCGCGGCACTCCGGCCCGGGAGCGGCCCGCCCCTGGCTGCTGTTGTCATTGGCGACAAGGTCCTGGGCATGCGGTGAGGTCGCCTGGTCCTACTTCGAGTTGCTGGCAGGCCGGCAGACCCCGTTTCCCTCCATCGCCGACGCAGGGTTTCTGCTGTTCGCCGGGTTGGCTGTTGTCGGGTTGCTGCTGTGGCCGTCGTCGGCGCTGCATGGTGGTGGTCGTTGGCGCGCTCTGCTCGATGGCGTCCTGGTCGCCGGATCCCTGTTCATCATCAGCTGGGTGACCGCCCTCGGTGCGGCCGTCCGCGGCGGTGGTGACAGCCGCCTCGGCTATGCGGTATCCCTGGCCTACCCGATCTCAGACCTGGTGCTGCTCACCCTCATCGTCGTCATCGTGGCCAGGACAGCGACGGCGGCCCGCTCCGGACTGGGGCTGCTCGCGATGGGGCTGGGCTTCCTGTGCGTCGCCGACAGCGGCTTTGCCTACCTCACCGCGCTGGGGCGGTACGCCACCGGCTCACCGGTGGACGCCGGCTGGTTCGGGGGGTTTCTGCTGATCGGGGCGGCCGCCTGCTCGGTGGGGTCATCACCGCAGGACAACGACTCCGCTGGTGGCGCGCTCGCCGTGGAGTCGACGACCAAAGCGTTGCTGCCTTACCTTCCGGCTGGAGTGGGGCTCGCGGTCGCCGTAGCCGGCCAGCTGCACGGTGCCACCGACCGGCTCGCGCTGCTCGCGGCGACGCTCGTGGTCGGCGCTCTGCTGGGCCGGCAGCTTCTCGCCGTGCTGGACAACCGCCGGCTGGTCAGCCAGTTGGTCGAGGCGCAGGAGGAGCTGCGCTACCAGGCCTTCCACGACCCGCTGACCGGCCTGGCCAACCGGGCGCTCTTTGCCGACCGACTGAGCCACGGTATGGCCCTACACGGCCGGGACCTGCGACCGCTGAGCCTCCTCTACTGCGACCTCGACGGGTTCAAGGCCGTCAACGACAGCCTCGGGCAGGAGGCCGGTGACGACGTGCTCAAAGCCGCCGCCGAGCGGCTCCGGGCGGTCACCCGCCCGGGCGACACGGTCGCAAGGATGGGGGGTGACGAATTCGCGATCCTCCTCGAGGACGGCGCCGACAGCACCGCCGTGGCCGCCCGGATCCTCACCGCCTTCACTCACCCCGCTCCTCTCGGACGCAACAGCGTCCCCCTCGCCGCGAGCATCGGTATCGCGGAGCTGACGCCGGCCGCAGTGCCGATCCACCCGGCTGAGTTCCTTCAGCGCGCCGACGCCGCCATGTACCACGCCAAACGCAACGGTAAAGGCTCGGCGGTCCGCTGGACCGAGCGGCTCGGGAGCGCCGATTTCACCCCGCCGCCGTCCACCGGAGCCAATCACACGTCCGTGCCGGAGCAACGGGAGCCACAACGGAAGATCCCCCATTGCGCCCCAGCACCCTGACCGCACGTGGATCGAGCCGGTCAGCCAGGCGGCGTCGCCGGCATCCGGACCAGGCTGAGCCAGCATTGATTTGCGCCGGCGCGGTCGGCAAAGGCAGCCGCTAGCCGACAACGGTTGACTCTGTCGTTGCGTCAACTTCTAACGTAAGCGGCAGGCCGGAACGGTCCGGCCCGATGACACGGGAAAGGCGGCGCGGTGGCCTGGTCGATCGCCGAAGTCGCCCGGATGTCACACGTGACATCGCGGACGCTGCGGCATTACGACACGATCGGTCTGCTCACGCCGGCGTACGTCGGCACCAACGGCTACCGCTACTACGAGCAGGAGCAGCTATTGCGCCTGCAGCGGGTATTGCTGCTGCGCGAACTCGGCCTGGGCCTGCAGACCATCTGCCAGGTGCTGGACGGGGAACGCGACGAAGTGCAGGCGCTCCGGGGCCACGAAAGGTGGCTGCGCGACGAGCGCACCCGGCTCGAGCGGCTCGCCGGCACCGTCTCCCGCACCATCACCCACCTGCAGGGAGGAACTCACATGGCTGCCCAGGACCTATTCGACGGATTCGCCGAGCAGCGCGAGCAGCTCGAAGCCGAGCTTGTCGACCGGCACGGCGAGGGGGTGCGCGAGCATTTCCGTACCGACGCCGAACACACCAGGAATTGGACCAAGTCGGATTACGAAGACGCCGAGCGGCGTGGTGAGGAGGTGGACGACAAGGTCCTCGCGGTCATGCGGTCCGGTGCCGCCCCCGACTCCGCCCCCGCCATCGAGGTGATGGCCGAGCACTACGCCTCGGTTGCCCAGTTCTGGACGCCCGACCGGCAGAGCTACACCGGGCTGGGGCAGCTCTATTTCGACAATCCCGACTTCAAGGCGCGCTACGACGCCAAGGCTCCCGGCTTGGCGCAATACCTGCGAGCCGCCACCGCTGCGTACGCCGAGCAGCGGCTGCATTGATCAGTCGAACGTCGGGCCATCCGTTTCGAGCTCGGCCAGGGCTCGGTCGAGGCCGTCGATGACGCCGTCGTCGACCAGGCGGATGAAGAGCGGATCACCGGCGTCGGCCAGCTCCCGCAGGCCTTCGGCGTGGTCGGTGATCCGCGCTTGGACCGCTTCCAGCACCGCGCTGACGGTCCCCTCGTAGCCGTAGGAGTCGAGCAATAGCCCCAGCCGGCGCGGCCGGTCGGCGAAATCGGTGAAACCTTCTGCGGCCACGACGTCGCGGGCGTGCAAAGGAACCCAGGAGAACGCCATAAAGGCGAGGTCGTGCAACGGCGGACAGGGCGCAGCGAAGTCCCAGTCGATGAAGCCGATGAGCGCTCCGCCGCCACCCGGCCCGGCAGGTGTCCACACCGCGTTGTACGGAGCCGCGTCGTTGTGCCCGACCACGTCTCCCGGGCGCCAGGGCCGGCGCGACGGCCGCCACCGTGCGTCGGGCGGTGGCACGAAGTCGGCCACGACGTCGTGATAGCGACGCAACCATTGCCCGGCCTGTACGAGCGCCTCGTCGGAATGCACCCAGGCCGGCCACGGCCGGGCCATCCCGATCGTCGTGCCGGCCAGGAAGGTCAGCACCTCACGACCCTGATCGTCGGTGCCGAGCACCCGTGGCGCAGCGTCGAAGCCGCGGGCCTCCAGGTGCCGCAACAGCGCGTGGACCGCCGGCGTCCACGTCCCGGTGGGGCGACGTACCGTACCGTCCACCAGGAACGCACCGCCGGCGTTGCCTCCGGGCAGTCGCAGTTCCTCCATGGCCGCCAGCCTGGCAGCTCCGCCGGTCCCCGAGCAACAAGCACGCTGCGCCGCGCGACCGCCGCGGCGTGAGAACCAGGCGCTGGGGACGTCCGCGCCATGGCATGATCAGGGTCATATGCCGTTGGGCTAGGCCGACGAGGTTAGGTTCCAGGTGGCGATGGGCGCGAAGCTTCCGGCGGCCGAGGACGCTCGGCTCGACGCCGTGCGCCGCTACGACATCTTGGATACCCCGCCCGACGGCGCGTTCGACCGGATCGCGCAGTTGGCCGCCCGGCTCTTCGATGTGCCGATCGCCATTGTCAGCGTCGTGGACACCGAACGGATCTGGTTCAAGTCCCACCTCGGGCTGGATGTCACCCAGATCGAGCGTGAGCCCGGGCTGTGTGCCTCGGCGATTCTGGGCGACGAGCCGTGGATCGTGACCGACGCCGTCCGCGACCCGCGAACACTGGCCAACCCGTTGGTCGCCGGCGAGTTCGGCCTGCGGTTCTACGCCGGCGCACCACTGACGACGCATGACGGCTTCAACCTCGGCACGTTGTGCGTGATCGACCGCGAGCCTCGCCCGGTCACCGTGGCGGAGACGCGACTGTTGACCCAGCTTGCCGCCGTCGTCATGGACGAATTGGAATTGCGCCGAAGTGCCAGGCTGGCGGTGGAATCCGCCGAGGTGCGGCTGCGCGATCTGCAGCTTTTGGCCCAGGCGTTTCAGGAGAGCCTGCTGCCGCCGTCCCTGCCCGAGATTCCTTTTCTCAAGGTGGCTGCCCGTTATCAGCCGGCCAGCCGGTACGAGGTGGGTGGGGATTTCTACGACGTCTTCCCGATCGACGATCGCTCGTGGGGGTTCGTGATCGGTGACGTGTGCGGCAAGGGGCCCTCGGCGGCCGGCCGGACCAGCTCCGCCCGTTACAGCATCCGGGCCGCGGCGATCCATGAACCCGAGCCCAGCAGCGTGATGCATACCGTCAACCAGGCGTTGCTCGCCGGGGCGAACGCGGGGTCGGAGACGCCGTTCGTGACCGCGCTTTACGCCCGGGCCGAGCAGCAGGGCGAGCACACGCTCGTTCGGTTCGCCAGCGCCGGCCACCCACTGCCCACGCTCATCCGTGCCGACGGACGGGTCGAGGTCGTCGGTGAGCCGGGGACCCTGCTGGGTGTGCTCCCGGCGGTGGACGTGACCGACGCGACAGTCGTGTTGAGCGCCGGGGACACTCTGCTGCTGATCACCGACGGAGTGCAGGACTCGGGTTATCCCATCCGGCTGCAGCAGGAAGGCCTCGAAGCACTCCTCGCCGGCTGCCGCGGTCTGTCTGCGGCCGGGATCGTCGAGCGGGTGCACGGCGTGGTCACCGCCGCCCAGCGTGACGATGTCGCGATGCTCGCGATGACCGCGATCCACGCGGACCGGCCGGGAAAATGAGTGAGCCAGTGAGCCGCGCTCATCGCGTGCAGGGTGGACCGGCCGGGGGCGTCCTGGCTCACCGGACGGCCTGGTTCGAGCCCGAGCCGGCCAGTGCCGGCGCGTCCCGGCGCCTGCTCCGGGGCGCCCTGGAAGCGGCCGGCCGCCTGCAGTGGGCCGATGCCGCGACACTGGCCCTGAGTGAGGTGGTGACCAACGCAGCCCTCCATGCCCACACGCCGATCGAGGTCCTGATCGAGGTCCGCGCGGACCGACTGTGCGTCGAGGTGCGGGACAACAACCCGTTGCTTCCCAGGCAACGCCAGTACGACGAGCAGGCCACCACCGGTCGCGGAATGGCCCTGGTGGCCGCCCTGACCGACGAATGCGGCGCGCACAACGTCGGGAGCACCGGCAAGGTGGTCTGGTTCAGCCTGAGCAACGACGACCCGGACCTATCACCGGACGGGCTGGCGCCCGCCTGGGAGCTGCACGAAGACGAGGACGAGCTCGACCATGAGGCCCCGCACCTGCAGGCGGTCATCCTGGCGTCCATGCCGGCAACACTGTGGCTGGCCGCCCGCCAGCACCATGACGCGCTCCTGCGCGAGCTGGTGCTGTACCTGGCTGAGCACCACGACGTGCAGGTCGACCTCGCCCTCGCCGACACCGCCCGCGGCCTGGTGAGTGCCGCCGTCCTGCACGCGGTCGAGGAGGCCCAGCGGGCCGGCATCGCGCGGGCAGCCGTCCCCGAGGGGCATCCCGCCCCGCTGCCCCCGGTTCCGGACAGCCTGAAGCTCACGGTCGACGTGCCCACCACGATTGCTCCCGCGTTTGCGGCGCTGCGGGACGCCCTCGACGCCGCCGAGCGGCTCGCCGTCGCTGGCCGGCTGCTGGCCCGACCAGGCCTGCCGGAGATCGTCGCGGTGCGGGACTGGGTCTGCGAGCAGTTCGCCGGGCAGCTGGCGGGAGGACCTGGCTCGCCCTGGCCCGGAACGGCGCAACGGCGCTTCGAGACCGCTGTCAACGACACCTGGGACGACAGCTCCGACAGCTCGTTGGCCGACAACCTGGTGCGGGACGCCGCCCGTGGCGTGGTCGCCGCTGACGAGGCCAACCGGATCGTGGCGATCAGCCGTCCCCTCGCCGCGCTACTTGGCTGGCAAGTGGCCGACCTCGTCGGGCGCCGCGTCGTCACCCTGATCCCCCCGCGCCTGCGCGAGGCTCACGTCGCCGGGTTCACCCAGCACCTGACCAGCGGCGAGTCCCACATCCTCGGCGTACCGCTGGTGCTCCCGGTGCGCCATGCCGACGGCCACGAGCTGCCCTGCCATTTCCTCATCGAACGGGCGCCGCAGAACACCGGCCGTTCGGTCTACCTGGCCTGGATCGAGGCCCAGGCCGTCACGTGAATTCCGTTTCGTACCAAGCAGCTGGCTCCATCGCGCCTTGTTTGCACCGGCTCAGTCGTCGCCGAAGACGGCAGCCGCCTGTGCATTCCCCTCAGCGGCAAGGTCCAGAAATTTGTATGTACCGCAGTCGAACAGCTCACGACCGGCCCGGGTCAGTGCCCCCAGTGCCACCTGACTGAAGGCGCCGCCGACCGAGATGCGGGCCACGCCGGCTCGCGCGAGCTCGGCCACCGGGGCGAGCCCGGGGCGCACCAGCACGTTGACGGGCCGATCGGTCTCGGCGACCAAACGGCGAATGTCGCCGATGTCGGTCAGTCCGGGCGCGTACAGCACGTCGGCCCCCGCTGCCTGGTACGCCTGCAGCCGGTCGATCGTGTCGGTCAGGTCAGGGTTGCCGCGGATGAAGTTTTCCGCGCGGGCGGTCAGCACCAACCCAGGACCGCCGCGAGCGGCCTCGGCCGCGGCAGCGACCCGCTCGGCAGCCAACCGCGCGTCGTAGATGGGCGTGTCCACGTCGCGGGTGAAGTCCTCGATCGAGCAGCCGGCCAGCCCGACCGCGGCGGCCTCGGTAACCGCGGCGAAGACCGCATCGGGGTCCGTGGCGAAGCCGTTCTCCAGATCAGCCGACACCGGCACGTCCACGGCGGCGACGATCGCGGCGGCGTGCGCGAGGGCCTCGTCCTTGCTCACCCCGCCATCGGGTCGACCGAGCGTCGCCGCATGCCCGCCACTGGTCGTCGCCAACGCCCGGAAGCCCAGTGCGGCAAGCAGCCGGGCCGTTCCCGCGTCCCACGGGTTCGGCATGAGCAAGGGGCGCCCGGGGACGTGCAGCTCCCGGAAGACATTCGCCTTGTCCGCTGAAGAGGTCACGCTCCCGACCGTACCGATGTTGGGCACCATCCTTGCCGCCGGCCGAATCACCGATCACTAGAGCTGCGCAATTGGCGGCGGCGGAGACTGGACGGTGTGGACCTCTCCGGGTTGGTGCTCACGCCGGGTGCCCGGTGCTCGGCGTTCGGGCGGATCGTCGCCGTGGGCGACGCGATGACGTTCGAGCCGGATCTGCCGAGGAGGCTGGTGACCTATGCGCCGGGCCGTGAGCCGGCAGCGAGGCCAACCGATCTCGGGGTCCCCGTCCGTGGAGTCGACCTCGCGGACCTGCTCGACCGGCGGGAGAAACAGGGGGCAGTCGAGGGCTGGGCGGTCCTCGAGGGGAGCTGGCAGGGCGATGGGCTCAGGGTGCTTGCGCAGCGGGCCGTCCGACCGCCGGCGCAGAGCTACCCCGATTGGACGACTCCGCCCTGCCCGGAGCCACCCGCCGGTTGGCCCGTCGGCGACGAACTTGAATTGCCGCCCGCGTATGAAGAATTGCGCGCCGTCGGACTGGTCGTGAACGGCACGATCTTTCACCCACTCGGCCGCGGTCCGGTGCTGGTCGTCGCCGCAACCTATCCGGCTCGGGTCGCGGCGGTACTGGGACCGCAGATGGGGCAGCGGCTCTGCGTCATCCGCAGCAACTACCGGGCCGACGAGGTCGACTCGGTACGGCGTCAGGTCGCAGACCGGTTCCACGGATGGAAGATGTACGCCAGCGGCGACGGCAGCGCCGGCGACGGGCAGATAGTGCTGGAAATACACTTGGTGCGCGTTCTGCCCGAGATGGCCCGGTGGGCGACGGAGGTGCCCGACGGACTGCTCCGGGTCATTCCCTGGCTGGGCCCCAACCACCGACTCGTCGTCGCGGAGCTAGCCCGCTAAGAAGGGGAGCTGACCGAGGCCGTCAGGCAGGGTCGCCTACCGTGACCGACAGCCGAATTTCGACCCGGTCCCGCACGCGCAGTCCGCCCATCAAGCCGGTGTACGGCTTGATGCCGAATTGTGTCTGCACCATCGGGACGAGCGCTTCAACAATGGCCGTGCCGCCGGCTCGGTGCACCTTCAGTCCTACGCCCAGCGGGGCAGCGACCCCGGCCAGCACGACTTCGCCTTCCACATCGTACCCGTCCTCCCGCGCGGCAATGGAACGGCTCGCGAAGGTGACCTCGGGGTGATCGGCTGCCGACAACGTCTGCAGGGCGCTGGCCTTGACGGTGCGTTTGTCCTTGTCGGACAGGGGTTTGAGGCCACCTTCACCTGAGACGACTTCCAGGCTGGCCAGTGCCGTCCGGAGGGACAGTGCGGTCGGCTGCGGGCCGTCGAGCGTCACGGTCGCCGACCAGTCGGTCAGCAAGATGGTGAGAGCATGACCGGCCTTGGCGGCCCGTCCCTCCACGCCGGTTTGCAGGGTCAGGCTGCCCTGCGCAGGACCAATTGTCAGTGTTTGCATGCCTTGAGCATGGTCGACCGCAGCCTCCGGCACCAGTACTGCCACCGCCGTTGCACGCTGCGCAGAAAGTTACCGAGATCACTTCACCCAGAAGAGCCTTCCGGGTGCCGGCCGCGAACGTTTCTCGATAGCCAAAGGAAATGATGCCGGGCTCCACCCGGCTCGGTCGAAAGGAAAAGTAACAATGAAGAAGCAGATGCGCGTCATGATGCCGGCTGCGGCGCTCGGAGTTGCCGGTCTGGCGCTTGCGCTGCCGGCCACCGCTGCCAACGCCGCGACGGCGACGAGCTACCAGGCGACGCTGAGCGCGGTGCCGCTGAGTCACGCGACCGGCTCCGGCAACGTGATGATCCAGCTGAGCGGCGATCAGGCCACCGTCACCGAGCACGTGACCGGTCTTGCCTCGACTTTCAGTGGCAAGCCCTACCCGCACGTACAGCACATTCACATCGGTGCCGCCGGACAGTGCCCGACCGCATCGGCCGACAAGAGTGGCGACGGCCTGCTGAGCACGACGGAAGGCGGCCCGGCCTACGGCGCGATCGGGACGACGCTGTCGACCAGTGGTGACGTCAGCCCGAAGGCCGGCACGACGCTGACCGTGGCGCCGAGCGGTGTAAGCTTCACCTACAGCCGCACGATCACCCTCGATGCACCCACCATGGCTTCGCTGACCGCCGGCAAAGCTGTCGTTGTCGTGCATGGCTTGGACCCGGCCACGCTGAGCGCCAAGGTGCAGGCTGAGAAGAGCGACCTGGTCCCGGCGCTGCCGCTGGCGGCGACCTCGCCGGCGCTGTGCGGCACGTTGTCCGCGTCGCAGATGTCCAACGTCCCCGGTGGTGCACCTCAGACGGGTGGCGGCAGCACGTCCGGCCTCCAGGACGAGGCGCTGCTCGCTGTGGGTGGCGGCCTGCTGCTCGCCGCCGGTAGTGCCTTCGCCGTCGGCCGTCGGTTCGCTCGCCAGAGCTGATCGCGGCCTCTGACCGAACGGAAATGCGACCGTGAGCACCGTTGATCGCCGTGGACGGCATCTCGCCACCGCGGTGGGCGCGGTGCTCACGGTCGCAGCCGTCATCGCTTTGCTCGTCGGCTTTCGAGCACAGCAACGTGCACCAAAGCCGCCTCCTTCGGCGGCCGGCTCCATCGCCGACAGCCCGTCCCCCGGCAGCCCTGCTCCGGCCGGTAGCCCGGCGAGTCCGAATGGCAAATCAGCGCCGGCGTCGCAGACGCGCGGGCCGATACTTGCGGCCTCGGCACCGATCCGGCTGCAGATTCCGGCGATCGGGGTCAGCTCGGTGATCCGTCCCCTCGGCCTGAATGCCGATGGAACGGTGCAGGTTCCGCCGCTCAGCAAGGATTCCTACCCCGGTTGGTACAAATACTCGCCGACGCCGGGGGAGCTCGGCCCGTCGCTGATTCTCGGCCATATCGACTCCGCCCGATACGGACGCGGGGTGTTCTTCAAGCTCGGCGCACTTCGGCCCGGCGACACCGTGTCGATGACCCGTGCCGACAACACCGTCGCCGTCTTCAAAATCGAGCGCGTCGCACAATACCCCAAGGCCCACTTCCCGACGCTCGAGGTCTACGGCAACACCGACCACGCCGCCCTGCGGCTGATCACCTGCGGAGGCAAGTTCGACCTGTCTGCGCACAGCTACGAGGACAACATCGTCGCCTACGCGTCGCTCCTGTCTTCCCATCCGGTCTAGGTGACAAGAACAGGACATTGACCATGAATCACCATCGCACCGCCGGGCTCGTCGTCGGTTGCGCCTTGCTGCTCACAGGTTGTGCCACCTCCAATGCCGCGACCACGCCCGCACCCGGGCCGACACCCTCGATCTCCGTCGGCCAGAACATGTCGCCTGGGAAGGCAATGTCGCCCGGCATGGTCATGCCGGACGGCTCCGTCATGGGGGCCGACACGAAGGCAAGCGGTGCGCCCCAAGGGCCGTCAGCCTCGGCCCGGATGATCTGTGGCGCGGAGATCCGCGCCGATGTCACCAAGATTCTCGGCTTGAAGTCCCCGCCGGCTACGACGTCGCGCTGGGCCGATCACCTCTACACCTGCATCTACCGGCTGCCACAGGGCGATCTGGTCGTATCCGTCAAGGAGTCACCCGATGCTGCCGCGACAAAGAGCTACTTCCAGGCGCGGCGGCAACAATCGGGCTCTCCGGACACCCTCGCCGGCTTGACCCCGTCAGCCTTTGGCACACCCACCGGCACAGTCGTGTTGGTCAAGGACAACAACACACTGACGGTCGACGCGACCGCACTGCCCACGCAATTCGGTACGCAGCACCAAAAGCGCACCGACCTCGCCTATGAATTGGCCTCGGTCATCCTGGGTTGCTGGACCGGCGATTAGCGCCACCTGACCCGCCCAAGCCCGCCCGCCACCAGGAGTCGACCGATGAATCGTCTATCCAGTCTCGCCGCGTCAGTGCTCCTCGCCGGTGCATTGGCCGCGTGCAGCACGGCCAATACGTCAAAGGCGACTACACCTGCGGCGTCGTCCCCATCGACGTCGGCCAGCAGCGCCGCACCCTCGCCCTCGACGAGCTCCGCTAAAGAGAGCGCTGCGGTCATAACCATCAAAGATTTCGCATTCGCGGTGCCCGGTCCGGTCAGCCCGGGCCAGAAGATCGCCGTACGCAATGGCGACAGTGAGGCGCATACCGTCACCGCCGACAGCGGCGGCGCCTTCGACGTCAAGATCGCGCCTGGCTCCACCGTGATGCTGACCGCCCCGAGCACATCCGGCAGCTACAAGTTCCACTGCAGTTTCCACAGCAACATGCACGGCGCGCTCCGCGTGATGTGACCTGCCTTCGCCGACGTGCCTGAAGCCCGGGGGCACGCGTGCAACCTCTGCCTCCAATCGCCTCGCAGCCCCACCTGGTCGGTGTCCCGGCTGCACTGGAGGGCACCTCCTAGGCTTTTCCGATGCCCCGGTCCACGACAGTGATCCAGCCGGCTCGTGGACGCTCACCCGCCCGGTCCGCCGCCGTGGCCGCAGCGCCCGCCGTGTTCGTGGTGCTCTGGAGCACGGGCTTCGTCGGGGCGAAATACGGACTGCCCTACGCCGGGCCGTTCACCTTTCTCGCCCTGCGGCTGGCGATTGCCGGCGCGCTCCTCGGTATCGCCGCCGTACTGTCCGGCGACCGACTCAGCCGGTCGCAGATCAAGCGAGCCGCCGTGTCGGGGCTGCTGCTGCACGCGACGTACCTGGGCGGGGTCTTCTGGGCCATCTCGCGGGGTACGCCGGCCGGGGTGGCCGCGGTCGTGGTTAGCCTGCAGCCGGTGCTGGTCGCCGCGCTGGCCGCTCGACTGCTGGGTGAACGGCTGGTGCGCCGGCAGTGGCTCGGGCTGGTCTTGGGCGTCGCCGGTGTCGCGCTGGTGATTGCGCCGGGCCTCGCCGGGCGGTCCGGCCAGTTGCCGGCGGCCGGCGTCGTCGCCTGCCTGCTGGCGCTGGTGGGCGGCACGGCGGGGACTGTGTGGCAAAAGCGCCACGGGGACGGCATCCCGCTGATGGCTGGGACGTCGGTGCAGTACGCCGCGGCGGCGACTGCGCTGTTCGTCGCCGCGCTGGCGGCCGAGTCGCGGCACGTCGTCTGGACGGCGAGGTTCGTCGGTGCGCTCGTCTGGCTCGTCGTTGCCCTGTCGATCGGCGCGGTCCTGCTGTTGCTTGCGCTACTCCGACGCGGCAGCGCCTCTGGCGTCTCGAGCCTGTTCTACCTCGTGCCGCCGGTCACGGCGATCGAGACGTTCCTCGTGTTCGGCGAGCGGTTGGCCGCGATCTCTGTCGCCGGCATCGCCGTCACCGCGGTGGGGGTCGCCCTGGCGGTGGTGCCGGGCGTCAGCTCGCGATCGAGGTGATGACGCCCCAGCCGGCGAGGCGGTCCAGGAGGCCGGTGGGGGACAGGTCGTAGACCACGGCTAGCGCGCGCAGGTCGTCCTGTCGCATCGACAGCACCCGGCCGTTGTAGTCGCCGCGCTGCCGTTGGATCGCCTTGGCGTAGCGGACCAGGGGCGCGACATCCTCGGGCGGCAGCTTGGCCAGGGTTTCCAGGTCGAGCACCACCTTCCCGGTGCCGTCGAGGCTGCCGGCCGGCGTCTCCTCCGGCAGCAACTCGGCGATCGGCACGTCGTAGAACGCGGCAAGCTGAGCCAGTCGGGCCACGGTGACGGCGCGGTCGCCTCGCTCGTAGGAGCCGACGACGACGGCCTTCCAGCGGCCCCGGGACTTCTCCTCGACCCCCTGCAGCGACAGGCCCTGCTGCTGGCGGATCGAGCGCAGGCGCGCACCCAGTGAGTTGCCGTACTCCGACATAGCGTGCTCCTGCGACAGAGGGTGAACAAGGAGCCGTCTACGGCCCCCCGCCGTTACTGAGCGTGACGGTACGGAGAGTCGGCGGGCCGGTCAAGCGGAACCGCCGATGACTGCTACGGTTCACCCGTTCAGACGTCCTTTAACGACCCGTCCGGTGAGGCGGGGAAGGAGGTCCGGGTTGGCGACTGCCTCTGGCCCGCTACCGATCGCAGTGCCCCGACCGATCCTCGGTCCCGGCGATGTGGCCCGGATCATCGACCGGATCGCCCATCAGATTCTGGAAAAGACCGATGGCGCCCGCGATGCGGTGGTCCTCGGCATCCCGACCCGCGGGGCGCATCTGGCCCGCCGGCTGGCTGCCCGGATCCGCTCCTTCGAAGATGTAGAACTCCCGGTCGGCTCGCTCGATGTCACTCTCTACCGTGACGATCTGCGACTACGCGGTGTCAGGGCGTTAGAGGAGACGTCGCTGCCCAGTGCCGGCATCGACGGCCGGTTGGTCATCCTGGTCGACGACGTGCTCTTCTCCGGGCGCACCGTGCGGGCCGCACTCGACGCGCTCGGCGCCCTCGGCCGGCCGCGGGCCGTACAGCTTGCGGTGCTGGTCGACCGGGGACACCGCGAGCTGCCGATCCGGGCCGACTACGTCGGCAAGAACATCCCGACCTCGCCGTCCGAGTCGGTGCGGGTGCGGCTGTCGGAAGTCGACGGGCGCGACGGGGTCGACCTCGAAGCGACCGGGGGCCGGCGATGACCCGGCACCTGTTGTCGGCCGCCGACCTCGACCGGGACGAGGCGACCACCATTCTCGACACCGCAGAGCAGATGGACGTCGCGCTGGCCGGCCGGGAGATCAAGAAGCTGCCGACCCTGCGCGGGCGCACTGTGGTCAACCTCTTCTACGAGGACTCGACCCGCACCCGGATGTCCTTCGAGCTGGCCGCCAAGCGGCTGTCCGCCGACGTCATCAACTTCTCGGCCAAGGGGTCGAGCGTGTCCAAGGGCGAGAGCCTCAAGGACACCGCGCTCACCCTGGAGGCGATGGGTTCCGACGCGGTGTGCATCCGGCACTCCCTGTCCGGGGCGCCGCACCGCCTCGCCGGCTGGATCCGGGGCAGCGTGATCAACGCCGGCGACGGCACGCACGAGCACCCGACCCAGGCGCTGCTCGACGCGTTCACTATGCGCCGGCGGACCGGCCGCCTCGAGGGCCTGCGGGTGGTGATCGTCGGCGACGTGCTGCACAGCCGGGTGGCCCGCTCCAACGTCCTCCTGCTGGACACCCTCGGCGCCGACGTGACCCTTGTCGCGCCGCCGACGCTGCTGCCGGTCGGCGTCGAAGCCTGGCCGGCCGCGGTGTCCTACGACCTCGATGCGGTGCTGCCCAAGGCCGATGCGGTGATGCTGCTGCGGGTGCAGCGGGAGCGGATGAACGCGTCGTACTTCCCGACCCAGCGCGAATACAGCCGCCGCTACGGCCTCGACCGCGAACGGATGGCCGCCTTGTCCGACGACGCCATCGTCATGCACCCCGGCCCGATGAACCGCGGCATGGAGATCGCCGCCGAGGTCGCGGACTCGGTGCGGTCGACCATCGTCGAGCAGGTCAGCAACGGCGTGAGCGTACGGATGGCCGTGCTCTATCTGCTGCTCGGCGGGAGTGAGGCGGCATGACGTACGTCATCCGCGGCGCCCGCATCCTCGGTGGCGCGCCGGCCGACCTGCTGCTGACCGGCGGGCGGATTCTTGAAAGCGGGCGGGGGCTGTCGGCGGCCGGAGCGGAGGTCGTCGAGGCCGACGGGCTGGTGGCGCTGCCCGGCCTGGTCGACCTGCACACGCACCTGCGCGAGCCGGGCCGCGAGGACACCGAGACGGTGCAGACCGGCTCCCGGGCGGCGGCCCTCGGCGGGTTCACCGCCGTACACGCGATGGCCAACACCGAGCCGGTCGCCGACACCGCCGGCGTGGTCGAGCAGGTGTGGCGCCTGGGCCGGGAGGCCGGGCTGTGCGACGTGCAGCCGGTCGGCGCGGTCACGGTCGGCCTGCTCGGCGCGCAACTGGCCGAGCTCGGGGCGATGGCCTCGTCGGCGGCGCGGGTGCGCATCTTCTCCGACGACGGGCACTGCGTGGCCGACGCGGCGCTGATGCGCCGGGCCCTGGAGTACGTCAAGGCCTTTGACGGCGTGATCGCCCAGCATGCCGAGGAGCCGCGGCTGACCGAGGGCGCGCAGATGAACGAGGGCATCATGTCGGCCCGGCTCGGCCTGACCGGCTGGCCGGCGGCGGCAGAGGAGGCGATCATCGCCCGCGACGTGCTGCTGGCCGGGCACGTCGGCTCGCGCTTGCACGTCTGCCACGTCTCCAGCGCCGGCTCGGTGGAGCTCCTGCGCTGGGCCAAGTCCAAGGGCTGGCGGGTGACCGCCGAGGTCACTCCACATCACCTGCTGCTGACCGATTCCCTTGCCGCGACCTACGACCCGGTCTACAAGGTCAGCCCGCCGTTGCGCACCGCCGAGGACGTCGAGGCGCTGCGCGCCGGGCTCGCCGACGGCACCATCGACTGCGTCGCCACCGACCACGCCCCGCACGGCATCGAGGACAAGGAGACCGAGTGGGGCGCGGCCCGCCCCGGCATGCTCGGCCTGGAGACGGCGCTGTCGGTGGTCGCCGCGGCGATGGTCTCCACCGGCCTGCTCGACTGGGCCGGCGTGGCCGACCGGATGTCGCGGACGCCCGCGGCGATCGGCGGCCTGTCCTCGCACGGCGGCCGGCTGGTGGCGGGGGAGCCGGCCAACCTGATGCTCATTGACCCGTCAGCGATGTGGATGGTCGACCCGTCTACGTCGGCCAGCCGCAGCCGCAACAATCCCTACGCCGGCCGGGAAATGCCGGCGCGGGTGGTCGCGACATTCCTGCGCGGCCGGGCGACGGTGCTCGACGGCAAGGCGCAGGCATGAGTGGTGTTCTCGTCCTCGAGGACGGGCGGGTTTTCCGCGGCGACGCCTACGGCGCGGTCGGCGAGACGTTCGGTGAGGCCGTTTTCGCCACCGGGATGACCGGCTACCAGGAGACGCTGACCGACCCGTCCTACCACCGGCAGATCCTGGTGCAGACCGCACCGCACATAGGCAACACCGGCGTCAACGCCGAGGACAACGAGTCCGATCGGATCTGGGTCGCCGGCTACGTCGTCCGCGAGCCGGCCCGCCGGCCGTCGAATTGGCGGGCGACCGGCTCGCTCGACGACGAGCTGCGGGCCCAGGAGGTGGTCGGGATCAGCGGCGTGGACACCCGTGCGCTGACCCGGCATTTACGCGAACACGGTGCCATGCGGGCCGGCGTGTCCTCAGTCGACCCGAGCGCTGATGCCTTGGTGGAAAGGGTTCGCGCGCAGCCACGCATGACCGGCGCCGAGCTGTGCAGTGACGTGACGACGACCAAACGGTACGTCGTGCCGGCGGTGGGGCCGGCCCGATTGCGAGTGGCCGCGCTGGACCTCGGGATCAAGGCGATGACACCCCGGCGGATGGCCGAGCGCGGCATGGAGGTGCATGTGCTGCCGGCCGGCAGCAACGTCTCGGACATCCTTTCGGTCGACCCCGCCGGCGTGTTCCTGAGCAACGGACCGGGCGACCCGGCCGCCATGGGATCCGTCGTCGACGTGGTGAAAGACCTGCTGGACATGGCAATCCCGTTGTTCGGCATCTGCTTCGGTCACCAGGTGCTCGGTCGGGCGCTGGGCTTCCAGACGTACAAATTGCGGTACGGCCACCGGGGGATCAACTCCCCGGTGATGGACCGGGCCACCGGGCGGGTGGAGGTCACCGCGCACAACCACGGATTCGCCGTCCGGGCACCGATCGACGGAACAGTCGACACGCCGTACGGCCGGGTCGAGGTGAGCCATGTTTGCCTCAACGACGGGGTGGTCGAGGGGCTGCGCTGCCTGGACCGGTCGGCCTTTTCCGTGCAGTACCACCCCGAGGCAGCCGCCGGTCCGCACGACGCCGGTTATCTGTTCGACCGCTTCGCCGAGATGATGAGCCCGAGTCGATGACATATGCCTAAGCGGAGCGACATCGCCTCGGTGCTGGTGATCGGCTCGGGGCCGATCGTCATCGGCCAGGCCTGCGAGTTCGACTATTCGGGCACGCAGGCCTGCCGGGTGCTGCAAGCCGAGGGCATCCGGGTCAGCCTGGTCAACAGCAACCCGGCCACGATCATGACCGACCCGGAGCTGGCCGACGCCACATACATCGAGCCGGTCACCGCGGACTTCGTGACCCAGGTGATCGCCCGCGAGCGGCCCGACGCGCTGCTGGCGACGCTGGGCGGACAGACCGCGCTCAACGTCGCGGTTACCCTGCACGAGCGCGGGGTGCTGGAGGCCTATGGCGTCGAATTGATCGGCGCCGACATAGACGCCATCAAGCGCGGCGAGGACCGGCAGGCTTTCAAGGATGTGGTGCGGTCGGTCGGCGGCGACGTGCCGCGCAGCGCCGTCTGCCGTTCGGTCGCCGAGGTGCTGTCCGCGGTCGGCAAACTCGGCTACCCGGTCGTGCTGCGGCCTTCGTACACGATGGGCGGCGCCGGATCCGGTATCGCCCACGACGAGCCACGGCTGCGCCGGATGTCGGCCGCCGGCATCGCGGCCAGCCCTACCGGTGAATTGCTGGTCGAAGAAAGCGTGCTCGGTTGGAAGGAGTACGAGCTCGAGCTCATGCGGGACCGCAAGGACAACGTCGTGGTCGTCTGCTCGATCGAGAACATCGACCCGATGGGCGTGCACACCGGCGACAGCGCCACGGTGGCGCCGGCGATGACGCTGACCGACCGCGAATACCAGGCGATGCGAGATCTCGCGATTGCGGTGCTGCGGGTGGTCGGAGTGGACACCGGTGGCTGCAACATCCAGTTCGCCGTCCACCCGCGGACCGGCCGGCTGGTCGTGATCGAGATGAATCCGCGGGTGTCGCGGTCCTCCGCGCTGGCCAGCAAGGCGACCGGCTTCCCGATTGCCAAGATCGCGGCCAAGCTGGCGATCGGCTACACCCTCGACGAGATCGCCAACGACATCACCGGATTCACGCCGGCGTGTTTCGAGCCGGCCCTGGATTACGTGGTGGTGAAGCTGCCGCGGTTCGCCTTCGAGAAGTTCCCGGGCGCCGACCCGGAGCTGACCACGACGATGAAGTCCGTCGGCGAGGCGATGGCGGTGGGTCGCTCGTTCGGCGAGGCGCTGCAAAAGGCGCTGCGGTCGGTGGAGACGCCGGCCGCCGGCTTCTGGACCGATACGCCGACGGGTATGGAACTGCACAAACCGCACGACGGCCGGCTTTACACCGTCGAGCGCGCCCTGCGCGGCGGCGCAACGGTCGCCGAGGTCAGCGCGGCCAGCGGGATCGACCCGTGGTTCGTTGACCAGGTGCTGGCCCTGGTGGAGCTGCGGGCCGACATCGAGGGCGCCCCTGTCCTCGACGCCGCATTGTTGCGGCGGGCCAAGCGGGCCGGCTGTTCCGACCGCCAGTTGGCGGTACTGCGGCCGGAGCTGGCCGGCGAGGACGGCGTACGCACCCTCCGGCACCGGCTGGGCATACGCCCGGTCTACAAGTCGGTCGACACCTGCGCCGGCGAATTCGCGGCCAGCACGCCGTACTACTACTCCTGCTACGAGACCGACGGAGAGACCGAGGTGCTGCCGCAGCGGGACCGGCCCAAGGTGATCATCCTGGGCTCCGGGCCCAACCGGATCGGCCAGGGCATCGAATTCGACTATTCCTGCGTGCATGCGGCGATGGCCCTGCGGGCGGCCGGCTACGAGACCGTGATGGTCAACTGCAATCCCGAGACGGTGTCGACCGATTACGACACCGCCGACCGGTTGTATTTCGAGCCGCTCACTTTTGAAGACGTGCTCGAGGTCGTGCTGGCCGAGCAGCACTCGGGAAAGGTGGCCGGCGTCGTGGTGCAGCTCGGCGGCCAGACCCCGCTGCGGCTGGCCCAGCGACTGGCCGACGCCGGCGTGCCCATCGTCGGCACCACGCCCGCGGCGATCCACCTGGCCGAGGAGCGCGGCGCCTTCGGCCGGGTGCTCGCCGCGGCCGGGCTGCCGGCGCCCGCGCACGGCGTCGCCACCTCCTATGCGCAGGCCAAGGCCGTCGCCGACGAAATCGGTTATCCCGTGCTGGTCCGCCCCTCCTATGTCCTCGGCGGCCGCGGCATGGAGATCGTCTACGACGACGAACACCTCGCGTCCTACATCGGCCGGGCCACCCAGGTGACCCCCGAACATCCGGTGCTGGTCGACCGGTTCCTCGACGACGCGGTCGAGATCGACGTCGACGCGCTCTGCGACGGCACCGAGGTCTTTTTGGGCGGCGTGATGGAGCACATCGAGGAGGCCGGCATCCATTCCGGCGATTCGGCCTGTGTCCTGCCGCCGATCACGCTGGGACGCAGCGATCTGGCCGCCGTGCGCCGATCGACCGAGGCGATCGCCCGGGGTGTCGGCGTACGCGGATTGCTCAACGTGCAGTACGCGCTGAAGGAGGACGTGCTCTACGTCCTGGAGGCCAATCCGCGGGCCTCGCGCACTGTGCCGTTCGTGTCCAAGGCGACCGCAGTGCCGCTGGCCAAGGCGGCCGCCCGGGTGATGCTCGGCGCCACCATTGCCGAGTTGCGGGTCGAGGGGATGCTGCCGGCGACCGGCGACGGCGCGACGCTCCCGGTCGATGCACCCGTCGCGGTTAAGGAGGCGGTCCTGCCGTTCAACCGTTTCCGCACCGCCGAAGGCCACGGCGTCGACAATCTGCTCGGGCCGGAGATGAAGTCCACCGGCGAGGTGATGGGCATCGACACGGTGTTCGGCAAGGCGTACGCGAAGTCGCAGGCGGCGGCGTACGGCTCGCTGCCGGTCAAGGGCCGGGTCTTCGTCAGCGTCGCCAATCGCGACAAGCGGGCCATGATTTTTCCGGTGAAGCGGCTGGCCGACCTCGGCTTCGAAGTGGTGGCGACCGAAGGCACCGCGGAAGTGCTGCGGCGCAACGGCGTCGAGGTCACGGTGGTGCCCAAGTACGGTGAGGGCGCCGGAGACGCCGCCGCGGAGCGGCCAAGAGATATCGTGGAATTGATCCTGGCCGGCGAGATCGACCTCGTGGTGAATACGCCGTGGGGCAACTCCGGGCCGCGGATCGACGGCTACGAGATCCGGACCGCTGCGGTGGCCCGCGACATTCCCTGCATCACCACCGTGCAGGGCGCCGCGGCCTGCGTACAGGGGATCGAGGCGCTAATCCGCGACGAGGTCGGCGTCCGCTCCCTGCAGGAATTGCAAGCCGCCCTGCAGGCCGGGCGGCGGGTCTGATGGGCCCGATCCAGGTGACCGGTGAGGTGCTGTCGTTGCGCCGGGTGGGGGCGTACTGGCAGCTGTCCATGGTGGCGCCGGGAATTGCCGAGCGGACCCGGGCCGGCCAGTTCGTCGCTTTGGCGGTTGGCGGCCCGCAGACGCCGATGGTGCTGCGCCGGTCGTTCGCGATCTACCAGGTCGCCGAGCACGGCGTCTTCGGCGGGACCGTCGACGTGGTGTTTTCCGTTGCCGGCAAAGGCACGCAGTGGCTGGCCGACCTGCGGCCGCGAGACCGGCTCGACGTGGTGGGACCGCTGGGCCGGCCGTTCCGGCTCCCGTCATCGGCGGTGCCGGCGGTGCTGGTGGGTGGGGGATATGGCAGTGCGCCGCTATTCGGGTTGGCGGCGGCATTGCGCCGCCGCGGCTGCCCGGTCGACTTCGTCATTGGTGCCGGGGGCGCCGACCGGCTGTTCGGGGTACTGGCGGCCAAGCGGATCGCATCGACGGTCAGCGTGACCACCGACGACGGCTCGGTCGGCAGTCGGGGCCGGGTCTCCGATGTGCTGCCGGCGGCGATCGAACGCAGCGGCGCCGAGGTGGTCTATGCCTGCGGGCCGATGCCGATGCTGCGCGCGGTGGCGGCGGTGACGCGGCTGTACGACCTGCCGTGCCAGGTGGCCGTCGAGGAGTCGATGGCCTGCGGCATAGGCGTTTGCATGACCTGCGTGCTGCCCATCGTCGGTGACGACGGCGTGACCCGGATGGCCCGGTCGTGCGTCGAGGGGCCGGTCTTCTCGGCCGATCGGGTGCGTTTCGAGGACCTGGGCACGGTTCCGGCTGATGCGCTCGGAGCCGTCGGGTGACCAGCGAGGCCCCCGTACGGGCGGCACCGGCGTCGCTGCCGCAAGTGGATATGTCGACGGCCCTGGGCAACTTCCAGGCGGCCAACCCGCTGTTCACCGCCTCGGGGTGCGCGGCGGCGGGGCAGGAACTGGCGCAATTCTTCGACCTTGTCGACCTCGGGGGGGTGGTCACGAAGTCGGTCATGCTGGAGCCGCGCTCGGGGCGGCCGACCCCGCGGATGGCCGAGACGCCGAGCGGAATGCTCAATTCCATCGGCCTGCAGGGCCCGGGCATCGCTGCGTTTCTCGCCCACGACCTGCCGTGGCTCGCCGCCCGCGGCGTACCGGTGGTGGTCAGCATCGCCGGGTCCAGCGTCGAGGAGTACGTCAGCCTGGCCCGGCAGCTGCGCGGACGGGCGGGCCTGGCGATGATCGAGGTGAACATCTCCTGCCCCAACGTCGAAGATCGGGGACAGGTCTTCGCCTGCGACCCGTGGGCCGCCGCCCGGGTCATCGCGGCCATCCGGGAAAAGGCACATCCCGACGTGCCGGTTTTCGCCAAGCTCTCGCCCGACGTCACCGACATCGTCGCGGTTGCCAAGGCGGTCGTAGGCGCCGGCGCAGACGGACTGTCGATGGTGAACACCCTGCTCGGACTCGTCATCGACACCGCAACGATGCGCCCGCTCCTGGGTGGCGTCACGGGCGGGCTGTCCGGGCCGGCGATCCGGCCCGTCGCGGTCCGCTGTGTCTGGCAGGTGCACGCCGCGCTGCCCGATGTGCCGATCCTTGGGATGGGGGGCATCCGGACCGGCCTGGACGCGCTGGAGTTCGTCCTGGCGGGGGCGTCAGCGGTGTCGGTCGGCACCAGCGTCTTCGGCGATCCCCACGCGCCGGTCCGCGTGCTCCAGGAACTGGCGGTCGCGCTGGCGGAGCGCGGCTTCGACCGGCTGACCGACGCCATCGGGTACGCCCACCGCCGGCCCGCGAGCCGATGAAAGGCCTCGCAGAGCCCAATGACGAGGCCCCGGTCGGGCCGTTGACGAAGGCCCCGATCGCGGTCGCCCTGGACGCCCCCGACCTGGCGACGGCCACCGGATGGGCAGCCGCGGTGACGCCGTACGTCAGCACGCTCAAGATCGGCCTCGAGCTGTTCTGCCGCTACGGCCCGGCCGCGGTCGAGCAGACCCGAGGTGCCAGCGACATCGCGCTGTTCCTCGATCTCAAGCTCCATGACATTCCCCACACGGTCGCGGGTGCGGCCCGTGCGGTCGCCGGCCTGCGGCCCGACTTCCTGACCGTGCACGCTGCCGGCGGAGTATCCATGATCGCGGCCGCGGTGGCTGCGCTGCCCGACTGCCGGGTTGCCGGGGTGACGGTGCTGACCTCACTGTCCGACGCCGACGTCGCCGCCATCGGATGTGCCGGGTCATCCCGCGATGTCGTGCGCCGGCTGGCCGTGCTGGCCGTGGGCGCCGGCGCCCGAGCGCTGGTCTGCTCACCGCAGGAGGCGGCCGCCGTCCGATCGGAAGTCGGCCCGGATGTCGTCCTCATCACGCCCGGCGTGCGCCCGGCCGGCGCCGATGCCGCAGATCAGTCGCGGGTCGCCACGCCGCAGCAGGCGCTGGCTGACGGGGCGGACCTGCTGGTCATCGGCCGGCCGATCACCGGCGCCGGCGACCCGGGTGTCGTAGCGGCCGGCCTGGCCCGGTCGCTGCGCGGGATGTAGGCACGCCGGCCCGCGCCGGCGGCGTTGCCGTGACAATGGTCGGATGCTGCATGTCCGGATCGTCTGCCGGCCCGACCACACCCCCGCGGTCCTGGACGTGCTCCGACAGGTGCGGGGTGCCACCAATGTCGTACGCCACCCGGGGGTCGTGCTCGACCACCGCGCCGACCTGATCGAGGTCGACGTCGCCAGGGAGGCCGTCGACGGGCTACTCGGCGGCCTCCGGCCGCTGTGCCTCGAACGCGGAGGTTCGATCACGCTGGAGACCTTCGACACCGCTCTCGGCGAGGCCATCGACCATGCTGAGCAAGAGGCGCCCGGTGACGGCGGCGACGCCCTCATCTGGGATGAGCTGGCGCAGACCACCAAGGACCAATCGCAGCTGTCAGCGGGTTTCCTGCTGTTCCTGGTGATCGCCACGCTGATCGCCGCCGTCGGCCTGCTCACCGACAGCCAGGTGCTCATCGTCGGCGCGATGGTGCTCGGTCCGGAGTTCGGCCCGCTGGCCGGGCTCGCAGTCGCCGCCGTCGCCCACGACTGGGCCGCGGCCCGGCTTGGCGCGCGGGCATTGCTGATCGGCTTCCCCCTGGCGATCGCCGTCACCGGGGTGCTGGTCGCGGTGCTCCACGCAGTGGGAGAAGTGCCGCAGGCGTACCTCGACGGACGGCAGACGCTGACCTCTTTTGTCTCCTCACCGAATGTGTTCAGCGTGATCGTCGCGCTCCTGGCGGGTATCGCGGGCACGATCTCGCTGACCGCCGAAAAGTCGAGCACGCTGGTCGGGGTGTTCATCAGCGTCACGACAGTCCCCGCGGCAGCCGCTATTGCCGCCGCAGCTGTGACGGGGCAGGGATCGCAGGCCGTAGGCGCCATCGTGCAGCTGCTGGTGAATCTCGCCTGCATCGTGCTCGCGTCGACAATCACTTTGCACGTGCAGCGTGGCCTCTGGCGGCGGATCACCGATCGCCGCCCCGCGGCGACGTCAAGAAGATAGCGGAATACCGAGCCGCTGCATCAGGAGGGGCGGCGTGCTGTCGGGAAGCGTGCTGGGGTCGAGGCGGCGGCTGCGACGACGGCTATGAGGGGCAGTACGACCAGGGCGGTTCCGATTGCGCTGAGGGGGATGGTGACGGTGT
>JAABUL010001954.1_pt1 | contig 36393 bp, 36 predicted proteins | sample 5559151 | NCBI WGS metagenome assembly JAABUL01 (sample SAMN10711876, study PRJNA513368) | rock metagenome | isolation source: Antarctica rocks | place: Antarctica: Victoria Land, Pudding Butte sud | reverse complement strand
CGGGCGGCGCTGCGAAACGTGGAGCCCAAGACCGGAAGACTGGCAGGCTTGGTGCCGTCGCGCGTTGGAAACAGCCAGCGAGGATTGCGATGCGTCCGCCAGAGACTGCGCAAGTCGTCCAGAAGGGGCTGCGGCAGAGGCACGATCCGCTGCTTGTTGCCCTTGCCGATGATCCGCAGCACGCCGTTGGCGCCGTCGACCGCGCCCACCTCCATGGTCGCGGCCTCGCTGATGCGCAGTCCGCAGCCATACATGATGGAGAGGCAGGTCTTGTGGACCGGGTTCCTGACACAGGCCAGGAGCGCGCGGATCTGGGTATCCGACAAGACGACAGGCAGGCGGCGCTGCTTTGGGGGGCGGACCCTTTTTTTCCCAAACAACGACCAGTCCAGGTCGAGGGTCCGGCGATAGAGGAACTGGATGCCGCCGTGGTTGGTCTTGAAGGTCCCCAGAGCTAGACCCCGCTCGCGCAACCCGAGCAGATATGTGCGCACCTCTTCCTCGCTCAGTTGCTCTGGCGAGCGCCGGGAATGGGCTGCCAAACGCCGTACACCGTCGAGGTAGATGCGCTGGGTTCCAGGCGTCAACCCAGCCGTCCTCATGTCTTCAGTCATCCGCTGGCGCAATGCTGTCATCGAGGTCTCCTGTGCTTCGAGGTCAGGCCTGCGGCATAACCCAGGCCCACCTCAATGCTAACCTCGCACTTCACCCCTCACGACACTTCCTCTACGGCGAAGCCGTTCAGTCCAACACCTGTTTCCCGTCAGTCCGGCCGCGCACCGTCAACCACGGAATAGACCCGAAACGCCCGGCCCGCTTGAGATTTTTCGAGCAGCGGTGTTCCAGCTTTGTCCGCTCTCATGTCCGATTTCAAGGACGGAAGACGCATTTTTCCGACCCCCCGCTGGTTGCGTTGGGCAGTGGCAGCGATGCAGGCGTGCAAGGCAGGAGACGGGACCGCTGGACGTCGGTTGACCTTCTCTGATGCGCGGGTTGGATAACGCCTGTCCGGTTTTCGTCCGGGGCTGGTCCCTGTCTTATGACGGGCGTCGGCTCGTAGCCGGCCTCCAAGCGGACCCGGGAATTCCCCACCGTGGCCCCGTCCCCAGCCTTGCACGACAGATTTCGTAACTGTGTCAGCGATCCCCTTGTTCAGCGTTACGTAACGGTGAAGTCTCGCGTCATGTCCTTCCGGGCTGCGCCGGTGACGGCTCGACGTGACGCGCAATCGCCCACAAGAAGGCTCCGATCTCGCGGGCTATCGCGGTGACGGCGACCGTCGGCTTCTTGCCCTTGGCAGTCAGGCGCCGGTAGCGAGCACACAAGCGAGCCTGTGCCTTCCAGGCAATTTCTCGAATCTGCTCCGGCAACTGTGCCAGCCGTGCCTGGTGGACTTCGCCGATCCCTGCCGAGTGCCGATAAGTCCACGCGGCTTCGATCAGTGCCTTGCGGGCGCGGATGTTGCCCGTCTTGGTGATCCCGCCCTGCTTGCGCGTATCTCCGGTCGAACGCTCGGACGGGACAAGACCCAGGAACGCCATCAGTTGGCGCGGATGCTCGAACCGACGAATGTCGCCCGACCTGCACCACAAGACGCTCTCCGGGCTGAAGCGCCTGCGCGAGGTGGTGGCGGACGGGGATGGCGTGCTGTCCATCGTGCTGGCCGGGCACCCGCGGCTGCGCAACGCGCTGATGCGGCCGAATATGGAGGAGGTCGGCTTCCGCTTCGCCGTGTTCCCGTTCGAGGGCATGGCAGGTCACCAGGCCGGCTACATCGCCTGGCTGCTCGGGCGCTGCCTGAGCGAGGGGACGGACCCGGCCAGCATCATCGATCCCGACGCGGTGGACCTGCTTGCCGCCCGCCTGCGCACGCCCCTGCAGGTGGAGCGATACCTGGCGATGGCGTTCGAGGAAACGCATCGCATCGGTGAGCGGGTGGTCACGGCCGCCGTGGTGGACGCGACGTTGTCGCGCCAGCTCGACGACCTGGAGCCGCGGCTGACCCGGCACGGCTATGACGTGCGCAGCATTGCTGACGAGTTCCGCGTCAAGCCGGCTGACGTGCGGTTGTTCCTGCAAGGCCAACTCGATCCAGCTCGCACCCGCGAACTGACCGAGCAGATGCTCGTCGCCGGGCTGCCGGTGTGAAGCGCTTGTTGGCCAGCATGCGCCACGCCGACGATTGCAACCCGTTGCAACAAGTGATGGCGGGTCGAAACCATGGCTTGGACTTTGATGCTCACCGAGTGGCTGTGGGCTGACTCGCATGTCCATGGAACTCATCGCCGTCCTATCTGGCCCTGATGCGCCTGATCAAAGGCAGTGGCAGATGGCGTTTGCCAAGCTCAACCTGCCATGGCGTTTCGAGGTCTCCTCTGATCCCGCAGCGGCAAAGGGGTTCTACCCCATGCGGGCCGGCAAGGTCGTGAGCGGAGTCGAAATCCTGAACGACACACTGGATGCGCTGCCCGGCCATCCGTTGATCGACGGCCCGCACCGGGTCATCGCATTCCGGTGGGGCGGCGATATGCTGGAATACGCCTGCGCGCTCACCGCTGCAGCGGCCTTGGCCGAAGCGTGCGGCGCGGCCATTCATGATCCGTCCGAACGTCCGACGCGGATCGACCCGCCGCATCTCCTCGCTATGGCTGTAAAGGTGACGGCAAAGGCGCTGGAGCAGAACAGCCAAGCGCTTACCGTGGAGAAGGTCGTTCGCGCCATTACCGAGATGCCCGAGATGGGATGGCGGTTTGTCGTGGACCGACGGGTCGTCTGTCGCTCTATCGAGGGTCCATACTTACGAGGCATCCATGTCGACCGCACATCCTCGCCCGGCGTCTATCGGCTAAGGGAGATACAAACGCTGTGGTGCATGATCGAGAACACAGTCTACCTCAGCCATTCAATTGAACTCCGGGATTGGCTTCGTGGCGGACTGGACCGAATCGTGGACGGGTTCCGTCACGAACTTACCGACGACGACGGAGTTCGGCGTTGCATTATGGCCGACCCAGGAGAGCCGTTTCTCTTCGACCCGCGTTTCGGCACGGGTGAGGAGAACAACACACCAATCCCCTGGGTTGAGCGAGCAATCATGCGGGCTCTGGACGGCGATGGGATCGGTGCCCTTCCGCTGTTGCGGCGAGCCACGGAGCGCTACCCGGATAGGACTAGTACATCGATTCCATGATGCTCATCCACGAAGGGGATCTCCTCGGTCACTGACCCGCGGGCTCGACCCGCGGTTAACGGGTTCGGCGAATAGGAGTCGTTTCATGGAAACGCTGTACTAGTCGAACATCGGACCACCGATGGCAGGTTATTCCCGAGGTCATTGCCTGCGTAGAGCGAGGCGGCAACGTAGCGGCGCTACTCCACCCGTTTGCCGAGAAAGCCAAGGCACGCATCTCGATCAAGCCCGTGCGTCTTCGGAAACCCTCCGTTTTCCTGCCCAGCCAACCGCATCTCGCCTCAGTCCCAGAGAGCGTGCGCCGGAGCCGATAAGTGCAAGCCCGTCGCACCGATCGTGCGCTCAGGATCACTGAGCGTGAGCCAGACGCATCCGATAATCCCAGCAAGCGTGAGCCGGTTCAGGCCGATAAGGTCGCGCCCGACCGCGGATAAGTGCAAGCCGCTACACCTACAAGCTGTTTACGACACAGTGAGATTAGTCCGGCACGGTCACGGACCAGAACGCCAAGTGCAGACCGGCATCGGCCCGGTCGTAGTGCAGCGGGTGCGGCTGCGCGACCGCGGAGCCGACGAGGCAAGCAGGCGAGTCCATTTCACCTCGGCCATTCTGCCGCGCTGGCCCAGGTGGACGTGGAGCCTGGATGCCCTGCTGCCGATCCTATACTTGCGCGGCGTCTCAATGGACGATTTCCAAGAGGCGGTCTGCGCTTGGGCAGATGAGATTAGCAGGACGGCAGGGACTGCCGCAACTAGGGAGCGGCGGTTGATGATCATGCGTTCCTCTTGTGCGACGCAGCACGTCGATCATCCGGGCAGGGTTCGTCAATCGGGCTGTGGAAGCCGCAATATCGACACGTGCCCTGCACGGGGGCTTCGGCAGTGGCGTGCAGCGCGTGGCACCCGGCCCATGCCACATCCACGCTGGCCTTGGCCGCCCCGGGGTGCGGCACCACCTCCATCGGGCTAGTACATCGATTCCATGATGCTCATCCACGAAGGGGATCTCCTAGGTCACTGACCCGCGGGCTCGACCCGCGGTTAACGGGTTCGGCGAATAGGAGTCGTTTCATGGAAACGCTGTACTAGGTGTTATTGCCGCTGGCCCTGTCCCCTCGTGTGCCCCGCCGCCCGGATGCCCTCTGCCTGGGCAAACGTCAGCAACCCGGCCACGCGCCCGACGATCAGCACGAGGACGACCGTCACCGCAATCAGCAGGGTGGAGATCGCGGCGACCACCGGGTCGGCATTGTCCTGCAGCGTGTCGAAGATGCGGATCGGCAGCGTCGTCGCATCCGGCCCCACCAGGAACAGCGTGACCGTCGCCTCGTCGAACGAGATGATGAAGCAGAACAGCAGCGCGCTGGCGACCGCCGGACGCATACCCGGCAGCGTCACCCGGCGGAACACAACGGCGGGCGTGGCCCCGAGGTTCTGCGCCGCTTCCTCCTGCGCGCGGTCCAATGCGGCGACGCCGGTGACGAGCGGGCGGTAGGCGTAGGGCAGCGTGACCAGGAGATGCGCCAACAGGATGCCACCGAAGCTGCCGACGAGGCCAAGCCGGCCCGCGACGGACAGCACCAACATGCCCAGCGCCGCCTGCGGCAACACCAGCGGCAACATGACCGAGGTCTCGAGGATCGGGCGCAGGCGGGGATACCAGCGTTCGGCCATCCAGGCGACGGCGAAACCGGCCACGACGCTGCCGGCCGCCGCCACGATGGCCAGCAGCGCACTTGCCGCCAGGGCGTGCAGCCACGCCGGGTCGCCAAGGAAACGCGCATACCAGCGCAGCGACAAGGCAGGGGGTGGGAAACTGATGAAGCCGCTAGCAGTGAAGGACGACGCCACGACGATCAGGATAGGCGCCGGCAGGAACAGCAGCACGCCCGTGGCAACCACCGTCGAGACCGGGCCGGACCGCCGCACCGTCAGCCCCGCGTCCGCGGCATGTTGGCGGTCAGCCTCCGTTCCAGCCACCGGAGCGGCACGATCACCAGTAGGGACGACGCACCCAGCAGCACCGCCATCACGGACGCCTTGGGGAAATCGAACTGCTGGAACACCTCCGTGTAGATCTGGCTGCCGAGCATCTGGTCGCCAATGCCGCCCAGCAGCAGCGGCGTCACGATCGCCCCCGTGCTCATCAGGTACACCAGCGTCAGGCCGGACATGACGCCGGGCACGCTGAGCGGCAGCACGACGCGCCGGAACGTCGTCCACGGCCCGGCGCCCAGGCTGGTCCCCGCCTCCTCGAGCGAGCGGTCCTGTTGCAGCAAGGCGCCCAGCACCGTCATCACCGCGAAGGGGCAGAACACGTGTACCAGCCCGATGATGACACCCCGGTGTTGAACATCAGGCGCACCGGACGGTCGGCCAGGCCCAGCCCGATGAGCGCGCCGTTGATCACGCCGCGGTTGCCCAGCAGCACGATCCAGCCATAGGTCCGCACCACGATGCTCACCAGCCACGGCAGCACGACGACCAGCAGCAGCAGGTCCCGCCGCAGCCGGCTGCGGGCGATGAACAACGCGGTCGGATAGCCCAGCAGCAGGCACAGCCCCGAGGTCGCGGCGGCCAGCCACCAGGTCCGCAGCAACAGCCGCACATAATCGGACCTGGCGAAGAACGCGGCGTATTCCGCGCCCCCGTTGGTCAGGGACGAGGCCACAAGCTCGATGGACCCGGCCGCGAAGGCGAGCAGGAGGCACCCGGGCAGGACGGCGGCCAGCAACCGCCCCGGCCTCACGGTCAGCGCGACGCGGCCTGCAACTGCTCGATCTGTCCCGCCAACGCCTTCTCCCCGGCGGACACGGCCCACCAGTCGGGTTCGTACAGCCGGGCGCGCAGGGCCGGCAGCTCCATCCCGAGTTCCGTCGTCTGCTGCGGCGACAGGGCCGCCTTGGGGCTAACCGGCAGGTAGCCCGAGATGTCGTACATCCGCAGTTGCGCGTCCGGCTGGGCCGCCGCCTTCAACCAGGCGGCCGCGGCGGGCAGGTCCGGCGCGTTCTTCGGCACAACCAGGTAGTACGGCAGCATCAGCCCGCCCTCGTTCGGCAGCACGATGTCGACCGGTGCGCCGTCATGCTTCAGCGCGGCGATGCGGGCGGAGTAGAACGGCAGCGCCGCGACCTCGCCGCGGCTGAGCAGGAGATTGCCTTGCGCGAAGGAGGAGAGGACCGTGAAGGCGTTGGCAAGGATCGGCTTGTAGGGCGCCAGGCCAGCCGTGCCATCCCGTCCTTGCCGGCGAGATGGGCCAGCATCGGCACGTCGTAGCTTGCCGCGATATAGGGCTGCGGGACGGCGATGCGCCCCTTCCACGCCGGATCACCGAGGCTGTGCCAGCTCGGGAAGTCGGACGCCTTCGCCTGCTGGGTGTTGAAGGCGATGCTGTAGTACTGGAACTGCACCGGGATGCCGATCAGCCGCCCGTCCGGCGCCCGCATCAGGTCCGCGTCCGGCAACCCCGCCAACTCGGGGAAGTCATTCGCGTCGAACGTCTCCAGCAGCCCGTCGCGGAACAGGTTCGCCGCGGAGAAACCGGTGACCCAGGCCACGTTGTACTGCGGCTTCGCGGCACTTGCCCGGACTGCGGCCTCGGTGTCCGGCACGTCCGCGACCCGGGCCTGCATATGGGTCTCGGCCATGAACTGCTGCACCAGGCCGCGGCGCCAGGTCTCGCCGTTGCCGCCGCCATAGGCCGCCATGGTCACGCCGTCGGCCCAGGCCGTTCCCGCAGCCAGCACCGGCAGCGCCGCCGCCAACAGGGTGCGCACGATGATGTTCATGCCGTTGCTCCTTCATGGACCGGAACGATGACGCTGTCCGCCGCCGCCCAGCCGACCGTGGTCCGCGCACCTGCCTGCATCCGTTCGCCACTACCGGGCCGGACGGCGATGTCGGCCAGAAAGGGACGGCCGCCGACCTGCAACGCATAGCGGACCCTTGCTCCGGCGTAGGTCACATCCTGAACCATGGCGGCCATGCCGTCGGCTTGGCCAAGGACCAGGTTCTCGGGCCGTACAGACAGCGCCGCCGTGCCGCCCGGCGACACGGCGGCGTGGCACGGCGCCTCCATAATGATGCCGAGCCCGTCGAGCGCGATGGCAACCCGGCCCGGTGCCGCGGCGGCGATGCGGCCTGGCAGCATGTTGGTGTCCCCCACGAACCCGGCGACGAACGCCGTGCATGGGCGGTCGTAGATCTCGTCCGCCGTGCCCACCTGTTCGATCCGGCCGCGGTTCACCACGGCGATGCGGTCCGACAGGCGCAAGGCCTCGTCCTGGTCGTGGGTGACGAACACGAAGGTGGCGCCGGATCGGCGCTGGATATGCTTCAACTCGTCCTGCAGCATCTGGCGCAGCTTCAGGTCCAGCGCACTTAACGGCTCGTCTAGTAGAAGCACCGCGGGGTGCAGCACGAGCGCGCGGGCCAGGGCGACCCGTTGCCGCTGGCCGCCCGACATCTCGTGCACGCGGCGGTCCTCCAGGCCGGGCAGGTCGACCATCGCCAGCGCCGCCGCGACCCGTCGTGCGGCCTCGTCGCGTGGCGTGCGGCGGACTCCGAGCCCGAAGGCCACGTTGCCGCCCACCGTCAGGTGCGGGAACAGGGCGAGGTTCTGGAACACGACGCCGACGGGCCGGCGATGCGCGGGGACGCCGGTCATGTCCTGCCCGTCGATCAGGATGCGTCCGCTGGTCGGCGCCTCGAAGCCTGCGATCAGCCGCAGCAGCGTGGTCTTGCCCGACCCCGACGGCCCTAGCAGGCTGACAAAGCTACCGGCCTCGACGGTCAGGTCCACGCCGTGCAGGGCACGGTAGGGGCCATACGACCGTGCGACGCCCTGCAACTGCAGCGCCGGGCCGACCTGCGAGAGGTGCGGCTGGGTTGGGAGAAGCGTTTGCTGCATTGCCGAACCATGCAGTCGATACGGATGCCGTGCAAGCCAAACTTGTACACAGAATACGGTTGTGGCCTGGTTTCGCCTCGTGCACTCTGCGGCCACCACTGGACAAGGGCGACACGGATGATCCCTGCGAAGCTGCACCCGGAGATCGCCCCCTTGTTCGCCGCCATGGTCGCCGCCTGCGACCCGCCGATGGAGACGCGGCAACCGCACGAGGTGCGTGCCCTGATGGACGGGTTCGCGCGGGACGGCATGCCGCCGCGGCCGGACACGGTGGTCACCGAGGACTTGGTGGCGAACCTGCCGGGCCGCAGCATCCGCCTGCGCCTGTTCAAGCCGCGCGACGCAGCGGGCCCGCTGCCCATCATGCTGTATTTCCACGGTGGCGGCTGGGTGATTGGCAACATTGACACGCATGACCGCTACGTCTGCGCCCTGACGGAGGCGAGCGGCGCCGCCTACTTCGCCGTCGACTACCGCCTGGCGCCCGAGCATCCGTACCCCGCCGCGATCGACGACTGCTACGACGCGCTGTGCTGGATCGCTTACAACGCTGCCCGCCTCGGCCTGGACCCCAGCCGCATCGGCGTCAGCGGCGACAGCGCAGGCGGGCAGCTCAGTGCCGCCTGCACCTTCCTGGCCCGCCGGAACGGCGGCCCGAAGCTGTCGTTCCAGCTCCTGATCTATCCCCTTACGGACCGCGACACGTCACGCCTGTCCTACCACACCTGGAACAACCTGCTGCTGACCACGCCCTACATGGAGTGGTTCTGGCAGCACTTTTATGGCGAGGGCATGCCGTCCGACACCCTGGTCGTGCCGTTGCAGGAGCCTGACCTGGCTGGCCTGCCGCCCGCCTACGTCGTGACGTGCGAGTACGACATCCTGCGCGATGAGGGCGAGCTTTACGCGATGCGGCTCATGGAGGCGGGCGTCTCGACCACCCTGCACCGGGTGCCCGGCGGCGCACACCCGTTCTTCCGCGCGATGTCCATCAGCCCCATGGTCCGCGCCGAGATCCGCGAGATGGGCCACCAGATCCGCCGCCACCTGGTGGCCGAGGTATCCTAGCCCGGGCCCCTACTTCGCGGCCCAGACATTGAACCGCTTGGTCAGCTCATCGCCATGCTCGCTCCAGAACCCGTCGTCACGGGCGACGGAGTGCATGAGCCGCTCGGGCGTCAGCACGTTGGCCTGCAGGTCCGGCCCGATCTGGTCGGGCTGCACGACGAGCGTCGGCCCGTAGCCGGACGCGCGGGAGAACGCCATCTGGCGGGACACCTGCGCCGTGCTGGCGATGAACGCCATGGCCGCGTCCTTGTTCGCCGACCCCTTGGGAATGCCCCAATAGTCGTTGAAATAAACCGAGCCCGCGTCCCACATCAGTGCGTACTGCTTGGCCTCCTTGGTGTTGGCCGCGATCAGCCGGCCGCTGTACGCCGCCGTCATCACCACCTCGCCGGACGCGAGCGCCTGCACGGATTGCGCGCCTACCGTCCACCACGAGATGTAGGGCTTCAACGCATCGAGCTTCTTGAACGCGCGGTCGACGCCCTCCGGCGTGGCGAGCACCTTGTAGATGTCGCCCGGCGCCACGCCATCCGCCATCAACGCGGCCTCCAGCGTCGTGCTCGGCTCCTGCCGCATGCCGCGCTTGCCCGGGAACTTGGCCACATCCCAGAAGTCGCCCCACGTCTTGGGCGCCGCCCCCGGGAACTTCGCGGTGTCGTAGCCCATCACCAGCGCGCCGGTCAGGAACCCCAGGCCGCACGGCGTGGCGACGGCAGCCGGGAGGAACGTGTCCTTGGCAGGCAGCTTCGACCAGTCGAGCGGTTCAAGGTAGCCCTGGTCGCACCCGGCCCGCATCACGTCGCTATCCAGGTCCACCACGTCCCACGTCACGGCCTTCGCCATCACCTGGGCCGCCACGGCGGAGAGCGCGCCGGAATACGTGTCCTCGATCATCGGCGTGTGCGTGTCGGCCGTGAACGGCTTGGCGAACTGCTCGCGGATACTGTCCTGCAGCACGCCGCCGAACGACACCCAGGTCAGGTCCCGCGCCCCGGCCGGCGCGGCAGCGACCATGGTTGCGGCGAGCAGGGCAGCGGCAAAACGGGTGAGGGTCATGCAGGGGCCTCCGGGCTTCCAATCCAGTATACAGAATGCAAAGAGACGGACAATCATTTCCGCCTTGGCATGTCCGCCCCGCTCCCTCATTTCGCTAGCGGGATCTGCGACGACAGCCGGATGGTCGCGACCATCATCACCGTCGACACGGCCGTCAGCAGCGTGGCCGCCGCCAGGATCGTCGGGCTGATGTTCTCCCGCAGCCCGTTGAACATCTGCCGCGGCAAGGTCAGTTGCGCCGGGCCACCCACGAACATCGCCACAACCACGTCATCCAAGGACGTCGCGAACGCGAACAGGGCGCCCGACGCGATGCCCGGCCCGATCAGCGGCAGCATAACCCGCCGGAACGCCCGCCACGGCGGCGCACCCAGGCTGCTCGCGGCCCGCACCAGGTTCGGGTCCAGCGCGCCCAGCGTCGCCCGCACGTTGATCACCACGAAAGGCAGCCCCAGCGTCGTGTGCGCCAGCACCAGGCCCGGATACGTCCCCGCCAGGTTGAGGCGCGCATAGAAGAAGAAGAACGCGACCGCGCAGATCACCGTCGGGACTGCCATCGGCAGGATCAGCAGGGCCGAGACCAGGTTCCGCAGCCGCCCCGGCAGCCGCGGCAGACCCAGCGCCGCCATCGTCCCCAGCACGGCCGCCGCCGCTGCCGCTGCCGCCCCGACCAGCAGGCTGACGCGGATGGAATGCAGCCATTCCGGCCGGGTGAAGAAGTCGTCGTACCACCGCAACGAGTAGCCCGGCACCGGGTACACTAGCTCCACCCCCGACGTGAACGAGAGCGGCAGGATCACCAAGATGGGCACGACCATGAACGCGAAGGTCAGCACGCCCACGCCACGCCCGGCCCGCGCCAACCCGCGGAAGAAGACCTCGCCCGCCGTCATGCCGCCACGCGGGGGCCGAACCGGTTCACCACCAGGTAGACCAGCCCCGCCAACAGCAGCAGCAACGCCCCCAATGCGGACGCCAGCCCCCAGTTCAGCGACCCGTTGGTGTAGGACGCGATGAAGTAGCTGACCATCTGGTCCCGCGGCCCTCCCACCAGCAGCGGCGTCACGTAGTAGCCAAGCGACAGGATGAACACGACCAGCGAGCCCGCCACCACCCCCGGCATCGTCTGCGGCAGGTACACCCGGCGGAAGCTGCGCCAAGGATTGGCCCCCAGGCTCCCGGCGGCGCGCATCAACTCCGGCGGGACCTTCCGCATGGCCGCATACAGCGGCAGGATCATGTATGGCAGCAGGACCTGCGTCATCGCGACCAGCACCGAGAAGCGGTTGCCGTACAGCGGCAGCGGCGCCCCGATCAGCCCAGCGGCGCGCAACGCGTGGTTCACCAAGCCCTCGTTCTGCAACAGCACGATCCACGCCGTGGTCCGCACCAGGACCGGGGTCCAGAACGGCAGCAGCACCAGGATCATCAGCAGCGGGCGCCGCCGCGGGTCTGCCGTCGCCAGCAGGTGCGCCGCCGGGTAGCCCAGCAGCAGGCACAGCGCCGTCACCGCCGCGCCGATCCCCAGCGTGCGCCCGAACAGCCCGATGAACAGCCGCTCCCCCTCCGGCACCGCCTCGATGGAGCCGTCCGCACCGCGACGCAGGTCCAGCGCGCCGAGCACATAGAAATCGGTGTACGGGCCCGATTGCGCCTTCAGCACGGACCAGATCTCAAGTCCAGCCCAGCGGCGGTCGATGCGTGTGAGCTCGGCCCGGGCGTTGGCGGGCGGTGCGCCGTCCAGCAGGTTGGCAGTCTTCGTCACCAGCGTGCGGTACCCCGCCGAGACGAAGTTCAGCCGCCGCGCGAGCACCCCGAGCGTCCCGGCCGCAGCCGACGCCCGCAGGTCCGCATCCATCGCGGCATACGCGTCGTCCGGCGGCGACCCGGCGCCATCCCAGCGATGCAGCGCCGCCACCACATGCGGCAGGGCGCCGGGGATCTCGGGGTTGTCGACCGCCTGGAACAGGAACTGCCCGATCGGCACGATCAGGCACACCGCCAGCGTCAACGTCGCCGGCGCCACCAGCAATAACGCGCTGCCCCAGGACGGCCAGCGCCACCGCCGGCCACGCCGCACGCGTCCTATCGCCACGGCAGGCACGATCGTCATGCTGTGCGCGGGGTTTGACATGCGGCTGAACCATACCCTAGCGTTTAGCTTTGTATACAGTGATCGAAAGGCGGATCTCCTCTGCTCGACACCTCCAGCCATCGACCTTGGGTCGTCCCGTGATGCAGGACGGCCCCGCCGCGCTGGAACTGCAGGCCGTCACCAAGTCCTACGGCGCCGCCCTCGCCGTCGACGGCATCTCCCTGCGGGTCGAGCCGCGCGAGTTCGTCACCCTCCTGGGCCCCAGCGGCTGCGGCAAGACCAGCCTGCTGAACATGGTCGCCGGCTTCTTCCCGCCCAGCGCGGGCCGCATCCTGCTGCACGGGCGGGACGTCACCGACACCGCCCCCTATCTGCGCGACGTCGGCGTCGTGTTCCAGAACTACGCCCTGTTCCCGCACATGACGGTCGCCGGCAACATCGCCTTCGGCCTCGAAGAACGGCGGCGGCCAAGGCGGGAAATCGCCAGCCGGGTCGAGGCCACACTCGACATGGTCGGCCTCTCCGGCTTCGGCACCCGCCGCCCGGCCGAGCTGTCGGGCGGACAGCAGCAGCGCGTCGCACTCGCCCGCGCCCTGGTGTTCGAGCCCAAACTGCTGCTGCTGGACGAGCCGCTCTCGGCCCTCGACAAGAACCTGCGAACCCAGATGCAGATCGAGATCAAGCGCATCCAGCGCCAGACCGGTGTGGCCGCGATCTTCGTCACCCACGACCAGAACGAGGCGTTGAGCCTCTCGGACCGCATCGCCGTGCTCAAGGCCGGTCGCATCGAGCAGATCGGCACCGCGCGAGAAATCTATTGCGCACCCACCTCGTCCTACGTCGCCTCGTTCGTCGGCGACATCAACCGTTTCCCGGGTGTGGTGGCATCGGGCGCATCGCCCGGCACGACGACGATCGACATCGGCGGCGGCGTCCGGCTGCTTGCCCCCCGCACCGGGTTCATCGGCGGCGCCAAGGTAGACGTGTTCGTCCGGCCCGAGGACATCGCCATCGCCGGTCTGGTCCGGCACGGCCCCGCCCCCGGCAATCTCCTTGGCGGCACGATCGCGGCGCACAGCTACCAGGGCAGCTTCACCCATGTCGTCGTCGACGTGCCCGGCCTGCCCCAGATCATGCTCTCCGTGCCCGGTGGCGAGATCGTCGCAGCGCACCCCCCAGGCTCCCCCGTCACGCTGCAACTGGACCTGGCCCAAGCCTCCATCCTGCCCGGCTAGGCTCACCCTAGGCCCCGCGTCTCTGTTGACCACGCGGCGACACACGTCCTAGCCTCTGTCTTCTGTATACGAAGCAGGGACGCACATGCGCGCACTCATCCGGTCGACCGCAATGCTGGCCCTCCTGCTCGGACCCGCCGCCGCCCGCGCGGCAGAGCCCATCAAGCTCGGCTGCATCGCCGCCCTCTCCGGGGCCGGCGCAGACATCGGCACCCGCCTGCGCGAAGGTGCGGAGCTGGCCGTCGCCGCCCGGCCCGACATCGCGGGCCGCCCCGTGCAGCTCCTGGTCCGCGACAGCAAGAGCGACCCCTCCGTCGCGCAGCAGCAGGCCGCAAGCCTGCAATCCGAGGGCGTCTCCGGCCTTCTGTGCTCGTCGCTCAGCAGCGAGGGCGCGGCGCTGTCCGCAGCCGCACGCGCTGGCCGCATGCCCCTTCCCGACGTGCTGGCCAGCGCGGTCGCCGACGAGATCACCGGCAAGAGCTGCAACCCGTGGACTTTCCGCACCGTACCGACCGCCACCACCATCGCCCATGCAGTGGCCCGCTTCACGGCAGACCAGCCCAAGGTTTCGGCTGGCGGCTTCTATGTCCTGGGCAGCGACTACCTGTATGGGCGGTCGTCCGGCCGGGCCTTCTCCGAAATCCCGGGTATCAAACTGGTCGGGGAGAGCTACGCCCCGCTCGACACCTCCGACTGGACGCCGTACCTGAACAAGGTCAGCCAGTCCGGCGCCACCGGGCTATGGCTGCCGGTCGCCCTCGGCTCGCCCTACGTGCAGCTTATGGTAGCCGCCAACGCCATGAAGCTGTTGCAGCAGGTCACCGTCATGGCGCCGACTGGCCTCCCGCAGGAGATCATCGACCAGCTCCAGGACGCTGCCGTGGGTGCGGTGGAGCCGGCCAGCGCCGTGATGATGACCGAACCCGGCTCCATCCTGGTCGCGGACGCCTACCGCGCGAAATACGGCCGTGCCCCCAGTGAGGGCGTGCTACAATCCTACATCGCGGCCAGCATCATGTTGCAGGCCGTGGCCGCCGCGAAGGATACCACGCCCGAGGGTGTCCGCGACGCGCTGCAATCCGGCACGTTCGACACCATCGTCGGTCCCGTCCGCTTCCGCCACGGCGACCAGCAGGCCATCGCGCCCGTCTGGTCCGCCCGGATCGAGAAGCTCCCGGCGCCTGTCGCCGGGTCCACCTACGCCTTCGTCGCGGTTCAGAAGCACGCGCCCGAAGACGTGATGCCCGCCTTCGAGCAGACGGGCTGCGTGCCACGCTGATGCAGACCGCAGCCCTCGCCGTCACCAGCGGCCTGCTCTACGGCTTCACCTTGCTGCTGGTCGCGACGGGCCTGACGCTGATCTTCGGTGTGGGCCGGGTCGTGAACTTCGCGCATGGCACGCTGTATGCGTTGGGCGCGTTCCTGGGCGCCAGCATCCACGCCGTGGCCGGGCTGTGGGCGGCGTGCCTGCTGGCCCCGGCGCTGGTGGCGGCCGTCGCCGTCCTGCTCGACCTCGCCGTGATCCGCCGGTTGCGGCGGCGGGGCGAGATGACCGTGCTGCTGTTTACCTTCGGCCTGGGCATCGTCATCGACGCGGCCATCACCGGTATCTGGGGTGCCCGCAGCTATGCGGTCCCGGTACCCTCCGTCCTGGCCGGCAGCATCCCGCTGTTCGGCGGCCAGATTTCGATCTACGCCATTGCCCTGGCCGCCACCTCGCTCGCAGTCACCGGCCTGCTAGTCGCCATCCTGCACGGCACCCGCTTCGGCTTGCGCCTGCGTGCCGCTGCCGAGAACCCGGCCATGGCCGGGATCGCCGGCGTCGACGTGGACCGTGCCTTCACCGCCGTGCTGGCGGTGGGCTCCGCCTTCGCCGCACTCGCGGGGGTGCTGGTGCTGCCGATGGTCGGCGCCAGCAACGGGATGGACCTGACCGTGACGGTCCTGGTGTTCATCGTCGTCATCGTCGGCGGCCTGGGCAGCCTACCCGGAACCGCCCTGGCCTCGCTGCTGGTCGGCGTCATCCTCACGTTGGGCGCCACCTACGCCTCGTCCGCCGCCTACCTGCTGCTGTTCGCCGCCGTGATCGGCATGTTGCTGGTCCGCCCATTCGGCCTGGTCCCGAGCCGCAGCGAATGACGGACGCTGCCATCCCGGCCCCCGCGGCGGCGCGGAGGTCCGGACGCATCCCGGAACTCGCGCTGTTCGCCGTGGTCCTGGCCGCCGCCGCCGCAGCCCCGGCCGTGCTGCCGCCGTTCACCATTCACCTGGTCGCGCTGGTGCTGTGCTACGGGACCTGGGCCATGAGCTTCGGCCTGGTCATGGGGCAGCTCGGCCTGACCTCGTTCGGGCATGCGGCCTTGTTCGGCGGCGGTACCTATGCCGCGGCCTGGGTCGCGCTGAACGTGTCGGACAGCCTGGTCGCGGGCGTGGGCGCGGCCGGGCTGTTCGGGGCGGGGATCGGCGCCGTGCTCGGCCTGGTGCTGGGGCGGCTGTCAGGCGTCGCATTTTCCATCGGCTCCTTGGCGTTCGGGGGCATGGTAACCCAGGTGGCGAATAGTTGGGCCGAGGTGACGGGCGGCAGCGACGGGCTGGTCGGCCTGCCGTTCCCAAGGCTGCTGGGCCGGGACCTCGACAACCGCGCCCTGTATGCCGTCGCCGCGGTGCTGGCCCTGCTGACATACGCCGTGTTGCGGGCGGTGCTGCGCCGCCGCCCGGGCCTGCTGCTGCACGCCGTGCGCGACAACCCGTTGCGCGCGGCCTCCAGCGGCATCCACGTCCATGCCGTGCGGATCGCGACGCTCGCGTCATCCGGCCTGCTGGCGGGGCTGGCGGGGGGTGTGTCAGCCTTCATCGTGGGGTCGGTCGCACCCTCGTCGCTCGACTGGTCGGCGTCAGGCACCGTGCTGGTCATGGCGGTCCTGGGCGGCGTCGGCACCATCATCGGGCCGTTGCTGGGCGCGGTGGGCTACACCGTGTTCGAACAGGCGCTCAGCCAGGTGCTGCCGAACTACCGACTGGTGCTGGGCCTGGCCTTCATCACAGTGGTGCTGCTCAACCCGAGCGGCATACGGTGGCGCCGTGGCGCCTGACGCACCTGCCCTGGACGCAAGCGGCGTCAGCAAGCGCTTCGGCGGCAAGCACGCGTTGCAGGACGTGTCGCTGCGCCTCGAATGCGGCAGCATCCGCGGGCTGATCGGGCCCAACGGCGCCGGCAAGTCAACGATGATCGGGGTGCTGGCCGGCACCGTTGCGCCTGACCGTGGCCTGGTCAGGCTGGGCGGCACCGCGCTGGGCCGGGCAGGCCCCCGGCAACGGGCGCGCAGGGGACTGGGCCGCACCTTCCAGACGCCTCACGTGTTCGACAGCCTCACCTTGCGCCAGCACATTGTCCTGGGCGCCCCCGACGGCGGCTGGGGGTTCGAGGCCGCCACCTACCTGGGCCTCGACCGCGTCCTCGACCGCACCGTCGCCACCTTCAGCCACGGCCTGCGCCGCCTGGCCGAGATCTGCCACGTCGCCGCGCAAAAACCCCGCGTCCTGTTGCTGGACGAGCCCGCGGCCGGCCTGACCGCGGTCGAGATGGCGCAGCTCGACGCCGCCTTGCGCTGGTTGCGCTCGCGCCTCGCCGTGTGCCTGGTCGAGCACAACATGGGCTTCCTGCTCGGCATCGCGGACACGGTCACCGTGCTCGACCACGGCCAGGTCATCGCCGCCGGCACCCCCGCCACCATCGTCGCCGACCCGGCGGTGCGCGAGGCCTACCTCGGTGCGTCCTTTGCCCGTCATTGACCTGCCCGTCATCAGCCTCCGGGGCGTCCACGCCGCCCGCGGCGGGGTCGAAATCCTGCGCGGCGTCGACCTGCACGTCTCCAATGGCGAGGCGGTCGCGCTGTTCGGGCGCAACGGCATGGGCAAGACGACGACGCTCGACTGCATCGCCGGCGTGCTGCGGCCCGGCGCAGGCACGCTCACCGTGCTGGGCCGCGCCGTCACCCCCGGCAAGCCGCACCGGGCGGTGCGCGCGGGTCTCGGCTACGTGCCCGAGAACCGCGGCATCTTCCCGCGCCTGACCGTGGGCGAGAACCTCGCCGTCTCCCGCGCGCCCGGCACGCCATGGGACGTTCCCTGCCTGCTGGCCCTCTTCCCCGCGCTTGATGGTCGCCTGCGCGAGCGGGCCGGGCTGCTGAGTGGCGGGCAGCAGCAGATGCTGGCCATCGCCCGCGCCCTGTCCGGCAACCCCCGCGTCTTGTTGCTGGACGAACCGACGGCTGGGCTGGCTCCGTTGGTCATCGACACCATCGCCGCCGCCCTGTCCAAGATCGCCGCCGCCGGGGTGGCGCTCCTGGTCGTAGAGCAGACGATGGCAGTCGCCGGGCGCGTGGCGGGCCGCTTTCTGTTCATGGAGGACGGCCGGGTCGCGGCCGACGTCGGGGCTGCGGCGTTGGCGGCCGACCCGGACCTGTTCGACCGCTATCTCGGCGTCGGCCAGGCTCCGCCCCTTACGCCCGATAGCCACCACGCTATGCCGGCTGGCATGACAACACCGACCATGACAGCCCCGACCGTCACAGCACCGGGCGCGCCGTGAGCGAGAGCATCGTCGACCCACCCACCTTCCAGATCCCCGATGTGCTGGCCAGGGAGTTGGCGCGCTTCCTCCACGACCAGATCGTCTATGGCGACATCGCCCCCGGTTCCCGCCTGATCGAGGAGGACATCGTCCGCCGCTACAACGTCAGCCGCTCCCCCGTGCGGGAGGCGTTCCGCTTCCTGGAGCAGGACGGCCTCCTGGTTCGCGACCGCCGCCGCGGCGTGCGCGTCGGTGCGCTGAGCGTCACCGACCTCGACGAGATCTACGCCTGCCGCATCCCGCTCGAAGGATTGGCGGCCGAGGAAGCGGCCAAGCACCGCACGGACGCGCACCTGCCCGCACTGGAGGCGGCGATGACCCAACTGCAGGAGGCGTTCGCGGAGGGGAATGTGCGCGCCTATTTCGAGCAGAACGTCCGCCTCTCCGACCAGATCCTCCTCGCCTCGGGCAATGCCACCCTGCGCCGGCTGATCGGCACCATCGGCAAGCAGGCGCTGCGCTACCGCTACCTGGCTTACAGCCGAACGTCCGCCCTGATGCAGCTCTCGGTCGAGACCAACCGCGAGATCATCGACGCCATCGCCCACCAGCACGGCCGCACCGCCCGGATGCTGACGGAAGACCTGATCCAGCAATCCTGGCGGGGCATCCGCGCCACCTTCGCCGACCCCTGACCTTCTCAAGGAGGCCCCATGCCAGCCCTGCGCCGTTCCCTGCTCGCCGTCCTGTGCATCGCCACAGTCTCCAGCCCGGCGTCCGCTCAGGATCTGCTGGCCCGCCTGCGCGCTTCCGGCACCGTGCGCGTCGGCTTTCCCAACCAGGTCCCATACGCCTATGCCGACGAGGCCGGAACGCTCACCGGGGCGGATGCGGAGATCGCCAGGCTGGTGTTCGCCCGCATGGGCATCAAGGCCATGGACGGCGTGCTGACGGAGTTCGCAGCCCTGATCCCGGGGCTGCGCGCCAACCGGTTCGACACCGTGCTCGCGATGTTCGTCACCCCCGCCCGCTGCGCCCAGGTGGCGTTCTCCGAGCCGATTTACGCCATCGGGCAGGGCATGGTGGTCAAATCCGGCAACCCGGCCGCCGTCACCGCCTACAACGACTTCGTACAGAAGCCGCTGCGCCTCGCCGTGATGGCCGGCGCCGCGCAGGCCGGCTACGCCCGCGCGCTCGGCATCCCGGAGGACCGCGTCGTCGCCTTCCCGGACGGGCCCAGCGCGATGGCGGCCGTGTCCGCCGGGCGTGCGGACGCCTTCGGCATCAGCGACCTGCCCGCCCGGCGCCTGCTCGCCACCGCCGGGCCAGGCAGCGGGCTGGAGCTGGTGCCGGGCTTCCCCGACCCGGTGATCGATGGCCGCCCCGCCCGCGGCTACGACGCCTTCGCCTTCCGCCCCGCCGACACCAGCCTGCGCGACGCCTTCAACGTCGCACTCGCCGACCTGAAGAACGAGCCGCAGTTCCTGGCCGCGATGGCGCCGTTCGGCTTCACGCAAGCCAACCTACCGGACCGCACGACGCAGGCGCTGTGCAGATAACGGCGCGCCACGAGGGCCGATGATCCCGGGCCTCCCGCTGCTGCTCTCTGGCAGCCTGGTCACCGTCGAGATCTCCATCCTCTCCGGCATCCTGGCCCTGGCCGCGGCGGCACTGGCCGGCTTTGCACGCCAATCCCCCCGTCGCGCGCTGCGCTGGCCTGCCATTGTGTATATCGAGCTGTTCCGCGGCACCGCGCTGCTGATCCAGTTGTTCTGGATGTACTACGTGCTGCCGGATTTCGGGGTCGACCTCCCGGCCTTCGCCGTCGCGGTGCTCGCCATCGGCCTGAACTACGGCGCCTATGGGGCCGAGGTGGTGCGAGGCGCCATGCAGGCGGTCGGGCGCGGCCAGCGGGAGGCGGCCCGCGCCCTCGGCCTCTCCCCCGCCCAGGTCGTGCGCCTGATCGTGCTGCCGCAGGCCGGCGCCATCGCCGTGCTGCCGTGGGGCAACCTGATGGTGCAACTGGTGAAGGCGACGTCGCTGGTCTCGCTGATCACCATCGCGGAGCTGTCCTACCGCGCCTACCAGCTCAACCAAGTCACGCTGCGCACCGGCGCCATCTTCGGGACGGTGCTGGTCCTGTACTTCGCCATCACCCAGGCCGTGGCCGCCGTGACGCGCTGGGCGGACGCCGGGATCGGGCGCTGGCGCCGGGCCGCGGTATGATACCGGCCCGCATTGCTCTTGTCCCACTTGTGCGATGGCAATGCGGGCCGGTACCCGTGCGCGGGGTTGGCGGGGCGGCCGCGCACCAGAAGAGACTCAGACCAAGTCCGCTTTTGGGCGGGCCGGTATGACGGGCACGTGGGACTGGGCGGCGGCAGGCGACGCCGTGCCGCCGCTGTTGCGGGCGCTGGTCACGACGTTGCTTGCGGGCGTTGCCGGGTTCGGGCTGGCTGCGGTGCTCGGGCTGCCCCTGGCGCTGGCGCGGGATGCGCGGCACCGGGCCATCCGCCTGCCGGTCATCGCCGCGGTCGAGTTCGTTCGTGGCACGCCGCTGCTGATCCAGGTCTATGTCCTGTACTTCACGCTGCCCACGCTGGGCATCGTGCTGCCCGCGTTGCTGACCGGCGTCGGCGCCCTCGGCCTGCACTACGCGACCTACGTCTCGGAGGTGTACCGCACCGGCCTCCGCAGCGTGGGCAGGGGCCAGCGCGACGCCGCAGCCGCCCTTGGCCTCCGCCCCGGCACCGCGTTCCGCCACGTCGTGCTGCCCCAGGCGCTGCCGCCGATCCTCCCGGCGCTCGGCAACTACGCGCTCGCCATCCTGAAGGAGACGCCAATCCTCGCCAGCATCTCCGTCACCGAGATGCTGCAACGGGCCAAGCTGATCGGCGCCGAAACCTTCCGCTACACGGAGCCGATAACGCTGGCTGGGCTGGCGTTCCTGGTCGTCAGCCTTGCCGGCGCCACCGGGCTCCGTGCCTTGGAGTGGCGGTTCAAGTACCCTTGAACGCCCGGCACGCGCGGTCGAACGCCTCGAACGTCTGCGCCAGGTCGTCCTCCGTGTGGGTGATCGAGATGAAGCGCCGGTTGTTGGGCAGCACGAACAGCCCCTGGAGGATCATCTCCGTCTCCAGCGCCGCCTGCCGCTTCATGTCGGTCCGCATGATGTCGCCGTAGTTCACCGGCGGCTTGTCGGCGAACAGGAAGTGCCACATCGGTCCGTCCCCGAACACGACCAGGCCCATGGCGTTGCGGTTGGCCACCTCCTGCATGCCCTCGCGCAGTTTGTCGGCCATGGCAAAGGCGCGCTCGTACAAGCCCGGTTCACTCAGCACGTCCAGCACCGCAAGCGCCGCAGCACAACCCAGCGGGTGCCCCTGCAACGTCCCATTCTGGTACACGTAGCCCGGCTGGCCCTTCTTAGAGGGGTCGGCCTGGTCCATGATGTCCGCCCGCCCCGCGACGGCGCCCACCGGCAACCCGCCCCCGATGATCTTGCCGTAGGTCGCCATGTCCGGGACGATGTCGAAGTAGTCCTGCGCGCCGCCTAGCCCGTAGCGGAACCCTGTCACCACCTCGTCCAGGATCATGACGATGCCGTGCTTCGCCGTCAGCTCCCGCACCCCCGCCAGGAACCCCGGCAACGGCGAGATGATGCGCTGGATCGGCTCGACGATCAGCGCCGCGATCTCGTGCCCATGCGCGTCCAGGATTGAGCTGAGCGCATCCAGGTCGTTGAAAGGCGCCACCAGCATCAGGTCCTGCACCACGGCCGGGATCCCCGCCGTGTCGGGCTGCGCCACCGGGAAGTTCGAGGACCGCTTCGGCGCCGTGCTGAGCTGCGCGTAGTCGTGGGTGCCGTGGTAGGCACCCTCGAACTTCAGCACCTTGTCCCGCCCCGTGAACCCGCGCGCCAGGCGGATCGCATGGAACGTGGACTCGGAACCGGAGGTGGTGAACCGGATCCGCTCGGCACAGCGCAGCAGCGGCATGACCCGCTCAGCCAGCGCCACGGCGGGCTGGTTGAGGTAGGCGAAGAAGTGCGTCCCCCGCCCGGCCTGCTCGGCCACCGCCTGCTGCACCGCGGCGTGCGCGTGTCCCAGGAACATCGCACCGGACCCAAGGACGTAGTCGATATACTCGTTGCCCGATGTGTCCCAGAACCGCGGCCCCTTGCCGTGGCTCACCACGAAGCGCACGTCCTGCGCCAAGGCATTCCCGCCCAGCGCCCCGCCCGGCAGCGCGTGCGACGCCATGACGAACTGGTCGCTCTCCACCGTCGACATGTTGCCGTGGCGGCCGATGGTGTGGGGGGACACGGGTGCGTTCATGGCGTCCATTTCCTCATTCTGGTGATTGTATACAGCAATCGCGCACCGTTGTCATTCCGCAGCGCGCAGGTCGGACGTACGCAGTTCGGGCACAAACGGGCGCAACGGCCGCTCGGTCGCGACGGGCTCGGTCCGGAACCCGACAATGTCAGCCATAGGCATGTCCAGCCCCTCGGCAACACGCCGCCCCCCGAACACCGCGGTCGAGATGGTGCCGGGCTGGAAGCAGTCGCCGATCCGCAGCAGCGTCCGCATCTCCCTCTGGCCTACCCGGTCCGACAGCGCGTCATACAACCCGGCGTTCGAGCGCCGTGCGGTCACCAGCACCACGGAACGCGCCGCCACGGTATGCCTGCGCCCCGTGAACACGCACGCCAGCTCCGCCGACCCAGCCCGCACCGCAACCAGGTTGTGGTTCGCCACCACCCCGATCCCGGCCTCCAGCACCTGGCGCTGGATCTTCTCCTGCTCCAGCGTGTTCACGGTCCAGGCGGACACCAGCGGCGAGGGCGTGGCCAGCACCACCTCCAGCCCGCGCCGCCGCAAGGTCTCGGCCAGCACGCCGCCCATGTAGTAGTCGTCGTCGTCGAACACGAGCACCGGCCCCTCGATGGCCCCGCCATCCATCACGTCGTCGGGCGACAGCATGACGGCGCCGGGCTCGGCCGGGATCGCCTTGTGGTTGCGCCGCCCGAACCCGTCGCGGCGCCAGGTGGCCCCCGTCGCCAGGATGACGGTCGGCACCTCCATTGCCAGCACGTCGTCGGCCGTCATCGTGCTCTCGCGGTACATCGACACGTTCGGCATCTTCTCGATCTGCCCCACGCGCCAGTCCCGCACCCGGATCCACTGGCCCAACCCGTGCAACTTCGATTCCCGCAGCACCCGGCCACCCAGCTCCCGCCCGGCCTCCGCCAAGTGGACCTGGTACCCCCGCCGCCCCAGCGCCTGCGCGCATTCCAGCCCGGCCGGCCCCGCGCCCACGATCAGCACCGCGTCGCCCGACCCGGCCGCGCGGTACCGCTCCGGGTGCCAGCCGCGCTTGTACTCCTCGCCGATGGTCGGGTTCTGCGTGCAGTTGATCGGCGCACCCAGGTTGTAGGTAGACACGCAGATGTTGCAGCCGATACACTCGCGGATGTCGTCGAGCCGCCCCTCTTCCACCTTCCGCGGCAGGAACGGGTCCGCGATGGACGGCCGCGCGCACCCGATCACATCCAGGATGCCGCGCCGCACCTGCGACACCATCGTGTCCGGCGACGTGAACCGCCCCGTCCCGATCACCGGTTTCGTCGTGACCTGCTTGATGTAGCAGGCATACGGCTCCTGGTAGCCCTCCTGCTTGAAGCGCGACGTCTCGCTGTCGTTGCTCCAGCCGCTCACCTTCACGTCCCACGCATCCGGCAGCTCCGCCAACGAGGCGATGATGTCCCGCCCCTCCTCCCCCGCGCAGATGCCGTCGGGGCCGCTCATCTCGTCGATGGTGATACGCACCGCGACCGCGCAGGTGTCCCCGATCGCGTCCTTCGTGTCCTCGATCACCTCGCGCAGCAGCCGGGTGCGGTTGGCCAGCACGCCGCCATACTCGTCGTCCCGGTGGTTGCGCCGGCGCGACAGGAAGAACTGCAGCAGCTCCAGGTCGTCGGCGGCATAGATGTAGACGATGTCGAACCCGACCGCCTTGGCCCGCAGCGCCGCGCGCCGGTGCCAGCGCCGGTATTCCGCGATGTCCGCCTTGTCCATCGCCCGCGCCTGGATCGGGTCCCGGCGCGAGGGGATCTCGGTCGGCGACAGCAGCGGCTCGCGCGTGTAGCGGTTCGCGACCGCCCAGCCGCCGTGCGCCAGCTCCGCCCCCGCATAGGCGCCGTGCTCATGCACCGCATCGGTCAGCAGCCGCAGCGAGCGTTCGTCATCCGCGTCCCACAGCTTGACCTGAGGGAACGGCGTGGAGTCCGACGAGGGATGGATGGACAGGATCTCGGTGCACACCGCAGCCCAGCCGCCCTCCGCCTTCACGCCGCGCATCGCCGCGTGGCTGTACGGCAGGCCGGCGCCCAGCCCGTTGCAGTGCGGCACCTGGTAGAACCGGTTCCGCAGCGTCAGCGGGCCGAACGGGACGGGCTCGAACAGGATGTCGTAGCGGGGATCACGCATCGGCGTGGCTCCTGGTCAGGGTTGCGGGCTGGTGGGGCAGGCCGGACTGGTGAGACAAGGCTGCGCGGGAGCTGTGGATCGCCTGCCAAACCGCAAGCGGCGTCAGCGGCGCATCCAGCACGCAACTACCCCCGACCGCCGCCTCCACCGCGTTCACCACCGCAGCCATGGAGGCGATCGCCCCGGCCTCGCCAGCGCCCCGCACCCCCAGCTCGGTCGCGGATGACGGGGTCTGCACGATGCGGCACTGCAGGTCCGGCAGGTCCGAGGCGCGCGGCAGGCCGTAATCCATCAGCGACGCCGTGACAGGCTGCCCCGCCTCGTCGTACCGCATCACCTCCAGCAACGCCTGGCCCACACCCTGCGCGATGCCCCCGTGCAGCTGGCCCTCCGCAATGGCCGGTTGCAGCAACGGCCCCAAATCGTCGAACCCGGCGTAGCGCTGCACCGTGACCGCCCCCGTCTCAGGATCGACCCCCACGACGCACGCATGGCAACCCAGCGTGACCGTCAGGCTGACCGGCACCTCCGAGCATCCGACCAGTTCACCGCCCGCGTCCATGGCCAACTGCCGCAAGGTGACGAAGCGGTTGGTGCCCGGCAGCGTGAAACTCCCCGCGGCGTAGTCCAGGGCATCCTCCGCCACGTCGAACAGCCGGGCGGCGGCGGCCCGGGCGCGGCGCACCAGGTCCGCGGCGCTGCGCGACACCCCGGTGCCCGTCGTCGCCAGCGCGCTGGACGCGCCCGTGCCGGTGCCGAACGCCACCAGGTCCGTGTCGCCCTGAACCACCTCCACGGCCCCGGGTGGCAGGCCCAGCCGCCCGGCGACGATGGCCCCGAATGTCGTCGCATGGCCCTGGCCGTTCGACTGGCTGCCGATCCGCGCCGTCACCCTGTCCGACCCAGCGGTCGCCACGACCTCCGCCCGCTCCTGCCGGCCCATGCCGTTGACCTTCATATACAACGCCAGCCCGGCGCCGCAGCGCCGGCCGCCCCCGGTGTCGCGCGGCTGCCCGGCCAACCAAGCCTCCGCCTGCAGCAGCATTGCCGCCGCACTGCCGCAATCGACCGTGTGCCCCGTGGCGCTGCGATACGGGATGTCCCCCGGTGTGAGGACGTTGCGCCCGCGCAGCTCGGCCGGGGACAGGCCGAGCCGCCGGGCCGCCGCGTCGACTAGACGCTCCAACACATAGGTGCCCTCCGGCTGCCCGGCCCCGCGGAACGGCCCCGTCGGCGTCGTGTTCGTGTACCAGCCGCGGACCGACAGGCTGACCGCCGGCATGCGGTAGGCGCCCTGCAACCCGAACAGCAGGCTGGCCGTGGGCGTGGCCCGAGCGCCGGGATGCACGTAGGCGCCCAGCGCGCAGTCGGCAGAGGCCCGCAGGCCCAGGAAGCGCCCTTCGCAGTCCAACGCCAGCTCCGCGTCCACCAGCATGTCCCGCGCGTGCGGCTCGCACAGGTTGCTTTCCGAACGGTCCGCCTGCCACACCACCCCGCGGCCCAGCACCTGCGCCGCCCCCAGCAGCGCCGCCTGTTCGGGCAATGCGTGGATGCGGATGCCGAACGCGCCGCCCACGTCGGGCGTCACGACGCGCAGCCGCTCCGGCGGGATGCCGAGGTAGCCGGCCGCCAGCTCGCGCCGGATCGCGTGGGCGCCCTGGCTGGGCGTGACCAGCGTCCAGCGGCCGGTGGCCCCGTCATGGCTGGCGATGGAGGACATTGGCTCGATCGGCAGGCCCAGGATGCGCGGGACCACCACGCGCATCGCCATGACATGGTCCGCGGCGGCAAAGGCGCACGCCGTAGCGTCCGCATCCCCGCCCTGCCAGTCGAACGCGAGGTTGCCGCCCGGGTGGATCGCAGCACCGCCCTCCGCACCGGGCGAGACGCTGGCGGGCAACGGGTCGTAGTCGACCACCGCCATCTCCGCCCCGTCCGCCGCCGCCTCCGCCGTGGTGCCGACCACCAGCGCCACAGCCTCCCCGGCAAACCGTACGCGGTCGCGCGCCAGGGCCGGGCGCAGCGCGACGGGTGCGTTCGAGCCGTCGCGGTTGGTGATGCTGTCGAGCGCCGCAGGGAGCGCGGGCAGCACGCCATCGAGGTCGGCAGCCGTGAAGATGGCGACGACGCCGGGCATCGCCCGTGCCGCCCCCAGGTCGATAGCGCCGAGCCCGGCATGGGCCATCACCGAGCGCACGAAGCAGCCATGGAGCAGCCCCGCCCCGGCATGCTCCCCCGTGTAGCGGGCCTCGCCGCGCAGCATGGGCCCGTCCTCGGTGCGTCCCGAGGACGGCGGCATCAGATGGCGACCTTGTACGTCAACGCGATCTCGTCGCCGTTCTCGCCCATCAGCCCCCAGGCGTGGCGGGGCTGCTCCGAGATGATGACATCGAGGTCCCGCGGCTCGATCCCCGTCGCCGCGGGCACCCGCGTGTACAGCTCGCGCACCAGGCGCTTCAGCACTTCCTTCGAGCGGCCCTCGAACGTCTCGATCTCGATGATCGTGTAGCGCTCGGACCGCTCATGCGCCGGGTAGATGAAGTCCGCCCGGTCCATCGGGAAGAATCGCTGCAACCGCCGCTCCCGCGGGAAGGCCAGCCCTACCGAGATCGACTCGTTGACCGCGTCCGACAGCGCGTCGCGGATCGGCACCAGGTGTTCGCGGATACCGTAGATCTTGGCCTGGGGCATGATGGTCCCGTCCGTCTTGACGATCACTGTATACAAAGTGCAGAACTCGTGGTCAACGATATCCGGCACAAGCCGCGATCCGGAGGGCCGATGACCGACGCAGCCGACCTCAAGCGCACCATCAAGGTCTGCATGTTCGACCAGTACGGCACCGTCGTCGACATGCAGGGCGGCCTCACTGCCATCGCCACCCCGTTCCTGAGGGCCAAGGGCTGGCCCGGCGACCCCAACAGCTTCGTCACCTGGTGGCGCCGCACCCACTTCGAGAACTCCATGATCGATGCCCTTCTCCACAAGGAGCACACGCCTTACCGCGAGATCGGCCACCGCGCCGTTGCCTTCGTCATGGACCGCGCCGGCATCGCCCACACCCAGGACGACGTCCGGTACCTCGTTGCCGAGATCGAGAAGCTCCGCCCCTTTCCGGAAGTGCCCGAGGCGCTGGCCCGGTTGCAGACCCGCTACAAGCTCGTCGTGCTCTCCAACGGCGACCCCGACATGCTGGAAGCCGCCAAGGCCTACCACCAGGTGCCGTTCGACCAGGTGATCTCGGTCGCGGAGGCCGGCAGCTTCAAGCCGCATGTCGCTACCTACACCCGGGCCGCCGAACTCGCGGGCGTCGCCATGGACCAGGTACTGTTCGTCGCCAACCACGCCTTCGACTGCATCGGCGCGAAGGCCGCCGGCATGAGGACGGCCTTCATCGACCGCCGCAGCCGCCCGTTCGGCGAAACCCCATACCAGCCGGACATCCTGGTGCCCTCGATGAAGGACCTGGCGGATGCCATGGTCTAACAGCCCCGCCCTGGACGGTGTGCGCGTGCTGGACCTCTGCCGGGTCGTGTCCGGCCCCTTCGCCACCATGCAGCTCGGGGACCTAGGCGCCGACGTGCTGAAAATCGAGGAACCCGGCCACGGCGACGAAAGCCGCACCTACGGCCCCCCCTTCCCCGGTGGCGAGAGCGCCTATTTCATGTCGATCAACCGCAGCAAGCGAAGCTGCGCCATCGACCTTAAATCCCCCGCCGGGCGGGACCTGGTCGTGCGCCTCGCCACCACCGCCGACGTCGTGGTCGAGAACTTCCGCCCCGGCACGCTCGACCGCCTCGGCCTCGGCTACGACGTGCTGGCACAGCACAACCCCCGCCTGATCCTATGCGCCGTCACCGGCTTCGGCCGCACTGGGCCGCAGGCTGACCGCCCCGGCTACGACCTCATTATCCAGGGCGAATCCGGCGTCATGGACATCACCGGGGACCCGGACGGCCCGCCGGTGAAGGTCGGCACCTCCATTGCCGATCTGGTCACGGGGCTGTACTGCGCGCAGGCCGTGCTCGCCGCCCTGGCAAAGCGGGCGCGGACCGGAATGGGTGGCCGGGTGGACGTCTCCATGCTGGACGCCATGGCCTCGCTGCTGACCTTCAATGCCGGCATCTACTTCGCGACCGGCACCTCGCCCCGCCGCTGCGGCAACGCCCACCCGACGATCAGCCCGTACGAGACATTCGAGGCCGCGGATGGCTGGCTCAACATCGGTGTCGCCAACGACAAGTTCTGGTCCCTGTTCTGCGCCGTGCTGGACCGGCCGGACCTGCGGGACGACCCGCGCTTCGCCCAAGCCCGCGACCGTGCGGCCAACCGCGTCGCGCTGAAGTCGCTGCTCGACCCCATCATTCAGGCCCGGCCCCGCGCCGAGTGGGTCCGGGCCCTCGCCGCAGCCGGAGTGCCGTGCGGCGAAATCCGGACCGTCGCCGAAGTCTGCGAGAACCCGCAGCTGACCACACGCGGCCAGGTCCAGGCGACGCACCATCCGGCCGCCGGCGAGGTGCGCCACATCGCCAGCGCCATCCGCTTCGACGACGCGCCCCCACCCCCCGCCCGCCCTGCGCCCCGCCTGGGCGAACACCGGGACGAACTGCTGTCCGAATGGCTCGGCCTCGACGCCGCCGCCATCGACGCCCTGGCTCGGCAGGGCGCATTCGGCGCACCCGCGTGAACCCCATGCTGGCGCAGGGTCAGGCCATGCTCGACCGCGCCGCAGCCGATCCCCGCCAGGAGTTCGGATCGTTCTTCCTCGCCCGCCTCCTGGGCATGACGGTCAGCCACGAGCCCGGCGCCTGCACCGTCGAACTCGAAGCCGTCCCGCCGCTGTTCAACCCCCAGGGCTCGTTGCACGGTGGCGTGCTGGTGACGGCGATGGACATCTCGATGGGCCACCTGCTCCATCACGTGGTCGGCCCGGGCGCGACGTTGGAGATCAAGGTGCAATACCTCGCTGCCGTGACGTCCGGCCTCGTCCGCTGCCGGGCCACCTTCCTCCGCCAGGGCCGCTCCGTCTCGTTCCTGCAATCCCACGCCACCCGGGCCGACGGCGTGCTGGCTGCCCACGCGACCGCCACCTGGCGCCAGCGATGAGCCAGGTATCCAACCCGGGCCGCCGCACCGACGCCGCCACCAGTGCCGTCATCCGCGAGCAGCTCAGCTCCATCGTGCGCGAGATGCGCCGCTCGATGGTGCAATCCTCCTACAGCTCGATCATCTACGAGGGCTACGACTTCTCCTGCGTGCTGATCGACGGCCAGGGCCGCCTGCTCGCGGAGTCCGGCGAGGACCACCCCTTCCACATCATCCCGATGGCCGGCGCCATCGAGGGTGCGCTCGCCGTTCACGGCGCCATCGGCCCTGACGACCTGCTGCTGCACAACGACCCCTATACCGGCGGCACGCACCTGAACGACGTGGCCGTCATCTGGCCCGTGCACGCGGACGGCCTGCCGATCTTCTACGTCGTCGTCCGCTCCCACTGGGGCGACGTGGGCGGCATGACGCCGGGCTCGTTGAACGGTGCCGCGACCGACATCCTGCAGGAAGGCCTGCGGATGAACTACCTAAAGCTCGACAAGTCCGGCCGCTCGGAGCTGCTGCGCCTGATCTTGGATAACGTGCGCGCGACCGCCGAGGCGACGGCGGACTTCCACGCCGTGCTCGGCATTTGCCGCGTGGCCGAACGTCGCCTTCGCGACCTGGTGGCCCGCCACGGCCTGCCCGTCGTGCAGGCCGCGACGGACGACATCCTCGACGCCAGCGAGCGGCGGATGCGCGCAGCCATCATCGCCCTAGCGCCCGGCGAGTACCGCCACGTCGGCTATCTCGACGGCAACGAGGCGACCCCCCACCCGCTGGAGGTCCACGTCCACCTGGTGATCGAGGAGGACAGCATCACGGCCGACTTCTCCGGCAGCTCCGCCCAGGTCGCCGCCCCCCTGAATGCCGGCCCCGCCATCGCGCCGACCTCGGTGATGACTGTCATAAAATCCTTCCTGGACCCCAGCGGCCCGATCACCTCCGGCACGCTGCGGGCCATCAAGGTCGTCACCGTCCCCGGCACCATCGTCAACGCCCGCAGCCCGGCCCCGTGCGGCGGCCTCAACGAGGTGCGGTTCGGCTGCGACGCGGCGCTGATGGGGGCACTCGGCCAGGCGATCCCGGACCGCATGACCGGCGACGTGCGCGGCACCTCCAACCACACCTACATCGGCGGGCGCGGGATGAAGGGAGCGGGCTTCATCTTCTACGAATACCCGTCCGGCGGCACCGGCGCCTGGGCCACCCACGACGGCAACACCGCCGTACGCGCCTTCAACGAGGGCGAGAACGTCTCCGTGCAGTCCACCGAGATGGTCGAGCGCACCTTTCCTCTCCGCATCGTGCGCCAGGAGGTCCGGCCCGACAGCGGCGGCCCGGGCCGACAGCGCGGCGGCTGCGGCCTGCTGCGGGAGGTCGAGGTCCTAGCCGACGACGCGCGCCTCTCCGTCCTGTCGGACCGCAACGTCATCCCGCCCGCCGGGGTCAACGGCGGCGCGTCCGGCGCGCCCAACCGGTTCGCGGTGCGGCGCGACGGCGCAGTCATCCAGCCCAGCGCCTTCCCCGGCAAGGTCGCGAACTTCCCGCTCCGCCGCGGCGACGTGGTGCTGATGCAGTCATCCGGCGGCGGCGGCTTCGGCGACCCCACCGCACGTGACCCCTCCGCCCTCGCCCAAGACCTGGTCGACGGCTACGTGACCGAAGCGGGCCGCACGCTCTATGACCAGCCTGCCCCCCCGGCCCAGACCCACGCCACCCCAGGGCTCGACGCGCGCCATTGCCACCTGCCCCCATCCCTCGCGGCCAGGCTCGGCGCCGCCGTCGGCGACCTGGTCGAACTTGCCGCCACATCCGGTCCCGCGCGCCGCCTCTGGGTCGCCAGGATCGATCCCTCGCTCGCCGAAGGCGCCGTCGCTGCACCCTTCGACGGCACGTTCCGAATCCGCCGCCTAGCCGGGGGCCGTCCATGAGCCTGTTCGTCGGCATCGACGTGGGCGGCACCTTCACGGACCTCATCGTCCATGACGCGGCGACTGGGACCACCCGGGCGGTGAAGGTGCCGTCGAACCGCGCTGCGCCGGATGCGGCCGTAATGGCGGCCCTGGACCGTGCCGGGCTGGCGCCCGATGCGCTGTACCTGGTCGTCCACGGCACGACCGTCGCCACGAACGCCCTGCTGGAACGGCGCGGCGCCCACACCGGCTTCATCACGACGGCAGGCTTCCGCGACGTGCTGGAGCTGGGCCGCACCACGCGCCTGGTGCCCAACAGCCTCTACGACCCGTACTTTCGCCGCCCCGCCCCGCTCATCCGCCGCCGCGACCGCATCGCCGTGCCCGAACGCATGGAGGCCGACGGCGCCCCGAGCCTGCCCCTGGACGAGGCCGCGGTCGAGGCCGCCGCCCGCGCGCTCAAGGCCGAGGGCGTGGAGTCCGTCGTCGTCGGCTTCGTCAACGGCTACCGCAACGCTGTTCACGAGCAGCAGGCCGCCGCCATCCTGGCCCGGCATTTCGAGCACGTCACCCTCTCCACCGCCGTCCTGAACGAAATCCGCGAGTTCGAGCGCTTCTCGGTCGCCGCCATCAACGGCTACGTCATGCCCGTCATGGCCAGCTACATCGGCCGCCTGACCCGGGCGGTGCACGCCGCCTACCCACAGGCCGGGTTCTACACCGTGGCGTCGCATGGCGGCCTGCTGTCGACCGCGACGGCGATGGCGCAACCGGTCCGCACGGTGCTGTCCGGTCCCGCGGCGGGGGTCGCGGCGGCGTTGCACCTGGCCCGCGCCGTGGGGGCGCCGAACCTCATCACCTACGACATGGGCGGCACCTCGACCGACGTCGCCCTCATCGCCGGTGCGGAGTTCCCGCTCAAGCGCGAGACCTTGCTGGAAGGCATGGTGATCCGCCTCCCGCAGCTCGACATCCACACGGTGGGCGCAGGCGGCGGCTCGATCGCGGCGCTGGACGCGGGTGGCAGCCTGCTGGTCGGCCCGGAGAGCGCCGGTGCCGTGCCTGGCCCAGCCGCCTACGGCAAGGGCGGCACCCGCCCGACCATCACGGACGCGAACGTCGTGCTCGGTCGCCTCGGCCCGGCGCAGGAGCTGGGGCACTCGCTCCGCATCGATACCGCCGCTGCGACGGCGTCCATGCGGGGGCTTGCCGCAAGCCTCGGGCAGGACGTGGAGGCAGCGGCCGAGGCCATCCTGCGCCTGGGCGTCGCCAAGATGGCCGCTGCGGTGCACGAGATCTCCGTAGCGCGCGGCTTCGACCCGCGGGAGTTCGCGCTGCTGTCCTATGGCGGCGCCGGGCCGTTGCACGCGGCGCTGGTGGCCGACGAGATCGGGATCCCGCGCGTCATCGTGCCGCCGTCGCCCGGCGCCTTCTCGGCCTTCGGGGCGCTGTGCTCGGCCCTGTCCAAGGACCGCTCGCGCACTGTGCTGGAACCGCTGGAAGCGCACAGCCTGGCCACCGCGGAACACGCCTTCGCCGCCATGCTGGCCGATATCCGGGACGAGTTCGGCGCAGAAGACGCCGACCTGGCGACCCTCGTGGAGGAACGCCAGTTCGACCTGCGCTACCGCGGCCAGGCACACGAGTTGACCATCACCGCCCCTGCCGGCGCGCCGCTGCCCGACGTGCTGGAACGCTTCGAAGCCGCGTTCGAGCGCCAGTTCGGGCGCCGCGACACGGGGCGTGGGGTGGAGATGGTCAACCTTCGCATCATCGGCCGCATCCCGATCCAGCCGCCCGCCTGGACCGCACCCGGCGGCGGCACGGGCCGGCCCTCGGGCACCCGGCCGCTCCCAGGCCTTGCAACCCCTTGCGACGTATGGTCCCGCACCGACATCCTGCCCACCACCCGCATAGCGGGCCCCGCCGTCATCGAGGAGATGTCCGCAACCACCTGGCTCCCCCCGGGCTGGACGTTGTCGATCGGCGTGATCGGGCAGATGGAGCTGGTCCGCAGCGCGGGCGGAGGAGGCGGCTGGACGGTCCATTGATGGTCTTGGCGCCGGTTCTGTGCCGACAGGTGTTGAGCCGGGGCCACGGGTGGGATCTTGGCGGAGTATTTGCCGCCGATGGCGACTCTGTTGCATGGATCACCGCCGCGTCCGCTGAGGTAGGGTGAAGGAGGGCATGTTGCCCATCACTGTCCGGGGTGGGTGTCGTGCCGTTCAAAGCCAATGCCGAGTGCCGCCATCACATCCCAAAGCAGCGGCACCGCGCGATGAATTCGGCGGACTACGATGCGGCTCTGCGGCAACGCGGCAGCCTGACGGTCTGGGTCACCGACGCGGCGATCGCGGCCTGGAAGGCTGAACCCCGCACCACTCGAGGCGGTCAGCAGCACTACTCGGCCCTGGCCATCGCGACGGCGCTGACATTGCGGTCGGTGTTCCGCCTGGCGCTGCGCCAGACGGAGGGGCTGATCGGCTCCATTATCGCCCTGCTCGGCCTCGATCTCGCGGTGCCGGACCACACCACCTTGAGCCGCCGGGCCGAGAGCCTGGAGGTGGTTCGCCCACGGCCGGGCTGCGGCCCCGTGCACCTGCTGGTGGACAGCACGGGGCTGAAACTTTGCGGCTCAGGCGAATGGCTGCTCGAGAAGCACGGCACGAAAACACGGCGGTCGTGGCGCAAGCTGCACATTGGCGTGGACGCCGACACCGGGCAGATCGCGGCCGCGGCGCTGACCGGCTGCGATGTCGATGATGCCTCACAGGTCGGCGCCTTGCTCGACCAGGTGACCAGCCCGGTCGCGTCGTTCACCGCCGACGGTGCTTAGGGGTCGTCAGCAATCAACTGATCGACCGGAGCAGCATAACACGCTGATAAACCCCGTTCTTCCAATGCGAGCCGATTCGGTTAAATCCTTCCGAGTCCTTACGATCAGGACGGCGTCTATGGCCAGGTCGCCATGCGTCATCCCGAGGCGTCCGTCATCGTCCCACCGCGGTCCAGCGCCGTGCCGAGCGATGCGGCGCAGACGGCGCCCACGATGCGAGATCGTCACCTGCACATCATAGCCGAGCGTGGCCGCATGGCCTGGCAGACAGTGTCAGGCTACAACTGGAGAGCCCTGGTGGAGGCTGACATCAGCCGCTTCAAACGTGTGATCGGTGACGGCCTGAGATCCCGAACCGAAGGGCGTCGAGCGACCGAGGTCGCGATTGCCGTAAGCGCACTGAACCGGATGCTCGAACTCGGGCGTCCAGAGTATGTCCGTCTACCGTAAAGGCCAGTCGAGATGGCTGAGCCGCGGCCGCCTGGCGACCCATGCAACACAGTCGCTTGCGGCCTATGTAGAGGCGGCCGCCGCAACCGCGCCAACTCTGCGAACCAAGCATGTGACGCCACACAGCTTCCGCCATGCCACCGCCGTGCACCTTATCTCGGCGGGCGTCGACGTCACGGTCGTCCGCAGCTGGCTCGGTCATGTGAGCCTCGACACCACCAACCACTACGCCAGGGCCAATCTGGAAACGAAGCGGAAGGCGTTGGAACAGGTCGACGCTCCAGCAACGGTAGGCCATCGGCCGTCATGGAAGCGGGATGCCAGTCTGCTCGCCTGGCTCGACACGCTCTAAATAATGCGGAGGAATGTGGACGGGAACGGCGCAAAACCGCGCATCCGGCTGCGTTCCTTCGCATTATTGCCAACTTACGATTACTGGAGTTATGGCGAGGTGGGCATAACTCTAGCCAGGAGCCGATGTAGTCGGCGTGGCGCACCGTCGGCACGATCCCGAGCGAGGTGCACGCGAACGCCGCCGTCATCTCGGCCACCAGCTCCTCCTTCGCGTAGTTCTTCGAGCCGAAGCTGCCGGACAGGTCGCGGCCGAGCCGGCTGGGGGCGCCCGACCAGTGGCCAAGCTCATGCAGTGCGGTCCGGTGCCAGTTCACCGGCTCGAAATAGGCCTGCGGCGGCGGCACGCGCACGAAGTCGCCATGCACGTCGTAGTAGGCGCGCTCGCCGCCGATCCGCAGGTCGGCGCCGCTGGCGCGGATCAACGCTTCCACCTCGGGCAGGATCATGCCCTCGGGCGGGGGCGGGGCCAGGGTCGCCACCTCATCCGGCAAACCATCACACTGGTCGGTGTTGAACACGGTGAACCGCTTCAGGAACGGGATCGCGCGAGGGTCATCACCCCGCTCGCGCGCCCGGTCGCGCTCGGCATCCGGAGTGAAGCGGTGCGCGAACACCACGGTCGTGCCACGCTCGCCCTTGCGGACGTGGCCGTCGAGCGACAGTGCCTGGCGGAAGGTCAGCCAGCTCTGGCCTGAGTAACCCTGCTGGACGACGGCACCCCACAGGATCAGCACGTTCACCCCGGAATAGCGCCGGCCCGTGGTGGCGTTCCGGGGCATGGCGAGGGGGGCCTGGACGGCCGACGTGCCCCAGGGCTGCACCCAGGGCAGCCGGCCCGCCTCCAATTCGGCGATGATCCTGGCGGTGATCTCCTGGTAGAGGCTGGTCCGGTCGGCGCCAGCGCGGGCGTGAGGGGAAGGACGTGGCATCGCGGGTCTCCGCGACGGGCCGGCCCAGAGCCTCTCTTCCAACCTCAACCCGTCAGTGCGCCAAGCGCAGCCCTCTAACAGGATGCGGAAATTTGAGCGGATCGTGTCTGGCTGGGCGATTTTTGCGGTTGAAGCGAATGTGGATGGCGGCTTGGGCTAATTTCGCCCGTGCTGGCGGGTGAAAATCATGGCTCCGGACGG
>JAABUL010001953.1_pt1 | contig 36414 bp, 31 predicted proteins | sample 5559151 | NCBI WGS metagenome assembly JAABUL01 (sample SAMN10711876, study PRJNA513368) | rock metagenome | isolation source: Antarctica rocks | place: Antarctica: Victoria Land, Pudding Butte sud | reverse complement strand
GGCGCCCCGCTGAGCTGGGCAACAACGGCTCCATCCGGGCCCACACCTCATCCGAGAGCACCCCAGTACGCGTCACCGCACGATCGTCGCGGCCGTCCCCGTCGACATCCGGGAGACACGCCCTAGGGCCACCAGCGGCCCTCGGCCCCCGTCGCAGCGAGGAGAGCTGAATGAGAACAATGACCGAGTACCGTGCCGGAGCCAACCGTGCCGGAGCCATCCGCGCGCGCGGTGTGCTGGCGGCGGTGGCGGCCGTGGCGCTGTTCGCGGGTGCCTGCGGGTCCTCCGACGGTGGCAGCGGGAGTCCGGCCGCGTCCTCGTCGGCGGCCGGCTCAGCTAGCCCCGCGGTTTCGGAGTCGCCATCGCCATCAGCATCAGCATCAGCATCGGTGAGCGGCGCAAGCGGGTCCGCCCCGCCGTCGGAGGCAGCGACCCCGATCACCGGAGTCCCGGCGAAGATCGCTTCCTCCGGGGCCGTCAACGTCGGATCCGAGGTTGCCTACCCGCCGATGGAATTCCTCGGCGCCGACGGCACCACGCCGATGGGTTTCGACATCGACCTGTTCAGCGCGATAGCGGACAAACTGGGCGTGAAAGCTCACTACGAGAACACGAAATTCGACTCGATTCTCATCGGGGTGCAATCCGGAAAATACGATGTCGGCGTCTCCTCGTTCACGGTGAACAAGGAGCGCCTGGCCGCGGTGAACATGGTGACCTATCTGGGCGGTGGGCACCCAATGGGCCGCTGGGAAGGGCAATCCGTCCGGTGTCATGCCCGACGCCGCCTGCGGGCACAAGGTGGCCGTGCAGGCCGCGACCGTGCAGGAGGCCGACGTCCGCGCCAGGTCCACGGTCTGCACGAAGGCGGGCAAACCGGCCATCGATGTTCTCGCCGAACAGGACGGGCAGGTCCCTTTCAACGACGTCATCACCGGCAAGGCGCAGGCCGCTGTCTCCGACCTGGTCGTGGTCACCGACATCCTGGACAAGACCGGCGGCAAGTTGACCAAGATCGGCGACAGCTACGGCAAGGCGCCGTTCGGGTTCGCCGTGGCCAAGAAGGACACCGCCTTCGCTCAGGCGATCGCCACGGCCCTGAACGAGCTGATCGCCGACGGCACCTACCCGAAGCTCGCGCAGAAGTGGAAGGTCGGCGATGCCGCGATCACGACCTCCGAGGTCAACCCGGCGGTGACTGACTGACCGCGGGCACGGCGGGGACCGCCGGCGCGCGGTCACGGCCCGGCGAGCCGACCCGGGCAGTTCCCGCGCGGCATCCGGGGCGATGGGTCGCCACAGCGGTCGTCGCAGTTCTGGCGGCCATGTTCGTCCACCTGCTGGTGACCAACGAAGCATTCAACTGGAGCTTCGTCGCCGATCACATCTTCCTGCACCCGGTGTTGACCGGGGTCCGGTTGACGGTCATTCTCACCCTCGTCTCGATGGTCATCGGGATTGCGCTCGGCGTCTTGCTGGCGATGATGCGGCTGTCCGGGGCATGGCTGGTCCGCACCGTGGCATTCGGCTACACCTGGTTCTTCCGCTCGGTGCCCCGTCTGGTGCTCTGCGTGCTGTTCGGAAACTTCGGAATCCTGTTCACCCGGGTCGAGTTCGGGGTGCCCTTCGACCATCAGATCGCCGGACTGCTGGGCGTCGGTTTCGACGGTCGGTTCTTCGGTTTCAATGCGACCGAGGTTGTCAGCGGGGCCGTGGCCGCCGCCCTTGCCCTGGGCCTGTCCGAGGGCGCCTATATGGCCGAAATCGCCCGTGCCGGGATCCTCTCGGTGGACCGCGGCCAGGCCGAGGCCGCGCAGGCACTGGGCATGGGACGGCTGCTGGGCTTCCGCCGGGTGGTCCTACCGCAGGCACTGCGGGTGATCATCCCGCCGACCGGTAACGAGGTCATCGCGATGCTCAAGGACACCTCGCTGGTCGCCTACGTCCCCGCCTACGACCTGTTCTTCCAGACCCAGGCGATCGGGACCCGGACCTTCCAGCTGTTCCCCATGCTGGTGGCGGCAACCCTGTGGTATCTCGTCCTGACCACGGTGCTGCTCATCGGGCAGCATTTCGTGGAACGCCGGTTCGGTCGCGGGTTTGTCTCCGGTGGCAGCGCTGTCTGAGCCCGACGCCGGCCGCGCCGCCGGCCAGCAGCGTCCGCTGGTGGAGGCCCGGGCGGTCCACAAGAGCTTCGATCGGACCCCGGTGCTGCGTGGGGTGGACCTGGTCGTCCCCGCCGGAACGGTGTGCTGCCTGGTCGGGCCCAGCGGCTCGGGTAAGACGACGCTGTTGCGCTGTCTGAACCATCTCGAGCGCGTGGACTCCGGCACCGTGCGGGTTGGTGAGCACCTGATGGGGTATGTCCACCGCCACGGTCGCCTGCACGAACTGTCCGACCGCGAGGTGGCCCGGCAGCGGCGGACCGTCGGGATGGTGTTCCAGCGGTTCAACCTGTTTCCCCATATGACCGCGGCACAGAACATCGTCGAGGCCCCGATCCGGGTGGCCGGCCTTTCCCGCGACGCCGCCCGGGAACGCGCCACCCAGCTGTTGCAGCGGGTCGGTTTGGGTGGCAGGGAAAGTGCCTACCCGGCCGAGCTGTCCGGCGGTCAGCAACAGCGGGTCGCCATCGCCCGCGCGCTGGCGATGGATCCGGCGGTGATGCTCTTCGACGAACCCACCTCCGCTCTGGACCCGGAACTGGTCGGGGAGGTACTGGCCGTCATGCGGGATCTGGCCGGCTCGGGCATGACGATGGTGGTCGTGACCCATGAAATGGGCTTCGCCCGCGAGGTCGGCGACGACTTGGTGTTCATGGACGACGGACTGATCGTCGAATCCGGGCCACCCCGGGAACTGCTGGCCGGACCCCGTGAGGAACGAACCCGGTCGTTCCTGGCCCGCGTGCTCTGAAGGTGGGCGTTCCCGGGGCCACGACTCCCCCGCCGTCGAGCTGGCTGCACCTGCCCGACTCCGCCGCACCGTGGATCGCCGAGCTGGCCGCGGGACCGCAACGGCTGCAGCGTCAGCCCCCGCTGCAGCTGACGGACATGAACCAGCGGTTGACCGCCATGGACATCACGCCCGGTGATCGCGGCGAGGTGCGGGCAGTCGCGCGGCAGATCGAGCAGGACCCCGGGTTGCACTGGCTGTGCTCGCGTGCCGGGTCGGCGTTGGCCACGATGCGGGAAGGGGTCGACAACCACGGCGGCGAGCCGGCGCCGACGCCGGGTTCGTGGTCGCCGCTGACCGGGGAGAGCGAGCAGCAGCTGCACCGCTGGTTCTGGGTGGTCGTGTTCGCCATGGCCCTGCCTGAGCTGCGACGCTGGCACGCGGCCCACGGGGTCGACCCGACCGTCTCGGACGTCACGGTCGCCGACGTCGGCGCCCAGGTCGCGGCGTTCCGGCGCCTGTCCGGCCACGGCGGGCTGGACCAACAGCGCTGGCTCACGCTCGTCTTCGGTGGCCGGCTGCTGCGGCTGAGCCGGCTGCAGGTCGAAGTCCGCCCGCCCGGTGCGGCCACGACGGCCCTTGCGGCAGCGGGTCTACCCGGCGACACCCCGGTGGCGGCCGCGCACATCCCGGCCACCGGCGGACCGTTGACCCCGGACTCGGTCGACGAATTCCTGGCCAGCGTGCCGGCGGCATCCGTCGGGCTGACCGGGGTCCGGCCACTGCTGCTGACCTGCGATTCCTGGCTGCTGGACCCGCAGCTGAGCGAGCACCTGCGACCGGACTCGAACATCGTCGCGTTCGGGCGGCGGTTCCAGCTGCTCCCGCTGCGCCCGCAGGACACCCCGGACGACGACGTGCGTACGTTCGCCTTCACCGTCCCACCGGCGACCCCGATCGCAGAACTGCCCCGGGACAGCTCGCTGCGTCGGTCGCTGGCCGACCACCTGGCCGGCGGAGGGCACTGGTGGTCCCGGCGCGGGTGGCTCCGGCTGCCGGACCCGGACGGGGCCGGGTAGGTGCTGCCGGACTGAGCACAGCGAGGATGGTCCGGTGCCCGCCGCGACATCACCCGTGACCATCCGTCAGGCCGAACCCGGTGACGAGGCCGCCCTCATCGGGCTGGTCCGCGAACTGGCCGAGTTCGAACGGGCCACCGATCAGGTGCAGGCCGACGCCGGCGACCTGGCGCGGGCGCTGTTCGGCCCGGAACCGGTTGCCAGCGCTCACGTGGCGCTGGACCCGGTGAGCGACGCTGCCGTGGGGATGGCGCTGTGGTACCCGACGTTCTCGACCTGGACCGGCCGTCCGGGGATGCATCTAGAGGACCTGTACGTCCGCCCCAGCGCACGCGGGCGGGGGGTGGGGCGCACGCTGCTGCGGACGCTGGCCGCTCACTGTCTGGCCCATGGCTGGGCCCGGCTGGAGTGGGCGGTCCTGGACTGGAACGCCCAGGCGATCGGCTTCTACCAGGCCGTGGGCGCCAACGCCCTCACTGACTGGCAGACCTACCGACTGACCGGGTCTGCCCTGCATTCGCTGGCCTCGGAAGCCGACGGGGCCGCGGCGCACCCCCGCGCCGGATCACGGGACTGAGGTGACGCGACCCCGTTCGTAGGCCGGTCAGCGGCCGGGCAGCCGCGCGGTGCCCAGCGCCCGGCGGCTGGATCTGGCGAACAGCGCTGCGATGCCGCCGCCGCCGAGCACGACCAGCGCGGCGCCCACCGGGAGCGCCGCTCGCAGCGAACTGAGACCGAGTAGGGCCACGATCGCGTGCATCACCGTCGCAAATGCAACCGGTCGCCGCCTCCCCCGCGCCAGCGCCACCGCGCTGACCAGCAGCCCGGCACCGATCAGAGCAAAAACGGCGGTCAGGGCCAACCCCACTGTCAGCGACGGCGGACCGCCGCTTCGCAGATCGGCCACGAGTATCAACACTCCGTACCCGAAGGCGCCAATCCCTTCCACCCCGCTGGCGAGGGCGGCGACCGTCAGGCTCCCCGGGCGTCGGGCCGCCCCCTCGGGGCCCGGTGCCATTCGACCGAGGGGCCGGGGAGCGCCCTGCCCCGGTCGCGGTCGCGGTCGCGAACGCGGGCCCGGTCCGCCCGATCGCGAGCCGGCAGGATCCGCCCTGATTGTCGCCGCCTCCGGTAGGCCCTGCGAGCCCGGGCCGGGTCCGGATGATCGCCGACCGGTCGGCCCTCCGTCGCCGGAGCCCCGCGGTGGCCCACCGCCAACCCGACGCGGGCGCCCTCCGCCGGGACGACGCGGGCGGGGCGCACCGGAGCCGCTCATGGTCGGAGCGTAAGCATGCGAGATGACCGTTCGGCTGGGCGGCCACCTTGCTGCACCGACCTGAAACCGATCATGGACACCTGCAGGGTCTTGTGAAAGTATTCACGTGTCGGTAACCGGCGGGACACCTCCGACCATGCTCGCTTCGACAGGCGGACTTGATCAATCAGTGTCACGGCGGTGGCAGCCGGTAACTGGTGCCGTCCGACTGTTTATCCCGACCTCGCTGGCGCGGCCGGTTCGGGCTCCGTGACGATGGCGTCGCGCCGCCGCATCGCTATCTGGCCGACGGTGCAACCTGTCCGTCGGCCCAATCACTGAACGGCCACGCTGCCCGAACCCTGCGGCCCTCCCGCAGTGACGGGCTGGACTTGAAGGAGATTCCGATGGACTGGCGACACCGCGCCGCCTGCCTGCAGGAGGACCCGGAGCTCTTCTTCCCGATCGGGAATACCGGCCCGGCTCTCGTCCAGATCGAGCAGGCCAAACTCGTCTGCCGTCGCTGCGAGGTGTCCGACACCTGCCTGGCGTGGGCATTGGAGAGCGGGCAGGACGCCGGCGTCTGGGGCGGGCTGAGCGAGGACGAACGTCGCGCACTCAAGCGCCGCACAGCCCGGGCCCGCGCGCGCTCGCTCTGAAAGCAGCACTGCAGGCTCTGACACAGGGCACCGAGGGATGGCTCACCCGGTGCCGCCCGCTGCCAGCTGCTACAGCTGCGCCGTGGGGAACTGAAGGACCACGCGAGTTCCACCGCCGCGTCGGTCGGCCATCGTGAGGCGCCCCTTCAACTCACCGCCGACCAACGATCGGACGATCTGCAAGCCGAGACTCCCGCTGGAGCGAAGGTCGAAGCCCTCCGGAAGCCCCTGGCCGTCGTCCTCGACCTCGATGCGGATCAGGTCGTGGCCCGCGGGCACCTCATCGGCACCGGTCAGCCCCGGGGTGCCGGCCCCTCCCGGCTCCGCGACCGATCCGACGGACCCATTCCGGGCGGACCCGTTCCCGGGCGCCCCGTCGACCGTCGGGCGCCCGTTCGCGCTGCCGGAGCGGGCCAGCGGTCGACCAGTGCGGGGAAGCGTCCCGCCCGGACCCAACAGCTGGCCGTCCCGGTAGCGACGGACACCGAGCATCAGGGCACCGGGCCGGTTCTGCAGGCCGTGCTCGACGGCATTGTGCAGTAACTCAGTCAGCACCAGGGCCAGCGGTGTCGCCGTCTCGGCGGGGATCTCTCCGAAATGGCCGGTCCGTATCGGGGTGACGGTGGCCTCCGGCGCGGAGACATCGGCGACCAGTCCCAGCAGGCGATCGGCTACCTGATCGAAGTCGAGCCGGTCCTCCACACCCTGGCTGAGGATCTCGTGCACCACCGCGATCGAGCCGACCCGACGGACCGCCTCGTCCAGCGCGGAGCGCGCCTCGATCGCCTTGACCCGCCGGGACTGCAGGCGCAGCAACGCGGCGACGGTCTGCAGGTTGTTCTTGACCCGGTGATGGATCTCCCGGATCGTGGCGTCCTTGCTCATCAGCTCGCGTTCGCGACTGCGCAGGTCGGTGACGTCGCGAACCAGCACCAGCGCGCCGATCCGTTCCCCGGCCCGTAGCAGCGGCAACGTCCGCAACACCAACGTCCCGTCGGAACTGTCGATCTCCGCAGCCCGGTACGCGTCGCCGGACACCATGGCGGCCAATGCCTCGTCGGTCGGGCCACCTGAGGGCGCCAGCCGGGCGGTGACCCGTCCCAGATGCGACCCGAGCAGGTTGCCGGAAAAGCCGAAGCGCCGGTACGCCGAGAGGGCGTTCGGGCTGACATAGGTGATCACGCCGGCTGGGTCGAGCCGGACCAGGCCGTCCCCGATCCGCGGTAGCCGGGACACGTCGGTCCGGCTGTCCCGGGGCGGGAAGGTGCCCTCGCTGATCATCGTCGAGAGGTCCGAGGCCGCCTGCAGGTAGGACAGCTCCAGCCGGCTCGGCATCCGGATTCCGATCATGTTGGTGCTGCGGGCGATGACCGCGATGACCCGGCCCCGGGAGCGCACTGGGATGGCCTCGACGCGCACCGGCACCCGGTCCCGCCACTGCGGGTCACCGTCGCGGACCACCCGCCCGGTCCGCAGCGCCACGGCCACCAGCGGGAGGTCCGCCGCGCCTGCGGTCCGCCCCACCATGTCGTCGGAGTAGGCGGTGGGTCCCGTGGTGGGTCGGGCCTGCGCCAGCACCCGGAACATCCGCGGCTCCGCTCCGTCGGCCCCGCCACCACCGGGACCGTTCTTGCCGGAACCGTTCCTTCCCGACCCGTTCTGCCCGGACCCTTCGTCGCCGGAGGCGGGCTCGGCGCGCAGGGGCTCGGCAACCCAGAGCAGCAGGTCGGCAAAGGACAGGTCGGCGAGCAGATGCCAGTCGGTGACCAGTCGCTGCAGCGTCGCGATGTCGGCCTTTCCAAGGTTCCGGTTCGCCCGGACGGATTCGGCGAACGACGGCACGACGCCGAGCGTAGGTGCCCCGAGTCGGTCGGGTTGGCGTCCCGACCAGGGTTGCGGGAGGTCCCACGGCGCGATCGGGCGATCCTCGCGCCAGACGCGGCCGATGGCCAGCCGTGACCGGGCTCTCAGTGGCGGCGACCGTTGGGCCGGCCGTCCGCGACTACCCCTCGACGGGGCCGACGCATACCAACGCAAGCAGTTGCGCTATAAGTTGCGGGAAATGTACGGTCCTGCCATGACTCGTCGTCTCGGAGAGGTAGCCCAGAAGGTCGGGGTCAGTGAAGCCACCGTCAGCCGTGTGCTGAACGGGAAGCCAGGCGTATCTGACTCAACCCGCAGCACAGTGCTCACGGCGCTGGATGTGCTCGGCTACGAACGGCCCACCCAACTCAGGGGCGACCGCGCGCGCCTGGTCGGCCTGGTGCTTCCTGAGCTGGGCAACCCGATCTTCCCGGCCTTCGCCGAGGTCCTCGCCAGCGGCATCGCCTCACGCGGGCTGACCCCGGTGCTGTGCGTGGGTGCCGCCGGGGGCGTGTCGGAGCCGGCCTACGTTCAAATGCTGTTACAGCAGCAGGTATCCGGCGTCGTCTTCGTCGGCGGGACGCAGGCCGAGGCCGACGCTCCCCACGACCACTTCGCCCGGCTGGCCGCGCGAGGGGTACCGGTGGTCCTGGTCAACGCCTCGGTGGACCGGCTGGGCTTTCCTACCGTCTGTACTGACGACCGCGCCGCTGTCAACATCGCCGTCTCCCACCTGCGCTCGCTGGGCCACCGGCGGATCGGCCTGGTGCTCGGCCCGCCGGACCATGTGCCCTCCGGCCGCAAACAGGCGGCATTTGCTGCGCTGGAGGGGCAGGACGCCGCCGTCGAGCACACCTTCTTCTCCCTCGAGGGCGGACAAGCCGCCGCGGCGCTACTCCTGAACCGTGGGGTGACCGCGCTGGTGTGCGCCTCCGACCCGCTGGCCCTGGGAGCGGTGCGCGCGGTGCGGCGGGCCGGCCTGCGAGTACCCAGCGACGTCTCGGTGGTCGGCTTCGACGATTCCCCGCTGATGGCCTGCACCGAACCTGCGCTGACCACGGTGCGCCAGCCCATCGAGGCCATGGGCCGAGCGGCGCTGACGTTGCTGACCGGACAGATCGACGGCGCCTTCACCGCCCCCTCGGAGATGCTCTTCGAGCCCGAGCTGGTCGTGCGAGCCAGCACCGGGGGCGCCCCACCTGCCTGACATCCTCCGGAAGAGTCGTCGGCTTGCGGCGGACAGCCAGCTTCTTGCGTCAATCTCGTTCATGGGTTACGGTCGCCGCATCGAGAACGCTCCCGTGGCAGTTCCATAACGGACACCCGGGCAGACCGTCAACGGGCAGCAGGGAGGCTGGCGTGCGCGGGTTCGGCATCGGACGCGTCCTGGTGATGGACCGCCGCCATCAACCAGGTTCTCCCGCGCAACCTCGCCGACAACCACCGCTCCGGAGTCGGTGACCCGGCTGGGCCGCCCAGCCGGGCCGGCCACCTGGTGGAACAGGACTTCGGCGCAGGTCGATCAACTCCGTTCGGTCTCTCGCCCCGGTGTGCGTCCAGCCGGCTGAGTTCATCGCTGACCGTCGGGGGCGCACCCGCCGGGCAATAACCCACCACCCCACCGAAGCACCACCCTCAACGAGGAGAGACGATGGCGTTCTTCCGTCCACTGACCACTGGCGTCGCCGTCGCGGCGGCACTGGCCCTGCTGTCCGCCTGCGGTACGTCCGCCGCCACCACATCGAAGACTCCCGCCGCGACCGGCGGGAAGGTCGACATCTCCGTCGTCTCGTTGGTTCCGGGCTCGGAGAAGTCCGCCTTCAAGGCCTTCGACGACCAGGTCGCCATCTTCGAGAAGTCTCATCCGAACGTCACGGTCAAGCCGGTCGAGTACGAATGGAAGGGCACCACGTTCGCCGCCCAGCTCGCCGGGGGAACGTTGCCGACGGTGTTCGAGGTGCCCTTCACCGACGCCCAGTCACTGATCCAGAACAAGCAGGTGGCCGACATCTCCGCCGAGGTGAAGAAGCTCCCGTACTCGGGTGACTTCAATCCCAGCGTCCTGTCGGAGATGTCCGCGGACGGCAAGATCTACGCCCTGCCCAAGGGTGCCTACGGCACCGGACTCCAGTACAACCGGGCGCTGTTCACAAAGGCCGGCCTGAACCCGGACCACCCGCCCACGACGTGGGAGGAGGTCCGCAAGGACGCCAAGGCCATTTCCGACGCCACCGGCAAGGCTGGGTTCGTCATGATGGGCTCGGCGAATACGGGTGGCTGGAACCTGACGACCATGACGTATTCCTTCGGCGGCCGGATGGAAGCCACCACGAACGGGAAGACCGTCGCCACCGTCGACAACCCGGCCACCACCCAGGCGCTACAGATGCTGAAGGCGATGCGCTGGAAGGACAACTCCATGGGCAGCAGCTTCCTGCTGGACTGGGCTGGAATGAACCAGGCCTTCGCCGCCGGAAAGGTCGGGATGTACATTTCCGGATCCGACGTCTACGGCGCCCTACGGCAGTCCAACAACATCGACCCGAAGACCTATGGTCTCACCGCACTGCCGATGTCGGACTCGCCCGACGCTGCGCTGCTGGGCGGCGGGACCCTGGGGGCGGTCAAGCCCACCGCCTCCGCGGCGGAGAAGAGGGCCGCCGTGGAGTGGATGGACTTCTACTACCTGCGCAAGCAGACCAACAAGCAGGAGGCCATCCAGGACGCCAAGACCGTCGCTGCCAGCAAACAGCCCGTCGGAGTTCCGCAGCTGCCGCTGCTCGATCGCAAGACACTGGAGACCTACCAGGGCTGGATCAAGCCCTACATCAACGTGCCGCTGGATCAGATGACCGGATTCACCAGCAAGGTCTACGACCAGAATCTGAAGCCCGAGCCCGCCGCCAACACCCAGGCGCTCTACGGCTCGCTGGACTCCGTCGTACAGAAGGTGATGACTGACTCCGGTGCCGACGTCCCAACCTTGTTGAAGCAGGCGCAGACCAACGCCGACTCAATCGTGAAGTGAGCTCAGTCACCGGCGAGCGGCGCCGCTCGCGCCGCACCCCCTCCGCGAGGAGATGGGTGCGGCGCGGGGGCCCGGCAACGTTATTGTTCCTGCTTCCCCTGCTCGCGAGTTTCGGCCTGTTCTCCTGGTACCCGATCGTTCGCTCGGTGGTGATGAGCGTCCAGCAGACCAATCTCGTCACAACCCCGGTCTTTGTCGGTCTCGACAACTTCACGACGGTCCTGACCGACCCGCTGCTGGGCACCGCGGTGCGCAACACCGCGTGGTTCGCGCTGCTGGCGCTGCTCTTCGGCTACCCCCTACCGCTGGCCCTGGCGGTTCTCATGAGCGAGGTCCGGCGAGCCAAGGGTCTTTTCAGCGCGCTGGCCTACCTGCCGGTGGTAGTCCCGCCGGTGGTCTCGGTACTGCTGTGGAAGTACTTCTACGACGCCTCCTCCAGCGGGGTGTTCAACACCATCGCCGGATGGGTCGGCCTGGGGCCCTACCCGTGGCTGCAGAATGCGACGTCTGCGATGCCGTCGCTGGTGCTGGAGGCCACGTGGGCGGGGGCCGGGGCGACGATCATCATCTACCTGGCAGCCCTGACGTCGGTGGCTCCCGAGCTCTACGACGCCGCGGAGGTGGACGGGGCGGGGCTGTGGCACAAGGTCTGGCACGTCACGCTCCCCCAGCTGCGCGGGGTCCTGCTGGTGACGATGATCCTGCAGGTCATCGGCACCGCCCAGGTCTTCCTCGAGCCGTTCCTGTTCACCGACGGCGGCCCGGCCAACGCCACGCTGACGCTGCTGCTGCTGGTGTACGACTACGCCTTCGCCAACAGCTCCGGGGGGGACTACGGCTCTGCCACCGCGCTGAGCCTGATGCTCGCCGTTCTACTCGCGCTGCTGTCCCTGGTGTACCTGCGCGCAACCCGCACCTGGAGCACCTCGTGAGCGTTGACCGCCCGACCGGCACCCGGCCGTCGCACCCAGAGCCGGAACCAGAGCTCGAACGCGAGCCGCTCGCGCGGCCGGTGGCCGCCCCCACCGACCTCGGGTCGGGCGCTGCCGCCACCGATACCGCGGTGACCGCCCTGGCCGCGCGTCGCCGGGCCCACTCGAGCGCTGCGGAGCAGGGTGACCGCGGGATCGTCTCGCCCGCGGAGTGGCGTTCGAGGCGGGTGCGCTGGGGCCTTCGAACATCGCACCTGGTGGTGCTGGCCGGTCTGGTGGTCTGCGGGCTGGGGCCGATGCTGTGGTTGGCAAAGGCCGCCGTCACCCCGACGCAGGACACCCTCGCCACGCCCATGGCGCTGTGGCCGCACGGAACCGCCCTCCAGAATCTGTCGCTGGCGTGGAACGACGTGCACCTGAGCCACTACTTCTGGAACACGGTGCTGGTGGCGGCCGGCTCCTGGGCCGCCCAGCTCATCGTGGCCACCACCGGCGCCTATGCGCTGTCCGTGCTACGCCCCCGCTGGGCGCCGATGCTCAACGCTGCGGTGCTCTCGACCCTGTTCGTGCCGGCGGTGGTGTTGCTGGTGCCGCTGTACCTGACCGTCCTGGACACCCCGTTGGTGCACCGGAACCTCGTCAACACCTACTGGGCGGTATGGCTGCCCGCCGGCGCGAACGCATTTAACGTCGTGCTCATCAAGCGGTTCTTCGACAACCTGCCGCGGGAGATCTTCGAGGCTGCCCGCGTCGACGGCGCGGGGCCGTTCGCGCTGTTCTTCGCGATCGTGCTCCCGATGTCCAGACCGATCCTCGGGGTGGTCTCCGTCTTTGCGATCCTCACGGCTTGGAAGGACTTCCTCTGGCCGTTACTGGTGCTGCCCAACCCGGATCTGCAGCCGCTTTCAGTACGCCTGCCCTCGCTGCAGACCTCCACCGAGCTCGACGTCTTTCTCGCGGCACTGTTCCTGTCCACCGCGTTCCCTATCGTGCTCTTCCTGGCGTTCCAACGCGTGTTCCTGCGTAGCGCCGGCCTCGGAGGCGCCATCAAGGGGTGAGGCGGGCTCCCCGAGCCCACCACCTGCCCGCCCAACCCACCGCCAGGCGCCCGATGTCGGAGCCCACGTGCGGCGCTGCGGGCCGGCGCCTGCTGAACCGTCACGGTGACGTTCCTGCCGACCGCGAGGAGCAACCGCCGGGTCGCGGCAACTGTCAGCGATGGCACGTCCGCCGCCGGTACGGGGTATTCGCCGAGGGTGCGATCTGCGCGCTGGTGAACAGTGACCTGCCGCGCGGTCACTTTCTGGGGCGTCGAGTACCGATTCAAGGCTCAGCCGACGGGGGCCACCTCCGGCCGGTGGTGGGCTGCGCGCAGGACCGCGTCGGCGGCATCGACGACGTGCGGGTCGTAGTCGTAGGCCATGCTGCGACGCAGCCGGTCCACCGCGTCGGCGGCCACGACCCGCGACGTCATGTCGCCGATGAGCTCATCAAGGGCATTGGCGACCTTGACGATCCGGCTCGCCACCGGCACCGCGGGATCATCGGCCAGGTGTGGTGCCCGGTACGGCTCGGGCATCCCTCGGATGGTGGATGCGACGTCATCCAGGACCCCGGTCCGGCGCACGACCTCAGAGCCCAGCTCGGCGATCAACCGCTGCTCGGCCAGCGGCAGCAGCGCAGTCGCGCCGCCGGGCACCGGGGCAGCCAGCGAGAGCTGTCCGACATCGTGGAGCAGCGCAGCGAACCGTAGCCGCCGCAGCTGGTGGGTACTCATCCCGAACACCCGCCCGATCGCGACGGCCAACCGGCCGGTCCGTTCGGCGTGCCCGGACGCGGTGTGACCGGCGGCCTCGGTCAGCCGTGCCAAGGAGATGACGGTCTGGTCGTAGGTGATCCGGGTCCGGCTGTAGCGGCGCAGCGCGACGTGGAAGAACAACAGCGGCACCAGAAACACCGGAACCGCCGCCACCCCGATGGCAGGTACCGATCGGGCCGACGCGATCAGAGCGGCGCTGATCGACACCGAGACCAGCACGACCAGCTCGTCCTGTAGCTGATTGCGGACCACCACCCATACCGGTTGGCCCTGCTGTCCCGCCACGACGGCGGCTCCCAGCGAGGTCGCGAGCACCATCGAAAGCGCGACCACAACCACCGCGGCCAGCACATACAGCAGCGGAAACCGCTCCAGCACGGTTCGGGTGGCCGGCTGGGACAGCAACGGCCGGGCAACGGCCGTCACCGCCGCTATCCCGACCACCCGGCCGGCAGCAGCCGGCAGCCCCGCAGACCTGCCAGCCACCGCATGGACCAGGGTCCCTGCCAGGGTCGCGGTCCCGATCACGGCGATGACCTGCGCGGTCATCCCCTGCCCGTACAGCGCCACCAGGTAGGCGCCGGCAACGGTACTGGCGACGGGGGCGACCCGGCTTTCGCCCAGCCGCAGCCGCAGCACCTCCCCCAGCAGCACCGCCGAACCGACCGTGATCGCCACCAGGGGTGCCACCACGCCACGCATGGCGGTGAGACTGGCCGCGACGGCGGTGATCAACAGCGCGGCGGCGACGAGTGCGAGCCCGGGGTCGTTAGCGGCTCCGCCGGGTCCACGACGGAACCGGCCGTCGGCGAAGCTGGTCACAGGTGTCGATCCCGGTCACGATCACGGACCAGCGGTACCGGCTGGGTCGGGTCGTCGTGGTCATAGGGCGCCACGCCAGGCTCTGGTTCCCCGCGCCGGACCGGGGGGACGAATTCGTCGGACCGAACCGGCCCTGCCCGCCCGTCCGTGGCACTCTCACCCTCGGCATGGACTCCGGCGCCGGGACCGGTTGCCAGCTCGGGACCGCTGCCCGGCTCGGCACCGGGTCCCAGGTCAGAACCGGTTCCCAGCTCGGCACCGACTCCTGCCCGACCGTCGGCGGCCACCCCGGATCCACCGACCACCACCGCGGATCCCGGGTCGGTGGCATGCCGTTGCCAGCCCGTCTCCTGCACGGCGCGGCAGAACACCGCCACAAAGCGGGCGTCGAAGTGGGTGTCGCTGCATCGGCGCAGCTCACCCAGCGCCTCACTCACCGTGCGGGCCCGGCGATAGCTGCGAGAGGAGGTCATGGAGTCGAAGGCGTCGGCGACCGCCACGATCCGTGCCTGCTCCGGAATATCGTCACCGGAGAGTCCGGCTGGGTAGCCGCGACCGTCGACCCGCTCGTGGTGGTGCAGGATCGCCGCCCGGGCGTCGGCGAGAAACGAGATATCGGACAGCACCGCATGACCCTGCAACGGGTGGCTTCTGATGGCGGCGAATTCGTCCTCGGTCAGCGCTCCGCCCTTGGTCAGGATGGGCGTGGGGACGGCCAGCTTGCCGATGTCGTGCAGCACCCCCGCGTAGCGCAGCGTATGGAGCCGGTTCCCGCTGTAGCCGAGCGCCCGGCCCAGCAGCACCGCCCCGGCTCCGACGCGCTCGGAGTGGCCACCGGTGTACGGGTCCTTGATCTCGACGGCCTGAACGAGTGTGCGCAGCGTCGCCTCCCGCGCGTCGGCCTCGTCGGCGCTGCGTAGAAAGGTGTGCTGCACGGTGAAGACCGGCAGGAACGCGACGATCGCCGCGACCGGCCCGAGCCCGGACAGCCAGAGCACCGCCAACAGGGTCCCGAGGATCCCATATCCGAGGTTCGGGACGACAAAGCGGGCGACGTCGCGGCCGGCCTCGGCCCAGGCGAAGTGACCCGAGCGCCGCGCTATGGGCAGTACCAGAACCAACTCGAGCAGGGTACGGACGACATCTGCCGCCACAGCGGCGACCACGGTGTGCGCGAAGGCTCCCAGCACCGGCAGGCCCACCGGCCCACCAATCAGCTGGTAGATCCGTCCGCCGGCGAGGGCGGCGAGGATGCTGCAGGCGCAGTTGAACACGCGGGCGCGCCATCCGACCCGCATCTTCGGGTTGAACAGTGCCGCGGCCGCCACGACCACGGCGCCCTGGCTGCCCACCAGCGGGTAGCTGGCGACGATCACCAGCGCCGAGATGTCGGTGTAGAGGTTGCCGACCTGGAGGGGACGCGACAGCGTCTGCGACGTGACGAACACCGCCGCCAGTACGACCACGATCGTCCAGTCCGCGACGCTGACGGCGCTGGCCGTCAGCACCACAGTCGCCACGACGGCGAGCAGGACGACGAACCTCGTCAGACCCCGGTCGGTCCGCGTGTCCATGCCCTCGCCATTGCGCTCCCTGTCCAGGCGTTACGACGCCAGCTCTCACCGCCCACGCTCGCTGTCACGACATCAGCAGGCCCTGGCTGGTGGGACGGCCTCACCGACGAGCGGGCATCGAAGCTGGCCGATCATGGCCGGCATCGTTGCCCGGCAGGGATGGTACGGGAACCGCGCGGCCGTCACGATCACGGGGGGTGCGGTATCCGACTGCGCGGGCGGAGTCGGATCAGTCGAAGTCGGCAGGGCGGGCGGCGCGGATGAGCACCGAGATCCGCGTGCGCAACTCGACCGGCGCTCGATCGGCCCGACAACTGCGGACCAGAACCGCCCGCACCAGCTTCTCCGCGTCGTAGGCGGCCAGGCACGCGGTGCACAGGTGCAGATGCTCCCCGATCCGGGAGGACATCGCCACGTCGGTCAGTTCACTGTCGAGGTACTCGAACATCTGCCCCAGCGCCTCGGCGCACTCCCCTCCGGACGGAACCCCGCCGGGTCCGATCGAGCCGGGTGCGGCCGCCACGACACTGTCCGGAACTCCGAGCTGATCCAACAGTCCGGCCCAGCGAGCCGCGCTGGCAGTCTCACCGACCCCCGCGGCGGTGCCGGGCCGCTCGTTGGGAGGGACGTTGGGGGCGGGGACGTTGGAGGCGGGGACGTTGGGGGCCGGGCCGTTGGGGGCCGGCTCCGGACGTGGGGCGGTCATGCGGGCACCTCCGAGGTGACGGGCGGCGGGGCGCTGACGTCGGCCGCCTCGGGCGCGGCGGTCGCCGGGGCCCGGAATCCGCGGTCGGCCGCATAGTCGGTGAGAAGCCCGCGCAGCTGCCGGCGCCCGCGGTGCAGCCGCGACATCACGGTCCCGATCGGGGTCCCCATGATTCCCGCGATCTCCTTGTAGGGGAAGCCCTCGACGTCGGCCAGATACACCGCCAGGCGGAAGTCCTCCGGCAGTTGGGCCAGGGCGCGGGTGATGTCGGAGTCGGGCAGGTGCTCCAGCGCCTCCACCTCGGCCGACTTCAATCCGGCGCTGGTATGCGATTCCGCCTGGGCCATCTGCCAGTCCTCGACGTCCTCAGAGCTGGCCGCCTGCGGGGTGCGCTGGGCCTTGCGATAGGTGTTGATGAAGGTGTTGGTCAGGATCCGGTACAGCCAGGCGCGCAGGTTCGTCCCGGGGGTGAACTGCCGGAAGGCGGAGAACGCCTTGGTGTAGGTCTCCTGCACCAGGTCCTCGGCATCCGTGCGATCACGCGTCATACGAAGCGCCGCGCCGAAGAGCTGGTCGACGTACTGCATCGCGTCCTGTTCGAAACGCGCCGTGCGCTCGGCTTCGGTTTCGGTCGCCCGGATATCGGCGTCGCCGGAACTCGTCACACGAGGGTTGCGAGCGGATGTGGCCATGCCGTCGAGCCTACGGACGGGGCCGACCCCCGCCTGCTCGGGACGCCCGAGCGGTGGGCGAAGCCGGTGGTGTGTCACCCCGACGGCTCCAGAGCGGGCCGGTGGAGGCGTCGCAGCTGGCAACGTCACAGCCGGCAACGTCGTGGTTGGCACCGTCGTGGCTGCCAACGTCGTCGTCGTCACGGTCGCCCCCCGTTCCACCCGCCGCCGATCGGCGGCGGGTGGAACGGGGGGCGACCGTTCCACCCGCCGCCGATCGGCGCGGACCCCCGAATGTGACAACTCCAACCCGCCGGGCCGGCCGGTTTGTTCCCGTCAGCGTGCGTCCGGGGGCGAGGAAAGGGTATGAAAGGTGGCATGACGACTCTGGTCCGGTTCCTGGCCCGTCCCGCGCTGTCCGCGATCTTCATCTCCGGCGGACTGCGCGACGTTCGCAAACCCCACGTCGTGGCCCCGGCGGCCGAAGCTGTCACCAGCAAGGTGTCGCCGCTGTTGCAGAAGGCGCTGCCGCCGCAGGTCGCGCGGCTGGTGCCGACCGACACCCTCGGGCTGGTCCGGCTCAACGGGGCCGTGCACCTGGTCGGTGGGCTGCTGGTCGCGACCGGGAAAGCGCCGCGGCTGGGCGCGACCGCGCTGGCGGTTTCGCTGATCCCGACGACCATCGCCGGGCACGCCTTCTGGCGGGAGTCGGAGGAGCAGGCGCGGAGCGGGCAGAAGATCCATCTGTTCAAGAACGTCGCCATCATGGGCGGGCTGCTGCTGGCGGCGGTCGACACCGCGGGCCGCCCGGGGTTGCCGTGGCGGGCCCGGCGGGCTGCGCGGGACCTCAAGCGGGGCTCGCGGACCGCCCGCCGCGAGGCCCGGCTCTCGATCAAGGCCGCCCGGGCCGAGGGGCACAGTCTCGGCTCGCAGGGCCGGCGCCGGCTGGAATCGGCTGGTCACAGTGCCGGTAGCGCGGCCCGCGACGCCGCCCGAAAGCTGCCCGGCTGACCACCAGGGCAGCTGACCGGCGGGGACCACGACTTGGTGACCGCCGGGGCACTGGGTGACCGCCGAGGGTTCGTGGTGACCGGCTGGCCGGTCACCACGAACCCCGAACGGTGTCCAGGTCGCCATCCCTGGCTAGTCTGACGCCGTGACCGTGGACGCCGCCGAAGCCTGGCCGGCCCCCGTCGCGCCTTCCGGGGTCAGCGGAACCGTGTCAGTACCCGGGTCGAAATCACTGACCAATCGCGCATTGGTCCTGGCGGCCCTGGCCGACGCGCCCAGCACGCTGCACCGGCCGCTGCGGGCGCGCGACACCCTGCTGATGGCTGCCGGCCTGCGTGCGCTGGGGGTGCAGGTTCACACCGGGCCGGACGCCTGGCACGTCGATCCGAAGCCAGCGGTCCCGGGCGGGGCGCGGGTGCGAGGTGGCACCGACGTCCAGACCGGACTGGCCGGGACGGTGATGCGTTTCCTGCCGCTGCTAGCCGCCCTGGCCGACGGGCCGGTCAGCTTCGACGGTGACCCGCGGGCGCGGGAGCGCCCGATGGTCGCGACCATCGCCAGCCTGCGCTCGCTCGGAGTCGGTGTGCGCGACGGCGGCCGCGGCACCCTGCCCTTCACCGTCGAGCCGACCGGCCCTCTTGAGGCAACGACCGTGGACCTCGACTCCTCCGCGTCCAGCCAATTCCTCTCGGCGCTGCTGCTGATCGCCCCGGCGTGCCCGGCGGGGCTGACGATCCGCCACATCGGTGCGCCGCTGCCCTCCCGCGACCACGTCGCGATGACCGTGAGGATGCTGCGCGACGCCGGGGTGGAGGTCGACGACAGCACCCCGGACGTCTGGCAGGTCGCACCGGGTCCGGTGCACCTTGGAGACGTGACCATCGAGCCGGATCTGTCCACGGCGGCCCCGTTCCTTGCCGCACCGCTACTGGCCGGTGGTTCGGTCACGGTTGCCGGCTGGCCGGGCACGACCACCCAGCCCGGGGCGGCCCTCCCGGAGCTGCTGCACCGGATGGGCGCCGATGTCCACCGCGACGCGGACGGGGTCACCGTGCGCGGCAACGGTGCGATCCGTGCTCTTGATGTGGACCTCGCGGATCAGCCGGAGCTGGTTCCAGTGATCGCTGCTCTCGCGTCCCGGGCGGACGGCCAGTCCCGGATCACCGGGGTCGCCCACGTCCGTGGCCAGGAGTCCGACCGGTTAGCAGCCCTGGCAACCGAGATCAACGCTCTCGGTGGTGACATCACCGAGCTGGCGGACGGGCTGGTCATTACTCCGAGAGCACTGCACTGCCAGGCTGGACGTCCGTTCGCGACCTACGCCGACCACCGCATCGCCCATGCCGGAGCACTGCTCGGACTGGTGGTGCCGGGTCTGCGGATCGCCGACATTGCCACCACCGGCAAGACCTTCCCGGATTTTGCCGAGACCTGGAACTCCCTTCCGGTGCCCGGATAGTGAGCTCCGGCCGGCTCGGCAACGTCGACGAGACCGATGTCCGAATTCGACCAGGCCGCGGCTCCCGGCCACGGACAAAGGAACGGCCAGCACACACCGAGGCAACGCCTGCGGCCGTGGTGGCGCAGGACCGTGGCCGCTACACCTGCCTGCCCGGGCCGGCTGATCGCCCACCGGATCCGAGCGTGACCCCGGTGACCGCCGTCAAGGCGCGCGAACTCGGACGCAGCAGCGTGGTCGTAGGGGACCGGGTCCGGCTGGTGGGCAATCTGGGCGGTGGTCCGGACGCGCTGGTGCGCATCGTCGGGACGCTGCCCCGGCGGACCGTGCTGCGCCGCACCGCCGACGACGACGACCCGGTCGAACGGATCGTCGTGGCCAACGCCGACCAGCTGGTCATCGTGACCGCGCTGGCCGATCCCCCGCCCCGGACCCGGCTGATCGACCGGTGCGTGGCCGCCGCCCTGGACGCCGGGCTGGACCCGCTGCTGTGTCTGACGAAAGTCGACCTCGCCCCGGCCGAACCGCTGGTCGCCCAGTACGACCCGTTGGGGCTGCCGGTCGTGGTGACCAGCCGCGACGACCCGATCGACGTGCTCGCCGACCGGTTGGCCGACCGGGTCAGCGTGCTGGTCGGGCATTCCGGGGTCGGCAAATCCACCCTGGTCAACCTGGTGATCCCGACTGCTGAGCGCAGCACCGGCGATGTCAACGCCGTCACCGGGCGGGGCCGTCACACCTCCACCAGCGCGGTTGCACTGGCGCTGCCGGGAGGTGGCTGGGTGGTCGACACCCCAGGTATCCGGTCCTTCGGGCTGGCACATCTGCGACCGCAGGGATTGATCCGCGCGTTCCCGGACCTCGCAGCGGTCACCACCGACTGCCCGCGGGGCTGCACCCACCAGGACGGCGAACCGGAGTGTGCGTTGGACACCGCGGTCGCCGACGGACGGCTGCCGGCCGAACGGGTGGCCTCGTTCCGCCGGCTGTTGGCCAGTCGGGACCGCCACGCCGGCGACTGACTGGCGAAACGGTGCCAGGCCGCGGCTGCGATCAACCTCGCCGACCAGCACATCGGGCGCGCCTGTCCGAAGCGGCCGCGACGCGCCGATACGGTCGCCTCGTGCAGAGTTCCGGGCGGCCCTACACCGATGACCTGCGCCTGGCGCTGCTGATCGCTGACGACGCGGACTCGATATCGGCCGACCGGTTCCGCGCCGGCGACCTGGAGATCCACACCAAACCGGACCTGACCCCGGTCACCGACGCTGACCGCGCCGTCGAGGAGTCGGTTCGCCGCACGCTGTCACGGGCCCGTCCGCGCGACGCGGTGACCGGGGAGGAGGGCGGATCCTCCGGCTGGGGTCCGCGACGCTGGATCATCGACCCTATTGACGGTACGAAGAACTTCGTGCGCGGACTGCCGGTGTGGGCGACCCTGATCGCCCTGGTCGAGGGTGACGCCGTCGTGGTGGCCGTCGTCTCCGCCCCCGCGCTGAACCGGCGCTGGTGGGCGACCCGCGGCGGGGGAGCCTTCGCCGGCCGAACCCTGAACAACGCCCGTCCGATCAGCGTCTCGCGGGTCGGGGCGCTCGACGACGCCTCGCTGTCGTTCTCCTCGCTGTCCGGCTGGGAGGAACTCGGGCTGCTGGACCGCTTCCTCGACCTGACCCGGGCGGTCTGGCGCACTCGGGCGTTCGGCGACTTCTGGTCCTACATGCTGCTGGCCGAGGGCGCGGTCGACATCGCCGCCGAGCCCCAGCTGGCGTTGCACGACATGGCTGCGCCATCACTGGTGGTCTCCGAAGCCGGCGGGGCGTTCACCGACCTGTCCGGGCGGACCCTGCTCTCGGCCGGCGGCCTCATCGGCAATGCGGTGGCCACCAACGGCCGACTGCACGATGCGGTGCTGGACGCGCTGACCGGCTGAGCCCCGTCGACCGGCCGGGCGGAGTCAGCGGCGAGCCGACCCGGGTCCGGGTTCAGGCAGCGGTGGTCAGCCGCAGCGCCGTGAAGGACATCGCCGGCAACGCCACGCTCAGTCCACCGTCCCGCAGCTGCGCGCCGGACCCCTCCCGCAGCACGACCCGGTCCTGGTGCGCCGCGGTGTTGGTGGCCGATTCGTCCCCGGCCAGCACGGTGTGCTCGGCCAGTTCCGGGCGGGCGCCCCCGTCCCGGGTGAACCCGGCAAGGTCGAGGGTCAGCTGATGGGCCCCGGACCGGTCCCGGTTGACGGCGAAGACGGCCAGCTCCCCGTTGTCGGCGTCATAGGTCGCGGTGGCCTCAACCGCCGGCACGTCACCGAATCGGGTGGTGGTCACGGTCGGCCCGCCCGGCTCGACCCGGAGCACCTGCCCGCGGGCGAGGCGGGCCACCAGGGCGAACGGGTGGAAGGTCGTCTGGCGCCACGCCGGGCCGCCCGGTTCGGAGCGGATCGGGGCGATGACATTGACCAGCTGGGCCAGACAGGCGATGGCGACCCGGTCCGCGTGGCGCAGCAGGGTGACCAGCAGGGATCCGACAACGACCGCGTCGATGAGGCTGTACTCGTCCTCGATCAGGCGGGGCACCGAGCGCAGCTGGAGGTTGGTCTCCCCCGCGAACCGGCTCTGATACCAGACGTTCCACTCGTCGAAGGAGACCCGGATCACCTTGTCGCTGCGCCGGCGGGCCGCGACCGCGTCGGCGGTGGCCGTGACCCGGGTGATGAAGCGGTCCATGTCCACCGCGCAGGCCAGAAAGCTGTCCGGATCGCCGTCCGGGTCCTCGTAGTAGGCGTGCATGGACACGTAGTCGGCGACATCGAAGGTCAGTTCCAGCACGGTGTCCTCCCACGCACCGAAGGTGGGCATCGCCGAGCTGGAACTACCGCAGGCGACCAGCTCGATGTCCGGGTCGATCCGGCGCATCGCCTTCCCTGCCTCGGCCGCCAGCCGTCCGTACTCGGTCGCGGTCTTGTGCCCGATCTGCCACGGGCCGTCCATCTCATTTCCCAGGCACCACAGCCGGATCCCGAACGGCTGCTCGAATCCGTGGGAGCGGCGCAGGTCAGAAAGGCGGGTTCCCGAGCTGACGTTGGCGTACTCAACCAGGTCGGCGGCCTCCTGCACGCCGCGAGTGCCCAGGTTGATGGCCAGCATCGGTTCGACACCGGCCTTGCGGGCCCAGGTGATGAACTCCCCCAGGCCGAACTCGTTGCTCTCCAGTTGCCGCCAGGCCATGTCCAGGCGGACCGGGCGTTGCTCGCGCGGACCGACGCCGTCCTCCCAGCGGTAGCCGGACACGAAGTTCCCGCCCGGGTAGCGGACCACGCTCACGCCCAGTTCCCGGGTCAGCTCCAACACATCGGTGCGCAGTCCGTCGGAGTCGGCATGCTCGTGGCCCGGCTCGTAGATGCCGGTGTAGACACAACGGCCCATGTGCTCCACGAACGAGCCGAACAGGCGTCGGTCGACGGCGCCTACCCGCAACGCCGGATCCAGCACGGCATGCGCGGCCGGATCGGGGTGATTCTCGGGCGATGTGGTCATCGGTGGCTCCTCGCCTGGCTGGACCCGTCTAGGTCGATCGATGCGGACCCTACCGACCCGTGCGGGACCCGGAACGGCGAGCTGGACAGCTCAATGCCACGTTGCATAGCTTGATCACCTCTGGTCACGACGACGTGACCGCCGAGCTGGGAGGTCACCGATGACCCTTCTCCGAAACGCTGGCCCGCGGCTGGGCCTGGTCGCCGTCGCTGCGCTGGCCCTTGCCGGGACCTCGCTGGCGGCCACCGCCACCGCTACCGGCCATCCCGCCCCCGCCCAGCCCGCCACCAGTGCCGGCGCGAATGCCAGTGCCGGCACGGGTTCCTATCTGAACCCGGTGTCCGCCCCGGCGGCGGACACCTTCGCCGACCCGTCGATCATCCGGGGCCGCGACGGGCTGTGGTACGCCTACGCCACCTCCGACCGGTTGCACCCCGGTGACGCCACGGTGCCACTGCTGCCGATCCAGTCCTCGCCGGACCTGGTGCACTGGAGCAATGCTGGCCAGGTGTTCGCTCAGCGACCTGCCTGGGCGGCACCGACCGCGGGGATCTGGGCGCCGGACATCCGCTTCGTGCAGGGCCAGTACGTCCTCTACTACGTGGTGACCGACACCGCCGCGCTGCCCGGTGGCGCCGACTCGGCCATCGGGGTCGCCACCGCACCGAGCCCGACCGGACCGTGGACGGACTCCGGCGGCCCGTTGATCGCCCCCCGTCCGGGCAACGGCTCCTACTTCGGCACCATCGACCCGGCGGGGTTCACCGACGTCAACGGGCACCGCTGGCTGTACTGGTCCTCCTTCAACGGCGGCGGCTTCGTCGCGCCGCTCAGTGATGACGGGCTGCGCTCCATCGGCGACCCGACCCGGGTCCTGATCGACAACCGGTACGAGGGCAGCTACGTGGTCCGCCACGGGGGCTATTACTACATGTTCGCCTCCGCCACGAACTGCTGCGCCGGCCCGGTAACCGGGTACACGGTTTTCGCCGGGCGCAGCACCGAGCCGACCGGGCCGTTCGTGGACCGCGACGGTGCATCGTTGAACGTCTCCCGCGTCGGGGGCACCCAGGTCATCGCGCCGTACGGCAACCAGTGGATCGGAACCGGCCACAACGCGGTCATCCAGGACGAGTCGGGGCAGTCGTGGTTCGTCTACCACGCGATCGACCGGGCCAACCCTTATCTGGGCGAACCGTTCGGGGTCAACCGGCGCCCGATGCTGATCGACCCGCTGGACTGGATCGACGGCTGGCCGGTCGTGCGGGCCGGTCGCGGGGCCTCCGACACCCCGCAGCCGGCGCCACTGACCACCGGAGCGGTCCATGAGTTCTTCACCACCGCACCGGCCGCCGGCTCGTTCAGCACGGTCACCGGCTCGTTCGCACTTGCCGGGTCCGCGGCCGGGCAGTCGGGTAACGGCTACCTGCGCGCGACCTCGCCCGGTGCGGCGGTGGCTCTGGCGGCAGCCAGGGTCGGAAAGGACCTGCGCGCCGAAGCCGACCTGCGCCTGCCCGCCGGCGCCGGGAACGGTCAGGCCGCCCTGCTGCTGGCGTACTCCGGCCCGGGCGACTACGTCGCGGTGGGGCTGGACGGGGCAACCCGGTCGCTGGTCGTCGAGGCCGTGGCGAAGGGTGTCCACCACCGGACCAGCGCGCTGCTGCCAGACTCCTTCGACCTGGGCAGTTGGCACACCGTGGTCGCCGAGCTGCGGGATTCCACACTGACGGCGACGGTCTCCGGCAGCCGGCTCTCGGACCCGCAGGCCGAACTGCAGGTCACGCTGCCCAGATCGGCCAAGGGTGGGAAAGTCGGCCTGGGCAGCCGTGGTCCAGCCGACTTCGACGCCGTCTCGGTGGCCGCGCTGGCACCGCCGGCCCCGAACCCGGCCCCCGAACCGCGGGTGGGGAAGCCGCTGGGTGACTACTCCACGGAGTTCGCGGGGCCGGGCATCCCCGCCGGGTGGACCTGGGTCCGGCGCGATCCGGCCGCGCGCGTGGTCGGCGGACAGCTGGTGTGGCCGGTGCAGGCCGGCGACCTGAACAACACCCCCGCCAACGCCTCGGTGCTGCTGCACGACGCCCCGTCCGGTGACTACGTCGTCACCACCCGGGTCAGCCTGCCGCTGGGGGTGGACAGTGTCCGGAACTTCCAGCAGGCCGGGATCGCCGCCTACGCCAGTGACAGCGACATCGCCCGGCTGGACACGGTGGCGATCTTCAACACCCGCCAGATCGAGTTCAACCGGAAGCTCGTCTTCGCCGGACGCCCGCTCAGCTCCGGCACGGTGCTCGGCCGGGCAGCCACGACGGTGTGGTTGCGGTTGTACTCACACGTGGACAGCTCCACCGGGCGCCGGGAATTCCGAGCCGCCTCCAGCGTGGACGGGCTGACCTACGACCTGGGCGGGACGTGGACCTTCGACCCCGGTGTCACGCCGCGGATCGGGCTGGTCTCACTCGGCGGTGCCGACCCGGCGACGACGGCGCGATTTGAGTTCGTGCACGTCGCGAAGCTGGCATCCGGCTCGGACGGCTTCCCCCGCTAAGCGTCTCGGTTTGAGCCGAAACTGGCGTTGACAGGACTCTCGTTGAGTGGAGTTCCAGGTCCGTTGAGCGGACCTGGAACTCCACTCAACGCGCGGCCGCCAGGCATCGTCCGGCAGACCAGCGGCCAGACATGCAGGAAGCCCGCCACCTCTTCTGGTGACGGGCCTTGGCACTGCGCCTGCACTGGTAGCGGGGGCAGGATTTGAACCTGCGGCCTCTGGGTTATGAGCCCAGCGAGCTACCGAGCTGCTCCACCCCGCGTCGCATCGCTAACCATAGCCGCGGTGCCCCCGACGGGCAAACCTCCACCCAGCAGTCCGCCGCCCTGGGCGCAGGTCGGGGCGACGTCGGCTCAACAGCGGGGTAGCGCAGCCATCCGACCGGCGGACGCGGCCTGGATCGCCGTCACCGCCCCCGCCAGGTCCTGCACCCGGACCAGGCGTAGCCCGTCGACCGGATGAGCCGCTGCCTCCGCACAGTTGGCCGCCGGCACCAGGAACACGCTCGCTCCGGCCGCCCGCGCCCCGAGCATCTTCTCGGCCACCCCGCCGATCGCCCCGACCGTGCCCCGGCCATCGATGGTCCCGGTCCCGGCCACGTGCACGTCACCGGGCAGCGTTCCCGGGGTCAGTCGGTCGACGATGGCCAGGGAGAACATCAGCCCGGCACTGGGACCGCCGATCTTCTGACCCAGCTGGATGTCCGCCTGCACCGGGGCGTGCGCGTCCTGGGCCAATCCGATCCCGAGATACCCCGAGCCCGCCGGGATGCCAGAGTCCGTCGGAGCCGCGCCCAGCCGGACCGGGGTGAGGGTGGGCGTCGTGCCCGCGGCGACCTTGAACACGACGATCGAGCCGGGCTTGTGGGAGCGGACAGCCGAGGCCAGATCCGCCGGCCCCGTCACGGCCTTCCCGTCCACGGCCAGGATCTGCTGCCCGGCGGACAGTTTCCCGGCGGCCGGTCCACCGGTCTCGACCCGGGACACCAGAGTGCGCTCGGTGACAGGGATGCCCAGTTGGCGGGCGGCAGCGATGACGGCGGCCTCCTGCGAGCTGGCCATCTCCTGCTGGCCGGCCTGTTCGGCCTGCGCCGAGGACTGAGAGTCCGGATAGACCAGCCCCCGCGGCTGGACCTGGCGGTCGCCGTCGACCCAGGCCGAAAACGTCTCCGCCAGCCCGAGCCGGCTGCCGGACCGGGTGACGTTGATCGTGGTCAGGTCCAGGGTCCCGTCGGTGGGGTAGGTCCGGCGGCCGGACACCGACACCACCTGCTGGCCGCCGACGGTCCCGAGGGTGTCCACGGCGACCCCGGGCGCGAAGACCACGTAGGGCACGGACACCGAGCTGACGACGACAGCCAGGACGGCGACGAGCAGGAGTCCGACCGCGATGGTCACCCGCCGGGCAGCAGGGTTCACCGGCACGACGGGTCATCTCCCGTCTGGGGCATTCCGACCCAGTGTGCCGATCCGTCGACGTGGTGTTCCCGTTTCCAGATCGGCACCCTGACTTTCACCTCGTCGACGAGCCGGTGACAGGCCGTGAATGCCAGCCCGCGGTGTGCCGCCCCGGCGGCGGCCACGATCGCAATTCCACCGACCGGCAGCGACCCGGTTCGGTGCACCACCGCCAGAGTGACCGCCACAGACTCGCTGCCGCCCGCCGCCGCACCGACCTCCGCGGCAACGGACGCACCGACCTCCGCGGCGACCCGGGCCAACACCTGCTCAGCATCCGGGTGGGCGGAGTAGTCCAGACCCGTCACCGCCCGCGCCCCGGCCGGGTCGGCGTCGTTGTCGCGAACGGTGCCGACGAAGACCGCCGTCCCGCCCGTCGTCGGACCGGTCACCGCCGCGACGACCTCGGCAACCGACAGCTCGCTGTCGCGCAGCTCGGCCAGGACGACCCGGCTCCCCGTCGGCCCCACGACCGGGGTAGTTCCCGCCATTCGAACCGCCACTGCCCCACCCTCCGTGATGCCAATCGCCGGGACGACGGACGCCGCTCCGGTACCCGCATCTGATCCCTGCCCCCACCCGACGCCCGATGCGTCGCCGGCGTTCCCGACGCCCGACGCCGGCGGCCGGCGTGGTCGCCCGCCTCAGCTGCGACGGCGGGCCCGTCGTGCCCGGCGGACGATCGCGGCCGTCCCGAGTACGGCGACCGTGGCACCGGCGGCACTCAACGTCGCCGTCTCCCGACGGCCGATCCGGCGTCCGGCCAGCGCGACCCGCCCGCGGGCCTCAGTCAGCAGCGCTGCGAAGGCGTCCGCGTTGTCCCATACCGGTCGCCACCCGGCGGCGCGCAGCCGGGCCGAGGAGATCACCCACGGGCGGGTCACATAGGTCAGTTCCCCCGCCGGCGCCGGTGTCAGCCCGAGCCGGTGCAGGCGTTCGGCCGTCCCGAACGCCAACGACTCCGGCAGTTCGACGCGTGCCAGCCCGGAGAGCCGCTCGACCTCCTCCTGCGCCAACCATCCGGTGCAGCCGACGGTCATGGCCCCATGTAGCGACGACAGTGCCACGACCACCAGCGCCCCGACGAGGTCCTGCAGGTGGCAGAACTGCCATCGCATCGCCGCGCCGCGCAGCGTCAGCAGGCGGGGTGCTTCGAAGTGGCGGGTCACCAGGGTGTCCACACCCGGACCGACCAGCGCGGCCGGGCGCAGCACCGCAACGGCCAGGCCGGGGTGGGTCCGACGCGCGGTCTGCGTGACGCGCTCGATGTCCAACATCTCCCGCAGTAGCGGTCCGCTGGGCACCGCAGCGGGCGGGTCGTCCTCGTCCGCCGGCCCCGACCCGTCGGTGCCCGGGCCGTAGACCATGGCGCTGGTGACCAGGACGACGGTGGGCACGCCGGCAGCGGCCGCCGCCGTCAACACCGTCTGGGCGGCACGGATGGCGCGCCCCGCCGGGATCGGCTCCAGCAGCTCTAGATCGTCGCGCCCGGGCGTTGCCTCGCCTGAGCCCTCATCGCCGGGATGCCCGTCGCGACCGGCCCCGGCTGTGCCGGGCTCCGCTGGCTCGGCTCCGTCGGCTCCGTCGGCTCCGTCGGCACCGGCGGCACCGGCGGCACCGGTGGCGGCATCGGCGCCGTTCGACTGGGCCCGACCGTCTGGGACCGGTCCGGTCCGGGGAACCTGCTGCCGAACGGGGTCCGGGTCCAGGTGCACCACGACATCGCAGCCGCCGAACACGGTGGCGATCCGGGGATCGGCGCTGTCCATGGCCACCGGACGAACACTGGCAGCCGGTTGCCCGGCGGTCGGCTGCTCGGACTCGCCAGCGTGGTCCGGGCCGCCCGCGCAATCCAGGTCTTCCACGGGATCCGGGTCGCCGCCGGTCTGCGGACCGATGGCCACCACCTGCCCCACCCGCGGATCGTTGAGCAGTCGTTCGATCAACAGCCGCGCCACTGGCCCGCTCGCACCGGTCACCGCGACACGCCTGCCACCGGCCTGGGCGGTGCGCCCAGGCCGCGCCGTCGCGCCCGTGCGCTCGCTCAGGGTGTCACCTCCGCGTCCTAGATTGGGGACAGTACGACACCGCCGCCCGCTCGGCCCGGCGCGTCGCTGCAGGTGCCGATCGCAGTGGACCTGATGTGGTGGGCTCTGGACGGTGGCCGAGCCGATGTGTGCTCGCCGCGACGATGGTCGGGGGCAGGTGCCCGTCGCTCCGACCTGACCGTCGGGCCTGTGGACCGGACGAGAGGGACACCAGTGAATACACCACCGCTCACGCGCAGACGCGCGGAGCACCGCGGCCGTCGGGGATCGGCGTGACGCCGCCCATCGGGTTCGGGAGCGAGCTGCCTGCCGACGGCGACCCGCCGGGCAGCGGAAACTCCGGCTCCGGCTCCGGCTCCGGCTCCCCGGGCAGCCCGGGCAGCCCGGGCAGCCCGGGCAGCCCGGGCAGCCCGGGCAGCCCGGGCAACCCAGGTTCGGGCAGCTCCGGCAATGGGGGCCCGGGTGGCGGCGGATTCGGTGGCATCCCCGGTTTCGGCGGCCCCGGCGGGCTGCCTGGCTTCGGTGGTCCCGGATCACCTGGCGGCCCCGACCTCGGGGCGATGTTCGCCCAGCTCGGGCGACTGCTGTCCTGGCAGGGCGGCACCGTCAACTGGGATCTGGCCCGCGACGTGGCGCGCCAGACGGTGTCGGCCCACGGTGACCGGTCGGTCTCCCGGCCCGAGACCGAAGCGGTCGACGCCGCGGTACGCCTTGCCGAGCTGTGGCTGGACCCAGTCACCACACTGCCGTCATCCCGGCTGGGCGGGGTCGCCTGGAGCCGCGCCGAATGGGTCGAGGGGACCCTCGGTGGCTGGCGGGAGCTGGTCGACCCGGTCGCCGAGCGGGTGGTGGCCGCCCTGGGCTCGCAGCTGCCGGGCCAGCTGTCCCAATTGGCTCCCGGTATGGACGCCGGCGCACTTGGTGGCCAGATGGCCGGGATGCTGCGCCAGCTGGGCGGGGCGATGTTCGGTGCCCAGCTGGGACAGGCGGTCGGGGAGCTGGCCGGCGAGGTCGTCGGCACCAGCGACGTAGGGATCCCGCTGGCCCGCCCGCCGCGGCTGGCCCTGCTCCCGGCGAACATCGACCAATTCGGCGACGGACTGGGCCTCAAGCGCGACGATGTCCGGCTCTACCTGGCGCTGCGCGAGTGCGCCCATCAGCGACTGTTCGCGTCAGCGCCGTGGCTGCGGGCGCACCTGGTCGGGCTGGTCGAGGACTACGCCCGCGGCGTGTCGGTGGATGCAGACAAGCTGCGCGATGTGCTGGGCCGGGTCGACCCCGCCGACCCGGAGGCGGTCCAACAGGCCCTGGGTGGTGGCCTGTTCCAGCCCGAGGACACTCCTGCCCAGCGGGCGGCACTGGGCCGGCTGGAGACAGTGCTGGCGCTGGTCGAAGGATGGGTCGACGACGTGGTCAGCCAGGCGGTGAGTCAGCGGCTGCCCAGCGCGGTGGCGGTGGCCGAGGCGGTGCGCCGGCGCCGGGCCGCCGGCGGACCGGCTGAGCAGACTTTCGCCACCCTGGTCGGCCTCGAGCTGCGGCCGCGTCGGCTGCGCGAGGCCGGCCGGCTGTGGGCTGCGGTCCGCGACGCCCGCGGGACGGAGGGTCGCGACGCGATCTGGTCCCATCCGGACCTGCTGCCCGGCGGTACGGACCTGGACGATCCCCTCGGATTCGCGGCCGGTCAGCCGGGCAAGGATCCGGGAACCGGCGGGACCGAGCTGACCGATGCCGACCTCTCGGCGCTGACGGCGGCGCCGGATCCCGACGCGCCCGTCGAGCCCCCGGCCGACCAGCGCGGCCCCGACCGCCCCGGCGATTCCACGGAGCCCGAAATCGGCCCCGAAGATGCCGGCGGAGGCTGATCGCCCGCCTCGACGCTGGCCCCCGCGCTGTGCGGCCGGGCGGGTCAGCAGTAGCGCTCAGGTCCGGGGCGTCGCGCTGACCAGAGCGCGGGTGGCATCCCAGCCCGCCAGTAGTCCGGGCAGGTCGGTCACGTCCGGTGGCAGCAGCACCGTGGCCACTGCCCGGGAGGGCTGCTCAACCCGGACACCGGCCGGTTCGGATCCAGGACCACCTCGCCGGTCCCGGGCCAGGCCAGATCCCGAACCTGGGCGAGGGCATCGGCGCTCCGGCCAGCCGGACGCCCACCCCGGTCCGGCTCAGCGCCAGCTCGTAGGTGTCCTCGAACAGTGCCCGCGCCACGGACGCGCTTCGATGCCGGGCGGCGCGGGGCAGACCGGGGCCTCGGGAACCAGCACGACCACCCACCGGTCCGGGCGGTCGGTTTCAGCCAACCGGTGCCTGCCGGCCCTGGGATCGCTGGCGGGCGACGGCTTGCCCGAAGTCGAGCTGCCCGGCAGGAGCCGGTTCCTCGGCCGCGAATCCCAGCCCTTCCAGGAAGCCGCGGGCCCGTTCGGCCCGCGGGTAGCGCCGGACCAGGGACCAGAAGCGCTCGTCGTGCGCCGGCTCGCTCAGATGGACCAGTTCGTGGATCAGCACGTAGTCCAGCACCCACGTCGGGACCCCGCGCAGCCGGTCACTGATCCGGATGGTGCGGTCAGCGGGCGTACAGGATCCCCAGCGGGCGTTCTGCCGGCTGGTCCAGCTGACCGCGACCGGTTGCGCACTGTCGGGGGGTAGCCATCGCCCGGACAGTTCGCCGGCCCGCTGGGCCAGCTCGGTGTCGCCGGGACGGACCCGCGCCTCGCGCTGTTGCAGCCGCGTGACCATCGTCTCGACCCACCGCTGCTCGTCGGCCGGCGCGAGCCGGGCGGGCAGGAGCACCACCACGCGGTCACCGTTGCGGTAGGCCGACACGGTGCGCCGACGGCGGGCGCTGCGCCGGATCTCCACGGCGCCCGTGGCTGGGTGCACGCGCGGGTCACCGCCGGGCTGAGCCATTTCCTGTCCTCCACTCCGGGTACGGGGCGGTTGGTGGGCCCCGGGGTCCGCGGACGACCGGGCCAGGCACCGCAACCGCGAGATCTGACCGATCAGACGCGCGGCGGGCGGGTTCAGTTCGCTAGCTGTCGCCGACGTTCAGCCCGGCGAACAGATCGGTCTCGCGGGCTCCCTCGTCGGTCACCGATCGACCATGGATCAGTCGGTAGTACTCCACCGCTTCCACCGGGGTGGCGATTCTATTGGTCAGGGCGAACAGCGGTCCCTCCGCCAGGTCGAGGACGCGCAGCTGCGTGGCGTGGGCCCGCATGGCGGCCACCTTGCGGGCCAGCCACGGGCCGCCGTCCACCGCGGTGGTGACCAGCTCGTCGTCGACGGCGGCAGCCAGCATCGGATCCGGGTGCGCGATCAGACCCGGTGCGCGCCCCTGCCCGACCGCGGCGGCGGCCCGCGCGAGCCCTGCCAGCACGACCGATCGGGGACTGAGCACCTCATAGATCCGCGGCACCTGGTAGGCGTGTGAACCAGCTCGCGCGTCGGTACTGCCGGGGTCGACGGTGGGATCGGCGGCCAGCCGGGCGCCGCCGAGGGCGGCGTGGTGGGCCGCGATGTGGTCGGGATGCCCGTACCCGCCGTGCTCGTCGTAGCTGATCAGCACGTCCGGGCGCAGCTCCCGGATCACCCGGGCGACGGCGGCCGCGGTCTGGCGCCGGTCGGCCGCGGCGAACGGCAGCTGCCCCGGCGGGCTCGGCGCTGCCCGGGTGCCGGCCATCCCGGAGTCGACCCAGCGCCGCACCGGGTCCTCCGGCTCGGGGGTCAGGAAGCGGACGTCCCGCACGCCCAGCTGCGTCATCGCCTGCGCCAGTTCCTGCTCCCGGACAGCGGCCAGTCCGGCGGGGTCGCCGGCCAGGTGGGCCAGCTCGGGTGGGTACACCTCCCCCGCCTCGCCGCGGGTGGCGGTCAGCAGCGTGACCTGCGCTCCCACGGCCACCGCACGCGCCATCGTCGCCCCGGTGAGAATCGACTCGTCGTCGGGATGGGCATGGACCAGCAGCAGTCGCCGTTCGGTATGGGCGGCGTTCGACGACGGTCCGACAGGAGACGGCAACGGCCGGTTACACCGATCCCGGGCGACGGCCACGGGCGGATCGTACGGACCCCCGACCGCCAAGCTGACCGCCTGTCGTTTGTCCACTGTTACCTGTGGATGGCTATATGTGTGTGTTTTTGCGTGTGATGGTTTGCAGATGACGGCACCCGCTGTGCACTTTCTGCCGGACGAGCTGCCGGCTCGCCCGGCCCTGAAGAAGGGCTTGCGGGTGATCCGGCGCGACGAGCTGACCCTGCAACTGGGAGTGGACCCGCAGCGGGCCGTTGTCTTCGCCGCACCATCCACCCGCGTGGCGCTGCTGGTCGAACACCTTGACGGCCGCGCCGAGCTGGGCACCCTGGCCCGGCGGCACGAGCTGTCACCGGCGACCGTGCGCCAGACCGTGCGCGACCTGCTGGAGGCCGGTGTGCTGGAGGGCGCCCCGAGCCCGTCCCGAGCCCGGGCGGCACGGCTGATGACCTCGCGTGCGTTGGTGGATTCCGGGCCGTCCGCGCGCACCGTGCGCCGGGCCGAAGGCGCGGTGGCCGAGCAGACCCGGCGGCTGGAACCGGACCTGGCGGCGTGGTCGCTGCTGGAGTCGGCTCCGGACAGCGGCCCGCGGGAGCGGGAGCGTCGCGCCGCCACCACCGTGGCCGTGACCGGGTCCGGGCGACTGGCGACCGCGGTCACCCTGCTGTTGGCCTCGGCCGGGGTCGGACAGCTGGTCGCCGGGGCTGACCGCGCCGTACGGCACAGCGACCGGGTCGCCACCGGGCTCGGGGCCGGCGATGTCGGGCGCCCGCTGCGCTCGGGTCTGCGCACCCGGCTGGCCGAGATCGCTCCCGGTACCCGGTTGGTCGGCGACCCGGCGCCCGCGGAGCTGGTGCTGGTCACCGACGGTGGAGTGGACCCGGAGGCGACCAGAAGGCTGCACATTGCCGGAACCGCGCACCTGGTGCTCGGGGTCCGGGAAACGGTGGGCTGGGTCGGCCCGCTCGTGGTCCCGGGACGCACCTCCTGTCTGCGCTGCCACCAGCTCAGTCGGGTCGAGCGGGACCCCGGGTGGGCCCTGGTGGCCGACCAGTTGGCCGCAGCGGCGCGCGCGACCGTCGCGCTGTGTGCAGCCGACTCACCGGTACCCGGCTCGCCGACCGGCGATCGCAAGATCCGCGGCATCGGTGTCGGTGCCCCTGCCGTTGAGGCGTGCGACAGCGTTCTGGCCACCATCGTGGCAGCGACCGCCGCCCTGCACGCGTTGACCTGGCTTCGCGGACAGGTCCCGCCCAGCGTGGACGGCGCGGTCGAGTTCCGATTGCCGGACGGCTCGGGGCGTCGTCGCGGGTTCGCGGTCCATCCCCGATGCGGGTGCACCGACCCCGCCGGAACCTGATCGGGCCGAATCCGGACCGCCTCGGGCTGCATCCGGGCCGCTTCCCGGCCGCCTCGAGCTGGTTCGACCGGTGTGGCACGGGTGCGGGCCGGGGTGCCCGGCAGGCACCTCGCAGCCCGGACGAGGATGGGGCCGTGAGCAACGAGCCCCCCCGCAGCCCGATGGCCCGCACCTTGAAGTTGGCGACCCTGCCACTGGGCCTGGCCGGTCGGGCCACCATCGGCATCGGCCGACGCCTGGGCGGCGCATCGGCCGAGGCGGTCAGCGCCGAGATCCAGCAGCGCAGCGCCGAACAGGTCTTCCGGGTCCTCGGCGAACTCAAGGGCGGGGCGATGAAGTTCGGCCAGGCCCTCTCGGTCTTCGAAGCTGCGCTGCCCGACCAGTTCATCGGCCCCTACCGTGAGCAGCTGGTGCGCCTGCAGGAGGCCGCGCCCCCGATGCCGGCCGCGACGACCCGCCAGGTGCTGCATGACGCACTCGGTCCGGACTGGCGGGCGCGCTTCACCACCTTCGACGAGCAGCCCGCGGCTGCCGCCTCGGTCGGACAGGTGCACCGGGCGGTGTGGACGGACGGGCGCATCGTGGCGGTGAAGATCCAGTACCCGTGGGCCGGTGACGCGATCCGCGCCGACCTGCGCCAGTTACGCCGGCTCTCACGGGCGCTGGGATCCCTGGTGCAGGGAGTGGATGTGCGTCCGCTCATGGACGAGATGCGCGACCGGCTCTTGGAGGAACTGGACTACGAGTACGAGGCCGAAGCCCAAACCGCGTTCGTGGCCGCGTTCGCCGACGACGAGCAGATCGTCGTGCCTCCCGTCGTACAGGCCGCGCCGCGGGTGCTGATCACCGAATGGTTGGACGGAACGCCGCTCTCACGGGTGATCGCCGGCGGATCGCAGGCCGAACGCGACCACGCCGGCCTGTTGTTCAGCCGCTTCCACTTCTCCTCACCGGGACGGGCGGGGCTGTTGCACGCCGACCCCCACCCAGGCAACTACCGCATCACCGCCGACGGACGCCTCGGGGTGCTGGACTTCGGGGCAGCCGCCCGGCTGCCCGACGGGCTGCCCAGCAGCGTCGGGGTTGTGCTGCAGGCCGCGCTGGAAGGCAACCGGCAGGGGATGCTCGACGCGCTACGGGCCGAGGGTTTCGTCAAGGCAGCCGTCGAGCTGGACCCGGACGAGCTGTACGAATACCTCTCGCCGTTCGTCGAGCCGGCCCGGGTGGACAACTTCAGCTTCTCCCGCGCCTGGATGCGCCGGCAGTTCGAACGTGTCAACGATCCGCGCGGCGACGGCGCGACGGGCCTCAAGATCAATCTGCCGCCCAGCTATCTGCTCATCCACCGGGTGTGGCTGGGCGCGATCGCCATCCTGTCCCAACTGCAGGCGACCGCGCCCTTCCGGTCCGAGCTGATCCGGTGGGTGCCCGGCTTTACCGGGTGACCCCGGCTCGGCCGACCGGACCCGCTGTGACGCCCGTTGAACGGGGGTTGGCCTTCCGAGCGGTGGCCGACCGGCGACGAGAGCGTCGCTCTGGCACCGGTCGGACCGCTAGGGCGTGTCTCCTGGATCAGGTTGTGAGCCAGATGATCATGCTGGCCAGGACGATTCCGGCGCGGTAGTTGATGGCGGTCTTGTCATAGCGGGCGGCGATGCCCCGCCACTGTTTGAGCCG
>JAABUL010001952.1_pt1 | contig 36416 bp, 29 predicted proteins | sample 5559151 | NCBI WGS metagenome assembly JAABUL01 (sample SAMN10711876, study PRJNA513368) | rock metagenome | isolation source: Antarctica rocks | place: Antarctica: Victoria Land, Pudding Butte sud | reverse complement strand
TTTCTCCGCCTGCTGCAAGATGGCGACGATCTGCTCGTCGGTGAACTGGCTCTTCTGCATCTGAGTATTCTACCTTTCGGGTCGATACTCACTTCGCAAATGGTACAGTTCTCGGGGGGAAGGTCAGTGCCAAAGTCGGCTGCTGCTCGGCCTGCTCAAGCGTGGCAGACGAGGGCTTGACTTCAATCAAGTAGTCACGGTCACGGTTTAGCCCTCCGTGTCCATCCTTGTTCATAAAATACAGGCTGACCCGGTGAATGCCTTCCGGCACTTTGAGCGTCACCCACACGTCCGGCCCTTCCACGGCTTCACTGCGGCTTTCGCCGTGATCGTCCCATTCCGCCTGACGCCGGTAGCCGGTAATGGGATCGTACAGCGACTTGGGGTTGTCTGTCTTAACCCAAGTCACCCACGAACGCAGGGCATCATGGGCATTGCGATGCGGGCCGATGGCAGGCTTTGCGGTGTAGCCAAGCGCAGAAAACGGGAAATGATCGCCCCAGGGAGCCTGCATGGCGCTGAGCCGCGCGTACTGCCTGCCGTAGCGCCCCACCCAATCTCCTTGCGTTGACCAGTCCTGCCCGGCAAACATAGCGCTGCCGACAGCCAGAGGTTTGGTCAACTTTTGCACCTGCGCCGTCATCGTATCCAGTTCCGCCGCGCCGGGCGGCAGGGCAGGTGCGGGAAAGGATGCGGCGCTTGCCGAACCACCATGCACCACAAACAGCGAAGGCACGGAGGCAGCCTGCGTCAGGCCGTTGCCGTAGCCACCTATCAGCATGACGCTGCCAAACGGAAGAAAAGCCGTCGTGTAGTCCGCCACAGCCCCGGCAGGCTTTGCCGCACTGTCCCCGGCGGCAGGAGCGGAACGGCTCTGTTGAGCGAGAATGGAACGGCCTCCCTGTGCCGGGTCAATCACGTCATAACCCTTCTGACGATGCCCCACCCAGATATGCCCCGCTCCGTCTTCCGCGAGAGCCGTCACGTAATCTTCCCGCAGGCGCGGCCCGTTCGGCGCATTATCTTCCGGCGGGTTGCCGTCCACGGCCCCTTTGGCTTTGGCGGCCCAGTCCAGCCCCCGAATGTAGCGCCACGTCTTGCCCGCGTCCTTGCTTCGGGCCAGTCCGCAGGTTGTGCCCGCATACACCGACCCGTCCCCGCCGACCAGCAGCGCATTGATGAGATTGCTCGGCAGTCCATCTCCCGTCGGCGTGTAGGGAACGCGCGAGCGGCCAATAACCATGCGCCATGCTTTGTAGCCGTCGGCAGGCGAGGCAATGGCAATGCCGCCGCACTGCGTCCCGACATACAATGTGCCTACGGCGTCAAATGCCAGGGCATCGGCCTGATCGGACGGCAGCCCATCAGCGCGAGTGAAATACGTCCAGGTGCTATGGGAGAGGGAGTAGCGGAACAGCCCGGCTTCGGTGGCTCCCCACACGTCCCCGTCAACGGGGGAGGTGGCTAGAGCCGTGACATGCGCGCCCAGCGGCCCGTTCGTCTGGTCATAGGTGCGCCACGTCTTGCCGTTGAAGACGGAAACGCCATGGTTGAGCGTGCCTGCCCAAATGCGGCCCTGTCGGTCACAGATCAGGGCATAAGCGTTGTCGTCACCCAGCCCATCTTTAGCCGTAAACTGCGTCCATGCGCGAGTGACGGGGGAGTAGCGCCACACGCCTTTGTCTTCCGTGCCTGCCCAAACGTTGCCCACTTTGTCACGGCACAGGCTGACGACAAAGCCGCCTTGAGTGGCAGGGTTCCAGGCAACAGTGGAAGGTATGGGGGAAACCGAGTCAGACGCAGCAGCGCGCGCCAGCAGAAGAACGCCTAGCCAGAGCAGGCTCAGGCGGCGCAAGAAACGCGGGGGGAAGAAGCAATCGTTATGGAAAGCACCTGTCATGGGGCAACCTTGAGAAGAACAAGCCGCCGAAGAAACGCACACGCTAGGCGCAATGGTGCGCTTAGAAAACTATAACGTAAGACGAGTGGGATGTCAAGGCAAACAGGCAAGCCGCGCGGCCTGTGTCAGCCTAGCTTGCCGCGCGTAAACCGGGCAAAGTTTGCCGATGCGCATGTAGGGAATGGACGCACAAAAAGGCGGCACGGGATTATTCTCCCGTGCCGCCTTTGCTTTTGCTTGCTGTGGCTACTTGCCGTTCGGGAGAGGAATCAATCGTTCCGATGGCACCGGGATGACGGGCGGTTTTCCACCTAGATAATCGCTCCACCACGCATACACTGGTTTTGTGGCTGCTTCTTGGTTGGCCCCAAACGCTTCCGCCGCCTGCGCTTCGCCCAATGACGGCACCAAGCGATGCAGTGTTTCGTAAGCGCCATACGCGACTGTGCCGTCCGGGTCTTGCAGGGCCAGCACGAGATATGGGATGCTGGAGGCATCTGCTGATTTTTGCAGGCGGTACATGGCTGTTCTGCGCAGCTTGGAGGATGGCTCAAACAATGACGTGTTCAGCGCGGCAAGCGGCGCGTCGGCGGGCAGGGTGCGGCTTAACATCTGCTGGCCTTCAGGCGTTCTTGAGACGTGCTTGCCGCTAAGTTCATCATTCCACCAATCATAGATTGGTTTTGTTTCTGTTTCACGATGAGCATAGAAAAAAACATCAGTTTTCCCAAATGCAGAACCAAGTGCAGGTACTATTGTATGAAGCATGCGCCATGCAACTGATGGGATAAATCGTTGATAATCCGAATCTCTCAACGCGAGAACAAGATAAGGAATACTTGTTTGATCTGCATTGCGACGCAAAGAAACAATAGCATTCGTTCGCACCGAGTAGATGGGGTTAACAATCAGCGGGTTGAGATACGAAGTAGCCTCCGGCGTGTCGAAATCTCCTAAAGATAACGTTTTCCATGAAGCGTCTCCTGAGTTATGCTCTTTTGCTTGTGCCGCGAGTTGAACGATGCGGGGAATAACGCTTACTTGTTGATGAGCAGCCAGGCAGCCTAACACAGCATTTTGTGTGTTGGGATCAGGGTCGTTGATATATCTTATTAACCCTGCGACTATATCAGGATCAGTAACTCTTCGCAGAAGAGTCGAGTTGGCGGTTCGTAACGTTGGGTCAGTAAGAGAATCAAGAAGCAAGCGAACAACGAAAGATTGAAGACTTTCATTAGGCAAGTTATTTGTTATTCGTTGCTGGTCACTCAGCTTGATGAGTGGTACCGATTGGACAATTGCTTCTAGTTTTCCTGTTTGATTTGTGTGCAACAGAAGCAGTACACGGTTTCCTGACTTAACTCTGAAAGCAGCCTGCCCATAACTTAGTGACACAAGGCGTGGCAAGTTTACTTGGATCGTTGGATCGCAACTACCTTTCAGTGTTCTCAAGATATGACAGGTATAAAGACTAGGTGGCAAGAGGCTCCAGCCGGTGTGAGCAAAGAGGTCGTTTGAGGCTGATGTGTTCTGTTGAGGTTGTATGTTGACAATCTGTGCAACCACTATAATCTGAGACTTTACAACTGCTTGAGATAACCAATCAATGTTGGAGGTAGGTGCTGCGTGTACGTGACCGTTCCATAAGACACTCAGAACGAGTGCTTTAACAATAGTTTTAAGTGCTTTCATATATGTTTATACGATGACGTATCAGAAGCCGGTAAGAGTGGGCAGCAAAGTGTTACAACTTTTTGCTGTCCGCTGTTCCGCACAAACTCACTTTATACTAAGCCGGTTTGTGCCACGTATTTTCTTACTGGCGCAACGTATCTCCCTGCTGATAGTATAATGTGTAGTCTTTCAGGTGAATAACAGATGGGCCTCCGCTCCAGTTTTCTACCTCATCCATATGCTGATATGTCTGAAACCAAAGGGTTGTCCATCCTGTATCCTGGTTTGGCGGATTTGTCCAAGTCGCTGTGTTCCAGCTGTTGTTATCGGTAAAACATCCGGGAGGCAGATTCGGATCATTGGGCTGCGTCAGCGGTTGATTGGCATTTTGCCCTACGCCTCCTGGTGCTTGCTGTGCTATTAAATTGGCCGCATATTTGGGGTTGAGTTGAGTAGCGCTGAATGTCTCATGAACCTGACCCTGATCGTATGGATCACTATTGTTGTCAAGAACCTGGAATACATAAACAGTATCATGCCCCCAGTCATTTTGATCTACTTGACCATCAGAAAACACCTCTCCAGGATACCTGCGTTGAGTCGCGTTTGCATATTGCTTGATAGATGCAGGGGCAAGCGCTGTATAAGTGACATTATATGTTTGTGGAACTGGATAAGATGCGCCTTTATCATCCGTCCAAGTTGCAGTCACCGTCACTGAGATGTTATTAACACCTCCACTCCAACCTGTAGTTGGTGGTGGAGCGCCACTGATTGAAGCACTTGATCCGGTTGGTGTTTGACCTGTCGGAACATTTGTGTACTGATATGGCTGAGATAAGGGAGACCAACTGTATGTCGGTCCAGAAACAATGGTAGCCTCTTTATTCGGCGTAGGTTGACCTGTGATTGTAGCATCAAGAGTGGTTCCAAAACCAGCAAGGTGATTAATCTCTTGCGTCGGATTTTGATCGGTAATGGTGATTGTCTGCGCCCACCCTGTTTTTGTGGATATAAGGAGTGCGAACGCTCCAAACATAAAGAACATTCTTCTTAGTTGCATTGGCTGTGGATACCTTTTTTGTTAACTTAGTACGACTCATGTTTCATTTGCGGATTGTTATCTAACAACGCCTGGTGTGCCTGTTCCATCACCTCCTTGAACTGCTGGCGGTCTTTCTGTGTCCACAGCCGCAATGCCCACCGCCAGTTGGCTTGCAGCACGTCCGGCGCATCCACGCTTGCGATGGCTCGGTATGCCAGCAGGCGGTACGGCCACTGAAAGGACACGCCGTCCTGCTTATCCCAGCAGGCATCCAACGCCGACCACAACGCGCGGGCTGAGGCAATCACTTCCAATTTATGCTTCGTTCGCTCTTGTTTGGCGGGCGTGAGAACGGGCGGCTTGATGCCGGATTGTGCTGCCGCGAGGAGTTTATCCAGCAAGTGCGGGTCGGGTGGAGTGGGAGTATCTGGGTCGGGCGGGTCGTAGCGAATGCCGCCCATCCAGCCCATTGGCTGCTTGTCCTGCCAATCCGACGGCCCCAGCAGCCTTTCCACAAACACGCCGGAGACAATAGTGTTGAAACTGTTGTTCTTGGCAATCTGAAGCGAGTATTTGCCCGGCCCGCGCACGACAAACTGCACGTACTTGCCGCCCCAAAAGGCGTGAACGCGCGCCTGCGCCAGCACCGGCAGGGCCAGGGTCGCGTCAGGTGTTGCCGCCGACGGCCTCAGCAGCACGCGGTAGTCGCGGGCGCGATTGGTGCCTGTGTGCCCGTCTTTGTTCATAAAGTAAAGCGACACGCGGTGGAGGCCCGCAGGGACGCTCGCCGTTACCAGAATGTCCGGCCCTTCATAGTCACGCGGGTAGGCTTCCGCATGGTCGTCCCATTCCGCCTGACGCCGGTAGCCGGGAATAGGGTCATACAGCGACTTGGGGTTGTCTGTCTGCACCGACTGCACCCAGCGGCGCAGGCTGTCGCCTTTGGCATGGTGCGGCCCCATATGTGCTTCTATCTGAAAGGGGAATACCTCCTGGATATTGTGGTCAAACGGGGAGCGGGCCGCGCAAAGGGTGGCCCACTGCCGCCCGTACCGCCCTGTCCAATCGCCCTGCGTTGCCCAATCTTCCCCCAAATACATGGCTTGCAAGTCAGAAGCGGAAGCCTGCAACGACTTCATGGCTTGGAGCATCTCGCGCAGGCGCGCAAGCGTCGGCGGCTTTGCGGCAGCAGGAAAAAAGGCAGAATGCGGCACGGGCGCAGGCACACGCGCGGCTGCGTCTGTCGGCGGATGAATGGACACCAGACCCGCTCCGTAGCCACCCGCCAGGACGGAGCCATCCGCCCCCGGCGCAAGCGCGGTCACAAAGTCCGCCGCCGAGGACGAGTCCACGCGCCGCAGCGTGTTGATGTCCAGCGCTTCGCAGCCCTGTGTTCGGTGTCCCACCCAAAGCCGCCCCGCGCTGTCCTGCGCCAGCGATGCCACGTAATCTTCCGCCAGCAGGTCGCCGCGCACGTCTTGATTGACTGCCGTTGCCTTGCGGTACTGCTGCTCGGCTTTAGCCTTGTAGTCCGCGCCCCGCGTGTAGCGCCACGCCTCGCCGCCATCCAAGCTGCGCGCCAGCCCCCGGTCGGTGCCCACATACACCGCTCCGTCCTTGACCACCAAAACCGCGTTGACCTGATCCGACGGCAGATTGCGCCCGCCCGACGTGACCGCCAGCCCAGAGGGGCCGCTCACCGTGCGCCATTTGGCATAACCTGATACGCGCGAGCCAATCGCCAGCCCTTCGCACTCGGTTCCGGCAAAGACGCTGCCTGCGGCGTCAAACGCCAGCGCGCTGATCTGGTCGGACGGCAGGCCGTGCGCGCGTGTGTAGTACGTCCATGTCTCGTGCGCAGGCGAATAGCGGAACAGTCCGGCCTCGGTGCCGCCCCACACGTCCCCGTCAACGGGGGAGGTGGCTAGAGCCGTGACATGCGCGCCCAGCGGCCCGTTCGTCTGGTCATAGGTGCGCCACGTCTTGCCGTTGAAGACGGAAACGCCATGGTTGAGCGTGCCTGCCCAAATGCGGCCCTGTCGGTCACAGATCAGGGCATAAGCGTTGTCGTCACCCAGCCCATCTTTAGCCGTAAACTGCGTCCATGCGCGAGTGACGGGGGAGTAGCGCCACACGCCTTTGTCTTCCGTGCCTGCCCAAACGTTGCCCACTTTGTCACGGCACAGGCTGACGACAAAGCCGCCTTGAGTGGCAGGGTTCCAGGCAACAGTGGAAGGTATGGGGGAAACCGAGTCAGACGCAGCAGCGCGCGCCAGCAGAAGAACGCCTAGCCAGAGCAGGCTCAGGCGGCGCAAGAAACGCGGGGGGAAGAAGCAATCGTTATGGAAAGTACCTGTCATGGAACAGCCTATAGAACGACAAACGGTCAAAGGAACTACGTATCACAGGCGCGACACCGCGCTTAAGCAAGTATATCATATAAATAGACGATCCGTCAAGATGAAGCGCAAGAGCGACACGCATGCCGGGCAGTTCAGCGGGGGCGGGCCTAATCAACAGCGGGGCAGGCACGCCGCGTTTTTCCCCAGGCGCGTTGACAGGCGGCAGGCCCGAGCGGGTACACTGAAAGCTCAATTCAACCGGGAGAGAAACATCACATGAGCGAGCGGATATTGAACTTCAGCGCGGGGCCGGCCATTCTGCCCGAAGCGGTGCTGGAAGAAGCGGCGCAGGCCGTGCGCGAAATCGGCGGGTCGGGCATGTCGCTGCTGGAAGTCAGCCATCGCGGCAAGCATTACGAAGCCATTCACAACGATGCCGAAACGCGCCTGCTGCGCGTGCTGGGCCTAGATGCGGCGGACTACGCTCCCCTCTTTTTACAGGGCGGGGCCAGCCTGCAATTTGCAATGGTGCCCCAAAACTTCCTGAAGCCCGGTCAGGCGGCGGATTACGTGATCAGCGGCGATTGGGGCGCGAAGGCCCTCAAAGAAGCCAAACTCTTTGGCGACGCCCGTGAAGCGGCGTCTTCCAAAAGCGACGGCTATTCCCATATCCCCAAAGACCTGTCGCTGACTCCGGGGGCGCGCTATGTCCATATCACCACCAACAACACCATTGAGGGCACCGAATACTTCGCCCTGCCTGATGTCGGCGACGTGCCGTTGGTGGCGGACTCGTCATCGGATTTTCTCGCCTTGTCGCGCGACTACAGCCGCTTTTCCCTGCTGTACGCTGGGGCGCAGAAGAACGCCGGGCCTGCAGGAGTGACCATGGCCGTGGTGCGGCGCTCGTTTTTGGAAACGGCCAACACCGACATTCCTAAAATCCTGGCGTACCAGACCCATGCCGACACCAATTCTCTGTACAACACGCCGCCGACCTTTGCCATTTATGTGGTCGGACTGGTGCTGAAGTGGGTGGAAGAGCAGGGCGGACTGGCCGCGATGGAAGCGCGCAACCACGCCAAAGCCGCCGTGCTCTACAGCGCCCTAGACGACTGCGCTCTGTACCAGCCGACCGTGACGGACAAAGCCGACCGCTCTTTGATGAATGTCACGTGGCGCTTCACGGACACAGCGCGCGAGCCGGAGTTTCTGGCTGAAGCCAAGACGCATGGCATGGACGGGCTGAAGGGCCACCGCAGCGTCGGCGGCCTGCGCGCGTCCATCTACAATGCCTTTCCCGCACAGGGTGTCCAAAGGCTTGCCGACCTGCTGCGCGACTTTGCCCGGCGCAACGGGTGATTAAGGCCGGTACCCTTCTCCTTGTTCCCCTGCGGGACAGCGACAAGCCATTTCTGCTATGCCAAAGGCCGCACTTGAACGTCAAGTGCGGCCTTTGTTTGTTAGGGCATGGCATACAGCAAGACAAGGCAGCCCTTGCTCGGCAGGAAAAGGCGGTGCAGGGACAGGGGCGTTTTTAACCTCCGGCGCTTTGCTCGGCGTCGGTGTTCATGTGGTAGGCATGATGATTCGCCTGATCGCCGTACAAGGTTTGCAGATAATTGATTTGTCCTTCGTGGTACGCCAGGTGCCAGTAGGCGTAAAAACAGCACTCGGACAACGGCATTGTCCCGTCCCAGACGGGGACAACCGTGCCGGTTTCGTCTTCCGGCAGGGCGCGAATGGCCGATGCTAGGGCCAACGTGGACTGCTCCAAAGCCGCAAGCATCGGCACGAGTGTGTCCAATTTGCCCGCCGCTTGCGCGTCCCGCAAATCCAGATAAGCGGGGGGCATGATGTCTTTGCCAATGCCCCGGTTTGCCACGACCTCGGCCCAGAGCGTATTGACAACGGCGCATTCAAATAACTGGCTCATCACGGTGGAGCGCACCGGGTCGCTGGGTTTCCAGGCCAGCCGCTCCGCAGGCACGGCAAGGGCAGCGGCTGTCACATCCGCCGATGCGCGCTCGGTCATCAGGGCCGCCAATTCGGTCAGGCTTGCACGCATGATCGGGATTTCCTTTGGGGGTTTGAGTGGCTTTCCAGTCTTTTAGGAAAGGTGCGCCGCGAGAAAGGCGAGCGTCAGCGCCCATGCCTGCGTGGCGGCTTCGGGGTTGTAGGAGGCGCGGGCATCGCAGAAGAAACCGTGGCTGGCCTCAGAGAACACGACCTGGACATAGGGCTTGCCTGCCGCTTTGACGGCATCTTCCACGGCACGGATCAGATCGATACCGATGTGCGTGTCCTTGCCGCCCCAAAACAGCAAAAGGGGCGCGTTCAGCTCCGGCGCGCGCCCCAGCAGGCCGGGGAACATGGGCTGCGGGCCTGCCGCGATGCCGCCGCCATAGTACGAGACGGACGCCTGAAGCGGCAGCAGGGCGTCGGCCAGAAACGATGCCCGCCCGCCCATGCAGTACCCGACAGAGCCGACTGCCGAAGCCTTGCCTCCCGTCTCAGATTTCAGCCAGTCATAAGCTGCCTGCATATCCGCACCCTGGCCTTCATCGGTCAGGCTTTGCATGTGCGGCATGACGGCAGAGAAGTCTGTATACTTGCCCTCAAAGCGGGGGTCGGTGCGGTGAAACAACGCGGGAGCGATGGCCGTATAACCGGCGCGGGCGAACCGCTCCGTGACATCGCGGATGTGGGCATTGACGCCAAACGCCTCCTGCAAAACAATCAGGCCGGGTTGGGAGCCACCCTGCGCAGGACGGGCGACATAGGCGGGCAGGGTCGTGCCATCCAAGACAGGCAGCGTGACGGTCTCTGTTTGGATGTCTCGGGTCGTATTCTCAGCCATAAAATCTCCTTGGTGCAGGCTTCAGCAAGTATACTCCCCCGTCTGGCGCAGAATTAATCATTGGGTAGGAACTGGCCCTCGTTGTCTGGATCAGGCTTTGCTTTCGGCGTCGCCATCGGATTGTCTCCCTCTTCCCAAGCGCATGCCCTGAGCAATATCCTCCACGCGCCGATACGCCGCGCGCGTTGACAAAGCCCCCCGCAAACGAGTACCATAAGCGCGTTTGGGGAAACAAAGGAGTTTACAGATGGCGAAAGTGCTGGTCAGCGATCCGATTGCGCCGGAAGGCATTGAGATTTTGCGCCGGGTCGCAGACGTGGATGTCAAGACAGGATTGACCAAAGACGAGCTGGCGAATATCATCGGCGACTACGATGCCCTCGCCGTGCGCTCGGAAACCAAAGTGACAGCGGACATTCTCGCGCGGGCGGGCAAGCTAAAGATTATCGGGCGCGCGGGCGTCGGCGTGGACAACATTGACGTGGAAGCGGCGACTGCGCGCGGCATCCTGGTGGTCAACAGCCCGGAAGGCAACACATTGGCCGCCGCCGAGCTGTCGTTTGCCATGCTGCTCGCGCTGGCCCGCAGCATCCCGCAGGCGGATCAATCCCTGCGCGCGGGCAAGTGGGACCGCAAAAAATATATGGGGTCGGAAGTGTACGACAAGACCCTGGGCGTTGTCGGTCTGGGGAAGATCGGGCGCGAAGTCGCCAAGCGCGCGCAGGCGTTCGGCATGAGCGTCATCGGCTATGACCCGTATCTGCGGCCCGAGCAGGCCGAGGCGATGGGGATTTCCCTGGTGGATTTGGATACGCTGTACGCGCAGTCCGATTATATCACCGTGCACGTCCCCAAAACAAAAGAAACGTCCGGGATGATCAATGCCGAAAAACTGGCCCTGATGAAGCCGACGGTGCGGCTCATCAACTGCGCGCGCGGCGGCATTATCGACGAGCAGGCATTGGCCGATGCCGCCCGCGCAGGCACCATCGGCGGGGCCGCCATTGATGTCTTTTCCACCGAACCCGCCCCTGCCGACAACCCGCTGCTGGGCGTTCCCAATATCATCACCACGCCGCACCTGGGCGCGAGCACCGAAGAAGCGCAGGTGAACGTCGCGATCGACATTGCCGAGCAGATTGTGGACGTGCTGAACGGCAAGCCCGCCCGCGCCGCCGTGAACATGCCAAGCGTGCCCGCCGATGTGCTGGGGCGGATTGAGCCGTATTTGATGCTCGCGGAAAAGATCGGCAGCCTCCATGCCCAGCTCACGTCGTCCAGCATCAGCGAAGTGGAGATCATCTACGAAGGCGAGTTTGACAACCTGCCCACCGTGCATTTGACCCGCGCGGTGATGAAGGGCCTGCTGGACCGCATCATCCCCGAAAGCGTCAACTATGTCAACGCGCCCGCCCTCGCCGCCGCGCGCGGCATCAAGGTGACGGAAAGCCGCACATCCGCCCCCGAAAACGGCGGCTCGTTGCTGACCGTGCGCAAGAAGTCGGCGGAAAGCGGTGAGCGCGAGATCAGCGGGACGGTGTTCAGCCGGGACAACGTGCGCATTTTAACCATTGACGGCTACCGCGTGGACATCCGCCCGACCGGCCCGATGTTAATCACCAAGCACACCGACCGCCCCGGCGTGATCGGCAAAGTGGGCACATTGATGGGCGACAATGGGATCAATATTGCCGGTATGCATGTGGGACGCGAAAGCGAAGGCCAGGGCGCGGTCATGGTGCTGAAGCTGGACACCGTTGTTCCCGACGCCATTCTGGCACAGGTGCGGCAGGTGGACGGCATGGAAACCGCGCGTTCCGTAGAATTATAGGTCTGCCGCCCGGCTGCTTACTTACGTATCGGTGGGTACAACGGGCACAGGATCAACTCTTCCCCAGGCTCCATTCATCGCCGGGCAAGGAAAGAAAGAGACATATCAATGAAGCGAAACTTAGGTGTGATCCCCGCGCTGCTGGCGGGACTTGGACTGGCGGGGGCGGCGCACGCGGCTCCCGGCCCCAACCTGCCGGTGGTGGGCGCGCCGACCAGCATCTCGGCAGGCGTGTTTCTGCCGTCCGGCGGCGACGATAAGCACGCGGGCGGCAGCAGTCAATTGGACGTGGAGTTTCGGTATGGCCTGCCGATCCCAAACCCGATCCCCGTGACACGAACGGTGATCGGGCTGGGCGTGCAGACGGGGGCAAAGTCCGGCAAGCACGCCACAGTGGTGCCGATCACGGCGACCCAGGACTTCAGCCTCACGGGCGGGTCGCTGAACGCGCCGGGCACGGTGTATGGCGGCGTGGGGGCCGGGGCCTATATCCAGAACCTCAGCGGGATCAGCAGCGCGGTCAGATTGGGCGTTCACGGCGAGGTGGGCGTCAACGTCACCGGGAACTTGTTTCTGAACGCGCGCTATCAGTTCGTGACCCATTCCAATGGCCTGGCGGTCACGGCAGGGCTTCGGTTCTAGCGTTATCTCTTACGCAAAGACGCCCGCCTCCCAAACACCAAGCGTGTTTGGGAGGCGGGCTTTTTTTGTGACTTGCCAAATGCGCTGTCGTGAAGCCTACACGGGGGCGTCGTCGGGCAGTTCCATGTTGCTGCCGTCCAGCCAAAAATGGCGAAATGGGCTTTGGTCAATGGTCGTGCTGACCATGTCTACGTGCTCGTGCAAACCCAGGGCGCGGCGGAACTCCAGGGCGCTGTCGCCGTCGCTGAACGAGGCGAGGTAATCGGTGCCGTCCTGCAGAAGGCAGATAAACTCGCCGGAATCGATGTGGCGCAGGGCGAAGATCGTCTGTGTTTTATTGATGACCGGTGCTGATTTCATGGGTATCTTTCTATTTGCCATGCGGAAAAAGAGGGGTTTCCCAGATGGTTTTGCGTTGTTGTTAAGATAGTTTTGCGTTGTTGTTATGTGTAGGAGCGTCCCGCCGCGCAATATGTTCCCTGCGCGCGGGGCGAGTGCCGGGGTTCCGGCGCCTTGTTTCTTATCCCGCTTGAGCCGGGCATATTAAACCTGGCGTCTGCGCGGCGTCGCTTTGACGCGCTGTTTGACAGGCTTTCCCCTCGTGTGCTACACTGCGCGCGTGACACTTCAATCCTCTTCCCATTTTCCCATTTACGTGTTTGATTTAGACGGCGTTTTGTATCTCGGCGATACCGCCATTCCCCATGCCGCCGATGCCGTGCGTCGGCTGGAGGCGCAAAACAAGCCTGTCTACTTTCTCACCAACAACTCGGGCCGGACGCGCGCCGACTACCGTGAGAAGCTCGCGCATGTCAACGGCCTCGATGTCCCTGAGTCACAAATCTTCACGTCTGCCTATGCCACTGCCTTGTATCTCAAAACGCAGGGCGCAGCGGGCCGCACGGCCTTTGTGATCGGCGAGGCGGGCCTCGCGGCGGAGCTGGAAAACGTCGGCGGCCTGAAGGCCGTGCGTGTGCCCGACTCCGTGCCGCCTACGGACATTGATTATGTGGTCATGGGCATCGACCGGCAGTTCACTTATGACAAGCTGCGCTTTGCCCATGCAGCGATCATGCAGGGCCACGCCGAGTTTATCGCGACTAATCGGGATGCCACCTTTCCGATGGAGACGGGCGAAATCCCCGGCGGCGGCAGCCTGGTCGCCGCGCTTGCGACCGCCACGGGCCGCGAGCCTTTGACGATCGGCAAGCCGGAAACTCACGCCTACGAGGCGATATTACAGGCCGCCAATGTTTCCGCCGCGCAAAGCGTGATGATCGGCGACCGGCTGGACACGGATATTGCCGTGGGCTGCCGGGCGGGGGCGAAAACGATCCTGGTGCTTACCGGGGTCACTTCGGCGGCGCAGGCCCATGCCGCCGCGCCGCCGTTTGTTCCTGATCTGATTATCGGCGACTTGCGCGAGCTGACATAGGGCGATTTTGCGCAGAGTAAGAGGCGATTTTGCGCAGATAAGAGTGGTGTCTGCATAAACATTTGCCGCTGTGGGTAAGACAAAGCATTCCTGCTTTTCGTTTTTTTCTGCAAAGGAGACACCCATGACTGTTATCCGCTGGCTGGGGCAGGCCTGTTTTCTGCTCCTGACTTTGGGCGGCGCGCATGTGCTGATTGATCCCCCCGCCCCGCCGACCGGCTACCATGTCGCCGCCCATTCCGTTCCGGCGGACCTGGTTTTGGTCAGCCACGAGCACCCGGACCATAACTATGTTCAGGCGGCAGCCCCGACGGGGCGTGCCGCGCCCAAGATAGTCGCGCCGCTGCCGCTGCAGCCGCTGACCCCGCTGCATTACAAGCAGGGCACTTATTCGTTTGGGGCCAGAGCGCTGTCGGCAGACCAGGTCGTTTTCACGCGCATCCCGGCGTACCACGACAACGTGCGCGGGCAGGAGCGCGGGCCGGACACGCTGACGGTGATTGAAACCGGCGGCCTGCGGATCGCGCACATGGGAGACATCGGCGAGCTGGCTTTGACCCCGGAGCAAGTGTCGGCCCTGGGCCGCATTGATGTCCTGATGATCCCGGTGGGCGGCTATTTCACCGTGGACGGCAGCGAGGCGGCGGCTCTTGTGGCGCAGCTGCACCCCCGCGTGATTATTCCCATGCACTACCGCACGCAGGCTGTGGCGTCGCCGCTTAAAACCAAGCTGGCCCCCGCCGATGTGTTTCTGCTGGCGATGCGCGGCAAGGCAAAGGTGGTGCATGTGAGTGCCCGCGACCTTCACTTGTCCCCGGCGACCCTGCCCAAGACCCCGACGATTTATATCCTGCGCTACCAGTAAGCATGAGAAGCATCCGCGCAAAAAAGAGGGCAAGCCTATGGGCTTGCCCTTGTTTGTGCTGGGGACAATTAATAAAAGATGAACGCGGTGGTTAGGCTTCGACCGGCTGCGCCTTGGCGGCTTCCACGCTTGCGGCGACGCTGTTTTCGCAGGCGCGCGTGGCTTCGCCGAGCGAGTTTGCGGCTTCTTCAATGCGCTTGTTGGTCACCGGGCACATGGCCCATGCCTTCACGCGGCTGGACTTCTTCACGCCCATCTGGTTTGTCCCGCCTTGTACATGATTGATGGTCACCGAGTACCCGGCGATCTTGGCTTCGTAGGATGCCATAAAGCGTCATTCTCCCTTTAGATTTGTAAAGCATTATTATTATACGCTATTTGGGCCGCCAACTCCTTCTTTTGGCGTTGTATAGGTGTTTTAGAGGCGTTGCAAGCGCGTACCAACGACGGAAGAAACTGTTCCGTCGTTGGTACACGCTGGGAAAGAGTGGGAAATGGGTGTGCAACGCCTATGAAAAAGGCGGCCCTCACCCTGGCGCTGCGCGCCTGTCCCTCTCCCGCACTGCGTAGACCAAACAGAAAACCACGCCCTAAAGCCCGCCGGGTCTGCCAGGGCGTGGACACTAGGCCCGCCTGCGGGAGAGGCGGCTGGGGGGTGAGGGCTTCTGCGCTGAGGGGCAAGCGCCATTCTGCCGACCCGTTGAAAAACACGCGCCCAATGTGTTACAATAATAGGGCGTGCGGGTAGCGTGCAAACAAGTTTTGCCCCCGCGTATGAAGCACCTCCCCCCGCGCCCCTCAGCTTTTGCAACGCATCCCTTTCAGTTCTGCAACGCATCAGGAGCGCTATGTCCACCAAGTTTATTTTCGTCACCGGCGGCGTTGTGTCGTCTATCGGCAAGGGTATCACCACGGCCAGTCTCGGACGGCTTTTGCGCAATCGGGGCTTTTCGGTCACCATGACCAAGCTCGACCCGTATATCAATGTGGATGCGGGCACCATGAACCCGTATCAGCACGGAGAAGTGTTTGTCACCGATGACGGCGCGGAAACCGACTTAGATTTGGGGCACTACGAACGCTTTGTGGATATTAACTTGTCCCGCGACAGCACGGTCACGACCGGCGGGGTGTATTCCACGGTGATCGCCAAAGAGCGGCGCGGCGACTATTTGGGCGGCACGGTGCAGATGATCCCGCATATCACCAATGAGATCAAGGAGCGCGTGCTTTCTCTGGGAGAAAAGTCCCGCGCGGACGTGGTCATTGCCGAGATCGGCGGCACGGTGGGCGATATTGAAGGGCTGCCGTTTTTGGAAGCCATTCGTCAACTACGCAAAGACGTGGGGCATGACAATGTTTTGTATGTCCATGTCACGCTGATCCCTTATGTCGGGCCGTGGGGCGAGGTCAAGACCAAGCCGACCCAGCACTCCGTGATCAAGCTGAGGGAAATCGGCATCCAGCCCGATGTGCTGATTTGCCGCACCAAATTAGAGATCACGGCGGAGATGAAGGAAAAGATTTCCCTGTTCTGCGATGTGGACAAGGACGCTGTGATTGAAGCCGCCGATACGGAAACGGTCTACGAAATCCCGCTGGTGTTTGAGCAGGAAGGCCTGGCGGACCTGGTCGTGCGTCGTTTGCATCTGCCCCAGAGCGATGCCAACATGGACGAATGGCGCGGCCTGATCCGGCGAATCAAGCAGCCCGCGCACAGCATCAAAGTCGCGGTTGTGGGCAAATACACAGGCAACGGCGATGCGTACATGTCGATTGAAGAAGCCCTCAAACACGGCGGGATTGAGTGCGACAGCCGGGTGGAGATAGAGTGGATTGAAAGCGATACTCTGGAAGAGTCCGGCCTGGTGATGGCCGAGCGGCTGGCCGACGCCGATGCGTTGATTGTCGCGCCGGGCTTTGGCGAGCGGGGGGTGGAAGGCAAAATCGCCGCGATCAAGCATGCGCGCGAGACCGGCCTGCCCTTTTTCGGCATCTGCTACGGCCTGCAAATGGCGGTGATAGAGTACGCGCGGCATATGTGCGGCTTGGCGGGCGCGAACACGGAAGAGGTCAACCCGCACACGCCCTTTCCCGTCGTGCATATCCTGCCGGAGCAGAAGCATGTGACCGACAAAGGGGCGTCCATGCGGCTGGGCAGCTATCCGTGCCGCTTGACTCAGGGGACGGTCGCTGCCGAGGCCTATCGCGCCGACCTGATTGAAGAGCGTCACCGGCACCGCTACGAGGTCAACAACGATTTTCGGGAGCAATTAAGCAAAGCGGGCATGGTCTTCAGCGGCGTGTCCCCTGATTATCGTTTGGTGGAGATCGTGGAGCTGCCGCAAAGCGCGCATCCGTATTTTGTCGCTACGCAGTTTCACCCGGAGTTTAAGTCCCGTCCGAACCGCGCGCATCCGCTGTTTGCGGGATTGGTGGCCGCCGCGCTGGCCCGGCAGCAGGCCCGGTGATGCGAAGTGCCGACTGTGGTGCTATAAGGAGGCCCCCCCGCTCCAACTCTGGGGAGCCAGAGGGAAAAATGCCTACTCCCCCAGAATTGGTCTTTAGTCGCAGAGCCTCCCTAGTGGGGAGCAAGGCGGGGGGGCCTCTCTTGCGGGACAAGCGCTGTCCTGCACTGGCAGGGATTGTTATCTCCCCATGACCCTGTTTTCCGCAACGCTGCACGCACTGCTGCCCCTGTTTTTGCTGATTTTGCTGGGCTATGGGCTGAAGAAGGCACGCGTGCTGCACGCCGCGCATGTGCCCATCCTCAATGCGTTGGTGATTAATATCACCCTGCCTGCGCTGATCTTCAAGGGGCTGGCGCAGGCGCCCCATCTGGCGGCGCGGGCGATGCTGCTGCCGCTGGCGGCTTTGGTGGGAGAAGCGCTGACCCTGGGGGTGGCCCTCGCCGTGGGGTATGCCCTGCGGCTGGCCCGGCCCACGCGCGGGGCATTGCTGATCACGGGCACGTTCGGCAACACCAGCTTCCTGGGGTACCCGATCACGCTGGCATTGGTGCCGCACCAGTTTCCACTCACGATCTTAATAGACCAATTCGGAATGACCATTGCGATGTATGCCTGCGCGGCCCTGATTGGGTCGGCATTCGGCCCGGATGGGGACGACGCGGGCACGCCGGCAAAAGCGATGGGGCGCTTTTTTCGCTCGCCGATATTTCTTTCTGTGGTCGCGGGGTGTCTCGCGCTGCTGGTGCCGTGGCCGCCGGTTCTGACGCAGGCGCACGGGGTGCGGGCGGCGGGGGCTGTGCTGATGCAGTGCATCAGTTATCTGGGGCAGGGAACGACGCCGGTGGTGCTGCTGGCGCTGGGGGTTTCGCTGCGCCCCGGCACGGCGCGGGCGTATGGCGGGCCGATTGCCGCCGCGTGCGGGCTGAAGCTGCTGGTGGCTCCCGTTGCCATGTGGCTGGTATGCCGGGCGCTGGGCCTGCGCGGCGAAATGCTGACCGTGGGGGTGCTGGAGATGGCAATGCCGACGGCGGTGATGGCATCGGTGCTCAGCGCGGAGCATAAGCTGTCGGGCGACTATGCCGTCGGGGTAGTGTTTGCGGGAACAGCATTGGCCGCCGTGACGGTGCCTGTCTTGCTGTCTTTGCTGCACTAAGCGGACACGGGCGGAAAGAGCGGGGAAGTCACAGGCCGTATTCGCGCAATTTGCCTTCCACAAAGACGCGGGCCGCGACCATGTCTGCGATGGTGTCGGCTTTGTCAATGATCACCGGCACTTCGGGAACATGCTGGGCAATCGCCCGCAGGTACGCGCCATAGTTGAGCGTCCCCTGCCCGGCGGGCATCAGCAGCCGCTGCCCCTCCGCCGACCGCCCTATGTCAGACAGATGGATCAGGCCGACGGCGGGCGCGACCTGCGCCACGAACTCCTGCACGCGCTGGTCTCGCATGCCGAAATCCATGGAGGGCACGATATTGGGCGCATCCAGGACCACTTTGACCTGTCCCGCCGGAAACTTCTGCACCATCTGTACGCAGGAGCGCGCATCGCACAAGACATGGGTGGAAAACGGCTCCAAGACCACTTGCACAGGCAGCCCCCGCACCTGTTGAAGCAGGCTGTTCAGCGTCACATACACGCGGTTGAACGTGTCCGCCTCGCTGTTGAGCAGGTTGGGCGCATCCACGGTGCGGCTGAGCGTCCCGCTCCAGCAGACGATCCGCTCCACGCCGTTCATCATGCTCATGTTGTTGACAACGGTCAGCCAGTCGGTGCGATCCGCCTGCCCCAAATCGTCATCGTCCATTCGGAGGGGGTTGAGATAGCAGCCGACAGCATCCACATGGAAGCCTGCATAGTGGGCGGCCATCGCAATCTGGCGCATTTCCTCGGCGGTGATGCCATGCACCATGATGCTCACCTGGCCGCGCGTGAAGCCCGCCTTGCGCACATGAGCGAATGCCTCCATAAAGTCCGTGCCTTCACGGATCACTACCATAACGCCGAGTTCCACGCGCTGTTACTCCTTTGTTCCCGGCCCAAGCTCAGGACATCCGCCTCATCCCCGGTAACAATACGTTATGCAGCCTCCTTTTTCCTTCTTTCAAGCGTGTGATGCGTGTTTTTAATCATGGGTGAAACTCGCGTCATGCCTTTCTGAAAGCCTGCGCGTTTCATGGTATACTGCAATAGGTCCGCAGCAGACCATCTTGAAACTTTCTTGTTTTCGGCCTGCTCTTCCTGAGGCAGAACTATGTTTCCATCGGTGGAAAATGCCCTGTTTTCGCGGTTCTTTTGGATGCCTCCGCTGCCGCCGCCCACGCCGGACTTTCCTTTCGTGCTGATGCGCGAGGGGATCGACCTGCCTTTGCTGCCGTTTCCCCTGCGCCATCAAGATTTTTTCTCCATCTATGTGGTCCGGCAGGGACGGGGCAGCCACAGAATCGACGACGCGTCTTATGGCCTGGCGCGCGGCGATGTGTTTATGATGACGCCGGGCATGACCCATGAGTTTGTGCAGTGTGAAAAGCTTGCAGGCGACACCCTCCACTTTTCACCCGCTGTTCTGGACGAGCCGACCCGGGCGGCCCTGGCCGATGAACCTGCCTTCCAGACCTTGTTCGGCGCCTCCATTTCCCTCGCCGCCACGCAGCCCCAGCGCCGGCTGCACCTCACGCCCGACGAGTACGACAAAGTCGGCCTGCTGCTGCAAGAGCTGCGGCTGGAGCGGGCGCGCGGAACACGCAGCGCGGCGCTGATCGCGCGCAGCGGGCTGATCCGTCTCGTAGTGCTGCTTTGCCGCCGGTTTGAAGAGACGCGCCCCTTGTCCGCCAGGCCAGCCGCCGCCGCCATAAAGCAGGACCCCATCGCCGCCGCCGTGCGCACCCTGGATGCGCGCTTTACTGAGCATATCCGCATTGAAGACCTGGCCGCTTCCGTTTTTCTTTCGCCGGACCGCTTTACCATCGTGTTTACGGCGCGCATGGGACGCACGCCCGGCGACTACCTGCGCCACCTGCGCCTGGAGCGCGCCAAACGCCTGCTGCTGACCACGGACCTTGCTATTCTCGCGGTGGGCTAGCAGTCGGGGTTCTCTCAGCATAAGCATTTTGATGCGATCTTTAAGAGCGCCACCGGCCTGACCCCGCGCCAGTTCCGCCGTCAGGGGCCGACACAAAAACTGTCCGGCACATTATAGCGAGAACAGAACTTCAGCCGGATGCGCGCTTTCCCCTGCCCGCTTATAATCCTTAACCCTCTTGCCGTCTTCCATGCCATTGCCCTGGAGCAAAGCGTCAGCCGGCCTCTGGACGGCTTGACTATGCGCCGCTCCCTGTACCGCTGAGGCCTGCGCGGCAAGCATCAAAGCCGCGCCGCCCATGCCTTCGCCGCCGCCCTGCGCACATTCTGCGCTAGGCTTCCGGCGGGATAAGCGCTCCTGGCCCTGCCTTCGGCGTCCCTCCCTCGTGTCAGAGACGTCCCTCCCCTTCAGGGGAGGGGGAAGCGAGCCACGCGAGCGGGGGAGGGACTCTGCGCGAGCGGGGCAGGGACACACCCGGCACAGCAAAGGGGACACGGCGGCAAGGCTGCCGCGTGTCCCCTGGGTGTTTGCGCGAGATGAACACAGAACTACGAATTGAACTGAGGCAGAACGTCTTTGTGGGCGTCAAACAGGTCGTCCACCACCTTCCAAATTTCATCCAGCGTCAGCTCTGCGCTGGTGTGGGGGTCCAGCATGGCGGCGTGGTAGACATGCTCGCGATTGCCGGTCAGCGACGCTTCCACCGTGAGGTTTTGCACGTTGATGTTGGTCTGCATCAGGGCGGCAAGCTGGGACGGCAGCAAGCCGACACGGGTGGGCTGAAGGCCGTTCTTGTCCACCAATGTCGGCACTTCCACGCAGCAGCCCTGGGGCAGATTATCGATCAGGCCAAGGTTCTGCGTGTTGCCGTAGACGACGCGCGGCGTCCCCGTTTCCAGGCTGTGGATGATGCCCGAACCGTACTCGTGCGAGCGGTGGACGGTCAGCGGGGTCTGGTCGGCATCTTCGCCCAGCATCTCGGCTTGGGTCTTGCTCCAGCCTGCGGCCATTTCATCGCACCGCCGGATGTACTCGCGCAGGGGGACATTGAAGCGCTCCAAAAGCTCGGGGTGGCCGGTCTTGATAAAGTAGGGCGTGTATTCTGCGAAATGTTCGCTGCTTTCCGTCACAAAGTAGCCCAATCGTTTGAACATTTCGTAGCGCACGCGGTTGCCGTCGGGCACGCGGCCTTCTTGGGCGACTTTGCGTATCTGAGGATATAAGTCCTCGCCATTGCGTTCAAACTTCAGATAAAAGGCCATGTGGTTGATGCCTGCGCTTTGATAGTTGATTTCTTCAATGGGGATGCCAATATCATGCGCCAACTGCTCGGCGGTGCCCTGGACGCTGTGGCAGAGGCCGACAATGGGGATTTGGGTGGTGCGATACCACGCCCAAGTGTTCATCGCCATCGGGTTCACGTAGTTGAGGAACGTGATTTCGGGACTTGCCACCTGCTCCATGTCGCGGGCCATGTCCTGCATAACCGGGATGGTGCGCAGGGCGCGGAAGATGCCGCCGATGCCCAATGTGTCGGCAATGGTCTGGCGCAGACCGTATTTCTCGGGGACATCAAAGTCGGTATAGGTGGACGGGTGGCCGCCAACCTGGATCATGTTGATGGCGTACTTTGCGCCGCTCAAGGCCGCCTTACGATCGCTGGTTGCGGTGATGGTGGGCTTCGCGCCGACGGCGCTGGCGACGCGATGCGCCATGCGCTCGGCCACGGCGAGACGGTCCGGGTTGATATCGAAGAGGGCGATCTCGGACTGGGCGAGTTCGGGGAACGAGAGAATATCGCCAAGTAAATTTTTGGCGAACACGACGCTGCCGGCGCCGATTAGCGTGATTTTTGTCATAGGGGAGCTCCTTAGGCTGTGAGGGGACACTTACGCAGCATTGTGCCTATTTTAGCAGTATCTTCGGGCGCAATGCAAGCGGGGTGAACGGCATGATTTTGATCGCTTCCCTTCATCTCAGTAGGCAGCCAAGCCCTTGTGTGATGCCTCCACGCCCGCTCCGCCCAAGCGAGTTCGCCGCTATTATTCCAAAGGTCGAAAGCGACGACCGCTGCTTTCCTGACCGCGTCCCATTCGACTCGCGGCTCGGGAACAATCGGCAGATCATCAGATCCCATGAGAGATTGCTGTACGTCGGTCATGCGCTCACCTGATAAATGCTGCGCCCCTCACCGAAATAGGATTCGAAAATGTGCTGATATGTCTGGTCGCACTTGAGTTGGTACGTCTCGGTTGTGAATGAAGGCGGCAGATGGTCGAGAGCCTCCTCCACGGACAGGCGGACCGCTGCCCGAGATTGCTGCCGCTTGCGCCAATCTAGGACGAGCTTTTCACGCTTTAGCGTCGCCATTAGGTCCTGGGCGAGCCGCTTGATCTCCTTGCGCTCGGCGTTGGTTAGGTCCAAGGCAGGCTTGGTGAGCAGATCGTAGACGGCCAGATCTTCCTCGGATAGCTTTTCCACCAATGGACGGGCCTGTTCCTCGCTCAGCGCTTGGCTGAAGTCGAGCAGCATCTGGTAGTGCTCGTCTACGTTGCTCGACCCCGAGTTGTAGTCGGCGATCATTGCCTGATACTGCTCCAGATAGTTCATGCGACTCTTGTTGAGTTTGAGCAGGTCCCTGAGCTGCCGCCCCAGCGCGGCCTGGAGTTTCTGGGCCTCGGTGTGCTTATGGCCGCTGGCGAAGCGGGCGCGCAGAGCCTCGAAGTCAATTTTGCTCAGGTCGTAGGTCTTGTAGCCCGCGGGCCGTTCTCGGATGACATAGGCGTCGGCGGCGACCGAGTCGTCCAGCAGGTCGTCCATCTGATGCAATACGTCGGCTATGTCCGCCTCTTCAGACAGACTGCCGATCTTCTCGGCCAGTACCGCGAAGAGGGCGCGGTCTGGGCCGTACTGGTTAGCGGCGGGATCGGGCAGGATGGCACGGAAGGTGAGCGTCACCGTGGAAGCCAGCGCCAGAAACTTACGCTTTGTTTCTTCATTTGAGACCAGCGCCTCAACTGCATCGTCCAGACGCTTGATACGCTCGAAGCCTTGAGCCGTCCGCAGGGCTGGCAGATCAATGCCGAGGCCCGTACAGAATGCCGTGGCCTGCTGGACGGCCTCGGCCAAAGCTGCAACGAGCTGCACCTTATCCGCGACGGGGTGTTCTCCCTCCACGGCGTCGCCACCCGCCGTCCCATAGATCGCCAGCGCCTTCTGCAAATTGCGGAACACGCCGACATAGTCCACGATCAGGCCGCTGGTCTTGTCCCCGAAGACGCGGTTGGCCCGTGCGATGGTCTGCATCAGCGTGTGGTTTCGCTGGGGCTTGTCCAGGTAGATCGTCGAGCAGGAGGGCACATCGAAGCCTGTAATCCACATGGCACAGACGAACACGATGCGCAGTGGGTCCTCGGCCTTCTTGAAGCGTGTCGCCAGGTCCTCCTGCTTCATGCGCAGGCGGTGTGGCAGAATGTCCACGCCGAAGGCGGCCATGTCCGCGACCTCGTTTTGTGACTGCGAAACGACCAACGCCATGTCGGTCTCGGCCATGGACTTAATCTGCTCCTCGACCGCGCCGCGCTCCTCGGCGGGCAGTGTCGGCAGCGTGGCACGAAGACCCTCCAGGCGTGCGGCCCAGTGTTTCTTCACCTTCTCGTACATGCGTGTGGCTGTCACTTTATCGATAGAGATGACCATCGCCTTGCCTGCCCAGCCTCGTCCAAGGTAGTGCTGAACGATGTCCTCAGCGATGCGCTCCAGGCGATCCTCGCGGGTGATGAGCTGGTACTCGCGCCTAAACTCACGCTCCAGCTTGCGCTCCTGGGCCTCATCCAGTTCCGCGTCTTCGAGCAGCCGCTCCATGTCGTCGTTCAGCTCGGCATTGGTGAGCTGCAGTTCGGGGATGCGGTTCTCGTAGTAGAGCGGGACGGTCGCACCGTCCTCGATAGACTGGGCGAAGTTGTAGACGGAGACATAGTCGCCGAAGACGTGGCGCGTCTTTTCCTCGCCCGCCATCAGCGGCGTGCCTGTAAAGCCTAGGAAAGCGGCATTCGGGAGCGCACTGCGCATGTTCTGGGCGAAGATGTCGTACTGGCTGCGGTGGGCTTCGTCGGTGATGACAATGATGTCGGCACGGTCTGACAGAACGGGGAACGGTTCGCCGCGTTCGGTGCGGAACTTCTGTATCAGCGTGAACAGGTAGCGGTGGTCCTCCCGCAGCAGTGTCCTCAGATGCTCGCCGCTGTCGGCGTGGACATTGTCCTCAGTCTCGGTGATCGCGCCCGCCCGGGCAAAGGTCTGGTAGACCTGATCGTCGAGTTCCTGACGGTCGGTGACGAGCAGGAACGTGAAGTTGCCAGGGAGCTTGCGGAAGACTTTTTGGGCGAAGAAGACCATGCTGCCTGTCTTGCCCGATCCTTGCGTATGCCAGAAGACGCCGAGCCTGCCCGCATTTTCCTTGATGCCCCTGACGGCTTGAAACGCGGCGTTGACGCCGAGGAACTGATGGTTCTTCGCGACCAGCTTGACCAGCCCGCCGCTCTCCTCGCTGTACAGGGTGAAGTTCTCGGCGAGGTCCAGCAGGTGTTTGGGAGCACACACGCCGCGCAGGACGGTCTCCAGGCTGATGATGCCCTCCTCGCCCTCGGAGTTGATCTTCTTCCACTCGGCGAAGTGCTCCCACGGGGCGAACGTGCTGCCGATCCTGCTCTGGCTGCCGTTGGAGAGGATGATGACGGCGTTGTACCAGAAGAGCTGAGGAATGGTCGTTCGGTAGTCGCGCAGGTTGTTCTTGTAGGCGTCCTTGAGGTGCTTGTGGCTGGCCTTCAGCTCGAGGAAGACAAGCGGCAGGCCATTGACGAAGCCGATCAGGTCGGTGCGGCGGGTGTAGACATCGCCCGCGATCCAGAGCTGGGAGGCCAGGAAGAAGTCGTTGCTTTCTGGGTTCTTCCAATCGATCACCTGGACGGTCGCCGACGCATCTTCGCCCGCGTCGTCCCTGTACCCGACCTTCACGCCGTCCTTGAGCAGCCGATAGACTTCCTGGTTGGCGCGAGCGGGCAGAAGGGCGCTTCGGTCGCGGACGAGTTCTTCCTCGGCCAGAGCGAGTGCCCGTGCGGGCAGGTCGGGATTGAGATTTTGCATGGTGGCACGAAGCCTGGAACGCATGACTACTTCTTGCTTTGTCTCGCGCCCTAAGGTGCCATGTGCGCCAAAGATTTCGTTATAGCAGTTGGCAGTTGTCCAACCAAGTTCGCCGAACAGGGCGATGGCGGGCTTCTCCACCAGGGCGTCCTCGGAATAGTCGCTCATAAGGTTTCGCCTGTTATTGCCGCGTTCGTTACATCGTCGTGCGCCAGACCCACCGCGAGGGGGAGCGCCTGCTCCACAAGCGCCATGACGTCGTCAAGTTGTGCCGCCGTCTTTAAATCCACGACGCAGATGCCGTGCGCCCAGTCCTGAGAGTAGGTCTTTGTGCCGTCGGAGGCCATGCCCTTTGGATCGACAACCTGGCTATGGGGAATTTCAAGCAAAATACGCAGGCGGGTCTGTTTGGGCGAGATATTGCAGATGTAGTGACCGCCGACGTGGAACACAACCATGTAGCGGGAATAGAGTTCCTCAACAGCAGGGTCTAGGTCTTGGATGCGCTCCCGCAGCATTTCAAACAGCTCCAAAAAGTCCCCCATCAGCTCCTCGGCGTAGTTGTCATAGGAGTAAATCGTGGGCGCTGTTGGCGTCGTTTGGCCGTATTTCTTCAGGACATCCGCAGGGAGCGCAGGGGACTGCCAAATCTTGAGCGCCCTTTCGGCCAAGACCTCCGCGCGTTTCTTGATCTCCAGCTCGTCCCAGTGGTCGATCTGGCCCAATCCATGGTTCAGACGCAGTGGGCTGTGGGCGAACCCGCACGGCTGGCCGTCCTTGTCCATCAGGTCGCGCTTGTCCAAGAAGGGATGGTCGCTGTATTCGGAGTTGTAGCGTGTTAGGGTAAGATTGCCCAGCGTGTGCAGGTACGTGTCATGGACGCGCTGCCAATCGTCGCCCAGATCGGCGAGCCAGGCGGCGTCGAGGTTCTCCGTCTGCGGCATGATGTGCTCGACGGTGTAGTCGTCCACGTCCACCGTCTCCTTGCGCCCGTCGTTCTCCAGCCTATCCAGCAGGTAGTTGCGGCTGCGGAAGTTGTACACGTCCTTGATGAGAAGTTGGGCGCGGAACTCGTCGTCATTGGGGAAGCGGCGGTAGGAGTCCTTGAGAGCGAACGCGGCCCTCAAACTCTCCACGTAGGCGGCGGTGTCGATCAGCTTGTGCAGCGCGGCGAACGTGTTGTTCAGGGAATTGGTGGGTATCTGGCAGATCGCGCGTCGGAAGACGTAGCTCTCCACGAGACGGAGAGCCTGGAGAAAATCGCCCTCCGTGACCGTCCCTGCCTCGAAATCGGCGTAGACTTCCATGAGGAACGGGTAGGCTACGTCCACCCTCAGGCGGTTGATGTCCTCGACGGCGGCGTTCAGCGACTTCTCGGGGGTCTGCGCGAAGGCCAGGGCGACGAAGAGGCGGGAGTAGCGCGACACGTCCTTGACAATCTCCGCGATGTCGAGGGCGGCTTGGGCCTGTACGTAGCCCTTGAACTCCGCGTACACCTCGTACATGTTGGGGATGCGGCCAATTTTGATGGTCAGGTAGTCGCGCATGAATCGGTCAAACAATCCCGTCGTGTCGGCCTGGCCGAAGCTCTGTTCCATCGGATACCAGTAGTCCTGGTAGAGATCGGTCTGCTTGGTCGGCTCCTGGCCCATCAGGACGAAGTTGCGGATCAGGTCGGCCTGGGACAAGTCCAGGCCCGTGGAGTTCAGGCTCTCGAAGATGAGCTGCGGGTTGTCGTGGCTGCGATCGAGGGAGATGTCGACCAGCATCAGTTTCTGGATGCCGTGAAACAGGGTGTCCAGGCTGAGCGGCGACGCCTGCACCTGAGACTGGAAGAATCGGTAGTTCTCGGCGACGCGGGCCGACGGAGGGATGGGCAGCGGCTTGCCGTCAATGATTGCCGCGAGGGTGTCCTTGTCGCTTTGGGTCAGCACCAGCTTGTGACGCAGTTCACCCTTGCCGTACTTGTTACTGAGGTACTCGTCAATCTCCTCGGGCGTCACCTCCGCCGCGCCGTCCGCTGTCTTCAGCGCCTCGCGCAACGCGATCAGCAGCAGGGAAAGGGTTGTGAGCCGCTGCTGGCCGTCGATGACGAGCATCTGGGGCGTTGTGGTGGTAGGAGTGTCGTAGGGACTGGCCTTGATGTAGACGACGGAGCCGATGAAGTGCGCGGGAATCTTGGCGTCCTGGGCCGTGCGCACGATGTCGTCCCAAAGCTGGCGACACTGCTTTTCTGACCAGCTATAGGTGCGTTGGTAGATCGGGATGATGAACTGCTTCCTGCCGTCGAGCAGGGACAGCAGATTGGCTTGTATGGCGAGCATTTACATCTATTCCTAAAGGTGAAACCCCACGGCAAACAAACGTTTGAAAAAAGGTTGAATTACCAGGGTACAATGTTGCATTTTATAGTGCAACACGCCATAATAAACATAGCTTATCTGCCATGTGCAGAAGGAGTTACGAGGCCGTTTTGTCTTCTGACGAAGCGGCCTCAGCTATTTGTTAGCCTCAAACCGTTTCTGATACTTCTGGCGTTGGTGTTGATAAGTAATATGGAATGCGGTCCATAGTACATAGTAGCCGTTACGCACCGCTAAAACTAACAGATAATCCATTTCTTCCAGCCAGAGGTGGATACGCGGCTCATTGTTTCGCATCTCCTGCCACACTTTGACCTCAGGCTCATCACAATTCTCGATCAACGGCTTCGGCCACCGTATCCGTTCGCAACGCCGCAAGTCAGGTGTCCTCTCACTTTCCACAACGCCCTCTGAAGTGATATGCCAGAACGTTGCTGATTTGCCCTTAAACTCAGGGTGACGCTTCGTTGCGACTCGAATGCCATGATAATACATTGTATCACGCACAAAGTCGTCCAGAAAGAACTGGTACAGCGCCTCTTCGTATCTTGCCCAATTCCCGCCGAAAAACTCCAGCAGTTCCAAGTCGGGAAGCCACTCTGGTTGCGCCATCAGCCCTGCCTTTCTGTGGGCTGCCAGCAAAAGATATTGACTTTGTTTTCCCGCAACAGCGTCGTTCGCTTCAAGGTATAGCCCGAGCGTTCGCGGATGCGCTCGATCAGACTGAGTTTGGCTTGGCTGGTCGTCAGGCTGCGATTGGCATATGATACTGCCCCAATCAGCAAGTCCGTCAACTGTAGCAGTTCGCTCTCGTCAGAGCGGACGATCTGTGTCCGTTCTAAAATCCCCCTTGAGAAATCGTATAAGCTATTGCGCAGCACCTGATCCAACTTGTGAACGCGCGTCGCGCCATGTGTGTCCTTGTAATCCAAATAGATGCGATACTTCGCGTCGGGACTGAGAATTGCGCGGAGCATCTCAAAGTACATTTTGTAATACCACTCATCGTGGCTCTGTCCGTAAGTCTTATGATCGAGAAGTGCCTTATCTGAAATCACCAGGGCACGGAAGTAAAGATCATCGTCATCAAAGAAGAAGTTTATCACGGCACGGTAGAACCTGACCTGTGCAGGCGACACCTTGGTCCATTTCATCTCGAACTCTGGCTTCAGCCCATGCTCGGCTTTGATCTCGCGTAGCCGCGTAGCAATCTCATAGCGCTTTTCCAGAGGACACCAGACGGCTCCCAACACCATCGCACTCTGCCCGTCATTTTCCAGGTGACAGCTTTCATCGCAGTAAATGTTGTACGTCTGGCTCAAGCGCTTCCTCCTGTTTCCATTTCTCCCATTGTGATGTCCAGGTCGGTAACGTCAACCTCGCCCGAAATCAGCTTTGGCAGGAGAAGGTCACGGGTCTGCCGCAGGTTCTTGTTCTTTCCGAGCAGGTTCTTCATCTGGTCGAATAGTGGATTAATGTTCACCTCAAATAGTTTAATGACTGCATCCGTTGGACGAATGGCTTTCAGCTTGCGAAAAGTATCCACAATGATTGTATCAAAGACCGCCCCGTGCGCGTTTTGCTTGAGCATATCAACAGACGCCCGTGTCTGCATAAAAAGAAATAGCGGGTAGTCTCCAAGACGAGATTTCAAGGCATAGCTGGATTGGCTCATCGCCATCGGCACGGCTGGCATGATGACCTGACCAACAGTGCCGCGAGCAGTGATAAATACTGTATCAGGGCCGTACAGTTTGCTGCTGCATTTGGTCAGACCAAGTTGTGTGATATTTCGCTCGGTCTCAAACGCATAAAAGGAACCCGAAGCGTCTTTGGGAGTGAAAAACGGAATGCCGCCGCCCCAGTATTCTGCGTTCGTTGTCTTCGGCGTTCCGCCACTAAGAACGTCTGCAACGTTCGTGAAAGGGACAACCTCCCACCCCTTGGGTATCGGCCCCAACACCGACTCCACCATCTTACTCTGCTCATGCCCAGGAAAGCGGAAATCGACGAACCACTCGCGGTAAAGCGCCTGCGCCATATCTTCCAGGATTTGGATGCGGCGCGTGTTGTTCTCGATTAGGTCATCGTAGGCGGAGAGGACGGCGGCGATTTTGCGTTGAATGGGGAAAGGTGGTGTTGGAATCGCGAAGCCGCGAATAGTCTCCTGATTCAAGTTCTGTTGTGCAGCGCCAAAAGCTTGAACCGTTAAATCCGTGCGCGTCTGTAGCAGCGCATAGAAGACATACCTGTAGTCGGCAGTATTTCCGTCAACGACCAACCCACAAATGGCTTGATTCACTGTGGCACGTCGCCTGAGGATGGCAAGTTGTCCTACATTCGCTCCGTACATCGCGAGCAAAACAGTGTTCTCAGGATAGAACTTAGCCGAGGATTTTGCGATGGCTTCATCTGTAATTTTTTCTTCGGTATCGTAAATGGAGCCGTCCAAGAGTTCCTTCGACTTAACCCAAAAATTGCCATTAGAGACAAAATACTGCGGTTGCTGCCTTGATGGAGTTCCGCCACTCGATATACGACTGCATAAATCCCGCAGAGGCGTATGTTTCCACCTGCTCTCAAACTCTGCCGACATCATATTACGGCCTCAAGAAGCCGCAACATATTCGACGCGATGCGATCTTCCAGTTCCCGCGCCTCAGCGTTTAGCGTCTCAAGCTCCCCGTTCAATTCTTCCAGCCGCTCGGCAAACACAAACTCATCTGCCGCCCGTGCCGTCACCCCCACATACCGCCCAGGGTTCAGTGACCAGCCCTGCGCTTCGATTTCGGCTCGTGTCGCCACCTTGCACAGCCCAGGCACGTCTACATACTTGCCGTCGGCGAAATGTGCGGCCAGAAGCTCCGAGCTGCAATGATCCGTCTCGACCGCCTCTCCCCGATACAGGCGCACGATGTTCGCCAGGTACTCGGTCTGCTGTACGGTAAACTCGCGGTGGGCGCGGTCAATCTGGCGGAAGATGTGGCGAGCGTCCAGGAACAGCACCGTATCAGCCCGCGCCGTGCCCTGCTTGCCTTTGTCCAGGAACCAGAGGGTGCAGGGCAGCGTGACCGTGTAGAAGAAGTTCGGGCCGACCGAAACCATCACATCCACGCCCCCAGCATCGATCAGTTTCTGGCGGATTTCTAGCTCCGACCCGCGCGCATCCCCCGCTGAGTTCGCCATGACAAATCCCGCCCGCCCGCGCGCATTCAGGGCGCTCCAGAACAGCGAAATCCACAGGTAGTTGCCGTTGTCGGCGCGGGGCAGCCCGAACGGGAAGCGCGGGTCGTCTTTCAGGCGTTCCTTGTCGATGTTGTTGACGTTAAAGGGCGGGTTTGCCATGCAGAAGTCGAACTTGTCGACGCTCCGATGCACGTCCTCGTAGTAGGAGTTCCCTTGACGGATGTCGCCTGACAGCCCGTGAACGGCGAGGTTCATCTTCGCGAGCCGCACCGTCTCCAGCGTCTTCTCCTCGCCGCAGACGAAGATGTCCGCGTTCGGGTTTTTGTGGTGGTTCTCGACAAAGTGAGCCGACTGCACGAACATACCGCCCGAACCGCAGGCGGGGTCGAGGATGCGCCCCTGGTACGGCTCCATGATCTGGACGATGAGGTTGACGATGCTCGTCGGAGTGAAGAACTCGCCGCCCGATTGCCCTTCGGACAGCGCGAACTTGCCCAGGAAGTATTCATAGATGCGCCCGAACGCATCGCCCTCGATGTCCATAGGGACCGAGTTGAAGTTCTTCAGCAGGGTCACCAGCATCGCGTTGTCCAGGCGGTTGTACGTCTTGGGCAGCACGTCGCGCAACTCGTCGTTCTCGGCTTCCACGGCCCGCATCGCGTCGTTAACGGCCTTGCCAATATCCGTCCCCTCAGGGAGATTGACCAGATAAGCAAACCGAGCCGTCGGCGGCAGGAACATGACACCACGGGCTTGGTAGTCAGTCTTGCCGATAGTGCGTCGCCCGCTCCCCTGCCCCGCAAGCGCGGCCTCGGCCAGCGTAAACTTTTGGTCAGCGTAGCGCAGGAAGATCAGCCCCAGCACAGGGACAGCATATTCGGAGGACTTGAGGTTCGAGTTGGCGCGGAAGCCATCGGCGGCAGTCCACAGTCGCTTTTCGATTTCGGAGATGTTGGCAGACATATAGCTCTTTCAGCAGCGTTTTTCTTTCTGGAAGTTCGTCTGCAGGGCGGAAGATTCCTCCATTTCTCCCCTCGTTGAGCGACTGAGCAGGAAATCTGCCGTGATGAACAGTACAAGAACGGGTAAGCTGTTTCGGAGGAGAATTACCCGATGGCTGAGAAGAAAGACTTAATTGTTATAATCGCGCACGACTACTTATGCCCGTGGTGCTGGGTCGGCTTTTTCCAGGCCCAGAAGCTTCAGCGCGAGTTCCCGCAGATTGTGCTGGACTGGCAGGGCTATGAGCTGCGGCCCGAAGAGCTGGGCGATTTGCCCGTCTATGACTCAAAGCCCAAAGACCCGGATGCCCCGCTGACGCGCTTTGAGCTGTTCGCCGCCTCGGAAGGCGTGACCCTGCACCCGCGCACGATTGGGGTTGTCCGCACTCATGCCCCGCTGGAAGGCGCGGAGTGGGTCAAAGACAAGTTCCCGGCTAAATTTGACGCGTACAACGAGGCCGTCTACCGGGCATTCTGGGAGCGCAGCGACGACATCTCCAATTTGGATATCTTGGGCAACTTGGTCGCCAGCATCGGCATTGACGACCGCAGCGATGTGTCCGACTTTCTGAGCGCCGTAGCGAACAAGAAATACTATGATAAAATCGTGCGGTTTGACGCCGACGCCTACGCCGCCGATGTCACTCATGTCCCGACGTTCCGGTTTCGCGGGGAGCGGTGCGCCGAGGCGCCCTACGAGACAATCCGTGCCATGGCATCCCGCTTCCTGATCTGGTACGATAAAGACTGAGCTTGCCGCAAATTAAAACGCCTGTGAGGGTTCCCATGACCGCCGCGTTGCCAACAGACAATTCCGCAGTGGTTTCTGTCCTAGACAAGCCGCTTTTGCTGCGCACACGTCCGGCATTGGAGATGACGGATGACCAGTTCTTCGCCTTCTGCCAGCAGAACCCGGAGATGCGCATTGAGCAGACAGCAGAAGGGGACTGGATTATCATGGTCCCCGCCGGCGGTAAAACGGGCAGCCGAAACAATGAAATCGCCCGTCAACTGGGGAACTGGGCAAAGCAGGACGCAACGGGCATTGCGTTTGACTCGTCTACCGGATTTGTCCTGCCCGGCGGGGCGAAACGGTCCCCCGATGCGGCTTAGGTCAAGCGTGCGCGGCTGTCCGAACTGACACCGGAGCAAAAACAAAAGTTCTTGCCTCTCTGCCCGGATTTTGTCCTAGAGCTGCGTTCGCCCTCTGATGCGCTGCGGCCATTGCAGGAAAAGATGGCCGAGTACCGGGAGAGCGGCGCATTGCTCGGCTGGCTTCTGGACACAGCCGCACGCGCAGTGTTTGTCTACCGGCCCGGACGGGAAACGCAGCAGTTGGACGCGCCTGATGCTTTGCTTGGCAGTCCCGAGCTGGAAGGCTTTGTGCTGGAGTTGGCCCCTATTTGGAACCCCGGTTTTTAGAGAAAGAACCTTCTATGAAATTTGTTTGCTACAAAGAGTTTGACGACCCCCTGGAGCCGTCCTATCCCGGCGTGCTTTATAAAGGCAAGACTTTGCCGCTGGCGCGCCTTGTCTCTGTCGCGGAAGCTTTCCATCCGCGCGGGGCGAGTGTTCCCACCGACATCAATCAGGTTTTGGAGCAGCTGCCGTTCTATGCCGCAATGGTGAAAGAGCTGGAAAAGAATAAGACCATTGATTTGATCTGGCAGGAAGTGGGCGTGACGCTCACAGCCCCGCTGCCGCGCCCCAATCGCATCCTTGCGATTGGGCGCAACTACGCCGAGCATGCCGCCGAAATGGGCAATGAGGCCCCGAGCGAGCCGATTGTGTTCCAAAAGGCCTCCAGTAGCGTGATCGCGCACGGACAGCCGATTGTCCTGCCGCCGCATGCCGGGCGCATTGACTACGAAGGAGAACTGGCGGTGGTATTGGGCGCGGGCGGCAAGAATGTGCCCGAGGCCGAAGCCATGTCGCTGGTTGCGGGCTACACGCTGATCAACGATGTCACGGCGCGGGATGAGCAAAAGCGGGCGATTGCGCGCAGCCTGCCCTGGTTTTTGTCCAAAAGCTACGATACATTCGGCCCGCTTGGCCCGTGCATCGTGTCCAAAGATGAAATCAAAGACCCGCACGCATTGACACTAACGCTCTCGGTCAACGACGAGGTCAAGCAGCAGGCCAGCACGGGCGATATGCTGTTTTCCATCCCAAAGCTGATCAGCTATCTGTCCCGGCACATGGCGCTGGAAGCGGGCGACGTGATCGCGACCGGCACCCCGCCCGGTGTCGGGCCGCTCCATGCGGGCGATGTGGTGCAGGTGCATATCCGCGAGATCGGCACGCTGTCCAGCCCCGTGATCGGCGAAGAAGACCTGCCCGGCTCCCCCGAAGACTGAGCGTATTAGGAACCTCCTATGCCAAACCCGACCCGTGTGCCGCTGCGTACTGCCCGCACGGGCATGGCGTCGTCCGGCAATGCCATCGCGTCCCTTATCGGCGTGGAGATGCTGCGCCGGGGCGGCAATGCGATAGATGCCGCCGTGGGCATGGGAGCGGCCCTCGCTGTGCTGGAGCCGCACCTGTCGCATCTGGGCGGCGACGTGTTTCTGCAATACTGGGATGCGGCCACCAAGACTCCCCATGCCCTGAACGGCAGCGGCGCGGCCCCGGCGGGGGCGACTTTGGGGGCGATGGGCGATCATATTCCCCTGCGCGGCATTCGGGCGGCGGCGGTGCCCGGCGCGGTGGACGGCTGGCTTTCGGCCCTTGCCGCGTGGGGCACGCTGACAGCAGGCGAAGTGCTTGCGCCTGCCATTGCCCTCGCCGAAGACGGCTTTGCCCTGCCCGCGTGGCAAGTGGCTGTGTGGCAGCAGCATGCCGATTTGTGGGACGAGTTTCCCGACACAAAAGCCGCGTTTGTCCCCGATCATTTGCAGCCTGGCTCCACTCTGCGTCAGCCGGAGTTAGCCCAAACCCTGCGCGACATCGCGCGAGACGGGCGCGGGGCATTCTATGAAGGCGAGTGGGCGGAGCGCCTGCTGGATTTATCCTACGAGCAGGGCGGCTTCTTTAGCCGTGCCGATCTCGCCACTCACCATTCGCGCATTCTGCCCCCGTTGTCCATTGATTATCGCGGCGTGACCGTCTGGGGGCAGCCGCCGCCGTCGCAGGGCCACGTGCTTTTGCAGATGCTGCAAATCGCGGAAGGCTTTGACCTGGCCGCGCATTCTCCCGAGTCCGCCGAAGTCGTGCATATACTTGCCGAAGCGAAAAAGCTGGCCTTCTCGGACAGGCTCGCGTATATGGGCGATGTGCCCGAAACGCCTCTTGCAGTTTTGCTGTCCAAAGACTACGCCCGGCAGCAGCGCGGACGCATCCAGCCGCGCGGTGCGGCCCATCGGTTTTCACCCGGACGCCTTCCCTCGGATACCCATCCTCCCGATTACGGCTCGGACACGACTTCCCTGTGCGTGGTGGACGGCCAGGGCAATGCCGTCACTCTCATCCAAAGCGTCTTTCATGCCTTTGGCAGCGGCGTGGTCGTGCCGGGCACAGGCGTGCTTCTTAACAACCGCATGACGGGCTTCAGCCTGGACCCCAAAAGCCCCAATGTTTTGGGGCCGGGCAAGCGCCCTGTCCACACGCTGAACACATGGATGCTCGGCAAAAACGGTGACTTGTGGGCGGTCGGCGGCACGCCCGGCGGCGATGTGCAGGTGCAGACCAATGCGCAGTTGATCTCCCAAATGGTGGATTCCGGGCGCGACCCGCAGCAGGCGATGGAAAGCCCCAAGTGGCATGTCCCCCCGGACGGCCCCGAGCTTGTGGTGGAAGACCGCCTGCCCCTGGATACGTGCTACGACCTGCGGCGGCGGGGCCACTCGCTGACGATCAATGGGCCATGGTCGGGCCACTGCGCCTGCCAGGTCATTGTGATCGACCCCGACACAGGAGCGCGGCTGGGCGGCTCCGACCCTCGCATGGATGGCCTGGCCCTAGGCTGGTAGCTTCGCGCGTTTGCCCTGTCTAGAAGCATTGCGCAGGCGTTTTGCATTCGTTTAAAGCGCGTATCAACGACGGACGGTTTTGTTCCGTCGTTGGCATGCCTCTGCAAAGCCGTGGAACAGCATCAGCCACGCCGCCAAGACGTGTCAGTAAACCTATTTGATAACCGCAGCAACCCGTTCTGAAAGGAGGTGAAGACCGCACCACCGACCGCAAGGACGCTGCCTGATGGCGTTCGGGCTGCTAGGGTTCGGACGCAACCCCAAACCCCGCTTAGCCTTCAGTCGCTGATAGGATAGGCGGCTTTCTGCCCATTCAGGGCAGAGAACCGCATTGGAACTTCTTGCTTATTACCATAAGAGCCGTAAGGCCCCGCAATTTATTGCTGGGGATATAAGGCTCCGTGCCTTTCCGAAGGCATGATATTCCTGCCGTTCGGGTATAATGTTTGCAATCGTTTCTGCTCACCCATCTTAGCGGCATGGAGGCCCCGTGATTTATCTCTGGGGAGGAAGTGCCGCCTTGCCTTTCCGAAGGCAAGATATTCTGTTGTATTGATTGTTTCGTGTTGCATATTGCCTCTTAACAGGGTATAATTCCTGTAGCATGA
>JAABUL010001951.1_pt1 | contig 36460 bp, 27 predicted proteins | sample 5559151 | NCBI WGS metagenome assembly JAABUL01 (sample SAMN10711876, study PRJNA513368) | rock metagenome | isolation source: Antarctica rocks | place: Antarctica: Victoria Land, Pudding Butte sud | reverse complement strand
AGGTACGAGTGGCTCGACAAGCTGCCATTGGGCGTCGGTCAGGTCGGTTGAGTAGGCTTTTCGGGGGCAGGGTGACTGTTCCATGCCCATATTTTCGGAAGAAAGCCAAACTTTCTATACAGTTTCTCAGGCCGCGCAGTGCGTTCCGGGAACAACGGTATCGTTCCACCCCGTCTTGATAGAAAATGCACAAGAGGCATGGCGCGCGCAGCAGCGATTTTTGCGACTATTGGCAGGCGCGGTCGGCAGATAACTTTGGGATAAGTCCTGCCGAGGGCACACAGGCGCAGCGGGGAGGCTCCGGTGTTTTTACGGCTTTTCCACGGCTTCCCAACGACGGAAGAAATTGTTCCGTCGTTGGTACGCGCTGGAAACACGCTGGCGACGCGCTGGAAACACGCTTGCGCCACGGCTGAGCGTGCGTCGGTTGGCATGGAAATTGCAGCAATGCTTGCTGTGCCGCGCTGCCGCTTGGAGACAAGAACTCAGGCAGGCGCGTGCAAAAGGCGGATTGCGGCGGATTCATGTTATAATTAATCTGTGATGCCTGCTCATTGGAAAAAGCTTATCTTTTGAAGTGATGACCGGCGCTGAGGAGCAAAGCAGCGCGGCAGGTCAAAGGCAGTTCCGAGTTTCATCGTTTCCAATTCTCTTCCATGTGCGCAGTGCAGGCGGCGGCGTTTCCCAGGGCTGCGCGGCGGCGGTTTGCGACGAAAGGTTGTTTTGTGTCCACAGTGCTTAAATCCCACCCGGTTCCGGCGGCTGAGCTGGAGCCTGAACAGTATTCCTCGGGCGTCTCGTTTCAGGAGTATGTCGCGATCTTGAAGCGGCGTCGCTCCTTGATCTTGCAGGCGTTCGTGCTGATTACGATTGTCGGCATTATTGTGACGTTTCTGACCAAGCCTGTTTATCAGGCGGTCGGCGAGATGCTGGTAGACCCGCCGAGCATGACGGTCAGCCAGGTCAACACCGACAGCCCCCTGTCCGGCTTGTTTGGAATCGGGGCGCAGCAGTCCACGGCGACAGTCGCCGAGGTGCTGCAAACCCTGCCTTTGCAGCAGCAGGTCTTTCAGAAAGACGGCCAGGTGGACTTCGCGGTCGTGCCGGGCGCCGACACCAGCGTTATCAACATCGCGGCGGAAGCCACCGACCCGCACACGGCGGCGCTGGCGGTCAACGATCTGATGAACAATTATATCCAGCAAAGCAGCGACCAAAGCGTGGCGGACCTGGAAAATGCCCGCCAGTTCGCCCAGCAGCAAAGCGTCGCCGCCCACGGCAGCCTGCTGCGCTCGGAAAATGCCCTGCGGGCGTTCCAGGAGCGTTACCATATTATTGAACTCAACCAAGATCGCAGCAACCAGATCGCCCTGGTGTCGGGACTGGCCCGCGATTACGCCGGGCAGCAGGCGCAGATGGATGCGCTCCAGGCGCGTTTGGCCGCCGACCGGACGCTGATTGGAGAGCAGCCGCAAACCCAGCGGAACACGCTGCTTTCCACCAACCCGACTATTGAAGGCCTGAAGTCATCGCTTCTGAACCTGCAAGTGCAGAAAAAAGCAATCACGCAAAAAGGCGGCTTCAACCCCAACGGCAAAGCGCCCGCGCTGTTGCAGCTCAACGCGCAGATCGCCGAATTGCAGCATCAACTGAAGATGCAGCCCGCGCTCAAGCCCAATGTCACCAGCAATCCCAACGGCGTGCGCGAAACCCTGCGCGCCGGGATTGTAGACCTCACGGCCAATATTCACACGCAGACAGCCTATCTGGCGGCGACCAAAGCGCAGCTTGCCCAGGCAAAGGCCGATTTGAGCCGCTACCCGGATCGCCAATTGGCCCTGGACCGCCTGCAGCGGGAGCGGGACGGCGCGACGCGGAGCGCGCAGCAGTTTGACGGCCAGCTTGCCGACCTGTCGCTGCGGGAAAAAGCGCGTCACGCATCGGCCCATGTGATCCAGCCCGCCGCCGTGCCGATCAACCCGGTGCGGCCCAAAAAGGCCCTCAATATCCTGTTCGCGTGCCTCATCGGACTGTTTGTCGGGATTTGTCTCGCGCTTCTGCAGGAGTTCCTGGACGACCGCATCAATACGCTGGAAGACGCCGACCGGCTGCTCGGCCTGCCTTCCCTGGGCCGCGTGCCGGCCCTCACCGGGGAAGGATCGCGCCTGCTGCCGCAGATGACCGGCGCAAACCCCGCCTCGGAAAGCTACCGTATTCTGCGCACCAACATCCACTTTGCTTCCATTGATACGCCGCTGAAAACCCTGCTGGTCACCTCGTCTTCGCCCGGCGAGGGCAAGACGACCACGGCTGTTAATTTGGCATTTGCGATGGCGATGGACGGCAAAAAAGTGATCTTGATGGACAGCGACCTGCGCCGCCCGACCATCCATAAAATGCTGGGCCTGCCCGCAATGCCCGGCCTGACCGACGTGCTGGCAGGCACCGCCAAATTGGACGACGTGCTGATGCAGCACAGCGACATGCCCAATCTCATGGCATTGTCGTGCGGCACGCTGCCCCCGAACCCCAGCGAACTGCTCGGCTCGCGCGCCTTCCGCAGCTTGATGGAAACGCTGACCACCAAATCCGACCTGGTCGTGCTGGACAGCCCGCCGGTGCTGGCCGCCGCCGATGCGCAGATTTTGGCCTCCGAGGTGGACGGCGTCGTGATGGTGGTGGAAACCGGGGAAACCCGCAAAGCCGCCGCCCGTCAAACCCTGGCCCTGCTGCGCCATGCGCGGGCCAATGTGCTGGGGGTCGCCTACAACAAGCTGGTCGCGCGTCCCGGCGATGCGTATTATTACAACTATGCCGCCCCTGCCCTGATGGACGGCAGCGGCAGCGGCAGCGGCAAAAACGGACGCGGAGGCCGCAAGCTTCCCTCTCCCGCCGCCGAACCCGTCCTGAAGCCGGGTCAGGACAACCGCCCGGAAGGAACACTCCCATGAGCAAAACAACCCAAACCCATAAACAAATGATCTCGGCCAAAGTCTTGTCTTTGGCCGCATTGACCGCCCTGTCCGGCGTTTTCTTCGCGCCGCAGGCAGTCCGGGCGCAGTCTGTTCCCGCCGCCGTGGATGCGGGGACGGCCACGCCGCCGATTGTGTCTTCCACCTATGTCCTGGCTCCCCTGGACGTGCTGGACATCAGCGTGCAGGGCCATGAAGATTACCATCAGCAGGCGCCGATTTTGGCCGACGGCACCTTCAACTACCCGACTATCGGGGCCATTCACGCGGCGGGCCTGACTGTCGCCCAGCTCCGAACGCTGATTGTCAAAGGCCTGAGCGATTACTTCAATCAGCCCGATGTCAACGTGACCGTGCGCGAAAGCCACATTCAGAAGATCACTGTGTCCGGCGTCGCCCGCGCGCCCGGCCTGTACGACTATCGCCCCGGCATGACGCTGCTGGAAGTGGTGTCCGCGTCGGGCGGGTCAACGCAGGCCCCGGAAACGACCGGCCTATCCGTGGTGACCCGCAAAAACAATCAGGAGACCAGTATTCCGGTTGACCTGGTCAGCCTGCTGGCGGGCGATCAGTCGCAGAATATCAGCCTGTCGCCGGGCGACACCTTGCTGTTCACCCAGCGCGATCCGGCCAAAGCCGCCGTGCAGATTGTCGGGCAGGTCAACCGCCCCGGCCAGTTTCCGGTGATGCGCGAGGGCGCGACATTGATCTCCATGCTGACCGAAGCGGGCGGCACGACGCCGTCTGCCGTGCTGACGCGGGTGCAATTGGTGCGCAACGGCAAGACCTACGTGTACAACCTGCACAACACGCTGTTCAGCATTGACGACCCCGCCGGGCAGGTCAAAATCTACGCGGGCGACACGATCAATGTGCCGTTCAACAACACCAAAATCGCCGTGCAGGGGGAAGTGCGCGCGCCTTCCGTTTATGTCATCCCGGACGGCGAGCCGCTCACGCTGTCCACGGCCCTGGCGCAGGCGGGCGGCCCGACCACGGAAGGCGACAAAAAAGACGTCGGCATCTTCCGTTTGGGCAAAGACAACCAGCGCCACTTCATAGAGTACAATTTGGAAGAGCTGTACAAAAGCCACCCGGATGCCAAGACTACCCGCCTGGCTGACGTGCCCTTGCAGGACAAAGATATTATTGTCGTGCCCACCCGCCACCACGGACACAGCGCCTTTGAGTACCTAGGGGCTATCGGCAGCTTCACCTACCTGGACTACGCGCTCGGCGGCTCTCTGCGCCACTAAGCCTCTTGCCAAGAAACCAAAGACCTTCACGAAAGCACTATGAGTACAACGCTAAACGAAACGCCGCCCGCGCCGCGCCCGCATTTGACAATCAAGCCAAGCTCGCGCTGGTCGGCCCTGGACCTGGGCGAAGTGTGGCAGTTCCGCGATTTATTGCTCACGCTCGCCACGCGCGACGTGAAGCTGCGCTATCGCCAGACCGCCCTGGGGGCCATTTGGGTGATCCTGCAGCCCTTGATGGCGGCGGGGATTACGTCCTTTGTGTTCAACAAGATCGCCAAGCTGCCTACGGGCGGCGTGCCGCCGTTTTTGTTTGCCTTTGCCGGCTTTCTGATGTGGAACGCATTCAGCTCCACGTTATCCAAAGCCAGCGGGTCGCTGATCGGCAACACGCAGCTTGTTTCCAAAGTGTACTTTCCGCGCCTCATCCTGCCTCTGTCCACGGTGTTCTCCACGCTGATCGACTTTGCCGTCTCTATGGGGATGATGGTCGTGCTGATGGTGCTGTACCATGTCGTGCCGCACTGGGGACTGTTGCTGCTGCCAGTCTGGCTGCTGCTGATTTTGATGCTGAGCATCGGCTTTGGGCTGGTCATGGCCGCGCTGACCGTGTCTTACCGGGACGTGGGCTTTATTCTGCCCGTGCTGATTCAGTTCTTGTGGTATGCCTGCCCGATTGCGTATTCCAGCAGCGCCTTGGACAAAGTCCCGCACGTTCTGCGCCATATCTACTTTCTCAATCCGCTGGTGGGCTATTTTGATGCCGCGCACTGGTCGCTGCTCGGCACCGGCCACCCTAACTGGGCTTCGGTGGGCTACTCAGCGATTTTCAGCTTCGCTGTGTTTATCTGCGGCGCGTTCCTGTTTAAGAAGATGGAGCGACGTTTCGCCGATGTGATTTAGCGCCTCTTCCCGCCCAGCCTGTGGGGGTGGGAACTTCTGCACTCCGGTGCGCGTCTCCACCCTGTGCAACAGTGCCACGGAATAAGCGCCAGCCAAAGAAAGTTTACGGATGTCGTCTTCAGCCTCTTCCTCAGAAATCGCCGTGTCGGTACGCGGTCTGTCTAAGTCATATCTCCTGTCCCATAATTCCCCGCAGCATACGACGGCGGCAGAGGCGCTGATACACGGCGTCAAAAACCTGGGACGTAAGCAGGCCAAGGAAACGTTTTGGGCCTTGAAGGACGTATCGTTCGACATCCAGAAAGGCGATGTGGTGGGTGTGATCGGGCGCAATGGGGCGGGCAAGTCCACGCTGCTGAAAGTGCTGTCTCGCATCACGGAGCCGACCACAGGGCAGATCGATTTGTACGGTCGGGTGGGCAGCTTACTCGAAGTAGGGACGGGCTTTCACCCCGAGCTGACGGGCCGGGAGAACACTTACCTGAACGGCGCTATTTTAGGCATGAGCAAGCAGGAGATCACCAAGCACTTCGATGCGATTGTGGACTTTGCCGGTGTGGAGCAGTTCTTAGATACGCCTGTCAAGCGCTACTCATCGGGCATGTATGTACGTCTGGCGTTTGCTGTCGCGGCGCATTTAGAGCCTGAAATACTCATTGTGGACGAAGTGCTGGCGGTAGGCGATGCCGAGTTCCAGAAGAAGTGTCTGGGCAAGATGCATGATGTTGCCGCGCATGGGCGCACGGTCATCTTTGTCTCGCATAACATGGCTGCAGTGCGCAGTTTGTGCCGCTCTGCCGTGTGGATGCGCAATGGGCGTCTGCATCAAGCGGGAGACTCCGTGCCGGTGCTCGATGCCTACATCAAAGAGAACATGCATACCGCAGGCAGCAGCGTGGACCTCAGCAATGAGCCTCGCTTGCCAGGGCTGGGAGAGCGTCTTCGCATGACGCGCGCTGTGTTCAATGAAGGGCATCCCCTGATGCACGATGAGCCCCTGCATATGCATTTGGAATACGAGACCCATGTCAACTTGGAAGGGGTCGTTCTCGACTGGTCGCTGTGCACGCTGGAAGGCGTCCCCTTGATGTCCTTTGACAGCGACACCCATGACCCGCGACGCAGCTTGCCGCGTGGAACCAAAGGCAGTGTCGACATCCATCTCAACCGTTTGTGGCTTCAGCCAGGGCAGTATATGCTGAACATCGGCGCGCGCTCCGGCGACAACAATGGCCTGGACAGTCTTCCCTCGTGTGCCATGCTGGAAATCCAGCCCGGCCCGCAAACTCCGCTGACACTGTACGAGGGCGGCGGCGGCGTCCGTCCTCCGGCAAGCTGGAATTGGGACATGTCTCTGGACAGTGCCGATACCCCCATGCTGGTTTCAAGCTAAGTGTCTTGCCGATACCAGGTTACCCTAACACGACAGCGCCCCGTTTCGGCTGAAACGGGGCGCTGTTGTTTGTATGGGGAAGAGGGAAAGCTACGGTTTCAACGTATCCCACGCAAAGTCTGGCCCAGATGGTCTTGTCCCACTCTGCCTCGCGGCGCATCAGGCTGCGGTCTACGCCCAAACCGGCCAGGTCGGTCAGGGTTTCTTTCTGCATGTTGAATAAAGAATCGCCTCCATACACAACGCTGCTTTCGCCGCCCTGGGTGCTTTTTTGGTACTGGGTAGGCGCGTAGCGCTGCACCTTGTCAAACTGGGCCCCAGCGACAGCGGCCGCAATCTGTGCGTAGATAGCGGCGTTCTTGTCCGGGGTGGGGCTGAACAGATCGGCCCCGTCCTGCCGTCCATGCTGGGGGCGAACATGGCCTTTGCGCGGCGCGTGCTGGCGCGCGTGCCCGCCTTTGACCCCGAGCTTGGCCCCGGACGCCTGGGCTTCTGCGAAGACTCCCTGTTTTGCCTGCAACTGCGGGAAGCCGGGTTCCGCATGGCAACGGCGCTGGACGTGGTTGTGGAGCATCATCCCGACCCGGCGCGCATCTCGGCGCAGTCGTTTATGGCGCGCGTGGTCAAAGAAGGCCAGTCCCAGGCCTATCTCAGCTACCACTGGAAGCACGACACCTGCACCCACGACGAAGGCACGTTCCCCGAACCCAAGATCACCCATGTCCATCTGACGCTTCTGCGGCGCATGCTGGCCCTCGCCGGACTGCGGCTGGCGCGGCGGCGCGAGCGGGCGCTGTCGCATACGGCCCCCGATTGGGAGCTGCGCAAAGTCCGCCAGATTGCTTTCTATCGTCAGTATCTGATTGAGCGATGTCGCCCACGAAACTATGACCCGCGCGGCCTGGTGAAAAAGCAGCCTGCCCCCGGCAGCGCAGCGGCCCCGGCGACCCAGACCCGCCCGGCATAGGACGCGAAACAGCAGCGCCCCGCTTCCGCCAAAAGGTTTTGGCGAGAGCGGGGCGTTGTTGTTTGTCGGGCTGAGTTAAGGCTTTTGTCGGGCTGAGCTTACGCTACGGCTTGAGGCTGTCCCAGTTGAAGTCGGGCCAGACTGTTTTGTTCCAATCCGCAATCTGGCCGAGCAGCGCTTTGTCAACGCCGACGGTGTTCAGGTTGGGCAGCATGTCCTTGTCCATGTTGAACAGGGAGTCGCCGCCGTACAGCACGGTGCTTTCGCCGGACATGCCGTTGGCGGCATACTGGGCGGGCGTGTAGCGCTGCATCTGGTCGAACCAGGCCCCGGTGACGGCCGTGGCGATCTGCGCATACGTGGCCGCGTTCTGGGCGGCATTCGCGGAGAACGTATCCTGCTGCACGGTTCCTTTTTCCCAGTGGAAGAAGCGCATGTCTCCGACGAAATGCGGGAACCAGCCGTAGGTGCCTTCCACCGTGCCGTTGGTGTCGCTCTGCTGCATGCCCTTGATCAGCATCGCCGTCATGCGCAGGGTGGCCGCCTGGCCGCTTGCCACGGCCAAATCCCCAGTGCGGCCCACGGCGTAGCCCCAGTCTACGGGGTGCCAGCCCTGCCGATGCCGATTGCCGCTGTTGAGCACCACCTGCGTGTAGTACCAGGCATTGGTGCGGTACTCGTACTCCAATCGGCTGTGGCCGACCCCGTTTTCCGGCACGCCGACAAACGCAGGCGAGGCCAGAAACGCCGACTCGGACAGCCAGGAGCGGCTTTCCCCGGCGACCGGCGCCCCGGCGGGCGTGGGGAATATCTGGGGGGCATTGCCTTCCAGGGTGTACTCCTGCATCAGCTCCCAGTCTTTGACCAGGCGCCACAAGGCCACCGACTCCATCTTGTCCATATACTCTGCTGTCCATGTCGCATTCTGGCGGCGCTGGTCCATATAGTAGCCCTGGTACTGCTCGCTCCAGGTTCCGAAGATGTGGTACAAAAAGGCGTCCTGCGTGTTTGTGAGCCACTGATGGTACTGCTTATCGGGGTTTGCCAGAACCGCGCGCAGATTGCCGAACTGCGTGGCGCCTGCGCCGGAGCCATCGTAGGCAAAGGCGAAGCCGCTGTTGGCGAAGTCGTCGCCGAAGGCATCTTTGGGATGGATGCGGGGGAGCCAGTGGTTCCAATCGGGAAGCTGAATGGCGACAGGCAGCTCGCGCATGTTGAGGGTGTCCTGTGCGCCGATACCGTCTTTGGTGATGCCGTCCGGGAACAGAAAAGGCAGCATGTCTTCATCTTTGGACAAAACGGCGTCCACGCCCGCCCCCGCAGCCCAGGCGGCAGGGGGCCTGCTGTCGGTGCCGGGGCCGGGCTGGTAGGGCGGGTTCCAGGGGCGGCCATAGCTGACCACCGGCAGGGTGCGGATATAGGATGCGATCTGCGCGGCCTGCACCGGGGTCAGGCCGTGAAACCGCGCGCGCTGAATAATGGAATAGTTGGAGTAGCTGTAGTACTTGAGGTCGCGCCCGTCTTCCGAATGGCAGTCTGCGCAGGTCGCCCGCATCACGGAATGGTCTGTGCTGGACTTGACCAGGGGGGCCGAGTGCCACAGGAACTTGCCCGCCGCGATGCTGATCGGGTCCGGGCGGGGGGCGGTCCAGGCATTGGGATTGTCCTGCTGGAACGTGGACGCGGGCAGGAGCGCCTGCCCCTGCCGTGTCAGAAAGTTGAATGCCAGCACGCGAAAGCCGATGGAAACATTGTCGGTATGGTTGAACCGAAACGAAACCACGTTGGCGCCCACATGCGCCAGGCCGGGCAGGAGCGGGATGGTAATCTTCACTGTGGCAAACGACCCGCCGATGCCGCCGTAGCTTTTGCCCGGCTCGGCCACCTGCACGGTGCTGTTGCTCAGCGACACCCAGGGGCCGCGATTGACCTGCACGCTGGCCTTGTCGTTATAGGTCAGCCCGTGCATCTGCAAAGACAGCGCGGCGACCGGCAGCGCGGAAGGCACATACACCGGCACGGCCTGGGTTGTCCCGTCGCTGCCCATCACTTCAACCGGCAGAACAACCCGCGTGGATGGCTGCGCCGTTGCCCCCTGCGCGGCGGCGGGCCTGTGTCCGGCAGCGACAGCCGCCAGGAGAACCGGCAGGAGCACGGCGCGCAAAACGGCAGACGCGGCGTGGGGCCGATGCCAAAGAAAACAAAACATAACTTGCTCCGATATATCCAGTCGCGGCAGGCCGACGGCCGCCGCGAAGAAAGGTGAATTTGGTCCCGTAAGGGCGACTGCGAGGGACGGCTTTCTGTCCGTCCTATTGTCGGGGGCGCGGGCCGGGGTTTTGCCCGTAATTAGGCCGGATCACAGGCCGGTAAATAGGCGGGTTTTGTGGATGGGCGTGGGGTTGCACCCGGCGCTGCCCTCGCTTCTTCTCGGCGTTGCCCCGGCGTATCCACGGCATACCAACGACGGAACAAATCCTTCCGTCGTTGGTACGCGCTTACCACGCCATAGCAGCGCAGAAGAGGGGCCGTCGGAAGCCGGGAGAATGCGCGTGGGGCGTGGGGCACATTCGGGGCAGGAGATTGCCGCGTTTTTGGCGGTTCTTCGGGTTCAACCTCTTGTTAACCCTCGCCGCAGCCAATATATGATATAATAGAGTGCTGGTTTTCGCGACGCATGATGCACACGCAGGGCGGTTGGCAGACTTTTTGCATACTCTGCTCTGCGTTAAAATCGCTCTTTCAGAGCCTCTGCGAATTGAAAAAGGTAGTTGTCCAATGTCGTCTTCTGTCTCTTCGTCTGATATTGCTGTCTCGGTTCGCGACCTTTCCAAATCCTACACCATCGCGCACGAGGCTCAAAAGCACACGCTGGCGTCGGAAGCCTTGCTGCACAGCCTCAAGAACATCGGCAAGAAGCCAACATCGGAAACGTTCTGGGCGCTCAAAGACGTGTCGTTTGACATCCACAAAGGCGATGTGGTGGGGATTATCGGGCGCAACGGGGCAGGCAAGTCTACGCTGCTGAAAATCCTGTCCCGCATCACAGAGCCGACGAGTGGGCAGATTGATCTGTACGGGCGGGTAGGGAGCCTACTGGAAGTGGGCACAGGCTTTCACCCGGAACTGACGGGGCGGGAGAACATCTACCTCAACGGGGCGATCCTGGGCATGACTAAGCGGGAGATTGCTAAGCACTTTGACGCGATTATTGACTTCTCGGGGGTGGAGCAGTTTCTGGATACGCCGGTCAAGCGTTACTCTTCGGGGATGTATGTGCGTCTGGCCTTTGCCGTAGCCGCGCATTTGGAACCTGAAATACTGATTGTGGACGAAGTTCTGGCGGTGGGCGATGCCGAGTTCCAGAAGAAGTGCCTGGGCAAGATGCAGGATGTGGCTGCGCACGGGCGCACAATCTTGTTCGTCAGCCACAATATGAATGCAATTCTGGGTCTTTGCACTTCTGCTATTTACATGAATAACGGACAGGTGGTGAAGCAAGGCAATATTGATGATGTTGTCCAAACATACTCGTCCGCTTTACAAGTAAGCCATAGCTACGACTTGTCCAAACATCCAAATAGAAGTACCTCACATTCTCCTGTGCTAACTCGCGTTGATATTTTCGATAAACACAATCAGCCCGCGTCTTTGTTTACGCCGCATGAAGTTATGAAACTGCAAATCAGTGTCAACTTAACTCATCGTGTTAATTCTCCTGCAATCAGTGTGGGGATAACAAATAGCCGCGGAGAACGAGTTTTTGCCATTGCTACATACCTAAGCCCTGATGTTCTACCATCTATGACGGGCGAGCAAATTATTGAAGTGCAATTTGAACTGCCTCCAATTGTCCCTGGGCAATATAGTCTAGATATTGGTGTCAGTGAGGGAATAACTGACTCTCTTGATGCAATATACACAGCCGCAGCTTTTGAAATGGACGAAACAAACTACTTAGAGACAACTACAGAGCTGTCTCGTCATTACGGCAATATCATGGTTCCCTCGCGTTGGAAATCGAAGATTTTGATGCCTGATACTGCCAGTCTGGTCTAAGTGAAATCTAGAAAGGTATATCTAGTGGTAGTTGATAAAATTTACGATTTGGTCAGTGAGTTGCCCCCGTGTCGTCTTACGCTTATGTCTTGGGTAAAAGATGGAAGCCATGTTTTAGAGTTTGGAACGGCAACTGGGTATATGACGCGCTACTTAAGTCAAGTTAAGGGCTGTCGAGTTACTGGTTTCGAATACAGTCCAGAAGCCGCTGAACTTGCGGCAGCTTATTGTGAGCAAATTATTGTTGGCGATATTGAAGATGCTAGTTTGTGGGACCAATTGTCTTCTTCCTATGATGCTATCATGTTAGGAGATGTGCTTGAACATCTGCGCGACCCTGCTTCTGTTATGGTTCGATGTCATAATTTGCTTTCCCAAAATGGGCGTCTTATTATTTCAGTTCCTAACATTGCTCATTGGACCATACGCTGGGATTTATTGTGGGGTAAATTTAACTACACTGAGACTGGCTTGCTAGATAATACTCATGTTCATTTCTTTACCGAGCAATCATTTCGTGAAATGATAAAACAAACAGGATACGAAATCGAGAAGATAGAAACAAGCAAATATGCATATCCTGGTGATCGCTTCTGGCCTAAATATCGTCTTACTCGTATTATAAAAAAGCGCGTGCTTAAAAATAATCATCATCTTTTCTTTAATAAGATGTTTCCTAAAGCTGTGGCATGGCAGTATTTAGCCTGTTGTCGGAGGCAGACAGTATAGGAATATACTAAATTAACTCGACGTTTGTTATTAAGTGAAGCGTCATTAATTCTTGCAGGTGAAGAAAATCAACTGCTTCTGGAGAAGATTTGCATGCGGTGCAAAAAACTATGGCACCGAAATCAGGTGTTCCAGAAATTATCTTACTTAGATACTGACCAAGCCACCATTTATCTAAACTGTATATCTCTCAAAGGCAAGTTAATTAGATCTACAAATGTATCAAGATTTACCTCTCACACTAGCAATACCTACATACAACCGTGCCGAAAGTGTTTACAGTTTAGTACAATCCCTTTTGCCACAACTGCGTCCAGTAGATGAATTAATCGTAATTGATGATTGTTCGCCAGATAATACATCCGAACTAATGAAAGAGTTTGGGAATATACATTATCATAAACATTTTGTCAATCAAGGAATGGTGCGAAACTGGAATTCCTGCTTTCAATTAGCCAAAAACGATTGGATTTGCATCATACATGATGATGATATTGTTTCTGATAATGCTGTCGCAATCCTGCGAAAAACATGTTCAGTAGTAGGAAAGCCTGCTTTGATCGCTCAGCCATCAAGCATCGTAACTCCAAGTGGAGACTACCACTATCATGTTTATGAACCTGGGCATGCAGCTGTCAGGGCTTCTGCGTTGTCTCCGTCTGGTGCTCTTGTACACAGAGCAATTTATGATGCACTGGGTGGTTTTGCAGTAAAATTTGCCTATTCAGCAGATGTGGAATATTTCGCCCGTATTGCGGCCCATTATGATTTGGTTATCATTGAATCTCCTGCTGTCGTTACCTACCAACTTCATGAAAGCAATTACCAATACACAACCTGGCTGAAACCCGATTTTTGGTCTCAATGGAGAGAAATTACCTACTCTGTACTCTCTTACGCAGGATTGGAAGAGAGTGCATTGTCTGAGGCATATAACAAACAACTGGCTGCGACATTACGTTATATTATGGAGACCGGCTCCAAAAAGAAAGATAAAGCAATTTTACGAAAGTACGGGAAGATCGCCCTAAGTAGGCCAGAGTATGGAAAACGTCTACGCCTTAAAGGCTTGATTGCTGCCACTCTAGGCAGTTACGTGTAGTAACGGTGTTCTAGCCGCTCGGAGGTAATTCTATTGCGCGTTTTGTTCGATGCAACCAAGTATGATTACGGTGAGCCGGAAGTAGTGGGGAACGTTGCAATCCTGTTCAATCCACAAAGGCCGATGAATTGGCAGACATTCTCGCGTCAACCAGCGCAAACCCGGATACGCGCCCGCCGTACATTGAACGCGGTTTTGCGCGTGCGCGTCAGTTCAGTTGGTCAAAGACGGTAGAACAAACTGTGCGCGTTTATGAACAATTGACGAAGTAGGCGCATTGAAAATACTCGCTATCAGCACATTTCCGCCCATGCAGTTGCCCGATGCCGACTTTGCATACCGGCTATGCCGCAACCTTGCCGACGCGGGCCATACCGTCCACGTTCTGTGTCAGAAAGGAGCCATTGCGGGCGACGTGCCCCGCCTGCATACGCACCCCATCATGGAGCAATGGAACTGGCAGGAAACCGTGCCCCTCGCCCGCACCCTGCGGCGATTGAAGCCGGAAGCCACGCTGCTTGTCTACACCGGCAATGCTTTCGATCACCGGCCCATGCTCACATTCGCCGCGACGCTTGCCAAGCGCGTCCTGCCGCACACGCGGTTTGTGACATTGATACCATTCCCCTTAGGGGCACGTCTCAGCACGGGCAAGAAGGGCCATCTGCACAAGCTGCTGCTCAAAATGCTGGGGCAGGGGACGAACGTAGAATATGGAACCTTACTGCGCGATAGCGCACACGTGGTCGTGATGAGCCTGCGCCACTTGCCCGCGCTAGAAAGCCATCTGCCCCGTCTGCAAGACAAAGTCACGCTGATTCCGCCTGCCCTCATCATGCCGATGGCCTTGGACACATGCGAAACGCGCAGCAGGATGCGAGAGGCCCTGCACGTTGCTGATGATGAATTCTTATTTGCATACTTTGGTTATCTTTATGCAACAAAGGGATTGGAAACTCTGCTGCCTGCGCTCCATATTCTGCGCCAACGCAATCAAAAGGTGAAGCTTATGTTTGTGGGGGGCGGCGATCAAACAAAAGACGATGGCTACCAATATGTTGCCGAACTTAAGCGTACAATAGACACTTTGCAGCTCACGGATGCGGTCCAATTTACGGGCGGCTTTGCATGGGACAGTGATTTAGGCTCCCAATACCTGCGTGCCGCCGATGCCGCTGTGCTGCCCTTTGACGCAGGCGTCTCGCTCAACAACAGTTCCTTTGCCAGCGTGGTCACGCACGGCCTGCCAACCATCACGACGCAAGGGGACATTTTAGAAGCTCCGCTTAAGCATGCACAGAACGTGTTCTTGTGCCGTCCGCAAGACCCAGACGATTTAGCCGACGCACTGGAAACTGTTGCGGGCAATACGTCTCTGCGACAGCAGTTGCAATCGGGCGCGCGGCAACTGGCAGGCGAGTGCTTCTCGTGGGACGCCGCGACCACCCGTTACGTCTCGGTTCTTGCCGGAGAGAAGCAATAATGGCGAGAATAATTGGGCGCGGCATTCGCTGGCTTATTCGCCGTTACGGGGCTAAAATGTACGTGCTGGGACGGAATATAACACATAAGGCCGCAAATCAAAGTTTTGCCAACTCCGTCGCCGAAATAGGACCACAGTGTATTGTTCATCATCCTTTTTATCTGCGTGGACCGGAATATTTTCAAATAGGCACTGGGTTTTCCGCCGGGCCTGGGCTAAGAATGGAAGCATGGGACTATTTTCAGGGCGAAAAATTTACCCCGCAGATCGTTATTGGTAATTTCGTAAAGATGAACTGGAATGTTCACATCGGTGCGATCAGATGGATTGAGATTCAAGATAATGTCTTAATTGGAAGCAATGTTCTGATTACCGACCATTCTCATGGCCGGTTGGTTTCTGAGGAACAGAATATACCGCCTGTTCAGCGTCCTCTCGTAAGTAAGGGGCCGGTCGTAATTGAACAAAACGTATGGATCGGCGAGGGTGTCTGTATTCTCGCAGGAGTACGTGTCGGAGCAGGGGCAGTGATCGGTGCTAATGCGGTGGTTACCAAAGATGTCGCGCCCAATGCGATTGTTGCCGGAGTGCCTGCTAAAGTTGTTGCCAACTTGTTGCCATAACTAATTATATGCTGAGGAATATGCAAAACGATAATCCGCAACTTGACCTACTTTCCAAACCGGAACGACGTGCCCGTGCCATTGCATTCTATTTGCCTCAATATCATCCTATTCCAGAAAATGACCTGTGGTGGGGGAAAGGCTTCACAGAGTGGACAAACACTGCCAGAGCGAAACCTTTGTTTCGGGGACATTATCAGCCACATGTTCCAGCAGACCTGGGCTTCTATGACCTACGCGTATCTGAGAGCAGGATCGCCCAGGCAGACATGGCGCGAGAATACGGCATAGAAGCCTTTTGTTATTGGCACTACTGGTTTGCAGGCGACCGTCTGCTGGAGCGGCCCTTTCAGGAAGTATTGAGGTCAGGTGAACCAGACTTCCCATTCTGTCTTGGATGGGCCAACCACACCTGGTCGGGGATTTGGTATGGCGCACCCAACACGGTATTAAAAGAGCAGACTTATCCTGGCTTACACGACCACGAAGCTCATTTCTATTCTCTGCTGGAAGCATTTCAGGATCCACGCTATCTAACCGTGGATGGAAAGCCCTTTTTCCTGCTGTTCCGCCCGCGCGAACTTCCCGACTCGTTACGCGTCACAGACTTCTGGCGCGAGTTGGCGCAAAAGGAAGGACTGAAAGGTCTTCATATCGTAGCCCACTCTGAAGACGAAACCTGGCTGCCACAAGAGCATGGATTTGATGCCGCTACGATCTCTAATCTCAACAGCGTAACTTACTTTAGGAAAAACCGAAGTCTACTGACCAAAATAAGAAGTAAACTAAAGTCTCATCCGAAGACCGCTTCGCTCGCAAATAGGTGGAACAGCAAGCCGGTAAATACGTATTACTACAAAGATATCGCTCCTAAATTGGTAGTGAAAAAACGGCTTGAGTATGAGTACTATCCGTGTGTTGTTCCAAATTGGGATAACACGCCCCGGAGTGGGCAGCGAGGGTCTGTTCTGCGAGGTTCGACGCCAGAACTTTTTCGGGCGCATCTGAAGCAAGCGCTGGCAGTCATTGAACCATTGCCTCCACAGCACCGTATTATCATGGCAAGATCATGGAATGAATGGGCAGAGGGGAATCATTTCGAGCCGGATTTGCGTTACGGACACTCCTACCTGAAAGTACTTCGGGATCAAATAATGACGATGGATGTCTCAGAATGTTAGGCGCTTCCATCATTATTTGCACACGGAATCGGGTGGCGGATTTGCGGGAGACGCTGGAAGCCATCGGGCGGACGTGCGTACCTGCGGGGCTGCTCTGTGAATTAATCGTTGTTGATAACGCCTCGACAGACGGCACGGCCCGTCTCGTGCAGGAATACCGCCTGCCGAACATGCCGGTGCGCTATGTCTACGAGGGGCAGGCAGGCAAGGGGAATGCTTATAACGCGGGGATTGCGGCAGCGCGCGGGCAGGCGCTGCTGTGGACAGATGACGATGTGCGCCCACCCCCGGACTGGATTGCAGGCATGGCCGGGCCGATCCTGCGGGGAGAAGCAGATGCCGTTGCGGGCGGGGTTCGGATTGCGCCCCATTTGGTTCAGCCCTGGATGACCGTGACGGAGCGGGCGCTGCTGGCGTCCACTGAGGAGATTCATCCTTGCGCCCCAATGATGATTGGGGCGAACATGGCGTTTGCCAAAGCGGTTTTAAAGCATGTTCCCGCCTTTGACAGAGAACTAGGGCCGGGCGCATTGGGGTTTTATGAAGAGTCGCTCTTCACATGGCAATTGCTGAAAGCGGGGTGCCGACTGGCGGAGCGCTTGGATTTATGCGTGGAGCATCATCCCGATCCGGCCCGCATTTCGCACGAGAGCTTTCTCAGCACGGTGACAAAGTATGGCCGTTCGCTGGCGTATGTAGAGCACCACTGGGAGCATCGGGTGCATCGGGCCGTGCATCTGCGCTTGTGGGGCAGGCTTTTGCGGCTGGTAGTGCTGCGCATGGTGCATCGGCGAACCCTGTCGCGGGTGCAGGCCCCGCCGGACTGGGAGCGGAGCCATACGCAGGGAGCCGCGTTTTTTCGGCAGTATTTGATTGAGCGGCGCCGTCCCCGCAATTATGAACAGCAGGGCCTTGTCAAGAAAGTCTTCTAGCCATCCGGTCAAGGCTTTTTCCAGCGCAAAGGAACACAGTGGGAGTCGGTCATCAATTATCGGCGGCTGAAGCGGCCTCTAAAGCGGCCCTGGACATTCCGCGCGTGCTGTCTGTGCAGTCGGCGATTTTGGGGCACCGCACGTATGCGCAGTGCCTGCGCCGCTATTTTCAAGGCACCACCGACTGCCATGTGGACAGCGTCTGGCAGAACGAAGATCGGGAATGGAGCGCGCGCCTCTTGGTGCGCGGACTGACGCGCACTGTGCCCGGCAGGTGGATCGGCGAACGCAATGCAGACCTGCGCCGCTGGCGCACAGAGCTGGGGGATGCCTACTTAGGTCGGCGGCTGGCCGTGAGGCATCTGGCCCGGACGCCATACCGGTGCCTGCATTTCCATACCCAGGTCGGTGCGCTGCTGTCCGCAGATTTGATGCGGCGCGTGCCGACCGTGATCACCGGCGACATGACCGCAGTGCAGGGTGCCCTGGAGGCGGGGCACGGGACATGGCGCTGGACGTACAGACCCAGCATTGCCCTGGACCAAGCCGTATTTCGGGCGGCGGCGCGTGTTGCCCCCTGGTCGGAATGGGCGGCCCGGTCGGTTGTTTCCGATTATGGAGTGGACGCGCGAAAAGTGCAGGCGATCAATCCGGGCGTAGACCTGGCGGCGTTTGACTGGGCGCAGGCACGCATTCACAGCACGGCAGGCCCGGTCAAATTACTGTTTGTAGGCAGCGATTTTACGCGCAAAGGCGGCGCGGACGTGCTGGACGTGTTTTTGACTGGTTTGTCGGAGCACGTGGAGCTGCATCTGGTGACAGGCGCGGACATTGCCGTGTCCCACCCGCGCGTGCATGTGCATCGCGGGGTGGCAGCCTATTCCCCGGAGTGGCGGGCGCTTTATCAGGCCGCCGATGTGTTTGTGCTGCCAACGCATTTTGAAGCGTTCGGCCTTGTGTTTATGGAAGCGATGGCGGCGGGCCTGCCGGTCGTGGGAAGCAATATCAATGCGATCCCGGAAATGGTGACGCACGGGGAGACCGGATGGCTGGTGCCGCCGGGCGACCGGCAGGCGTTGGCACACAGCTTGCAGTCTCTGGTCAGCGATGCCGCCCTGCGCCGCCGGATGGGCGAGGCAGGGCGACGGCGGGCGCTGAGCAAGTTTGATGCACGGGCAAACTTTCAGCGGCTGGAAGCCTTGTTTATCAGCGCAGCCCAAAAAGAGAGCTTGTAATGCCCGGCAATTGCAAGGAAGTGGCATGGTTTCTGCCATGTGTTCTAACGATGACGGGCCGATGCGCTGCCGAACGAAAAGCGTGGGCCGCCGCTTCCCTGGGCCTGTGTTTAATACGCAGGCCAATTCCACCCAGCGTAAACGTATGCGTATCCTCTTAACCCTTCATCATTATCTGGATGCCGACAAAGGCGCGGCAGGTGTCACGCTGGGCCTGGGAACGGCGCTTGCGGCGGCGGGCTGCGAGGTTGAATATTTTGCTTATGATCAGGCATTTGGGGGGGCAGGCGACGCCGGAGGCGTTGATTATGCCCTGCAATTTCCCTGGCGGACAGCGGCGTTCCTGAAACGTCACGCGCACCGCTTTGATGTTGTTGATGCCTCAACGGGGGATGCCTGGGTTTGGGCGGCGATGGGCCGCCCCGGTGCCAAGCGGCCGAGTGTGCTTGCCGTCCGCAGTCATGGGCTGGAGCATTCCCATGATCGCGCGCATCGGGCCGATGTCAGGCGAAACAAACAAAAGCTGGGCAAGAAATATCCATTTTACCACGGCGGCTACCGGCTCTGGGAAGTGGCCCAATCGCTGCGCCGCGCAGACTGCTGCTTTTTGCTTAATCACAACGACCAGATGTTCGCGCACCAAAAGCTGGGCGTGCCCGCCGCGCGGCTGACGGTGCTGCCCAACGGCATCGCAGACACCTTCCAGCAGGAGCCGCCTGCTTTTCCCGGCGTCGGCCCTTTGCGTCTGGCCTTTGTCGGCATCTGGCTTCCCAACAAAGGCATTCGGGCAATGACGGCGGCAGCCGCTCGCTGGGTGGCGGCGGGTCTGGATTTTCACTTGACATTGCTCGGAACCGGGCTGGATACGGCAGCGGTGCTGGCGGATTTCGCGCCCGCCGCCCGCCGCTTTGTTCAGGTTGTTCCAAGATATGCCAATCGGGATTTGCCCGCGCTGCTGGCAGGGCAGGAAGTGCTGTTGTTCGTGAGCTTGTCGGAAGGCTTTGGCCTTTCGCTCATTGAGGGCATGGCGTGTGGACTGGCCCCTGTCGCAACCCCGGTTGGCGCGGCCCCGGAAGCAGTTCAGTCAGGCATCAATGGAACGATAATTCCACTGGACAGCGGAGAAGCACTGGCAGAGGCGGTTCTGAACATGGCTGGGAACAGAAACCAACTGCTTCAAATGCGTCGTCTCGCACACGAAACGGCGCGCCGTTATCGCTGGAGCATCATTGCCGCGCAGACCCTGAGCATCTATAAAGCCCATCTTGCCAGCCAAACTTGAGCATTCATAAAACTGGAACACCAAACAAACCCTGCGGCTGAAAACAGCGGCGCATTTGATTCTTGTGCCATTGCACAGAATAGCTTTTGATGATAAAATAGAGAAGCGTTGCTGTGCGTCTTGTCTGCGTCCTGCCGCGCCTGAAAGTCGTGCTGCCGGGACAAAATCCACCGCAATGAACAAGACATTAAACACTTCAGTTTTTCCCGTGACGGAACAAGGCCCTCTGCGTTTGACGGTCATGATTCCCACTTACCGGCGCGCCGAAGATTTGCACCGCTGTCTGGAGGCGCTGAAGCGTCAAACGCGTCCGGCGGATCAGGTGGTGGTGGTCGTGCGTGAAACGGATGAGGAAACGTGGGCTTTTCTTCAGCGGTACGACGCGCAGTTCTTGCCGCTGGAGACCGTCAGCGTCACAGAACCGGGAGCCGTCGTCGCGATGAATGCGGGCGCGCAGGCCGCCCAAAGCGACATCGTTGCCATTACCGATGATGATGCCGCCCCGTGGCCGGACTGGCTGGAGCGTATCGAAGCGCACTTTCAGGCAAACCCCCATGTCGGAGGGGTAGGCGGACGAGACTGGCTGCGCGGCGTTCCTCCTATGGAATTTGGGCAGCACAACACTGCCGACAGAAACGGCGTGGGCAAAGTGCAGTGGTTCGGCCGCGTCATCGGCGATCATCATCTTGGGGAAGGCGATCCGCGACCGGTGGACGTTCTCAAGGGAGTGAACTGTGCATATCGAACCCCTGCGCTGCAAAATGCCGGGTTTGACACGCGGCTGTGGGGCCGAGGCGCGCAAATCCATTGGGAGCTAAAGCTGGGGTATGCCATCAAAGCGCAATCGTACCTGCTTGTCTACGACCCGGCCATTGGGGTCGATCATTTCTCCGGCCAGCGCCATGATGAAGACCAGCGGGCTTTTGCGTTTCATGGGCAGGCGCACAGCAATATCGTGCACAACGAGACGCTGATCCTGCTGGAACATATGAGCGCTTTTCAACGCTTAGTGTTTTTGGTGTGGGCGTTTGCCGTCGGCACACGTTTTGCCCCAGGATTGGCGCAGATGCTGCGTTTGTGGATCAAGCACCAGCCGCGTGTGATAGGATTTATGACGGCGACTTTAGCTGGGCGTTTGGCCGGGTGGAAGTCTTATCGCCATTACCGGCAGCAGTCCCGGCAGATGCAGAAAGCAAAGCAGTAATGAGTATTGTTCATAACAAACCGAAGTTGAATAAACCGGAGTTGCCCGCAGCCAGCGCGCTGACGCCCCCGCGTCGCGCGCCTATCAGTATCTGGCTGGATTTGGCGTTTGTCCTGGTCACGGCGCTCTTGGTCGGGTTTGCGCTTTATACCCAGAGCATCATGCTGGGCGTCTTTCTTCTGGTGCCTATTCTCTATCTTGTCTTCTTTGTCCTGGTGCGGCGTCCTGTGTGGACCTTCGCCTTTGCGCTGATCGTGCAGCACTTTTCAGGACTGATCAAGGAGCTGACCAACTTCAATCAAATCGGATATTTTATCCAAGATGGAACGTTTCTCGTGCTGCTCATTCCTTTGATTTTGCGCCGCGTGCTGAATGGTTCTCAGCCAAATCAAGCACGCCGCCCGTGGACAGCGATTGACACATTTATAATTTTGTATATTGTCTTGAATGTGCTGTGTGCGTTCAACCCGGCCAGCCCCTCTCCCTGGCTGGTGCTAGCCGCCGTGCGCGTGCGCCTGCTGCCGCTGATGATGTATTTTTTCGTCCTGTATATCACCCGCGAAGGTATTGATCTGGAGCGGCCTTTGTTTTTTGTGATGGCGACTTGTACATTGTGCGGCGCCATCTTTGGATTGTATGAATCGGCGATTGGCATTTCCGGCGTTCAGCGGCTGGGGCCGGGGTTCTGGCCGCATCAGGTGTCCCGTGTGTGGCAGGATGCACACGGCGGACAGCATTTCCGCCCGCCGGGGATTTATTCGGATGCCGGGATTGCCGTTGCGACCGCCGGTATGTTTGCGTTTCTCGCCTTGCTGCGGCCTCCGATGCTGAAGAGCGGGGCTTCCAAAGCTTTTGTTCTCGTTGCCTTGGTGCTCTCCGTGGTAGAGATTGTCGCTACGGGAAGCCGGAGCGGGTTTCTTGCGGTCGCCGCCGCATTTATTTTTCTTGCGATTTGGAAGCGCAGCCGCGTGCTGACGGCTTCCCTGATCGGCCTGCCCATCGTGCTGGGCATTGCGCTGTTGATTCAGCCGCAGATTTTAGACCGTTATGCCACAGTGATCAATCCTGCGCAGGCATATCAACAGAATCGTGGCTATACCAATATCGTGCTGCTGAGCGAGCTGAAGCACAATCCCTTGGGATTTGGAACGGGCACGGCCACGGAAGGGGCCAACAAAGTCGCGGACCTGCTGCAGCTCGATGCCAATAATGGAAGCGGGACAACTCAGTATGACAACGGCTGGTCCAGCTTGCTGCACGAGCTGGGCATCGCCGGCGTACTGGTGTACCTTGCTCTTCTCATCGCCATTTTCACTCTGGGAATGCGCGCTTCGCGCCTGCTGCCCCCTGGAAAAGCATATCTCGCGGTGGCGCTTGTTGTCTGGACCGTCGTCGTGTTTATCAGCACCATTGGCTTTGTTATCACTGATGTGTTCCCGATTAATGTCTATTTTTGGTCTTTGCTTGCACTGGTAGTCAGTGAAGTGGGACGTAGGCAGACCGCGTTGCGAGCAAAGCGGCCAAAAACTGAAGCCGCTATTCCTGTGACAACTGTAGGTCTGATATGAACCTCGTGTCCGCCGTTTTGATCACCAAAAACGAAGCTGTTTTTCTTGAGCGCTGCCTGGCCAGCCTTGCTTGGGCAGATGAAATTGTTGTGCTGGACTCCGGAAGCGACGATGCTACTCAGGAGACCGCAAAAAGCCTTGGGGCAACTGTTTACGAGCATGCCTGGCTGGGATGGTCACAGCAAAAAAACCATGCCGCTTCTTTGGCAAAACACGACTGGGTTTTCTTCCTGGAAGCGGATGAAATTGTATCGCCGGAACTGGCCCATGACATCAAGCGGGTTCTGAGCAGCGCTATGGATAGCCGTGACGGGTACTCGGTCAACCGACGCGGGGACTTTTTGGGTATTTTGCTGCCTAACGAAGCGCGTTCCAGCAAGCAGCGCGCGTATATTCGCTTGTACAACCGGACGCACAGCGGCTTTGATTTAGCAGCCAAAGTGCATGAAGAAGTCAAGATTCCCGGCAAAAGCCTGGCTTTAAAGGGTGTGCTTCTGCATTGGCGCGGCTATGTGATGGATGAATACATCACTGCCTTCAACCGCTACGCCACACTGGAAGCTAGTGAACTGGCAGAGCAGGGGAAGAAGGCGACTTCTGGCCTCGTTTTTATGCGTCCCATTTTGCGTTTTCTGTGGCTGTATGTTTACAAGCAAGGCTTTCGTTTAGGAACGCGTGGTCTGATCCATGCCATGCTGAAGGCCACCAGCGAGTATATTCGCTACGCCAAGCTGTGGGAAATGCAAAATACGTCGCGCACACTGCATCCGCCAAAGGGCATCCTGCCGGCATATTCCAGTGACAGTCCTCTCTCCGCATCTTCGGGTGAAGACGGTTCTCGCGGGGCTGCATCCTCTCTCCATTCAACACACCTAGAGAATAAACTACAATGAGCCAGATGCCCCAGTATTATCAATCGTCCAACGAATACGCGGAGATGCTTAAAGCGCAGAATACAGACATGTTCGGGCCTTACATCGACCTATTTCTGCAGTTTGTTCAACCAAAGAATAGAGTGATTGACGTTGGTTGTGGGGTTGGAACCAGCACCTTGTTGTTGCGGCGGGCGGGCTTTCAAGCGGATGGCACGGACGTATCAGATAGGTTTTTGCCTCCAGGGCAAGAAGGGTTCTATGCGGTTAACTTTCAGAATGCTGAGAACATTGCAAGTAACTCATATGCTGCGGCAGGGACGATGAATGTGCTGGAGCATGTTGAGCAGCCACGCCAATTTCTGTTGGAACTCATTCGTGTGGTGCGGCCCGGAGGGTTGATTATACTGCTCTCTCCTAATTTGAGTTCGCCATTAGCTGCGCTGCGTATTATGTCTGACTTGTGGCGCCATCGAACTCCTTACATGGGAATTATGCGTTTCTCGACTGCCTTCTTTTTATTCTTTATCAATGTCATGCGTTGCCTTCGGGCTAGCTTTGGCATCAATGCTTTCGAGATGAGGCATGCTGCGCTCGAAACAGGAATTACCGGTTATGACGCGGATGCGGTTTATTGGACCAATGCAGTAGAGGTAAGACGCTTCCTGCGCGAACATGGATGTGAAATTTGTCTTTACCAGCGGAAGGGGCGGTCATGGGGCGCGCGAGTGATCGCAAATCTGCTGCCGGGCTTTGCGGGACAACTTTGTATCGTGGCGCGAAAAAAGCAGTAACCATGGGTGTAGATAATCATCGCGCGATGACAAGCCATCAGCGAATATGTTCGCTCTGCCAAGCTGCGGGAGATGCAGAACGCGCTTCAAATCATGCTTCCAAATATCATGCTGGGGCACCGGGTTTGCATCCGATACCAGGTGATGCTGGCTTCCGAAACCCCGCCCGGCTTGCCGCGTCTTTATTAAAGACGGTGTAACTCTAGGAACCGGCGCTATTCTAATCGCCCGAACGGATTGCGGCCTGCGCATCGGCGCGGGCGTGTGCATCGGAGCCAGGGCTGTCCTGACACGCGATGTGCCCGCTGCTCAAATCTTAATTTGGTTGACCCAGAGCAAGGTTCGTGCTGTCGCCCGGCGGTTGATCTTGGCATGCTTTGTGCTATTGAAAACTACGAATGCATGGCTTGTTTCTCTTGTGTCTGCAAGCGTGCGTGCCTCTTTGCTCCCGAACTCTGCAGCTCCCCGTATGCCTCTTTGCAGAGTTTGCGAAGAATAAGACTTTTATGGCAATCCAAGAACAACATGCTGCTGTGTCGCTGCCGCCAGTCAAAACTGCTGATCGTCGGTGGCTGCTGGCAGCCGGCGCGGCTTATCTTTTGCTGCTCGTGATCTTTTACCCGACCTTGTATACCAGCATTGATGAAGCGTCTGCATTCAGCATGGCCTATGTGCTGCGCCACGGCACCATCTTTCCCGCCCACACGCCCGCATTCCACAATGCTGAGTTTTATCCGTCACTCAGCCCGCTGGGTGTCCACGGGCGCGTTTATCGCTTTCCCATTGGCTTTCCCCTGCTCTTGTCTGCGCTTTCTTTTATCAGTTGGCGCGCGTTTTTTCTTGTCAATCCTTTGCTGCATTTGACGGCAGCAGCCTGCTTCGCCTGGATTTTGCGTGCCAATCGTATTCCGCCGCGCTATGCCGTGCTGTATCTGCTGTTTCCATGCTTTGCGCTGTTTACGCGGACTTTGTTCAGTGATGCCTTTGCCGCATCGCTGACAACTATCGCGCTGTATCTGCTCCTGTGCCGACGCCGTCCGCTCCTGGCCGGGCTGTGTTTGGGGCTTGCCCTCCTATCGCGCAGCACCTCTTTGATTGTCGCTGTCGCTCTGCTGGCTGCGCTGTCGGCTGGGGATTGGAAGTCCCGCACTCAAATCCCTTTGTGGAAAGGACAGGCGGCTCGGCTTCTGCTGGGCTTGCTGCCTTTTCTGGCGATCAATTGGGTGTACAATTTCTACGCGTTCGGCAGCCCGTTTCGGAGCGCGTATTCGGCGAATGCTTTGTCCTGGCATGGCCTTGCGGAGAGCGGCCCGAGTTATGCTGCTGCCCTGCTGCTGATCTATCCCGGCATGCTGCTCGCCCCGTTTTTTTATCGCGGCGCATTCTGGCGGGAAGGGTTGGCGGCAGCAATCCTAGTCACTTTGGTCGCGGCGTCTTACAACGAATCGACTTTTGGCAACAATGCGCTGCAAACTTTGCTCAGCACGCCGCGCCAGGTGCTGCCTGTAATGCCATTTTACCTGCTTGCATTTTGCGGCGTGCTGTCTTCCCTGGTGCGAGCGAGACGCCTCGTGCTGCCGAAACTGGAAATAGCAATCGGCATAGGACTGGTGGTTGTTTCGGCGGCGATTGCATTTCAGCATCAAAAGTATCTGAAGACGCTCCAGGCAATCCATGTCGAAATCCAGCGCAGCCTGCCGCCCCGCAGCACTGTGTACGCCAACAAAGACGTGTACAAGCTGTTTCAGCCGGTTTGGGATCATCACATCACCCGTGAACTGCCTGAGATCGGCACGGCCCAATGCCGGGCAGACCTGCAAAACGGGCCTGTTTTTGTGGTGCTGTATTCTCGTTCGCGCGGCTTTGCCGGAGAAGACATGGTCAATGCGGGGATTATCCAGGACATGCAGTCGCGTTTTCTGCTCGCGCCGTGCTTTGTTTCTTCGGGAAGCCAGGTACAGTATTATCGTGTTCTCGGCTTGAAACGCTCGCGCTGAGACGCTGAAGCTAAGAGGGGATTGTCACCGGTGCGCGTGCTCTTTCTGGATGATGCGGTATTTGCGGACGTGCCGGGCGGATCACGGATGGTGGCATGGGAACTCGCACGCATTCTGGTGCAGTTCGGACATGATGTTACGTTTTTGGTGCCCCATCACCGGACGGACACACCGGATGAAGACTGGGTAGATGGCATCCAAATTGTGCGTTATCCCGGCGCAGGGAAAGCGTTTCAGTTTGTGCGGCACGGACGGGAAGCTTGCGCGCGCTTGTGGGCCAGGGGCGCTTATGACATCGTGCATACTCATTTCGCTTACGCCGCGCTGGGGCCTTTGCAGGCTGTTCCGGTAGATGTGGCGCGCGTCCGATCCTTTTACGGCCCGTGGAACGAGGAAGGCTGGGTTGAAGATAGGGCAGACCTGGAGCAGCGCCGCGCCGACCCACTTTGGAAACGGCTCCTCCGCACTGTGCGTAACCATGGAATGCGCTTTTTACGCCGCCGGATTGAAGCGCGCAGCCTGCGCTGCAGCCGCGCGGTTATTGTCCTCAGTGAACAGTCACGTCAGGAGGTGCATGCGTTTGGAGAAACCCGAACTTCCCTCGTGAAAATCCCCGGTGGGGTAGACCTGGCCCGCTTTGTGCCCGCCGCTGACCGATCTGCCGTACGCCGCACATTGGGTTTGCCCGGCGACAGGCGCATTTTACTGTCTGTGCGCCGGCTGACCCCGCGCATGGGGCTGGACAATTTGATTGAAGCCATGCCCACTGTCCTCGCGCAGTACCCGGATACGCTGCTGCTGATCGGCGGCAAAGGCCCTGAGCACGCGCGCCTCGCGGAACTGATTGCGCAGCGAGGGCTGCAAAACTCCGTCACGCTGCTTGGCTTTATCTCCCACGATCAGCTCGCTTCTTATTATCAGGCCGCGAATGCATTTGTGCTGCCGACCGTGACTTTGGAAGGCTTCGGCCTGGTGACTGTAGAAAGCCTGGCCTGCGGCACTCCTGTTATCGGCACTCCCATTGGCGCAACGCCGGAAATCCTGGAGGCCCTGGAGCCAAGGCTGCTGGCCCAAAGCGCGAAGCCGGATGCACTGGCAAAGGCGATCCTGTCCTTTTTCGGGGGCGAATGGGGCCACGCTCTGACCCCGGCCCGGCTGCACCGCTTTGTGCAGGAGCGATACTCGTGGGACAAACATGGGCAGCAAACGCTGGCGCTGTATCAAACGCTCAGCAAAGGCTCAGGGCCGGTCTGAAGAGTGCGTCTGCCGCTTTTGGCATGCTTATTGCTTCTGCTTTTGTTGATCTTCCCAGCATCAGGGCGAAGGCAAATCTTCAGCCTGTTAGAAGTGCGAGATTGCGCTTAATGCCAATCTGTGTTATGATATAAGCGCAGCATTAAAAAAGCCGGAACACAACTACCCATGCCAAATTCTGCCACACGCACTATTCTTTACCTGGATCATACTGCAAAAATCAGCGGCGGCGAGATTGCTCTCCTGAACCTTATCAAAGCCCTGGACCGCACGCGCTATACGCCTGTTGTCGTGCTGGCATCGGGGGGCGATCTTGTAGAAAAACTCAAGCAGGACGGCGTGGAAACGCATGTCATTCCTCTGCCTCTGTCGGTGATCAATACCCGCAAAGACGTTTTGGGCTTCAACTCGCTCACGCGGCTTCGGCAGGCATGGCTGTGCGTTCGCTATGCTGTTAAGCTGGCGGTTTGGGCGCGGAGGCGCAAGGTGGATTTGATCCACACCAATTCCCTGAAAGCCGATTTGTATGGCGGCATGGCCGCCCGGCTGGCGGGCATCCCTGTGCTCTGGCATGTGCGGGACCGCATCGCCGACGGCTACCTCCCCGCTCCCGTCGCTGCTGCATTTCGCTGGATGGCCCGAGTTATTCCCCAAGCCGTTGTTGCCAATTCAGAAAGCACGCTGCGCTGCCTCCAAATGCCCCGCAGTCGCACTGCCGACGGACAGGAAGGCGTTTCGTGCAGCGACCTGCCTCGGCAGATGTATGTCGTCCATGACGGCTTTGACCCGGAGCAGTTCGCGAACATGCCGGCTGCCTCATTGTCGTTTCCCGAACGACCTGTCGTTGCCCTGGTGGGGCGCATCTCGCCGTGGAAGGGGCAGCACATCTTTTTGGAAGCGGCGGCGCAGGTGCGCAAGACTTTCCCCCAGGCGCGATTTTGGATTGTCGGGGCGGCGCTGTTTGAAGAGCATGAGTACGAGCGCGGCCTGCATGACACTGCTGCCCGGCACGGCCTGGAAGACATGGTGGAGTTTCTGGGCTTTCAGGAAAATATTCCGCGTATTCTGGAGCAGGCAGAAATTGTCGTGCATGCCAGCATATTGGGCGAGCCGTTTGGGCAGGTCGTGATTGAAGGCATGGCGGCGGGCAAGCCTGTCATTGCGACTGATGGCGGCGCGCTGCCCGAGATTATTCAAACCGGGCAAACCGGCCTGCTGGTGCCAATGGGAGATGCCGGGGCTATGGCCCAGGCGGTGGAAGCCTTGCTGTCGGACCCGGCCCGCGCCCACGCTCTGGGAATTGCCGGGCAGTTGCACGCCCGGCAGCATTTCACCAACCGGCATGTCGCCCGCAGCATGGAAAAGGTTTATGAGAAAGTCCTTGTCCGCCCCGGCAGCTTTCCCGCGCGCGGCCTGCCCGCTGCCGCCCGGCTCGCCCCGCGCCGCGACAGCCGTCCCGATGAGCTTTCCCTGGCTACCGAGGCTTCCGGCCAATGATCCTCAAACTCAGCGCGCGCACCCGCAGGTTGACTGTATGAAGATGGCCCTTGTCCATGATGATCTGGTGCAGGCGGGCGGGGCGGAGCGTGTCTTCGCCATTATGCATGCTCTGTTTCCGAATGCCCCGTTGTACACGGCTATTTATGACCCGCGCACCACGCTGCCGGTGTTTGCCGATGCCGACATCCGCACCTCGTTTTTGCAGCGCTCTCCCATTGCCAGCCGCCGCCTGCACAAGCTCGCCCTGCCGTATTTCCCGGCCGCGTTTGAAGAGTTTGACTTTACAGGCTACGACCTTGTTCTGTCCTCCTCCAGCCGTTTCGCCAAAGGCGTGATCACCGGCCCCGAAACCTGCCATATCTGCTACTGCAACACGCCCGCCCGCTTTGTCTGGCGACCCCACGATTACCTCAAGCAAAGCCGCTCCGCCCGCCTGCTCGCCCCCCTGATGCGCGGGATGATGAGCAAGCTGCGCGCCTGGGATTATGAAAGCGCCCAGCGCGTGGATTATTTCGTGGCGAACTCCTACAACGTTGCCCGGCGCATCCGCAAATACTACCGCCGCGACTCCACCGTGATTTACCCGCCCGTGGAGACCCGCCGCTACCAGCCTGTTTCCCCTGCTGAAGTTGGGGAGCACTTTTTGGTCGTGTCCCGCTTGATCGGTTATAAGCGCGTTGACCTGGTCATTGATGCCTGTAATCGGCTGGGCGCTTCTTTGCATATTGTCGGAGACGGCCCGGAGCTGGGCACCCTGCAAAAGAAAGCCGGGCCGACCGTTCGCTTTTTAGGCCGCCTGTCCGATGCACAAGTCGCCGATGAATATGCCCGCTGCCGCGCCCTCGTTTTTGCGGGCGAGGAAGACTTCGGCCTCACGCCTCTGGAAGCGATGGCCTCGGGGCGGCCCGTCGTTGCCTATGGCGCAGGCGGCGCGCTGGAAACTGTCATAGAAGGCAAAACCGGCCTGTTTTTTTCCGAGCAGACCATCGATTCGCTGGCCTCCGCCCTCGGGGCCGTGCGGCAGATGACGTTTGACCCGGAGGCCTTGCGCGCCCATGCCCTCCGCTTTGACATTGCCGTCTTCGAGCAGCGCATTCGGGAGTTTGTCGCCATGGCCCTGGCCGAGCAGCGCCGCTCGAACCTGCCCGGCAGCCTGACGCCCCATCTTGATCTTTTGGACACCCTGAACTCGCCCCTGCCCAGCGAATTGGATGCGCCGCTGTAAAACTCTTGTAAAATTGTGCTCGGCGCGCTTTTCTCCCCTGCTTTTTTGTTCTTTGTATGCCTGCCCCGCCTGTGTTTAGCCTCCGCCATGTCCCGACAAACCTTGTGGTGGCCCATGTCACGCGCCTGGACGGCTTTTGGCGCAAAGGGCGCGGCGTGCTCGGCCTGCGTACGCTGCCGCTGGAAGCGGGCGTTTGGCTGCCTCAAGTCGCGTCCGTCCACACGCTGGGCGTCGCGTTTCCGCTGGACTTGCTGTTCTTAGGAGAAGACCTGCGCACGTTGGCTGTATGCGCCGCCGTGCCGCCGGGACGCCTCTGGGCCGGAGTGCGCGGGGCGCATCATACGCTGGAACTGGGGGCAGGCACACTGGCGCGTCTGCCGCGCGCAGTTGAAGTCGGCGATTTATGGGAATTATCTACGGAATAGGTGCGCGCGGGCACAGCGCCCTCGGCTTAATTTTATCCTGCGCGCGCACAAGGAGAACCACTTCATGCAATATCGACCGCTGGGACGAACCAAAATAGAGATCAGCGCGATTATCTTTGGCGGCTGGCAGTCCGGCAAAGCGCAATGGGTAGGCGTGGACGACGACGAAACCATTGCCGCGCACCGCACCGCGTTTGACGGCGGCATCACCACCTTTGACACCGCTGAAGCGTATGGCGGCGGCCACAGCGAGCAGATTTTGGGCAAAGCTTTGGGCGACAAACGCGACCGGATTGTGATCGCCACCAAAGTCTTCGCCGACCACCTGAAGCCCGAGCAGGTCGTGGAAGCCTGCGAGCGTTCGCTGGGCAATTTGGGCACCGACCGCATTGACTTATATCAAATCCACTGGCCGTCAGGATCGTTCGGGTCGGATGTTGTCCCCATTGCCGATACGCTGGGGGCAATGACCGACCTCAAGCAGCAGGGCAAAATCCGCGCCATCGGCGTGTCCAACTTCAGCCGCGCGCAGCTGGAAGAAGCCACCGCAGTAACCCGCATCGACAGCATTCAGCCGCCGTATTCGCTGTTCTGGCGTCAGATTGAAGAAGAGGCCGGGGCATACTGCGAACAAAATAAAATCAGCATCCTTGCCTATTCGCCTCTTGCGCAGGGCCTGCTGACCGGCAAGTTTGAGCGCGGCCATACGTTTGAGAAGGGCGACAATCGCGCGGGCAACAAGCTGTTCAAGGGCGAAAATTATGAGCGCGCGCAGAATGCCCTGGACAATCTGCGTCCGCTAGCCGAAAAATACGGCGTTTCGCTGGGCAACCTGGCCCTGGCCTGGCTGATTGCCCGGCCCCAGACATCGGCCATTGTCGGCGCACGCAACAGCGCGCAGGCCGCGCAAAACGCCCTTGCGGGCGATGTGGAGATTGACGAGGACGACCTGGAAGCCATTGATGAGATCGGGCGTACCGTCACCGATCACCTGGACAAAAACCCGGTCATGTGGGGTTAAGACGGGGAGGGGCACAGACTTTCTGCCCCTCTATTCTCTCGTCCCTCGTCCCTCTTAAGTCGTACTATCAGCAGGCAACTCAGTCTGCGGTTGGTACGCCTTTTTGTTTGTTTCTTGTTTCAACTTTCAAATATCATCAGAATAACTCCTGAAGGATACTTTTATGCCCGAAACGGATGCTTTGCAGCGCGTAGCGCGCTTGTTTAAGATTGTGACACTGGTTCGCTCGCATGCCTCATACCAGCCGCTGGGACGGGGCGTGCTGGCTGAAGCGTGCCTGTGCAGCGAGCGCACCATTCAGCGCGACATCGAGCTGCTTGCCGAAGCGGGCATCCCGATTACCTATGACTTCTCCCGGTGCGCTTATGCGCTGCCAGAAGGCAGCGGGTGGGTGTTTCCCGTCCTGTCTCTGACCCCAGAAGATGCACTCACGCTGGCGCTTGTGCGCGGCATTGTTGGAATAGAGGGCATGCCGCATCAGCAGTCTTTGCTGTCTACCCTGGAGAAGTTGACGGCATCGTTGTCGCCCGCCCTGCGCCTGTTGTTTCAGCAGGCCGCATCGGCGTTTCAGCCCGGCAAGCCGGTGCGCGATTATTCTCGTGCGCCCCTAAGCCTGCTGGCTCAGGCGGCGCAGGCACAGGAGACCGTAGAACTGGACTATTCCAGCCGCAGTGCCGGGCAGCGCACATGGCGTCGCGTAGACCCTTATGTGGTGGAAACGCGAGAGGGGTTGTTTTGGGAGCTGCACGGCTGGTGTCATTCCCGGCAGGCCTTGCGCACGTTTGCGCTGGATCAGGTGCTGGAGGCCCGTGTCACAGGCGAGCAGTTCGCGTGGCATGAAGCAGAGTGGTCGAAGTTTTCCCAAACACGCGGTATTGTCGGCGGCCTGCGCGGGGGGCGGCAAGTGGATGTGCGGGTGCGCTTCAGCGCGGAAGTGGTGGCTTATGCGTCAAGTCGGCACTGGCCTGCCGGGCTGACGCTTTCGCCGGAGCCGGACGGCACGGCGCTTTTGACGGGAACGGCGCAGGGCATAGGCGGCATCATCAAAGAAGTGTTGCCCTGGCGGCGGCATGCCGTGGTGGAAGGCGGCGCGCTGCTGCGGACCGCAATGGCAGAGGAAGTGCGGGCGATGGCCGCTTTGTACGACCAAAAATAATCCTAAAATCTTTTTTTCGGCCTGCGTCAATGCCATACAGTTGTCACTCAGCGTGCGTTACAATGCTTGCATGAATAATGCTTGCATGAATAATGCTTCCTTGAATGACGTGCTGCTGCTGCGGCTGTGGGGCAAGTCGGATGAGCGTGACGAGGCTGGCTACCACCCGCTTTTGTTCCATCTGCTGGACGTGGGCTTTTGCGCCCGCTCTTTATGGCGTGACGGCTTGTCCCCGCTCACCCGTTCTCTCCTTGCCGACGCGCTGTGCCTGTCCGAAGAGGATGCGCAGCAGGTCTGCGTACTGCTGGCGGCGCAGCATGACCTGGGAAAAGCGTCTGCCTTCCAGCTTAAGCCGTCCGTGCAGGCGCTGGCGGCGCAGGCGCGGGCCGCCGGGTTTGACATCGCCCCCGCAACCGAAAAGCCGCATGGCTATGTCACCGCGTGTACCTTGCCTTCGCTGGCGTCGGGCGGCGTCGGGGGCTGGCAGGCGGAACTGGAAACTGCCTTTCTGCTGGGGCGCATTACGGGCGGACATCACGGCACGTTTCCCACCAAAGCCGAACTTGCGCCGCATGCGATGTCTCCGTCTGCGACATTGGGCACGGGGCTGTGGGACGAGGCGCGCCGCGCTTTGCTCCTGCGGGTGCAGGCCATCCTGTTTCCGAACACGCCGCCCGTCGCCCTGCCCGCATTGGACGCGGCGGCCCTGGTGCCCCTGGTGGGTGGCTTCGTCAGCGTCGCCGACTGGCTGGGGTCGTCCAAGTCACACTTTTCGCCTTCCCTACTGCGCTCTGTGGCCGAATATGTCCCTCAGTCCCAGGAGCAGGCCGCGTGGGCTGTGCGCGACTTTGGATGGACAGCCCGCCCGCAGTTTGCCGCCCCTGCCGCCTTCAGCGACATCTTCCAGGACAAGGACGGCAAGGCGTTTGCCCCCAACCCCATGCAGCGTGAAGTCGCCGCGCGCGCAGACAGTGCCCCTGGCCCGTATCTGCTGATTGTGGAAGCAGCGATGGGCGAGGGCAAGACCGAAGCCGCCCTGTACGCCATTGACCGCGCCCTGACAACGCACCAGGCCAGCGGCTTTTTTTTGGCCCTGCCGACGCAGGCGACGGGCAATGCCATGTTTGAGCGCGTCCTGCACGATTACCTAGAAAAGCGTGCGCAGGGCGGCTCTTTTAACTTCCAGCTTATTCACGCAGGCAGTTGGAACTCGCCCGTGTTTGATAAACTGAAGGTTGCCGCCACTGCCCCCGACCGCCAAGACGAGCAAAACCGCGTTGTTGCGCAGCAATGGTTCACACACAAAAAGCAGGCTTTGCTCGCGCCCTTTGGCGTGGGCACGATTGACCAGAGCCTGCTGGGTGTGCTGCAAACGCGGCACTGGTTCGTGCGCCTGTTCGGGCTGGCGGGCAAGGTGGTTGTCTTTGACGAAGTTCACGCGTATGACGTGTACATGGGAACGATCCTGGCGCGTCTGCTGGGCTGGCTTCGCGCCCTGGGCTGCACAGTTGTGCTGCTGTCCGCCACGCTGCCTGATGGCAAGCGGCGCGATCTTGTGCAGGCATGGGACAGCGAGGCCGAAGTGCCCGACGCAAAATACCCCAGGGTTACGTTTATTGGAAACGGCGTGCCTGCGGAGAGCGTTCATGTTCGGCAAGAGACAGTCGCGCCCAAAGAGGTTGACGTTTCCTACGCTGACCCGGAATTGCAGGCGCTGGCGGCGGCTATCAAGGCCGATCTGCCGGACGGCGGGTGCGCGGCGGTCATTTGCAACACGGTCGCGCGTGCGCAGGAGGCATACCGCCTGCTCCGGGAGGCGCTAAGCGAAGAAGGCTGGGAGGTGACGCTGTTTCATGCGCGCACAACGGCGAGCTGGCGTGCGGCGCGGGAAGAAGCGGTGCTGGCAGCATTTGGCAAGAAGGGCCTGCGCCCGCGCAAGGCTGTCCTGGTGGCGACGCAGGTGGCGGAACAGTCACTAGACCTAGACTTTGACTGGATGGCCTCGGACATGGCCCCCGCCGACCTGCTGCTTCAGCGCCTGGGCCGTCTGTGGCGTCACTCTCGCCCCGAACGGCCCGCTGTCATTGCCCGATTCCTTGTGCTGTGCGGCGAGGACATAAACAGCTTGCCCCTCTTTCCCAAAGGCGCCGCTCACGTCTACGACGAATACGTGCTGCTGCGCTCGCGCCACTTTCTGTCCCCTGGCCTTCTCGCCCTGCCGGACAAAATAGACCCGCTTGTGCAGGACGTGTACGGCGGCCTTGCCATGCCGGAGGGCCTGTCTGCCGCCTGGCAGGAAGCCCTTGAAGATGCCAAGCAAAACTCCGAAAGCGAAGCCCGCAAATCCATTGCCCACGCGCGCACTGCCCTGGTGCCTGCGCCCGGCAAGGGCGCAAAGAACGTGCTTGGTCAAGGGGAGCGCGCGGGAGACGTTCTCCGTGACCTGTACGACGACGATGACCCGCTGGTTCACGAGACCCTGCGCGCCGCCACACGCGAAGGCGATCCTTCCCTCACCATCGTCTGCGCAGGAACCGATGCCAGTGGGTGTGCGCTTGCCCTGCCGCCCGCCACCATCCCCAATGCCAAGACCGACTCTCAGGCGCACGCCAAAGCAGCCCGCGCGATGCTGGGCTTTGCCGTGTCGGTCAGCAGCCAGGGCTTGTTCCATGTGCTGAAGAAAGATGAGTACGCGCCTGATGCGTGGAAAGACAGTTCCTTACTGCGCTACCATCGCAGCCTGACTTTTGACAACGGCGCGTGCAATGACGTGCCTGGCTACCGCCTGCGCCTGAGCCAAGACCTGGGCTTGGAGATTGAGAAAGCTAGCCAAACCTAAGGCTCCGGGCCAATAGCCCGGAGCCGCACCCCCACGTGTGTGGGGCCAGTATTTCGGGTTATTACTTACCCTGTTGACACCAACGGTTCACCTCCATTCATATGGAGAATGCTACTATCATACCGCCTCCATATCATCAAAGCAAGCGGCTTGTCGGACACGAAATCCACCAATCGCTTGACATTCTATATTGTCTGCTTTATAATTGCAATGTTAAGCAATACTATCCATCTACCCCATTGTTACCAACTTAGAAAAACATCATGACTTTAACAGATGCTGTACGGCGCGTCATCCATGAGTGCCCGAAGGCACAGTACCCAGAGAACCAAAACATTGTCTATGCTGAAGGGTGCCGTGTGCAGGGCGAGCGCATCTAAATTAGCTTGCCTGCTCTAAACTTGTTGAGGTATCCTGAGACAGCTTCCGAAAAGGAGTTGTTTCATGGCTGCCTCTATCGCGACTGCTTTGACCGATTGTTTTGCCGA
>JAABUL010001950.1_pt1 | contig 36474 bp, 8 predicted proteins | sample 5559151 | NCBI WGS metagenome assembly JAABUL01 (sample SAMN10711876, study PRJNA513368) | rock metagenome | isolation source: Antarctica rocks | place: Antarctica: Victoria Land, Pudding Butte sud | reverse complement strand
GTCCTTCATACCGGCATCCACGATGGGAAGCATTTTGCCGCTGGAATTGACCGCTTCTAGATCTCACTTTGTCCTTGAGCTCGTGATCACGTTGCTTTATTGATAGCGCTGAGGAATCGATGACCACCCTGGACGAGAAGGAAAGGAGACGAAACTAGAGAGGGTCAAGAATGAGCGGAAGGGCAAAGAGCCCCGAAATAAGAGGAACGGCAAAGAGCCCCGATATAAGAGGAAGGGCAAAGAGCCCCGAAACGCTCAGAGTATCGTGAGCTAGAAGGGTCGAGGAGCAGAAGACATATGGTGCGGTTGGGAAAGGAGTTTAAATATTACGGGAAGTGGATTATGAGGAAGTTGAGGAAGAAAGTTTGAGATCAGGAAAACGATATATATATATTATATACACCCCGAACTTAGGATTTGAAATTGCCGTTCCGGGACGGGAAAGGGAGCAGGGCCGCTTTAGAGGGAGCAGCGAGGGAGCAAGGGGGAGCATCGAGGGAGCAGCGGGGAGCATTGAGGGAGCATTGAGGTAGTGGTAGTGATAGTGGTAGTGTGTTCAATTAAGCGTCCCACCTGAAAAGGCATGCGCGTGAGTCTACTGCTAGGTGTTAGGCCACCCATCTAGTATCTCGAGACTAACTACAATAGATCGAGCCATTTGATTAGTGCAATTATCTTTTGTTTACACATAAACAAGATCTCAAACAAATAACACAACGTAAATGTCGCATATCTTGGCCACAAGTAACAACTTATGACGATCAAGAAATTCACTTAACAAAAAAAACATTTAGTTGTCTTAACATTAATTCGTGAGACAATCTTGTAATCGCTCTAGTGTAGTAATCGTAATAATTTATATTTAATCTCTAGATAATTAAATACAAAAGTATATTAAGTAGTTAAATTACGCATTAGCAATTCTCCAATAAATTTAGCGAAATAATATTTAACTTCGACGAGTCTTAATTAATGTGTCAATCAATCGATTAACAATAATTTATAATAGATGCTTGTCTCTTTTGCTAGAGCGACGTAGATAGATTGAAAGCATATTCCGTAGACTAGTTGCGTTAGATCGGATTACCAAGTTTGAATCAAGTTGATTTCAAAAGTTAGAATCGAAATTTTATAGACTTCTGTTGTATGTGAAATTCTTTCGCAAAGCGCGCTTTTCTTTCGCGTCTATTATAACGCTATTGCTATTCTATATATAGTAGATTTTCATAGCTAGAATAAATATTATCTTTCTTTTATCTTATAATTATTACATTTGATAGTTTTAATAAGTAGCATTAAACTATTGCAACAGTATAGATTACTTTAGCTAATTACTAGAAAGTCTTTTCGCTTTTACTAGAAAATCTTGATTAGTTCTCTTTGTACAAGTATTTTCGCTTTTTGTCGATCGACAATTTTATCGATTTATTTCGATTCGCGAAAGACTTTTATCTCTTAACAAGTTTAGCTTTCGTAGAATATTGCTCTTCTAGTAAAATTTTGCTCTTATAATAGAATTCTTCTTTAATGGCAAAATTCTTTGAGTTTTTATATATCTTATTATTTGATAAAGTCTTTTACAACATATTGCTTCTTTAAAAAATCTACTATTAAAAGTCTTTTTCAAGTTAACTTTAAGTACTTCTAGCATTGTCGATTGTTATACAACAATTCTAGTCTATCAAATTATTAAATTTCTCAATATTAATTATCGATAAAAAGATAATAATCTTAATTAAATCGAATTTTATGCAACTAGTATTGCTAGAACAATATTTTGTTCTTTATTTGCAACACTCTTTTTTAAACAACAATTTTGCAATCAATTTATTAATTCTTGTTTTTAGTCTATCGAATAAACAATTGATTGTATTGTATTTTGCGAAACAATATATTAATTTAAATATGCAACTAAGTTATTTGTAAACAATTCTTCTATAGACGACAATTTTTTCGCAATTAACAATTCTTCTGCAAGCGATATTTTGAAAAGATTTATGTTAGTATTGTTTAATATCTTAAATTTCTCAAATATTTTTGCAACAATCAAGAAAATATTAAAAAAAAATATAACTCTTAATTTATCGTTTTAAGATATAAATTTTGCAATCTAAAATTAAATTCTTTAAGTTATATAAGCAAGCGTTAAAACTATATTTGCAGTATTCGACTTAATAGAATTTTCAAAATTATCTAGTTCGATTAAAATAAATAGCATTAATAATGTTAAAGAAAACAAGAAAAAAGTTTTAGTTATTAAGTTTTCAAAAGATATTAATTATTTCGACTCTATTTATAAAAACTTTAGCAATTTCTTTATTGTTAACGTTAAATGTTACAATTTCTATTATAATTTATATGTTTTTGTCGATCGTCTAAAGAATTTGACAAGAGAATTTGTTAAAAAACAACAAATTAGAAAACTTGTTCTTAACTATTTGCGCGACAAAAATTTAATATAGTACTTAATTAAGCTTACGAATATCAAAAAAATCTTTATAGAAAAATCTTTTTTAATATTTGATGTTGTGCGTTTATATAATGTTTTAAAAAATATAATTTTGTTGCTTTGCAAACAATGCTAGCAAAACGATAAATTATAACAAAAGTTCGAAATAACAAAATATTACGCGTCTACGTGCAAAATATTATTTATTATACAAAGATTGCGAAATTTTCGTTTGTTTACAATTAATTTATTATAATATAGAACAATCTAAAGCTAGTGTTATAATTTTGCCTAGTATGTGTTTCTTCTAGATAGATAGTTTCCTCTATAGGAAAATCCCAATAGGGAATAGTTCTATAGAGGAAAAACGAGAGTTTTCTCTTTAGATAGTTAGACAATACAATTATAATTTCTATTACTAGTGTTCTTTTTATAATGCGTTTTCGCATTATTTGATAGCTTTAAAAAGTTAATTAATAGTCAATTTCCATATTAATTGCAATCAAAGAAATTTCCTTATCTAGAAGAAAATCTCTTACTAGAAAGAAGTACAAATATCTTGTCAATATTTCGAATAAGATTTGTCTTATATCTTTTATTATTTAGTCTTTTCTCTATAAAAGATATTTTTGTACAATAAAAAATCTTTTATTAGATAGTAATCTTAACGCTATTATCGAAATTTACAAATAAGATTATCGAACTTGCTTAAAAATTCAACAATTTTCTAATAAAAATTAGCATATTATTGTCGAAATAATCGAAGAAGTTCTTGTCTATTTTGCAAAATATATTAAACAATATTTTCAAATTAGTAACTATCTATATAGCAATTAAAACTAGTAAGTGTTTAAAGTTTGCTAAGTTGTTCTACTATTTATCAAATTAAGTTGTAAATCGATCGATTTTTATAAAAGCAATAAAGTTTTTTGTAACAAACATAGAAGTCTATTGACAAACTTCGATTTACTTTAGTTTTTCTTCTTCTTTATAGACAAGAAAGCTAGAAAATTTATTTTAAAAAAAAGTGTTTTGTAGAGTTCGAAGTCTTCAACTTTATATATTGCAATACAATTTTAAAAAATTAATAGTACTTTTATATTAAGAAGAAATTAATATTTGTTTGATTTTCTTGTATCTATTTTATCGATCTTTCTTATTTTATTTATATAGAAAACTTTTTTCGACTTTTGAAACAAGTTTATATCTTTTTATATGCAAACAACTTTCGAATTAAGTTTTTTCGAAGTTTGCATTATCGATGTTTAAAACAAAAAAAAAACAAAAAACAAACAAGATATTTAAAAACAATTAAAAAAAAGATATTTTGCTTATTCGAGTAAATATATTATAAGCGATAATATTAATAATAGTAAGAAACAAAGATCTATTAAATAATCTCGTCGTATAAGAGTTTATCAATTAGACAATAACTAAAGTATTGACAAACTACAATACTTAATTAAGCAAATTGTTTTTGTCTATTAATCTTTTAAATTCAATTAATTCAATTAATTAGCAAAATCTTTTAAAACAATAAAGTTCTTCGAAACTATTCAAACTAGTTAATAATAATATTTTAAAAAATAACGTTATATTTTGAATCTTCGATTTAGACTATTTTTATCTAAATTTTAAAAAATTCTATGACAAAAGCAATATTGTTACTATTAAAAAGAAAATTATTTATTAAAAGATATACACTTTTTGTTGCAAAATAGACAATTATATTATTATTATTAAGAAAGAGAAAATTAGAAATTACATATTTATATGTTTTCGAGATAACGCATTATACTAATAATTAAATAATTTTACTTAAGATAAAAAAGATGTAATAATTGTTTTGTTTAATAAACTAAAACGTATTTTTCGTTATTTAAAAAAGCGATTCAAAATTTTTCTATTAACAATTTAAGATAAACTAAATCGAGAAATCTTTTTTGTAAAGAATTTGTAAAACAAAAAAAAATTGTATATATATATACAAAATATAAAGTTATATACTATATAAGCAAGTTTAAACGAAAATCTAGCTAAGATAATCTAAGTTTAGAATTATTTGTTGTTAAAACATCAAATAATTATATTGTTACTAACAACAAATATTTTAGTTTAAAAATTTGACAAATTAATAACAAATTAAAAGAAAATATAACAATGTATTGTTTTATCTTAAGATAAAAATAATAAAAAAAAAAAAAAAGTCGATTTTCAAATAAATCGAAAGGGAGACTTAAAAATTACAAAAAATCTTGTTATAATTGTTCGCAAACACAAACAAATAAAAAAACTTTTATAGATTTTTTTTTTCGATTGCTATTTTGAACAAAAACAAAAAAACTTTTGTTCAAATTATTAGAAATTTTATTTTTCTTTATATTAACAAATTTTTTTATTTTATTAGTTGAGCTTTTTTTCTTTGTAACAAGACTTTCTTTATTAAGAAAAAAATTAGAATTCTTTTTATATTAATAGCAAAATAAAAACTTATATAAATTAGTAACAAAACGTAAATATAATTAAATCGAATTTAACTTAAACTTATTCGAGTTAATTAAACGCTTAAAATATACAAAATTAAAAGATTATCTTTTTTTTGACAAAACAATCGCTAATAATTATTGTCAATAATATTAATTTCTATCAAAATTAATTATACAATTTAAATAGAATTTCTATTGTAAGAAGAGAACGCGCAAATTCTTGCTCTATTACAAAATAAATAATGCAAATTTTTTTTCTTGAATTTTAAATTTGTAGATAACATATTAACAAATTCAATTATATTTCGATAATTAAAACAAAAATTAAAATTTTAAAAAAAAAGCAAAAATATATTACAATTACGCGTTAGCAAATATCGAAACAATATATTCTTAAAATTGTAAAATTGATTCTTGTAACAAAATTTTCAATAGAAAAAAATAAAAATAAAAAGAAAAATAACAAAAATATTAATAGTTTTTTTTATTGATATAACATATTTGTAAGATGCGAATGCGTCTACTTCTTGTTAACGCACTGAGATATAAAAGACGTGAGATATAATAGACTTGTATTACTATATCTCAACTATATAAGATAGATAGTAGTAGAACTAATCGTTAAAGAACAACGAGAAACGAGCTTTCTTTTTATTTAATATTCGTTATAACGTGCGAGTCTATTTCTTGCTATTTAACTAGAAAAAGATGTCGTGTTATTTAAGACTTTTATAGATATTTAAGATTACGTACTTTGCTATATCTTAATGCGCTAGCGCATTAAGAGCGCTATAACATTACAATTATCTTCTCTTTTAAAGCATTAATTCTTAATAATGTAAAAAGCTATATTAGTTTTACTAAAACAAAGACGTTTGCTAAGCGCTAACGTTGCAAAAGCTCGTTAAAAATCTTCTTAAATCTCTTTAAAAATTAAAAGAAAAAGAGTCTTCTATCTAATAAAAGTAAATTTATATGTTAATGTAATACAATTTATAAAATAACGTAATAATAACAATAACAATTTATAATGCGTTATTGTTTTGTTATTGTTGTTATTAAGATTCAAAATAAAGTTCAAAGTAAAGTTAACGTTGCGCAAGCGTTAAATAAATTATAAATATAAATATTTTTGTTTTTCTTTTCTTTTTTTTCTTTCTTTTTATACTTTTTTTAATTGCAATTGCTTTATTGTTATAAATAAATTGTCGCAAAGACGATAATGTGTAAAGCTTATATATATAGTGCAAATCTTAATTAATATATTTTTCGCTTTTTTTTTTATTTTTTTAATTATATCTTTTAAGAGATTAAGAAAATAAAAAAGTAAACAATTTTAACATTTTGTTGTTTGCGATACTAACATGTTATAATTTGTAATAATTTTTCTTATATAATTTGCGTAAACAAGCATGTATACGTTCGCAAAAAAAGAAATATTTGTATTTGTTATAAGATTTTTTATCGCAAATCAAATTACTATATTGCAATAAATTTTGTTCGCGTTTACAATATAACAATTGTTAATATTTACTAGTTTGTTAAACGCTTTTAAGATAATATAAAGAATTTCGTTATTAATTATCGCAAAAGACTCGAAATAAAGAACACAATTATTAAATATATAAAGTATATATAAAAGAGTGTAATTTGCGCAATAAAGAATTAGCAATACAATAAAAAGTTTATTTTATTAATAACAAATCGAACTTAATTTTATATTTATTAATTCGAACAAAATTTAATTTTCGCTTAAGAGTGTCAAGTTAAATTCGAACAAAAGTTTGCGAAAACAAAAATAATTCGAAATAGAACTTTCGCTAAAGCGCAACAACTAATCAATTTATTTTTTGAAAAAGTATTAGAGATAAGCATTTTCGTTTGTTTTTTAACATTTTATTAACATGCATTTAGAATTTAAAACAAAATAAAAACAAAAACAAAAACGAATTGTTAATAAAGACAAAGAAAACAAAGTTAAAACAAGTTGTTTCTAAATTTATTATTAATCTAAATAAAACAAGTTCGAAAAATTCTTTCGCAAAGTTTTATAACTTTGCGATAAAGTCTCTTATTAACTCTAAACTGTTAACAAGATTATTAAATAAAAATACAATAAATTTTATTTTAATTTTTTTTGCGCTTCGTTTGTTTATATTTTTTTAAAAAATAAAAAATATAAAGATACGTATAAATAACAAGAACAAATCTATAATAAAGACAAAAAAAATTATATAAAGCAAATTTTTTGCAATTTATCTTTCTTAAGATAATGTAAGTATTTCGAACAATTTTAAAAACTTGTTTATAATTAATTCTAAAAAGTTTAACAACTTATTTTTAAATAAGTTTGAAAATTTTCTTTAATTGTTTTAGAACAAATTTAATAAAATGTTAAAAACTTGTTAAGTTATTGCAATATATCGTTAACTAATTAACAATAATAAAATAACTTTATTTTCGAATTATGTTTTAAGCATTTATATTAAAAGAGACAATTTTATTATTTTTAATATCTTGTGTAACAAAATAAAAAAGTCTTTTTATATAATTTAATTATACGACGACGATACAATAATAATTACGCGATATTTTATTAAGTAAGTTATTATTAATATAATTGTTGTTGTCGCAATACGCGTTGCGTTATCTTTTTTGTTTTCGCTTGTTATGCGTTTGTTTTTTAAAGTTTTTTCGCAATTTATTAATATTATTTAGAGACTCTTTTCTTAATTATTAATTGTACTTTTTGTCTTAATTTATTTATTTAATTTTATATTATATTTGTCTCTTTAACTTAATTTTGTCTAGAATTTTTTTAATTTTTTATTAAATTTTGTTGTTAACAAGTTTTAAAATTTGCAATATTTGTTTTGTTTATTAATTGTTAATACGATGCAAATATAACTTCAAGAGTAAAATATAAAAAATATTATAAATTCGATAAATATTAAGTAGAATAAGACAATAAATTTGCGTTTTAATCTTGTTTTTAATTCTAAACAATTTAATATATTTGTGCAATATCTTTTTGTTAAATCTTTTTTGCTTTAGATTTTTAATTGAAAGCATAATTAATTCTTCTATAGTAAAGCTTTTTAACTTATGTTTTTTATTATAGTATTTTGTTTATTGCGCGACAACGTTTTTAAGACGTTTTATTAATTTTTTTTTAAATTATAAAGCTATTTTACGCGTTTTTGTGTCGATAATATCTTTTTTTCAATAAAGTTGTTCTCAACTTTATTGTTATAATGTTAGGTCAATAGTCTATTAGCTACGTTTGTCGATTGAACAATCTTTTGTCTTAATCTCGCTTAATTTTTTGAGCTCGATCTTGATTAAATTTGGGTCAAACTAGATTAAATTTAGATCAATTCTTGCTAGATATAAAGTCTACAATCTTATATAGTTAGCATTGTTTCGTTTTTTTCTTTTCTTTTTTATCTTTTGTTTTGTATATTAAATCTAATATAGATTTGAGTTTTATTTAGTTATTAATTTAGATATCTTTTTAATAAAGATTTCGAATTTAGTTTTTAATATTACGAAAGATTTATACTTTTTGCAACGCTTTTACGCGTTAAAATTTAATCTCTTTAAGTATATTAATATTTAATTAATTATTAACTCAATAAAGCATTTAAAACTCTTACTAAAGATTGAACTTATTATTAAGAAGTTTGTTCGATAAGTTATTCAAGATTTAGTCGAAGCTTTATGTTAATTTCGAAAGCTTTAAAATCAAATACAATTTAATATTAATATTACTTTTATCTTGTTTGTTTTAAACTTTTCTTTTATAAAATTAAACTCAATGTCTATAATTGCAATTGTACAAATTGTTGCTTAAGCTATAATCAATTAACGTATTTTTATTATATAACTTTTATTGCTCTTTATAAATATTATTGTTTTTGTTGTTTTTAAATTTAAGAAACTTTTTAATATATTACAATATAAAAGAGACAAAAATTAATTAAATACATAAAAGCAAAATTTTATACAACATATAAATATAAATTATAATCAATATTTTATTAATTAAGTCAAAATTGTCTATACGAAATTACAACTTATTATAGATAAAAAGATTTACAATTTTATAAATTAATATTAAATTAATAATTTTTGTATTATTGTTTTTTTTAACAAATAACGTCGAAATTTGCGTTACTATTGTAACAATTTTTTCGAATTAAAAAATATACGTTTGTATCTTCGCGAAACTTTAAAACAAGACTTTATTAACTTTATTAAATATTACAATTTTTTTTATTAGAAAAAAGAACGTTCTTAAATAAAGAACGCTTTATTAATTAATTGTATAAAGCGCAACGTTAATTTTTTTATCTAAGTTATTGTTATGTTTTAACAAACTTTTAATAACAAACAATTATTTATTTTTTAGCAATAAATTTAAGCTTTTATTAAGATTAACAAAAAACTTTAGCAATTTAAGTATTGTTAATTTTGTATTATAACAATTGTTGTTGCTTCAATTAAGCAAAAATTTAACTTCGTTCTTATTAGCAACTTGTTAAAATCTCGCATTATTACTCTTGTTTTTATTGTTTTATTTGTGTCGACAATCTTTGTAGCATTTAACAAATTAATAAATTTAAACTTTGTTATTGTTATTGTTTAAGACAAATTTTTAGCTATTTTAAAGATTAAAGAAATTTACAATAAATAAAAGCTATACTACTATTACAAATTGCAACATTTGAGCAAAATTACAAAAAAATATCTTAATAAAAAATCTTTTTCTTTTTGTTTTGTTAATTTAAATAATATTTTTAATATTAACAAAGATATTTTGTTGTTAGCGAGAAAAATTTAGTTCTTAAGCAAAGTTGCGTTCAAAAATTAATATATATATTTTTTTGTCTTTTAGCTTTTTTATTTTTACTTTATTTTTAATTTTATAAAAGATTTTTAATTAAAACAATTTTAAAACTTTTTAAATTTAATTCTATATTTAAAAATAATTACATAATAGTTTTCTTTGTTTTACGTCAAACTTAATTTCGAATTTCTATTATAATTTTAATCGATAATAAAGTCTTAATTTATGTTTTTATTAATAAATTTTTCGCACAATAACATAATTTTTCTCTTTATTAATTAATTTACTTTTCTAGACTTCGAGATTTTAATAATTAAACAATTTTAACGAACAACATTATTTACGTCGTCGAAATTATTATAACTTTTAATAATTATATCAAAAAACTATTTTTTTATGTTATTAAACTTAATTAATATTTTATTGTTATAAATTTATTGTAACTTTGTTGTTACTTTATTGATACAAACTTTAATTATAATATTTTTATAATATTTTTTTCTTTTTGTCTTAAACATTGTTGTTAATTGTTCGTCAAAATCTATAATACTATTTAAGAAAAAAAAAATTCTTGTCTTATAAAAAGTCTTAACGCGTATAGAAGTTTTAAGATCAAAATATTTTTGCAATCTTTTTTAATAATTAATTTTTTTTTTTAGTTTAAGTTTATTTTGTTAAAAAATATTTAGCAATTTAGTTGCTTATAAAAAGTAATTCGCTTGCAAAAAGCAATTTAGTTTTGCTTTTTAAAAGCAATTTAATTTCGTTTATAAAAAGTAATTTATTTGTAAAAAGCAATCTAGTTTTGCTCTTTAAAAGCAATTTAGTTTCGTTTATAAGAAACAATCTAGTTATCTCAATTTTAAGTTTCGTCTTATTTTATCTAATTTAGAGCAAGAAGCTCTTAGTTGTATTTTTTAAATTATTTAAAAAAGATACTTTTTAAAAATTAAATATTAAAGCTTTTTGTTTTTTAGAATTTTTATTAAATAACGTGCAAAACAAGTTAAACAATCTTTTATACAATTTAACGTAGTTAAGTTAAGAGTTCGTAAATTTAATTGCGTTATTTGCGCAAAAAATGTTAAAATATTTAATATTATTCTACAAAAAATAGACGTTTTTTGAATCTAATTAAGATCTTGCTCAAATTTAAGTTAAATTTCGCTCAAATTTCTAATTTATTAAATCTCTTAAAATTCTTGCTATTTTATAAGAATATTAAAATTAATACTTATAATCGAAATTATCGTTTAACATTTTATTAAATAAAAAAGAAACTTTATTTAACAATTTTTATTACTTAGAAGAATTTAGAACATTATTAATAAAACAAAAATATCAATTTAATTACGATTTTGTCTTTTAAATATTTCAAATTTTTTAATATTTTTTCTAAAAAAGAGACAAATATTTTGTCTCTTTATTGTTTCTACAATTACGTTATTTATTTAAAAAAAAATATTTAGTCTTTAGTTTTTGCTTTATACGATATAAGTTGTAATAAAACTTTAAAATTTCGTTGTTATTTAGATAAAAATCTTAGCAAAGAATTTATTCGAACAAGTTGTTTTTAAACAATAATTTCTATTTTTTTCGTTAAGAAACTCGAAGATAAACTTAAATTTTGCGTAAACTATAAAGATTTAAATGCTATTATAGTTAAAAACAAATATTCTTTGTCTTTAATTTTTAAAACGTTAAATTATTTTAATTAAGTTAAGATCTTTATTAAGCTAAATATTATTTTAGCGTTTAATCGACTACGTATCTAGAAAAAAGATAAAACTCTTATTGTCTTTTATATTTGTTTTAAACTCTTTAAGTATTTTGTTATATTTTTTAATTTATATAATAAACTTGTTTTGTTTTAAAAATATATTAATAATATTTTTCGAAAGTTTCTAAATAAGTTTTGTATTACTTATTAAAATAACATTTTTATCTATAATAATAATAAACTAGAGTATAAAATTTATGTCAAATTTATTTTTCGAAAATTGCGCAAAGCAAGTTTATAAACAAATATAATTAAATGCGAGTTTCACGTTACTTAAATCTCGTATCTAGAATTAATAATTATTATCGAAAAAATTAAAATAAATTTAATTAAAATAGATATTATAATCAATTAATTTACTTTAATTAAGGTTAAAAATATTTAAAGCTTTCTAAAATTCGCGAACTTCTATAGAAGATTTATCTACAATTATAGTAAAATAGTTGTTTTGTTAATTTATTTAACTAGAAAGAATTAATTCTTTGTTTAATTTAAAAAATGTCAATTAACATTTATTATTTTGAAGAAAGTTTTTATTTTTAATGTAATGCTTTGTTACTACAATCTAGATTACAAAATTGTAATAAAAATTAATACTTCGAATTATATATTTAAAGACATTCTTTTTTAATATAATAAAAAAAGAGTTCTTTATTTAATTGCTTACTTTTTCAAAAAGTACAATTTAATTAAATGTAATTATAAGATTTATAATAAAAGACTTATAACTATTGTTCGCATATTCGAAGAATAATATTTTAAATTTAAGAGCTTAATTTATCTAATTAAGATAATTATAAATTATAAAAACTTAAAGTATTTTATATTAATTAAGCAATTAAGTTGTTGTTAAGCTTGATAAAGCAAATTTTTGTTTCGATTTAATTATTGAATTACGTATTGTCTTAGTAAGATTAACAAAAAACTAAATGCTTTTACACGTCGCTTAGAAAATCTTTTTAAAAAAAGAAATACTTTTAATCTTCGACATTTGCATTAACATTAAACAATTTTAAAAATTTATGTTTTAAATTTTAAAATTGTTAAAAATCTTTAATATTAAGTTATTACTTTAAATCTTGTTTAATTATATTTCTTTTTAATTTTTTTAATTTTTTTTGTTATATTAGCTTCGATAAAGTTAGACGTAAAAGAATTTGATATTAATAACGTCGAATCTTAATTAAATTAAGAAATTCTAAATTTTGACAAAAATTTAAAAGACACTTTTATTTAAACTTTATAAAATTAAGTCGAAGTTAATAATTAATTTGTATCTTAAATACTTGAAGCGCTTTGCAATAAAGTACGTTATTACAATAAATTTTTTTTAATTAAATATAAAAAACGCTTTAACTTCTTGTACTTTTAAGAAAAAAAATATGTTTTTAATTTGAATTGTTTTTGTCTTTGCGTAATTTAATTTGCTTATAATAGTATTGTTAATAATTATTTAAAAAGAACAAAATGCTACAAATTAATTAATCGAACTTATTAATAATTTAATATTTATAAATATATTTAGCGTTTTGTACAAAACTATTATACGTATATTTGTTTTAAGCTTTTTAGATAAAAGACGCAAAAATAATTGCGTTTTTTTTTGTTTTTGAACGTTATTAACGTAATGTCTTTATAAACTATATAGATTCTTTATTGTTTAATATCTTTATAAGTATTACGTATAAATACGTTTTGATTTTTGTTAATTGTTTTATTAAGATAAGATATTTAGTTTTTATTATTTCTATAAAAATAAAAGAAGTTGTTAATTGTTTCTAAGCTTACGTCTAAAAAAATCACAAATTATTTAAGTTCTTCGTATTTAATTAAAGTATACAATTTATCTTCGATGTTTAAAAACATCTTTGTTAAATGCTAAAAATTAACGTCAAGTTATTTATTGCGTATTATTTTAAAATTGATAATTAAATTAAATAAGTTAATGTTATTATAAAACATTATTTTCGCATTTATGTTAACTATATGCAAAATAACTAGATTAAATAGCTTCTAAACGTCGAATTTGTTGTTAACAACGTCTCTTTGTTTAAAATTTTTATTTCGCTCTTTTTGATCAATTTAGACTAGAATTTACGTTTAAGTTTTAAGTTTTTAAAATTTTTGTTTCTTAATCTTATAATTTAGATTCGAATTTAATTGATTAATGTCGAAAGTTTTACTTAAAAGATAAAGAAACTTATTTAGTATCTATACAATAAAATATTTGTTGCTCAAATTATTTATAAGTTCAATATTAATTGTTTTTGTCGTTTTTGTTTTAAATATTTCGTAAATAACGAAGTTTAACTTAATGTTAAAAATCTTAATATCGTTTGTTCTATAATTAAATTAAATAATTGTTATATTAATCTTTTTAAAATAAAGCGCATCTTTAAAAGAAATTCTTTAATTGTCGAATTCGAACTTCTTACGTCTATAAAAGTTTATTTTGTCTTTTATATTACTTTTGTTAGTTATATTGTTATTAATTCTCTTTTTAAATAGCGTTAGAAATCTCGTGAATCTATTGTTGTTAAAAATAACAAAAGATTTTAATATATTAATAGCATTTTAAACTTTAAATATAATAGACGTTTTAGCTTTGCTTTGCTTAAATACTATGTTAACTAAAATTTTTTTTTTATTTAAAAATCTTTTAATTTTTTGAACAATTATTAATAAACTCTTAATAAGTATTATTTAGTTAATTTTATTGTTAAGAAATTACATATAATATTTTGTGTTATTTTTAATTATTAATGTTAAAAAGAATAAATAGTGTCTTCAATCTTGTCCAAATCTTGCTTAAATTTTGCTCAAATAATAGAGATTTTTCTATCTTGTTTCGATAATGTTTTGTTATTTCAAACGCGTTTAGTTTTGACTAAAATAGTTTAATCTCGCTCAAATCTTATCTAAATAATAAAGATTTTTTCGCTTTATTTTACTTAATTCAATAAATTTAAATATTAAGTCTCGCCTAAATTTTGTCTAAATAACAAAGATTTTGTTTTGTTTTAATAGTATTTTGTTACTTCAAACGCGCTTAGTTTTGACTAAAATAATCTAATCTCGCTCAAATCTTATCTAGATAACAAAGATCTTTTTGTTTTATTTTACTTAATTTAATAAATCTAAATATCAAGTCTTGCTTAAATCTTGCTCAAATAACAAAGATTTTCTTGTTTCGTCTTAATAGTGTCTTGTTACTTTAAACGCACTTAATCTTAACTTAATTAATTTAAGCTTGTCTAATTTCGCTCAAATCTTATTTAAATAATAAAGATTTTTTTTATCTTGTCTAATTTATTGAATCTAGATATTTTGTTTCGCTTTTGTCGTTTTTTGTTTTAACTTAATTTAATAAACTCGAATACTTTGTTTTGCTTTTGTTTTGTCTCGCCTTTATCTAATTTAATAAATTTAATTATTTTGTCTTGTTTTATTTTGCTTCTTGAAATTTTTTTAATTTTTAATTCTTTAGTTCTTCGATAATTCGTTATATTGTTTTGATTGTCTCGCAAAAGCTTTATTTTGTAAAGAGAAACTATTGTTATAATATTAAATTAGCAATTCGTTAACTACGTTCGTCGATTAAACAACTTTTCGTTTTAATTTTGCTTAATTTTTTAAGTTTAATCTTAATTAGATTTGGGCTAGACTAAATCAAATTTGAGTTAATTCTTGCTAGACATAAAGTCTACAATTTTATATAGTTAGCGTTGTCTTATTTCTCTCTTTTCTTTTTTGTCTTTTGTTTTATATATTAAATCTAGTATAGATCTAAGTTCTATCTAGTTATTAATCTAGATATCTCTTTAATAGAGGTTCCGAGCCTAGTCCCTAACATTTATAGTGAATCTTCAAGTAATAATTGTATATTAAATAGAACAACGAAACTTTAATTAAGACGTAATAGCTATTATTGTAGAAAATTTTTGTTATTAATAATAGATTTGCTTATTTTGCTTGTTTAGCGTCAACGTAAGTGCGAAAATAATGTTCGAAAGTTTAATTTTATTGTTTAATTAAGTTATTTATTTAAAAATAAAAGATAATACTTAATTGTCTTTTAATTTATGCATAAAAACATATAACAAATTAAAAGACACTAATAAAGACAAATTCTTTATTACTTATTATATTAACTAGCGTTTCGAAACGTAAAACAATTTTATCAAAAAACATTTTCGCTAGTTTTACAACATTAATTCTAGTAATTACAAATATATACTTAATTATTTTTGTACAACAATCGACTATTATAAAAATTAAATTATATATAACTTTACAACGCTTGTTTGACAACAAATTTGTTACAAAGTTTATAATTATTTTTTTTTATAATTTTTTTGCAACAAGTAAGAATCGAAACTTATTATATAATTTATAACAAAAAATTTTGATGCGTTAATAAACATTATATATTTTGATATATATTTTTATTTGCTTAGCGTAAACAAATTAAAAATACTTTTGCTAAAATAAATTTAAGATTTTCTTAATTTCAAAATATTTTGTTAAAGAGTTATTATAATTTTTGCGAATTAATTTTTTTTTAGTAACTTTATTTTTTAAAACATAAAACAATTTATTATATTTAACAAGATTTTTTTAATTTAGAGCTTATGTTATTTGTTTGCAACAAAACAATTTTTCGATCTTAATTTGAATTTTTTCGACTTAAGTGTCTTTAGTCTAAAGATTCTTTATTAAGAATCTTATTAATTTTTGAGATTTTTTATACAATTTTTTTAGCATGTCTTTAATTTTTTTTTTGAAATAACAATTTATACTTCAATTAATTAAAATAAAAATATTAGTTCTTTAAAAACTTTTTTTTTACTTTATAATTGCGAAATCTTCGCGTTACTAGTAAGTATTTTTGCTAATTATAATACAAAAATTAAATTATCTAATATTTTTTGTTTGCTTTGCGTTAACAACTTTTTGTCAAACAACAACGTTAACTTATTTTAAAATATAAGAATTAAATTACTTAATATCTTTTGTTTGCTTTGCGTTAACGAATTTTTGTTAAACAACAACGTTAATTTGTTTTGCAATGTTAATAACAATTTTATATTTAACAATAAAATCTCTTTATAATTGAGACGTTTTAACAGTTTATTTGTTAATTTTTATTTATTTAAACAATAAAAGATTTTAAAGTTATAAATAATTAATTTAAGCGCTCAACAAGCTTGTCTTAAGTTTAGCTTCTTTTAATTTATAAATTTTCTAAAATTATTATAATTCGATTATATTTTAATAGAATAAATATTGCTTTTTAGATAGTATCTTTATTGCTTAAAAGCAATTATAATAATTAGCAATTCTTAATTATGCGTCTTATAATTTTGTTTTGTTAAAATTATTTTTTGCGATAAAAACGTTATTAAACGTCAATTTTTGTTATTATTTTGTTAATTTAAAATACTTGCAATTGCAAAGTTAAACGCGTTAATCTTTATTCTTATTTTTTTGTCTAAATTGTAGTAATAAAGTAGTGAAATTAACATAAAGATGTCGCAAAGTTAGCGAAACATTTGCTTTGCTTTATTTGATCAAACAAAAAAATTATATTTTTTGTTATTTTTACTTTCTTTTAACAAGTTAATAAAGAAAATAACTTTTTTCGAATAATAATATATAAAGCGTCTATAAAAGTTTACGAAGTCTAAAAATATTTAAAGCTCGCAATAAGTTTTCGATTTAAATTATTTCTTAATTGTTTTGATTTTTTTTAAATTTATTTATATATCTTTTAAAAATACAATAAAGTCTAGAAATTTAATTTCTATAGTGTTAAATTTACACTTTTTTAGATTAACGTACAACGAATACTTGCGAAGACGTTTTAACATTTATTTAATATAACGTTAATACTTCGCTAAATTATTGCTATATATAAGTATGTTATTTATATAAATTACGCAAGTTATATCGATCAATTCTCGCAACATTTTATTAATATAAATCTAGAAAATTGCGAATGCATTTGTTAGTTTAAATAACATAATTTAATATTTAAAATATTTATAGCGCGTACAAAACATCGTCTTTTATTTATTATCGCATTTAATGCAAATGCAATAATAGACGTTCTTTAAATTTAAAGCAATAAAGCACTTTGCTTTGCATAAACGATTTAGCGTTTTTATAATTAAAGACAATAAATAACGATTTTTAATAATAATCGCATTTAGATTTCTATAATCGATATATAAACGTAATTTATTATTTAATTTTAATACAAATAAAATAGAGACGTTTGCAAACAAAACTAAATGCTTAATTCAATCTTTAGCTAACGTATTATTAAAATATCGTCGAAGTATTATCAACTCGTTTTATAAAAAATTATAAAGAGATATAAATAATAGCTTTTTATTGTTTTGAAACTTAATAGCGTAATCTTCTCTTTCTAATTTTAATAAAATTTTAGTCAATTTATTATTATAGACATTTTTTAGATTTTTTAATTCTTTAGAGATCTCAAACTTTGTTAGTTTTTTGTTTGACGTCTTTGTAACGCTAGCGTAAACAATTATATAAACTATGCTATATTTGGCAAGATTTAAAACAAATTGCTTAAGATCAACTATTTTTAATTTTTTATTAAAAATTTTAAATCGCTAGCTTTGCGTTTTTAAATTAATCAATATGTTTTGTTTAAATAGCATTGACGTATCTAATATAAAATTAAAACTTATATATTTTATTAAGTAGAACAAGATAATGTATTTTTAATGCTAATTTTATAAATCAATTAAGTAATAAATCAACTTATAGACGTTGTAACAAAAAATAATTATTATTATTAAAAAAATTTAGTGTTAATAAGATAGCGAATATGAATTGCAATTCTTATTGTACTATATAGATATAATTAATAAGATTAATTTTAGCTTCTAAGTTAATTAGATTTATAACTTGACGTTTGTTATTAAAAAGTTAAGTTTAATCTTTTACTAAAATTGAATCTATTGTTTTTATTTATTCTTTTTGCTTTGTTTGCGAGACGTTGACAAAGCTTAATATTTTTTTGTATTCGTCGTAATAATAGTAGAAACAATAGATTTATCTTATTTGTGCTTATTGAAATATTTCGTTTTGTAATGTCTTTTTTTATAATATTTAAAACATTTAATACAACTTAAATAATTTGCGTTATTAATTTTGTAAATTCGCTTGTACAATGTTAACGAATTTTTAAAAGTATATAACTTTTTATTTTTAATAAACTTATTAACATTATTTAAGCGACAATTTTAATAAAATCTATTTAAAGAGATATTAGAACTCTTTGTTATTTGTTAATTTTTAAAATTGTTTGCGTCTACTTTGCGAATGCAATTTAACATTTATTTTTGTATAATAATTATAATTAGAAGTTTATTGCAAATATTTAACATACTATTAATATCTAGAATTTTTACTTTCAAATTTGACTTAAACTTAGTCAAAAATATATAAATTTTATACTTTTTTAAAAGCGATGCTAAATAAGTCTCTAACTTATCTAAATATCTCTTAAAGATAATTATCTTTTAATTTGATTTTTATTTAACAATTTTTTATTTTTTGTAGACAAGAAAACGACGATTAACAAAATTAATTATTAAATTTAATAAAAACTCTTTAAATTCTTTAAAGATCTTACTTTCTAGCTTAGCGCCATTGCTTGTTTTTGAATATTACTACGTAATAATATTGTTTTTCAAAAATAACATGCAATAGAGAATTTTGTTCTTATTCGTAATAAAGTACGCTAAAGATTGCATTATATTAATGTTAATTTTCTAAAATTAAGTAATATGCTTCTTTATGCTTTAACTCTTGTACAATTTTAATTTTTTAAGCTTTAAGAACTTAAATTTTATTAATAGCGACGCAATAACAAGTTGTAAAACTTAAGAGTTTGTTTGTTTAATTATTATAACTTAAATTTACTAAGTATTTTGCAAATCTTAAATTTTTGTTATTAAGATTTCTATCTATTAATGTAAAATAAAAGCTCTAATTGTAGCTAAATTATCTTCTTTCTTATTATTACGTTAACGAAAATTATTTTTGCTAACGTTTTGTAAGCAATTGTTGCTTCGAAAGATATCAAAGTCTTCAAACTCTAATTTAGTAATTAAATAATTATTGTAACTTAAGCTATTATAATTCGATATAATATTATTACGTTTTAAATTTTTTTTTTCAAAAGATAAAACAATTAGAATTGTAAAATGCAAATGCGTTTACTTTTTATTAACGCACTAAAATATAAAAGACGTAAGATATAATAGACTTGTATTACTATATCTCAACTATATAGAATAGATAGTAGTAGAACTAATTGTTAAAAAATAACGAAAGACGTGTTTTTTCTTTATCTAATACTCGTTATAACGTGCGAGCTTGTTTCTCGCTATTTAATCAAAAAGAGATGTTGTGTTATTCGAGACTTCTATAGGCATTTGGGATCACGTGTCCTGCCATACCTTGATGCGCTAGCGCGTCGGGGGCGCTATGACATTACAATATTATGTCTTTTTACAAAAAAATATTGTTAAAAAATTAATCTATTAACAATATTAAAATACTTTTAATTTTAAAAATAAGCTTTATATTTACGTGCAATTGTGCAAAAAAAAAATTAACAAAAGTAGTTAAAATTTATTTTTAATTTTTTTTAATAATATTAATTTTCGAAACTCGCTTTATTAGATATAACAACGCGAAAAATAAGAATTTTTTTGACAATATTTTTTAAAGAAAACAAAATAATATTATATTACAATAATAATTAAATATAGTATTAACAATTTATTAAATCTCTTTTGCATAAATTTTAATTGTAATATGTTTATAATAAATCGCACTTTTGTTAAAGCAAAAATATTTAATATAAAGATTAGAAAATATTTTTTAATTCTATTAAAAGATATTAATGCGACAAAATATATTTCGAACAAGTAATTTTTTGTAAATATTTATTTAAAACGCAAAAATAAAAATAATAATAAAGTTGTTACTTATATTTGTTACGAAATTTATTTAATAAAAATTTTTAAAACAATTTTTTTTATAAATATAAATATTCTAGAATCGAAACAAATAATTATAAATATATTGAATCAAAAACTAAAATTCGAATTTTGTAAAAAAATAGCAATATCTTGCGAAATAAAAGCTAGAAATAACGTTCGAATTTGTCGAACAATTTGTACAACAAAAAAAGAGATAATATTTGCGAAATTAATAATAAAAATTGCTATAATTCTAAAAGAAAAAAGAAATTTTTTTGAGTATAATTTTCTTTTTGAATTTATAATATTAAAAGCGTATATTTATTTTGTAAATATAAACTTTTAATTTATTAATTTTTGCAACAATAAAGAATTTTCGTTAAAACTAAATAATTGTTGTTGTATAAAATATATTATAGAATACAAAAATAAAAAATATTATATTGTGAAAAAAAAAAATTACTTTTTTGCGACAATTTTTTCCATTCGAAAATTATTCAATTTTGTCAAATTTAAATTCTACTAAAATATGTTTCTTTTAAAAAATATTTTAAAGCAAATAAAAATTTAGTTAAAAAACAATATTATTATTTATAATTTATTCAACGAAATTGCGAAATATATTAAAATAATTAATTGTTATTTAAAAATTTGAAAAAATATTAACAATACAATAGATATTTTTTTCAAAAAATATATAAATATTTTTATAGTAACTAATTGACAAATTATTGCTAACGCAAAATTAACGCACAAAATTTATTTATTAAGTTAGAAGTTAAAAATCTTAATTAATAAAAAGTTCGACAAAATATATACACAAAATAGACTAAAATAATTTAGAAATTCTATATTATTTAAATTTTCTATTTTTGTAATATAAAAAATTGTATATATTAATTTAAACAAAAAGTTTACTTAAAAGAGTAAAATAATAATAAATATTCGAAATCTAAACGCTATTAATGTTACAAATTTGTATTTTTTGTTATTACAAAAAGATATAATAATTAAATTATAAAGTTGCTCTTATATTATTGTTATAAACAACAATAATCAATTTTATTAAATATTAATTAAGAAAAAGTATTAAGATTGTTTTATAATTATTTTTTACAAAAAAAAAGAGCAATTAAATGTTACTTTTATAGATTTTAAAAAATTAATATTGTATATTTAAAATACAACAAACAAATTTCTTAAAATTTATTGTAATTTTTGCAAATATTATATTAACAATATTATAATTTTTTTACGCAATAATAACAAGCATTTAATATATTTTAAGATTATTTTTACTTTGTTTTCTTAAATAAGAATTTTTTTAAAATCTAAAAAATTGTATATTAAATATTTATTCGTAATATTACTAAAACAATGTATCGACAATTTAGATTTTTAAATTTTCGAAAAAAAGTTTGTTATATTAAAAAAATTTAGTTTTTTAAAAATGTTAAAAAACTTGAAAATTTATTTAAAAATAACAAATTAACTTCGATTAAAGATTGTTTACTATACGCAAATAATAGAAGTTTTACAAAATCTTAAAACAATTTTGTTAAAAAAATCTTTAATTAAAAGTAAAAAAATGCAAATATAATATTGCAAAAATATTAATATTAAGTTTATAAATACGAAACTTCAAAGCTTTGCTATATTTTAACAATAATTTATTAAAAAAAGATAATTACTAGAGTTACATTACTTTACTTTGCTCTTATATTATTCTTACTTTGCTATTATATTACTCTTTTTTACTAAATTTAATTAAGTAATTTTTAGAATTTAATAATCTTGTAAACAAACAACATTAACAAAACTAAAAAAATACAATAAAAAATACATAAATTTTCGCTTATTTATTATCAAATTTGATATTGTAACGAGATAGAAATAGGATTCTAGTTAGTAGACAACTATAACAACAAAGACTCATCGCGATGTATGCATAAATCGCACTATATAGTTTAATAATAAATTAAATAGCTAAAGTTCTAAGATCTAAATAAAAGAGATCGCATATATATTGTAAATAGGTCGCTAATATTGATAACAAACATTTTTAAGTTTATAGCCTAATATTATCTAGTTACTTAGCTACATACGATCTTCTCTCTTTTAGTAATCGTCTCTTAATTATTGAATTAAGAAATTTTTGTTCTTGTTTGTACAAAAGTTGTAATAAGAAAATAAAAAAATTGCTCTTATTTCTTTAAAATCGTTAGATTAGATTTTTTGTTTTTCTTGTTATTCGAATCAATTGCGTAAAGAACGTAATAAATCAATTCGCATAAAGTTTTCTTTAGAATCAAAAGAATTATTTGATCGAAACTAAGTATTTGGTAAAATTAATTATTGTAAGTCTTGCTTATTTCTTAAAAGCGATAACAATAATAATAAGCTTCTTTAACGTAAACTTGAAAAATTAATTTAAGAAAAAAACAACAATAATAGAGAAAATTGTTGTTGTTGTGTTTAGATTAAATTTTTTAAGACAAAAGATAAACGTGTAATTTTAAAAGTTATTTCTAGTCTTAGAGTATTCGATTTAAATTGTTAACTTAGTTTTAATTTATAACGTTTCTTTTTAATTTCGAATCAAAATAACAAAATCTTCTCTTCTTTATTAGAACAAACAATTGAAAACTTAAATCTCGTTTTTTTTTATAATTAGTCAAATAAGAATCTAAATTGTTTTAAATGTTAAATTATTAAATATTAAATATCTTAAAGCTCTTAAACGTTATAAATTGCATTTACGAATAAAATTTAAATACTTTACTCTTTATTTTTTGAATTTTCCTTTATATTGATTTTACGTAACGCGTTGTACGTTTTTGAGTTTACTTTATTAGACAATTAAATTTCTTTGTATTTTCGAATAGTGTTTTTAATTTCTTTATTACTTTTGTCAAGTTCTAGAGCGCATATTTTATAATAATATTCTTAATATTAAATATAAAAAAGAAGTCAATAGCAACTTTAAAACAATAAGATATATTAATTAAAAATAAATTTAACAAAGTTAAGTTTTAATAAATTGTAACAATATTGTTTCTTGTACTTATTTAAAAATTCTTTAAAGTTTCTTTATCTTTTAATAGAGTTACATAAACAAAAAACATCTTAATTTTTGTATTAATTTTAATTTTTAACTTGCAATAAAAGATTTAAGATTACGCAATTCGCATATCTTTAAATTAACAAAATACATTCGCTTAATGCAATTTTTATTCTAACAATTTTTTTTCGTCAACTTAGTTTCTAGTATTTTTTTGTTTTATTATTTTTTTCTTATTGCTTTTTGCAATTATATGTCAATTTAATTATAAAAATTATCTAGTAAATATTTCTCGCAAAACAAATTATTTTGTGCAACAAAAAAAACAATCGATTGCAATTGCTAAAATTTTTGATAAACATTTTAATTTACGTCGAAATTAAAGTAACGTTTTAACGTTTAATTTTTATGCTCTTTAAAGATTAACAAATAAAGTATTGTTAACAATTTATGCTTGTAATTGTCTTGTAGAAACATATATATTATGTAAAGATTTAAATTTATTTGCATTATTATTTGCAACATAAAGAACAAACAATTAAGAAATTATTCTTTTTGTTAATTGTTGTTTTTTTGTTAATAATACAATATTATTTGCAATTTGTTCTAAAGTTGCGATTATATCTAGTACTTCGAATCAACAATTAAATAAACAAATCAATTTTGACAAACAATTATTTTATGTTAATTTTATTTTGTTAAATTAATATTGTCTATTATTTAAAGTTAAATATTAGCTTACTAAAAATCGTTAAATAAAAAGATTAGCTTTTTTCTCTTATAAACGTATTGCTTTAAGAAATCTTTAAAAACAAATAAACAAACATTAAATTTAAAATTAAATTTATTTTGTTTTATAAATACTAAGAAATTGTTTTGTTTTTTGTAACATTAAATTACTTGTCTCTTAATTTAATTATTAGAGATTCGATTTATTTTTAATAGAAATTCTAGCTTTCTTTAATAAGTTATGTAGACAATTAATTTTAACATAATTGTAATTAGATTTTCTTTTTGCTTCTTTATTAATATAGCTAGTTCAATTAGTTGAAAAACTTTAATTAATATTGCTAAATAATAGTTGATTTAATATCGCAAATTTATATTTACTTTTACATATAAATAGTTTTTTGCGTCGTTTTTTTTGTTTGTCGAAATAAAGATAACTATTGTCTTTAGAAAGATTTTTGCAATTTTAGTAATTAAAGTACGTAATTTTGTTGTGTTAACAACTTTAAATAATTTAAGATTTAATAAAAACAATCTTAATATTAAATCTCGCAATTGTAATAACAAAAAAGAAGCTTCTTTAAAAGAATTTAAATTTTAATCTTTTTTTTTGCTTTGTTTTTTGTAAGTTTTGTTATCTTTAAATTTCGATTTTGATTTTAATTAAAAAGTTAACAATTTAAATTCTTTTTGTTTGTTATTTTAAGTTCGCGTTCTCTTTGTATCTTCTATAAAAAAAGACGAAATTATTTAAACTTTTGTTCGACAAGTTTTCTTTAACTTCGCATTTAAAATTCTTATTAAATTATACTTTTAAAAATAATTTTTTATTTTAACTTTTAAAAGCTTTTGTTCAATAAACGCTATTGTATTTTTAAACTTTTTAATATTTATTTTGTTATAGTTGTTAATTGTATAATTAGTAACGCATTTCGATTTTATAGTATAATATTTAAGTTAATCGCATATAGTTCGATTTAATTTTTTTAAAATTCTTTGTAAATTTTAGCGTTTCTTTGCTATTCGCAATATTGTTTCAATAATTAATTAATTTATATTTTTAGATAACACATTTGCAATCTTTAATAATTATAGTTTGCGAAATTAAATTTAATTATTTTGAATTCGCAATCTTTTGTTTTAGTTAATTTCTTGTATTGCGTTTTTTAATTTTTGTTATAATAAATTACTTATTAGTATTTAAATGTTCTTATTAATTATTTGTTACAAATCTCGCATTTAATTTTTAATTATTTTTAAGATATTTAAAACTATGTTTCGAAGATTTTTCAAACGTTCTCTTTTTTTATTGCTAGTAGTTTTATTACATTAAAGTAAAATGTTAGCTACTTAAATATAGATACGATTTTTAATAATTAAATTGTCTTTTATAAATTAAATAATTGTTTTTCGCAATTCGATTTAAATTTAAGTTTAAAAAGTTTAATATTATAACGTTCGTAATTGTTGCGATAATGTTTGCTAATCTTATATTTAAAATAATTTAATCGAAAAAGTTAATTTTTAATTACAAAGAAAATATATTAACGTTATTAAATTTTAATTTGTATTTTGTTTAGCAAGTGCAAATTGTTGCTCTTTACGAAATCTTTTTATTAACGTAAATAATAATTCTTGTTTTTAATCTTAGTTTTTTGATAAAAATTAAAAAGTTTTTTTCGCAAAAAATTGTTTACGTTTAGTATCTTGTAATTGTTGTTCTAAATTTGTTATAATATAAGCTTAATAAAGAAAAATTTATACAAAAATAATAGATCGAAAAAAAGAATTTTGCAAATAAAGAATTAAATTATTAAATTGTTGTATCTTTATAAATAAAGCAATAACTTGTTTTAAATATTTAACAAACATAAAACTTTAAGTGCAAAGAATTTTTACTTATAGATTTAATTGTTGTTTGCAATTTTTATATTATTAATTACGCAAAGAAATTATATTAGCATTTATTTGTATATTAACTTGTAAACAAATATAAAGCTAATATAATTAACGTGTAATTTCGCTATCTTTATTGTTAAAAAATGTTGCGTGAAAAATAATTAAAACTCGTTTTTTATAATTTGAAAAAATTCTTAAAATTCTAGAACTTTAAGTTAAGACTTGCTATTAATGCTTTTAAATTGTTTTTAAATTGTTAATTTTAATTAATTAGAGTAGATAAACAATTGCTAGTATTGTTTGCTTGCTTTTAATTAATCGAAATTATTAGTATTTCGACTTTTTAATTTTTTTGTTTTTTTATTTGTTTTTTTTGAATGTTCGAAATTATAATGTTTTGTAAATTACTTTATATAATTAAATTACTTTTTAATACTTATAAATTAATAAACTCTATATTGAAACTTTTACAAATAAAACGAATATAAAGATTGCAACTTTTTTCTTTTTTAAAATTTTTTTATATTTTTGTGTAATTTAAATAATTGTAATAAGATAATAATAACATAATAATTGCAAACAATTTTTTGTTGCTTTAATCAAATTAATTCTTTGTCTTTTGTATAAAATTATTTTTTATTTTTTTATTTTTGTTTTTCGACTTTGCGAAGATCTAAAAATCTTGATTTCTTATTACATATCTCTTTAGTCGATTTTCTAAATAAGTATTTTTAAGTTTTGTGTTATTAACTTCTTCTAAAATATAAAAGTTTTTAATTTTGTTTTAATTTTTTATTTTGAAGAGATTTAATTATTGAAAGAATAGTTTTACGTTGTATTTTTTATTAAGTTTGATATTATATAATTAAATTAAATCTTTAGTTTAAAATAAATGCGTCAATAATTAATAATTATTATCGAAGAAATTTTTGTTCGCTTCTTTAAAACGACGAAGACGCAAAGCTACTTTTTAAATATTTTTATTTCTTTTTTCTAGTTGTTTTGTTCGCAACATTAATAGATTTGTTGTTAAATAAATTTTTTTCTAATTTATAATATGTTAAATTGAATATTTTATTTCAATTAACAATACAATTTCGTATTTAAATTCAAGACAAAACAACGTCTTTTTAATAAATTTTCGAATTGTTGTTCTATTAATTTATAATATTGTGTGCAAATATTGTAATTAATTTGTAAAGATTCTCTTAATTAGTTTAGACAAAGTATTAACAATAAATTTATATTTTTTATTATTATTTTATTTGCTTGTAAGTAATAAGTTAACGTTGTTACTTTTTTAATGTTATATCTCTTTAGAAGTTTAGTTGTTATATTGATTTTATTTTTGAATTCGTCGTTTATAATTATCTTTTTAATATATTTATATTAACAAAAAATGTTCTTTTATAAGAATTTTATTATAGCAAATGCTTTAAGATTTAAAATTGCTTTAATTTTTACTTATTTTATCAAATTATTTCGAACAACTATTAAATTTATTTTAACAGACATTTTTGCAATTAACATATAAATGCAATCTACGACAATTTTTTTTTATAAATCGAAGATATAAGTTGAATACATAATTTTCTTTTGTTTGTTAGAAATTTTTCGCTAGTATTTATTGTAATTTGCGATATATTTCTTGCAAAAATCAAATAAATTTCGTTATCAATATTGATTTGCAATACGTCAATAGATACTTTTTTTTTCTTTATAATTATTTTCGTTATGCAAGCTTTTTACGATTCGATTTTTGTCTTTCGTTTAATTTATTATTTTATGCAAAAATATATTTTTGTTTGTTTTTCAAAACAAACGTTCTTCTTTTATTAGAAAATAAAGAGTATAATTCTTAAATTTGCGAAAATTCTTTTAATTTATATTTGATCTTTGTAGCGAGATTAAATATCGAACAATTTGTTCGAATTTATCAAAATATTTGTCTTCGAAAATATTTTTGTTTTTTTTTGATATTGTTACTTGTGCGAGACAAACGCGAACACAATTTAATTAGTTATCGATAAAATTATTAATATTTTTTTTATTAATTTTGTCAATATTGTTAAACAACTCTTTTAATTTTCTTAAAAATTTGTCAATTGTTATATATTTTCGATCTAGTATATATTATATATTAAAGTCGAAAAGACGAATTTAAATTAATTAGTAAGTTATTAAAGCGTTAAGCAAGTTTGTCGTAAAACAATTAAGTTAAATTATTAAAATATTTTAATTGTAAATTAAATTTTATACAATTAGAATTACATTTTTTTTAAGATTTTTATAAACTTTTAATATTTTTGTTTTTCAATATCGTATTAAGATTTTTGTTCGCTTCAAAACTTACTCTTATATTGTAAAAAATATTTTCTTTTTGTTATTGTATCAATTTGTATTAATATAATTTTTTAATCTTTTAAACTAGAATTTATAATTAAAATAATCTCGCTAATTAAAATAGAATGGTTTAAGATGCGCATTATTAATATATTTATTAAAGTAATCTTTAATTTATTTATAACGTTTTGTTGTTTAAAGTCTTAAACAAAGATATATTTTGTTTTAAATAAACAATAGATTAGCTTTGCAACAATTATAAACTTTAGCATTTAAATTTAATAATAAATATATACTTTTATAAAAACTCTAACTTTAAAAAAGTTTTTGCACAATAATTATTTAATAATTTTGATAATTTTAATGCTATTAAGAGATCGTTTATTAAAATTATATATAAAATCGACAATTTTAATTCTTGATTTATAGAATTAAGATTTTTTGTCAAATATAATACATTTGAACAATTTTATATTTATTAATATTGCATTCAATTATTAAATATATTTTAAAACAAATAATTTAATTTTTAAAATTGTTTTCTTGTTGTTATAATTTAATTTAAATTCTTTTACATTTATGTTGTTTACAAATAAGCAACATTTATTAAGAAATTTTTTAAAAATACGTATTACAATTTTTATAAATTAAGCAATCGAATTAATCGTATCTTGCAACAAGCAAGTTATTTTAAATAATTTAAAAAAAGTTATAAAAATAATAAAATTGCGACTCTTTAATACAAAACTTATTTAATCGTATTTTGAAAAAAAATTAATTAATAACGCAATTATTATTTCGACGAATTCTTTTGCAAACTCTTTGATATTAGAAGATATGTTAGCATTTTAAACAACTATTTTGTTTATTTTTATAGTTGTATTAATTATACAATACTTGTTCTTCTTCTTTTTATTTATTAAAAATCAAGAATTGCGATAGAAATTATAACAATATTTTAGCAAACTTGTTTAAAAACGTTTCTTTAGCATTTTAATTACAATAAAATTTAATGCTTAAAAAATTAAAAATTTTAAAACTTATTATGTTTTGTGCTTTATAGCGCGAATTTTTTAATTAAATGTAATCTTTAATTTAATTTTGTTTATCTTAGCAAAGCTTTATATTAAGACGATTTTACAATTGAAAAGTATTGTAATTAAGAGTTTTTGTTCTTGCAAAAAGAATTCGAACTTTACAATTAATTTCTAAATATGTTTCTTAATAAAATAAGAGTCGCATTTAATGTTTAAAAACTTAAGTATTAAAAAGAGATTATATTTTTTGTTAAGTTTCTTTTAGAAATTTTTTGTAATTAATAATTTTAACATTTCTTTTTAATTTAAATACTTGCTTAAAATAGAATTATTTAAATTGCTTATATTTATCGAATTTGTTTTTTAAATTTTTCGTTTATATATTGTATTTATTCGAACAAATAAACGCAACGCAATAAAAGATTAACAAAGAATATTGAATTTTCTAAACAATTAAATAGTAAAAGTCTTTTTTATAATGCATAATTAAGAAGTTCGAATTATTAATAATTTTAAAGATATTTAGAATATAATATTAATTTAAATATTTGTTCGATTTAAATTAATTATATTAGTAGATAAATAGACGCTAATATTGTTTGTTTGCTCTAATTAATTAGAATTTTGTCGATTTTTTTCTTTGATTTTATTTTGCGATGTTGTTATTTTAATAATTTTTATTTTTATTTTCGAAGATTTCTTGCAATTAAATTTGCGAAATTGAGCAATTGTATTAACTAGACAATTATCTAAAGATTTAAAGATTTTTTTAAGAATACAACGTTTTTATTTTTGTTATTAAAATAATTAATAAATATTCTTAAAATATTAATATGCTTTATTTTGTTTTCAAAATAAATTGTTAATTTTAGAAAGTTGTTGTTTATATTTACAAAGCTTATTCGAGCACTTTGTTAAAAAGATCGATTTAATAGAATTTCGTAATTAAGTTAAGAAACAACAAAGATAAGAATATAAATTATTATTTTTTTAATTAATATTTTTGCATTTTTTATTATTTCTTCGAAACGAACACGTGCTTTCGTAATCTCTACTAATAAGATAAAAATATCTTGTTAAATAACTAGATTAATTTTGTTCGCAAAGCTCTTGCTAATATAGTTGATTTTCGTATTACTATTAAATATAGTTTTGACTTTTATATTTTTTAATTGCATTTATATAGTTAAGCAAACAACAAAATACAAAGTTTTAAGAGATTTTATTCTTGCAATAATATTTTCAAAATAAACAATTTCAATAAATTTAGCGTTAATTGATTTTATAATAACAATTGTTTTTTTCTTTTTTCTTATAAGCTTTTAAGATTTTTTCTTCGTTATTATAGCATTAAATTTCTTATTAAAAAAAGAACAAAAGAAAAAGCGACTCAAATTAGAACAAAAATTTAAGAGATTTATTATTTTTATTTTTATTTTCGAAATAAAAATACTTTAAATTAGAGTTTTAAAATCGACTTAATTCTTTATAGTTTGTAATATTCTCTTTGAATATTCTATTTGCTATGCATAGTTTATAGAAATCTTTTGCTTTTTTTTAGATTTGCTTTTTTAATATTTAATAATTTTCGAATTAAAGTTAATTATTGCAAGAACGTTTTTTATTGTAACGTTTTTTATTTTTGTTTTTATTACTTTTTCTTTTATGTATATTTTTTTATCTAAGACTTTTGTTATCTTTAAATAATTTCTAGATTTAACGTTCTTAATTTTCGAAAATCTTTTTTTTTTAATTCTTTTTTTAATTATTTTGATCGATTGCTTTATTAAAGACTTTTAGAGTATTTATTGCTTAGAAGAATTTTGTTTTGATTAAATTTCTCAAATCTTTATTATTGTTTAATTCGATTTACTATTTTTTTCGTCTTTTAACAAAAAATTAATATTTAATTTTATTGTTGCTATTGTAATTACAAAATTTCGAATACGATCTTGCGCTCTTTATTAAAAACAAATTTTTACAATTTTTTTTTTAATTTTTGTATTATTAAGAGACAACTTTATTTCTTTATTCTTAGAATTGTTAAATTTATAACAAATTTTGTTGCTTTTGTTTATATAAATTTTCTTATTTACTATTAAGATTGTTAATTTTGAACAAACTTATTATCTATGCAAATTATAATAAAACAAGTATTTATTTAGTTTTAATTAAGATTAATTGTATCTAGAAACAAATACAAGTTTTTAATAAATATAAATTGTTTCTTAAGATAAACTTTGAATTGTTATTTAAATTTAAGAAGATGCAATATGCGAAATCTCTTATAATTGCGTTGTTATTGTTTGTTAAATTATTTAATAAATTTTGCTCTTTATTATTTTGCGAACATTGTTAATCTTAAGATCTTCAAAAGTTTGTATTAAGATATTTAGTGTTTTATTAATTTTTGTGTTTTCAATTGCGATTATTAACAATATTAGAAGAGCAAAAATTGTTTTCGACGTAATTTTCTTCTTTATTAGATTTTGCTTTTTGCTTTTTGCTTATTATATTTATTAATTTATTTATATTAATATTTGCAACTTATTAAGTAGTTTAATTGCTATTAATATTTATTTCTCGCATAATTGTCTTATTTTTGATCAATTTTATAATTGTCTTGTATAACGATTTAAATATTATAATAATTGCATTGTTTAAATTGACTTTATATTTTTGCATTATTTTAGTACAAATATTGCGAAAAAGACTCTTTAAATATTACGAGAACTTAATGTATTTATTGATTTAATCAAATTTAATAAGCTTCGAGAAAATAATTTTAAATTGTTAATTATATTTACAAATATTATTCGACTTCGCTTTTAATACGTTTTTTAAAGATTTTAAAAAAGTACGAAAATTAATTTTTTAATTTAAATTCTTATTTTTATATTTCTTTTTTAATTTATTTATTATTTTAAATTATTTTTTATTTGTTTAAGCGACAATAAATTTAATAAAGTTCTCTATAAGCTTGTCGCAATATTAAGACAATTTAATAATTTTGTGTTAAGAAATAACTTTATGTTTATTACAAAAATTTAAAAATTAATTTAAAAAGTTAATAATATTAAGTTTATTAAAATGCGATACTTTTAGCGTTCTTAAAAAAGACATAAAGATTATGTAATAATAAAACTTTACAATTTTTATAAAATTATTAAGTAAATTTGTTGTTAATATAAATATGTCGAAAAAAAGCTTTGCGATCTTTTTATTGTTTTAAGATATTGTTTTTAAAAGAATAATTTAATAACAAATAGTAAAAGTAACAACTACTAAATTAAAAAGACTAGTAATAATAATTAATTCAAAAAATAATGTTTTTAATTTGCAAATTTCTTTCTTTTCTTTGCAAAAACATTAAGAAGAGATTTTTTTTTCTCTATTTAATTTTGCGTTGTTTTTTCGTTTATTGTTTTTTAATTTTTTTAATCGTTTATAAGTAGACGTTTTTGATCTATTGTTTTTTTTAATTAATTGTTAATTTATTGTTAACGAATATTTTTGCGTTGAAAACTTGCTTTAGTCTTTATTAAAAAGAGAATTTAAATAACGTTCTCGCTCTTAAGCAAATAGATTAGTTATGTTGCTAAGAAGTTTCTTTTAATAACGTTACTATAGTTAGCAAGCAATTTATTGTTTTAATAGTAGAAATTAGTCGCAATTCTAATAAGATATCTTAATTTTTAAATTTATAACTTTTATTGTTATTTTTAATGCTTCGATTTTGTTTCTTCTTTTTTTGTTTTTTAATTTAATAATATCTTGATTTTTAAGTCGTTAATTTCGTGTTTTTGATTCTTGAAATTTCTAATTTTAATAATTCGTTAGAGTTAATTTGTCTTTTATACTCTTTTTTTTGTGTTTTTAAGTTCTTGAATTTCTAAATTTCTAAAATTGTTTTTAGAGATATGTCGACAACTTGTTGTTTTGATGTTTGTTATTGTAATTAAATCTTTGCGTTAAGCTTTAATATAACAAGATAAAAATAGAATTTTAGTTAATAGACAATTATAATAACAAAGACTTATTGCGATATATGCATAAATTATACTATACAATTTAATAGTAAATTAAGTAGCTAAGATTCTAAGATCTAAGTAGGAGAGATCGCATATATATTGCAAATAAATTGTTAATATTGATGACAAACATTCTTAAGTCCATAGTCTAATATTACCTAATTATCTAGCTACAATATTTTTTTTTATAGATCTCTCGATGCGAATTTGAATCTAAAATATATCTTTTTGTATACTTAGAATCGATCTCTATTTGCATCTTTAATTATATCTAAAAATTACTTATATAAATAATTGAAACATCTAAAATATACTTCTTTATTGTTGTTTCTCTTGTATCTTTTCGCTTATTTTATTAATAATTCTTTTGTTTATCTTGCTAGCTTTGTGTAGACAATTAATTATTAAATATCTAGTTAAAAAATAAATCTAAAATTAACTTAAAAATAAACAATGTTTATTAAGTAAAATTTGCAAAAATTATTTAATATTGACGCTATAATTGCGAAAACGCAATTTATATCTTGTTTAATAAGTTTTGCAAACAATTTTTTGACTTAACAACAACAAACTCTTGTATGCGTAATATATTATCTAACAATTCTTTATTCTTAAATAACAAAAATAACAAAAATAAGATTTTTAATAAGATTTCTAATATTTTCGTAACGTTGTTGTCTTTTATTGCGTAATTCTTTTGTTTTGTTATTATTTATTTTGTTTGCAATAACTTTGCAAATCTTTAATAAAAATATATATCTTTTAATTTTAATATATTGTTGTTAATTCGATTATATTATCGCTTTTGTATTTTGTAAACGCAAAAAAGTTTTATAGTTTTAGTAAAGATATCGATACAAAACACAATAATTATAGATTTGTTCTTAAGTTGTTTAAATTACGTATTAATTGTCTTTAATACAAATAACGTAACAAAAATAATAAGATTGCAAAACATAAATAGTTTGCAAAACTTTTAAGATAAACAAACTTTTATTTTCTTAAACTTTTGCTTGTAATTATAATATTAATTAGTTAGAAAATTATTTAGTTTAACATTTATTATTGTATATAAATTGTTTGCGCAAATAAATATATTAGTAATGCAAAATTAACTTGCAATCTTTACTTATTAAAAGAAAATTTAAGCTTTTATTTAATTTAATAATAAGCGTTTTCGCTATATAATAAAAAGATATTATTGAAGTAAAGCATCTTGTTAATAAAGTATTTAGCTTACTTTTTATATCTAGATTATAAATGTTTCTTAAAATTGTCAAATATACTTTAGTTTGCGTTTAAATGATTGTAATATAAAACGTTGTAATATTTCTTTAATATTTTTAAAATAATTGTATAGATAACGTTCTTTTATTGTTTATAAAACGTCTTTTATTTTTTCTTTGTAAAAAAATACTTTTTGTAATTAATTATTACGTTTTAATTTATATATTAAATATATAAAAAATAATTAATGCGATATTCTTTCTCGTAAAATACATGCGAGAATATTAATAATAAAACTCTATTGTTATTAGATATAACAATTGTAAAATATAACAAATCTAAATAATTGTAGAGACGCATTAAAGCTTTTATTATTTATATATAATTATTGTAGTTTTTTCCTTTTATAAAGTAGAATGTAACGTAGAAAATAATATTTAAGATAATAATTTTAATAATAATAAGAAAAGATATTTTATATTTGTTTGTTTTATAGATACAATTTATAATTAAAATTTTTATATTTAAAGATAACAATTTCTATATATATTTAAAAGTAAAAAATAAGAATTAAAGTTTGTTATTATATTTTTTTTTCTTTAAATCGACGTATTAGTTGAATAATTTTACTAAATACTTTATTAATATTTGCGTAAATGTTAAAAAACTTATTGTTATTATTTTGAAAACAATATTTATATTTTAAAGATTTTGCGATTTAAATATAGATTTTTCAAAATTTAAACAAAAATCTTTAAGAGTTGTATTAATTTTGTTGTTTTTTTGTTATTTTTTTTTGAATTTTTGTTATATTTTTGATTTATTTAGAGCTTTTCTTCAATGTAATACAAAGATAGACAACTTTGTAAAAAAATAATTGTAATTCGAATATTTAACAATTAAAATTTAGATATTTAAATTGTATTTATTTTTAAAATTGTTTTTTAGTTTTACAATTATATTGAACAAACAATCGCAAAAACAATTGCTAGTATTTCGATAATTGCGTTTTTTTAATTTGATTTCGTTATTACAATCGCAATTGATTTAGTTTTTTATATAAATCTTTTGTTTCGAAATTTTGTTATAATCTTTAACTATTATATAGTTTTGCGTTGTTATATATTAATTAAGTTTTAAAACAAACAAATTGATTAACGTTTTTTCGTAATAAACATTTAACAATAATTTTAGCTTTATAGTTATAATTAATAAAGCTCTTAATAAAGATAATAAATAATAACGATAATTGCGATAATCGCAATATAAACAAAGAATGCGTTAAATCTTAAAAATTACTTGATTAAACTTAGTAAGAAAGAGTAATATAATAGCAAAGTAAAAGTAATATAAAAGCAAAGTAAGATAATGTAACTCTAGTAATTATCTAAAAAAAATATATTATATTATTATAATTCTAAGCGACAAATATTTATAAATATCGACAAATTTAAAAAATACAAATTTAAAAAATACAAATTTAAAAAATACAAATTTAAAAAATACAAATTTAAAAAATACAAATTTAAAAAATACAAATTTAAAAAATAAAAATTT
>JAABUL010001949.1_pt1 | contig 36479 bp, 63 predicted proteins | sample 5559151 | NCBI WGS metagenome assembly JAABUL01 (sample SAMN10711876, study PRJNA513368) | rock metagenome | isolation source: Antarctica rocks | place: Antarctica: Victoria Land, Pudding Butte sud | reverse complement strand
TCTGACGGTGGAGGCAGCGCAGTTCGCGGCCGGCAGCTGACGCAGGGGGCAGATGCTGCCCCTGCGATGCGCTCGCAGCTGAACGCGACGCGTCCCTGTTCTCATTCTCTCCCCTTTCGTGCAGTGCGTGGCTGTGTCGCCCAGCGGGGACCGGCTCGCCGCGGGCGACGCGACCGGCCGCATCCTGATCTGGCACCCGCTCGCGGCGGCGGTGAATTCCGCAGCGGCGGCGGCGCCCGGCGGCGGGCCGCAGTCTCAGCAGCAGCAGCAGCAGCAGCAGCAGCCGGTGGCGACGACGGTGCACTGGCACGCGCACGCGGTTAGGTCGCTCGCATTCAGCCGCGACTCGCTGCGCCTGCTGTCCGGCGGCGACGAGGCCGTGCTGGTGCGCTAAACCCTAACACCCCTACTGCCTCGGAAAGTCACAACCGTCTCTCGAACATGGGGAGTTCGATTCTTTGGTGCGGCTGAAGACGCCTCTGAGTCCGTGTGTCCTCCAAGGGAAACACGGAATTGAAGGAAACGCGGAGCACGGCGCCCGGCGTGGCTTGCCATCGCCTCAAAATCACGGCTTCTGCAAGATTGTGCTGCCGACGCCTCTCTCGCCGCGCCGCCGCTGCTGCGCCGCCAAGCTGTGGGGGCGCCTCCGCAGTGGATGATGTAGAAGCTTTTAGTTGACCTCAAACCCTAAACCCTAAACCCTCAACCCTCAACCTCACAGGTGACCTGGCGGCTGGCGAGCAACTCGCGCAGCTTCCTGGCGCATCTCGGCGCGCCGCTGACGGCGGTGCTGCCGGCCGACGCCGACGACGCCGCTTTCGTCGTCGCCCGCGCCGACAACAGCCTCTGCCAGGTGTGCGCGCGCGCGGGGACGCCACTGGTCTCCTCCCCGCCTTTCAACCCCACCTTTAAACCCTAAACCCTCCGCATCATGCGTGCGCGGCAGTGCAGGCTCGACTCCGCGAAGGCTGTGCTGACCTCGGCTCAGCAGGCCTGTTCGTGCCGCGGCCAACGTCATGACCCTCAGCAGTGCATGGCAATTGGCGTCAGCATCATGGCTTGAGGCGGAGCCTCAGGAGTGCCTATATATATGCATATATATACATATGCATGTACATGCATATATATACACATATATATGCAAGTTATATATATATATATATATATATCTATATATCTCTATCTATATCTATATATATCTCTATTTTTTGCAAGTGGCCAAGGAGGCGCGACCAACTGCGGGTGCGCATGCGCAGGTCAGCACGGCGACGGGGACGGCGACGGACATCGCGGCGGGCGCGCTGCCGCCGCCAGCGGCCGGCGCCGCGGGCGCGCCGCCGCCGCCGGCGCCACGCCCCGGCGGCGGCCGCGGAACGGCCGTGCTGGCTCTCGCGGGCGCCGGCGCCGTGCTGCAGCTGTACGACGCTTCCGCGGGGCGTTCCCTGGCGCGCCTGCAGGTGCGTTTCGTTGCAGTTTTCCCCAAAGAAAAGCCCAACAAAGCATGCGGGCGCGGGCGCCGTGCAGCAGCTGTACGACGCGTCCACGGGGCATTCCCTGGCGCGCCTGCAGGTGCCGTCTAAGTACAGCTTCTAGAATCGGCATCCCCATTGCCCACTGTGCAGCCACGCCTGTGTGTGCGGAAGCTGACCGTTCAGAAAGGCGTTCGTTCGAGGAGGGGCGCTGCTGCGTGCACGGTTGGTTTGTTCCGTTTTTCGCAGGATGCGCAGGCTGGCCAGCTGGCGCCGGCTTCATACTAACTTCCTACTGAAAAGGTTTTTCAAAATAATGTAAGTAAAAATATTTTTCAAGTACAAATGTTATATTTCATGAAAATTCGGCGGTGGCGGGCGGGCGGCAGGCGCCCGGAAGCTATGCAGAGCCTTACACCCTGGAACAATGCGTGTGTCCTGAGAGCAGATGCGCACACGTGATGCAGGTGAACCAGCAGGCGCCGGTGGTGGTCGGCGGGCAGCAGGCGCCCAGAAGCATGCTGTGCAGAGCCTTACACCCTGGAACGATGCGTGTGTCCTGAGAGCAGATGCGCACACGTGGTGCAGGTGGGCCAGCAGGCGCCGTCGGTGGTGGGCGGGCGGCAGGCGCCCGGCGCCGCGCTGCAGCACCTGGCCTTCTCGGGCGACGGATCCGGCCTCGTGACGGTCGATGTCCGCCAGGACGCCGGTGCGGCATTTCTGTATCTCTGCCTTTTATCGTGTTTGACAGCCGCGCCCGGCGCCGCGCTGCAGCAATTGGCCTTCTCCGGCGACGGCCTCGTCACGGTCGATGCCCGCCAGGACGCCGGTGCGGCGTTTCTGTATCTCTGCCTTTTATCGTGTTTGACAGCCGCGCCCGGCGCCGCGCTGCAGCACCTGGCCTTTCGCGGCGATAGCGGTGGCCTCGTGACCGTCAATGCGCGCCAGGACGCCGGTGCGGCGCCCCCTGCATGTATTTATTCATGCCCCCTGCATGCACCCATTCAAAGTTGCCGCGCCCGCACCCAGGTGCGGCGTCTTGCGTTGCCGTGCCTGCAGCGTCCATGCCCGGGTGCCAATCTTCTGCATGTGTTGATTTCAAAAGGCGCCGCCTTCACGGGTTTAGGGTCACGGGTTTAGGGTCACGGGTTTAGGATTTAGGGTTTAGGGTCGACGGCGGAACGCCGGGATCGCGCTGCTTGGGTGGTTCACCTCGCCTGAGTAACACGTGTTGTCAGCGCTGCAATCACGATCGCGGCAAGCCTCTCGCGCGCAGCAGGCTCGGCGGGCGCGGCCACCTTCCTGCGCTTCTGGCGGTCTGGCGACGGCGCCGCGGCGTCGCACGCGCCCGCGTTCGCCCTGCAGGCGGCGGTGGAGTCCCCGCACGGCGGCTCGCCGGTGACGGGCCTGGCGCACCACCCTGCGCGCCAGCTGGCGGCGACGGCGGGCGGCGACGGCGTCGTCCGGCTGTGGACGCCCGTCGGCGGCGGCGGCGGCGGCTCCGGCGCCTGGCACTGCAAAGCCTGCTGGTCGCACCGGGGTGCGTACCATGCTACAGGGCCTCCCGGTCGCCCTAAACCCTAAACCCTAAACCCCAGCGAGTTGCGTGTGCATCACTCCACGGCCGTGTTGGTGACCATACCGCAGCCGCTTCCAATTCGCTCCTCGTCCTTTTGCTCCGGCAGGGCTGACGGCGCGGCAGCCGGCATTGAGCCCAGACGGCTCTCCGCTGGCGGCGGCGCAGAAGCTCGCTCATGAGCCGAAAGCTGCCGATGCGAAATGAACCCGTCTGTGCTGGTCGCGGCAGGGCTGCCGGCGGGGCGGCTGGCTTTCAGCCCGGACGGATCGCTGCTGGCGGCGGCGACGGCGGGCGCCGTCGCGATGTGGGACGTTGCTGCAGGGGCGTTGCTCGCGGTGCTGCCGCACGCTCCCGCAGATTCGGCGGCGAGCCACCTCACCTTTTCGCACGACCGGCCCTACTTGGTGCGCCTGCAATGTTTTCGTATCAACTCTCAGTGTGCGACATTGAACAACAGCAGAGCTGCTGGCGGCGCTGCCGCACGCGCCGGCGGCGGCGACGCACTTCTCCTTTTCGCGCGAGCTCTCTCTACCTGGTGCTCTTGCATGTTGGTTTTAGGATTTTAGGGTTTTATGAAACCCTAAACCCTCCAGAAATCCAACGAAGATCCACTGCATTGCGAACAAGACTGGAGTGAGGCTCCAAATTGTAAGGATGCATCAATTGAAATTCGTCTCAATGGCACCACCTTGTATGTTTGAACAATTTGCCGCGCAGGTGGCGGCAGTGCAGACGGCGGCACCGCCCGGCGGGGTTACCTTAAACCCTAAACCCCTGCTGACGGCGGTGCACCTGCTTACTCTGACGACATTTTGGCAACCCGAATTGCAAGCATGCAGGTCGCCAATTTTGGCCTTCTTCCCTTCATGTGGGAACGGCAGCGGCACGGCCGCGGCTCACGGCGCGGCACCTGCTGACGCTGACGATGGCACTCAAATCATCTTGAAGTTACGCTCAAATAGTCTCAAAGTTACGCTCAAGTAATCTTAAAGTTACGCCTAGAGGGATTCCAGACTCGCATGTCTGCACCACCCGCCGCGCAGGTGGCGGCGGTGCCCGAGGGCAGCGGCTCGGCCCGCCTGACGGCCTGGCACCTGCTGACGCTGAGCGCTGCCTGGAGCGCTGTGCTGCCTCTGGCGGCGCTTGCGGCGGCGGCGCTTGACGGCGGCGCCGGCCTCGCTGCGGCGGTCTCTGGCGGGTGCGCTGCTTCGCTGGACTTTTGGTCATTTCTCGTTGCCAATCGGTCTCCGGCGGGTGCACCGATTTTGGCCGAAATGAATCAGTCGCGAAGCTTCTGTGTGATGTACATCATCTCAGCTGACCTCCTCGCGGCAGCGCCACTGGACAGCGGCCTGGCTGCGGCGATACCAGCGGGTGCACGTTATGCCGGATCCGATTCTTCCTTTGCGCGCGATGCTGGCAGCTGCCGAACGGATTCCTCTGCCCGGCACTTGCATTGCTCAAAGGCTGTGCCCAGCGGCTGCACACACATGCGAGGGTGCATTGCTGCGTGTCGAGCTTGCCGTCAGGCTGTCGCTTTTGATGTGCATTGACTCGCGATCCCGCAAAACCGAAAATCCCTCTGATTCAGAGATCCCGCCGACCTGTGTGCCTGGAAAAACAACACCCATTGCCGTTTCCACAGGCCGGGCAGGCAGTGGCAAGACGCGGTGCTGGGTCTGGACGTGCGCAGCGGATCGGCGACGGCAGCGTGGCAGGCGGCGCCGCCGGCGGCGCACCTGGTGCTCTGCGACGGCGGCGCTGGGCTGCAGCAGGTGACGCGCGTTTTCGGCCACCGTCTCATTACACCGACTCGCTGTGGAAACGCATCACTCGTGCCTATCATAGCTGGGTGGCGCACCTGGTGGTCTCCGGCGGTGATGGGCGGCCGGGTTTAGGGTTTAGGGTTTACAATTTCAGGTGTGCTGCGCTGGGCGCCTGCATCCATGTGCAGTGCATTTGCGTGCACGGCTGGAAACCTCCCCCTTTGGTCTCCTTCCCCTTTCCGTTCGTTCCAATCAGGCTGCCACGGATTCATTGCAGAAAATCTGCGCACTTCCTGTGCCACGTGTTATTAAAGAGCCAATGAGTTCAATACGCCCAAGCTGGGTGCTGGCAGCTGGTGCGCGGCATCGCCGACACCGCAGCATTCGCCGCTCCCCAAGTTTGTCAGACTCTCCACCGTCCAACGCCGGTCACCAGCCTGCAGTGACTGACAAGCTTCTCCCGGCGCTGCCGCGCACCTGAGATTGTAAACCCTAAACCCTGCCGCTGATGCAGGAAGCGCCCGCAGCGCTGCTGGTGGTCGCCGCCGACCGCGCGCACGACGCCCTGCCGTCGGCCGCGGAGCCTTCCGCCGCGGACGCACCGGTCGTCGCAAACGCCGCGGCGGCGGGACCGACTGCGCCGCCGCATCGCAACGCCTTCGAGGAGGCTTTCGGCGCGCCGCCGCCGCAGCGGCGCGCCGCCGCGGCGGGCAATGCCGGCAGCGGCGCACAGCCCGCCGGCATGGTGCAAGGCGCGCGGCCGGCGGACGTCGCCGCGCGGCTGTTCGACCGGCCGTCGCACCTGCTGCGGCCGGCGCCGGACCTGGCGCGGGAGTTCCTGATGGGACTCTCACGCCCCGCCGCGACCGCCGGCGGCTGATCGAAGGCAATCAGGCCGGGTGAGGGAGTTCCTGATGGGACTCTCACGCCCTTGCGGCATTGATCTTGCATTGATCGGCGGCTGATCAATGGCGACAACGGCGGCGGCGGCAGCAGCTGATGGGGCCAGCGGCTGAGAATGTTGGACAGGGTGTTCAGGTTTCGTCTCTCTGCGCAGCCTCATACAGCAGGGGATTTCCAGTCGAAGGAGGCCGGCCGGATCCTCGAAAAACAGCAGTGATCTCGGCAGGTGCTCAGGACCCGCCCTCATGAGCGACCCCTCATGAGCGATCTTGATCAAGATCGGGTTTCATGGGTCACTGCACTTTGGTAGTGGAGTATGACCGGTGGATAACCCCGAGGTCCGGCCGGCAGGCATTGGCTCTCTGCGGGGCATTGCAGGTGCTGTACCTAGCCGTGTACCTAGCTGTTGTGGGTGACTCGAACGAGCGAGGCATTTGCCTGACAGTGGGCGCCGGCGGTGTGTGATTGAGAGCAGTTGCACATGCATCTGCACCAGTATCCCAAGCCTTTTCTGACTTATTACCATGAGCCAGGGAGCTGCACCATGACTATTACTGAACTGGGAGCCCGTAGCGCGCCCTCAGAAATAGCAAGGTTCCTGCTAGCTAAGCATTCCGCAACGAGCAACAGCACCGTCAACAGCATCTCGCAGCCGCAGACATTCCCGCAGGACTGGGACCACTGAATGGTGTCCCAAGCGGCGCAGCTGCTTCTTCCCACCCGGCAGCCACCACTGCGGAGCAGCACATGTATGTGAGACCGTCGCGTCAGCATGGCTTTTGCCAACAGCGCCTTCCGTCCCATTCCGGGCGCAGCAAGGCGAATGAAAAAGTGCACAGTGCCGACACTCGGTTTCTAGTCCGAAACGCGCCACGTCCCAGGGCTGTGCAGATATCGGGCTGCGCAAGGAGTAGCGCGTGGGTACTCGATGCACAATCTGATGTGTAACACACAAAGAAAACGGCAGGTGCGACACCCACCACCGCCATTGCAGCTACAACGCAGCAGCGCGCAGCAGACGTGTTTTCGGAATGTCCCGCTGTTAGCGCCGCCACAACCATCGATCCCGAAAGTAAGACGCGCAGCAGACCCCAATTCATATGGCGCGGCTGCGTAGCGAGAGAGTCATTGGGAGCGCCGCCGGCCGGATGCGTCCACACCAGGGACATGTGGCCTAGGCTGCGGATCTGGGCGCTGCCGTCCATGATCCGCCCAGGCCTAATGCAAGAAACATTGCAGCCATATGTCACATGGATGATGCCTCAGTGCAGGCTGTCGAGCCAATACCGTGTGCCTGGTGTGCCTCATCATGTGCATTGTGCCCATCGACAGAGAGCTATATACTGATCATGATGCATGCATGAACATTATGATCATTTTGGAATGTCATTTCAGACACGCAGTCCCGATTCCACCTGCTCGTCTTCGTCTGGGTCGTATCCACTTTTCCAATCATTTTTGCGATCAAGCCACAACCACGAGGCCTGCTTGAGATACCAGCCGGTGAAGAGCTGGTTGCGTCCCTCTATGATTGAACGTGATGTAGAGCGGTAAATCACGCGTCTGGCACGCTGCCGTGGGATTTCGTGATTTCGAGCGACATTCTCGGAGTGTTCAAGGCCGGTTTCCCTTCAGGGTTCGTGGGATTCAACAGGGTTTTGGTGTCGAGCCTCCGAGGTCTCCGAGGTCTGAAATCGTTTCCCCAACCGAAAACTCCGGCGTCCACCACAACTCGTTCCCCCAAACGGCACATTCTCCGAATCAATTCTCTCTGACAGCGGCAGCACGGCGTTTTGAGCATTCCAGTGCGTGGCGCGCATCATTGCTGTCCGTGGAACTCGCTGATTTCGCAGCTTCCAGTTCGCTACGCTGAAATTGGTGGGTTGATAGCTGCAAACAACACATGCACTCCAGATTCTGCGAGACAATCAGACTCATGATCCTCTCGAGACTCCAAAAAGCTCCCCTGTCCGGCGAGTGATCAAATACGCTGGCTTCACATCTGCATGTATGTATGTACTGCATGTGTGTATGTACTGCGATTGGCGCTGGGCAACGCATGGCATGTTCGACGCAGCTGCAGCACTGGGCAGTGCAGTTCTCGGTCTAGCAGATGTCAGCTGCCAATCTCACGGGCTGCACCCTGCATTGGCTTCTGTATGCGGTCGATTGTATTTGGGGACCGCTGCCCTCAGCGCTTGAAGGCGATGCCTGGCGATGTAGATTCCTTGGCTGAGAACGCCTGCTTTCCTAATCGGTGCTTCAATTGGTGCTTGAAGGCGATTGGATGATCATCATCGGATCGCTGCGGCTATGCGGGTACTGCTACTCAAATTAATCATCATACATCACAGCAGAACGGGAAAGGTTCAATCGGCGGCCCAACCTCGATCTTGACAGTTTTGGCACTGCTGCGGGTCGAGATCCGCCTGTTGCCCATGCTGCCGCCGCCGCTGTTGCCGGCAGCGACGGCGGCAGCCGCCAGCGCGCCCAGTTGCTGGTTGGTGGCGGGCGGTGGCTGCTGCAGCTACCCTTGCGGTGCGTGTGAAAGATTTGCATAGTTGGCCACTCATCGATGTGCCTTCTGCGGACGCGTGATTGGCTACGCACCTTCTTTGTGCCTGGCACATGACCAACTGGCACATGACCAACCAACCAACCTACCTTAATGGCTCACTACACAAGCTTGTGTAGTGAGCCATTGATGTTACCCGAGCTTCTTTCGTCATGCAACGGTCAAAACTTAAGATGAAGACGCTTGGCCCAAGGCCGCCCGGCAAAACTGAACCACAGTCCACATCATGCAAACATACTCGAAATATTGCTGGGTACTGCGCCACCGAGCGCTTCACTACCGGCATCGTCTGCTCCATTCCTAGGCTGCTCTGCTGGTCACGGGCACGGTACTTACGATCATTCTGTCTCACTATGGGGAAGGAAGGAAGGAAGGATCGACCCCCGGAAGAGGTGGGACCATCGGGTTTCCCCTAGCCCATGATTGGCACCAGATTGGCGCCAGAGTAGGGGGACCCTAGCCTGGGTCCACAAGGAACCCAGGCATCGGCTCCTCATGATCGCTGTCCGCCGCTGTGGTCGCCGTACTCGCTTCCACTGCAGTGTTTCCATGTCTCTTGTTCGCGCATGTGTTTCGGGGTTCACTGCGGGACCGTTTCGCAGCAGGTCTCTCAACGACATGCCTCGTCTGTACGACTGCGCCATCTGCCCGCACGCACACCACTCTGATAGAAGTCTGGCTCAGGAACAGCCTGGGCATCGTTCGAACACGGCTCTCCCCGTTGGTCCTTTTGCGTTTTGGGTGATCTATACTCAGACAAATCTGCTGACCAGACCTGGTATCGGGTGCGCCTACCGCCGATGACGCTCTGGCAGCATGACCCCGCTCAGTCAATGTGCAGCAGCGCCGGCGCGATCGTATTGCAACATCCCCCTCAACACAGCCATGCTCTGACTCTGCATCGCTGTTCTGGCCCGCAGTGGGGCACCAGTCAAGGTCCGCAGCATCCGCCGTACCGCGGCGCTGCCGCTGCAGCACCGCCGCCTCTCTCTTCCTATCGCGCAGTCGCTCTGACTGCCGCGGCAGGTCCGCCTCCCGGTTCGTCCTGCAACGATTTGGCTGTCTGTGTCGATCTGGGGTATTGGTCTTGCGTTCGGCTGAGTCTCTTGGCATGTGGTGCAGTGTATTGGCATCCTGAGAGCTGGGCAGACTTCCAATGCCGCCGTGCAGCACACCCGGGCAGCCCTCACCCAGACCCGGCTGCAAGCCATCGCCGAGCTCCGGATCCTGTTGCCGTCCTTCACCGGGTGCCTCCTGCGCCTTTGCGCCGTCTTCACCTCCCTGCTGCCTTTTCCTCTTTGCGTGCGCCCGTGTGTTCATGGGGGAAGTCCTCTCAGGGCAGCTCGTCTGCGAGGCCGACCACCCTTTCTGACCCGCAGGCACCTGCCAGTCGCTGTCTCTGACTGCGCTGGTCTTCGGCTTCCGCTTTCCGTCAGCCGCCCGCTGCGCGGCCCTCTGACGTTTTGCCCGCTTCGCAGCATGCGCCTCCTGCCTTGACCTGAAGACGTTGGGTTCCCTGTGTGCTCTCGCAATCTTCGCTGCATACTCAAGTGATTCATCCCAGAGCTGATCCAACAGCTTCTGCACCTCGTCAGGTTCAATCCCTAGCACTTGCAGGTGCTTGCGAGTGTCATTTCGCGTTGTCCCCATGCTACCAATGATCACGGGCAATACCTCCACATCCATGCCGTTGTCCCGCAGGGCCCGGGCCAAGTCTTTGTGCTGGTCCAGTGCGCGCTGCAGTGCGCCGCCGTGCACCGCATCATCAATTGTGTACTTCACCTCCTCAAGGTAGGCCGTGGGGCGCGCCCGCTGTGCAGCCCTGCCTGCCGGTCGACCTTGGATGTCTCGGCCTACCACTAGGACAATGTCAGGGTAGGAGTGCTGGAGTGCAGGAAGGACCTGTGCTGGAGTGCAGGATGGGGACGATTTCCGCCCAAACCAGTCTTGCTGCGGCCAGCGGGAAGCAGGATGCAGCTACTAGTTTAGGTCACTACACTCGTCAACCCTGCGCCAGCGAGGGGTCGCATCGCAGGTGCCAAGCGAAGGCACCTCAACCTTCGTGGCGCTGAATTCCGTGCCGATGTGCTGCCTCGCAGTATCTGGCACGCCGGCGTCGATGTACGCAGGAGGGCGTTCAACGCCTTGAGCACAAGTTGTGCTCCAGTAATCGAGTAGCTTCAGCGAGTAATACTTATCTGACAAAAGGCCAAAGAAGCCGCCGTTCTGTGCTGCGCCGCCGGCATGCACAGCATCGGGAAGCCAAACATTGCGTGCCATCGACCGAGAAGGCAAATAATGGCTACGTAGCCATTACGTCATCCAGAATACGTCATCCGTCCCTTGAGGCGTCGATTTGCTGTCGAATTGAGTGCAGCACTGTCCTTCGGGACTGCTGGCGAACAAGTCCCCTTATGCCGGCTTGACTGTGCTGTCGGCAGTGGCATCCCTGTTCGCCATCACACAAGATCGGGTCTAGAATCAGCTGAAGAGTTTCGTAGGAAGCTGACAGAGGGTGTATACTAGAGTCCATGCAATTTTTGCCCCGATGCGGGGCCCCCATGGTTGATCGTTCGTTTCCGCTTAAACCCGTCCGTCCCCAAATCCGGCCCGCTCAGCGTGCCACGTCGACGACTGCGCTGGTAAGGAAGTGGCGATCACGCCCTGCAGGGTGCGACCTGGCATGCGGGCAGCGGATGGAGGCCCTAGAATAAGTTCTGGAAGCTCTTGATATGTACACCGCACTCGGAAACGCGCTGTGTCGGAACCATGTTGCACAGCCATCGCAGCCCAGCAACATCGTTGCAACTTGCGACCACCCCGCCCAGCAGGGCTCCTCATTCATACATCAAAGGCATCTGAGACAGTTCACATCGCCACAGAGTGCCCAACTAGCATGCTGCAATGCATATCGACAGCCCCACCCTGTAGCGCAGAGAAACCTGAAAGCAAGTGCAACGCACGCGAAAGCAAACCATTGTCGGCCGTGTCGAAGGCGTTGGGGTTGCCCTTAAGTAGAGGGAAGCGTGCGAAGGCACACTGGACCGCATGTCATTTGGTCTGCATGTCCACGTTGTCATCTGTTTGAAGTTAACTTCAAACAAGTGGAATGTGACAAGGGGCCGAGGGGCATTTTCCGCGCCCCCCTGGGGGCGCCCCCCTTGTCTTGTGCTGGCCACTTAGAACCGCAATCTTGGAGTTGCCGAAACTGACCCTGCTTCCTCATGTTGAAGCAAAGCACGGGCGCAGACTCGTGCTGCGTGCAAATTACAAGCAAAGATTCGAATGTTGCAGTTCCTAGAGGTACTACGCCACATATAAAGGTTGCGGGAGCTTCCCATGAAGATGTAAAACCCTTCTGCATGCAGAAGGGTTTTACATGTGGCTGTCTGCTCTGCGCAGAGCAGACAGCCACCCGCAACCGGCCGCGAGCGTCGCGGCCGGCACCGAGCACCTACCTACATCAAGACAGCTGCACGGAGGGCTCGCCGGGGAGCGCGCTGCCGCCGTCGGCGGCGGGCGCCACAGACAGCTGCCCCAGCCCCAGCGAGCGTAGCAGGTAGTCCCGGTTGCCCTCCAGCAGCGCGGCCTCGTCAAACGGCAGCCGCACGTCCAGCATCTGCCGCAGCAACAGACGCGGCTTCAGTGAAGAAGATTGAGAAGAATCAGATGCCAGGTCTTGAATAGTATATTCGTGATTTTAGGAAGCCAGCAACGCGCCCTCATCCAGCGGCAGCCGCACGTCCACCTGTTTGCAACAAAAGAAAGAGAGATGATAAGTCAATCCCGGAGGAAAGGGGTTACGAAAGATGCTTTCTATCGGACTTGCTAGGGTGTCAAGGAGCCTCCAGTACCGCCCCTCTTAGTCAAACGACAGCCGCATTTCTCGCATCTGTTTGCGGCAACAGAGAAATAGATAGCGGCTATCCAACATGTGCAGTGAAATACACTGCAACGTTGGAAGTACAAGAGTGCATCGTCCAGCCGCCCTGCAGCAGCGCGCCCTCGTCGAATGGCAGCCGCACATCCAGCATCTGTGTCAAAGAAGAAAAGAGACACGGATTTATTGAAAGAGGGTTTGGAACCAGATGCCAGGGTTTCATAGGACGTTGTGATCAGGGAGCCTGATCCCGCAGCGCTTCCAGCCTCGCCAGACGGCAGCCACACGTCCAGCATCTGCCGCGGCAACAGAGACGAGGCTTCAGTAGACGGGGGACGAGGGTTCAGTGACAGAGCTTCAATATCCTTAGTTTATGTGCATGAACACATCACATCCTCAAAACCCTGCACCAGCGCCGTCCGAGCAGACCATCAAGCAGCAAATGCTCGGCGAAAGGTTGGTGCTGCTGCACTGCATCAGTCCTCACTGCCTAAAGCGGCACCAGCACAGGAACCGCAGGGGGCAAAAGTGGAAGAAGGCGGCACCTGGGCCCCGTTGACGTTGCTTGTTGTTACAATTGACAATGATGTCCGTCATTCACGATTGCCGGGAACTGCAGCGGCACATGGGGGCTGCTCATGTCAGCCGCCTCCCCCCCACTTTGCCATCGCAGTTCTTGCAGTTTCAATTGCAGTGTCTGAGAATGCATTAAACGGCACTGCGAGCACCTGGGGGCTGTGGATGTTGGCCACCTCCTGCCGCTTGTGCTTGGCGAGGAATAATATGTAAACAGAAAGACGCCAAAAGACATCATCATCAAAGGTGCCAAGAAAGCGGCACCTGGGCGCTGGGGATGAGCGCCGCCTCCTCGCGCTTGTACTTGGCGAAGGGCATGACCTGCGCCCGCAGCTTTGCCTCCGGCAGTCCCGCAAAGGCCTCGTGGCCCGCCACCGCCGGCTGCACGGCAGGATATGACTTTCGAGGGCCAGTAGACGCGGGCCTTGCGGCGTCACTCCCAGCCATGGATGGCGAACCCGTCGCAGACTAGGGGACTTTCGAACAGCCGCAGCCGCAGCGTCGAGCCCTGCTGAAAACGGGCTTTGGAGTCTCACCTCGGACCAGTCTCGCCTCAGCCTAGGCGAAGTTCAAAAGTCATGAAACAGAAGGCAATACGCCCGCTGGTCATTTGGCGATCCGCCAGAGTTGCGGGTGCGGGCTGCTGCGGAGTCGCACCGCGGCCTCCCTCAACAGCGTGTCGTTGTCCAGGGCAGCGCCACCTTCGTGAAATGCAAGTGCTAAAGAAGGTAGAACAAGCCAAACCGGGACCTCCTTCAGCGTGGCATCGGCGTCCGCGGGCAAGTCGCACACCAGCCGATGGTAGCCGCTGGCGTGGCGTCAAACACAGTGACAAAAGAACCTCACCGGGACCTCCTTCAGCGCGGCGTCTGCATCCGCGGCCGAAGCGCCCACCAGGCGGTCGTAGCGCTCGCGTAGCGCCGCGAGCACGGCCGCGTGCCAGCCAACAAACTCGGGCGCGACGCCAAACGCCACAGCAGTGACCTGTGCGGCAGGGGCAGGGAGGTTTGAAAGATCACCTGGCATACGAGTCAACGGCCTTGTGATGCTTGGAAGCAACATTTACAAGCGACGCTGCAGCTCCACAGCTCAAGCTCCACAGAATACTTGTTCAAGTGGGGGCCTGTTGCCCAGACAAAGGTGCTGCTTTCGGCGTGTTGAAAGCTGCGGCCCTGACCCTCCTTCCCGAAAACCCCGAAAGCCTCTCCATATTGAGATGCGGCGGTCTGGTTCTGGAACCAGTCTGCAATCAAAATACAGGAGTACCTTTGTGGGCAGCGGCGCCGCGCCGGCGACGGCGCCCTTCTTCTTCTTCGGCGGCGCCTCCGCCTTGGCTATCCGTTTCCGCAGGTCCACGATCTGTGTTTCCAGGTAGCCCCTGCGCCGTTTCGCAAGGATGCTGTGAGCTCCCCCAGTTTACATATTGCCAAGCATCGCCACCAAAGAGCCTATGAGATGCCGTTTCAATGTATCGCCAGTTAAGAGGCGTTCGACGCATGCCTGATGCAGCTTGCAGGCCTTTCCTTTGCAGCATGCAGAGATGCAGGCTTTTCTGTGCAGCGCGCAGGGCTGTCATAACTGATTGTATACAAATCCTGAGATGCTTGTGCACCTGGCGCACTGCAGCGCCGCGTCCGACGGCCAGTGGCTCGGCTAGCTTCCGGTGGCAGCAAGAGGCCGGACTGGAAATGTGGGTTAATGATCACACTCGACGCAGCCGGCCTGATTGACATGAGAATAAAAAAACACACCTGGCGCGCTGCAGAGCCGCATCCGGCGGCGAGTGCGCCGGCCAGCCGGCGGTGACGGCGAGGCCGGGCCGCTGCAGCAGGTCGCCCCACACATGCTCCGCCCAGTGGGGCGCTATCGGCGTCAGCACCGCCGTCTGCACCTGCAGTCGGAACACAGGCAGTACTCAGCGCATACAGGCGCCGTGACGTTTCTGCCGCCCGGTGCGGCGCCAGCGGCGTCAGCACCACCGTCTGCACCTGCGGCAGGAGGCTGCTTCAGCTATCGGGCTGGGTCGCATGCTTGGGGGCAGCAAATCTTACTGGGCGGCGATTTCTGAGAAGAGGCCATGGCCGTCACAGAAGGCTGTCTGCTCATGTCAAGGCCACTGCCGCATTGGCATTACTGTCCGCGGCATTGACATCCGTAAATATTCAGAGTTTTGAGTCAGCGGGCACACCTCGATGAAGCGCAGCACGTGGGACCGCTTCATGCCCGCCGGCCCGCAGGCTTGCCGGTACCAGTCCCGCGTGTTCTGCAGCTCGAACCAGCCGGCCTGCATCAAAAGGCAGGAAGGAATTGAATCAACAAGAGAAAGAAGGATTACACGATTCTCAATTAGGACCGCAGGCGTGCCAGTGCCAGTCCCGCATGTTCTGCAAGCTCGAATCAGCCGGCCTGCGCGCAAGGTGCCCAGGATTTGGGTAGGGACTTCAGCTATTAGTGCAGATCAAAACGACAAGACGACTGAATTTCCAAGATGACGTCCCCCCATTCGTCTTCTGAGAATGGTGAACTGGTGTCACTGCCAAGTGCCCCTGCAGAGCCTGGCATCGCCAGCTGTGCAGCGTGCAGCATATAATTAGAAGCAAATGGGGTGTGCCGCCTCACATATAATTAGTACATTCCTCAAACATGCATGGATCTGCAACATCCACGCCTGACGGCGCGATTGCAGCCTCAAGAGTGGGTGCGCTGGCGAATAGCGTCCACCACAGGCAAGGGTGATCAAATGCCACGTGTTGCGTGTAGATTTCGAGTTCAGGGTCAAGTGCTACAGCCTACTGTGTAGGCATGCACCTTCAGCGCTTCCCGGAACTCGAGCTTCTCGTACGCGGACCGCGTCGCTGCTGCCGCCGCGCTGATCTCGTTGTCAAACGCCCTGAAGAGCAAAATAGCCAATTAACACCCAGGAAACGTGTCCCCAGCAGCTCCAGTATCGTGCCGGCGTGTGGCTGCAGCTCGCCAAAGGCCGCCGTCACGCGATCGTCTCGTTGTCTGTCCGGTTGTGCCTGCCGTTACTCGAATATGAGATGCAGAACTTGTGCAATCTTCAGAGACTTGAAACGCAAAACATCACAAGCAAAACCCTCACCGGCTCACAGCGACGTCGTCGTCTTCCCCACAAAGATGTCGCCCTGAACCCAACAATGATACTCCCGCAAGAAGAAACATCACCGGTCCACGAAGGTGTCCGCGCCTTCCCGCAGGCTGCCCTGCGCCGCAAGCGCCTTGCCGAAAACATGCTGTAGTATTCAATTGAAACTCTGATGTAATGCTTCAATGACGACTGATGGAAACCTCACCGGTCCACGAAGGTGTCCTCGCCCTCCCGCAGGCTGCCCTGCGCCGCGAGCGCCTCCCCGATCCAGGCGGCCTCCTTCGTCAGGCGCAGCACCGCCGCATTGGCCACCTAAAAATGCGGCAGATTTAGAGAGTTTGGGATTTGCGAACACCCAGAACAACCGGCCGGCCTCCTTGGTCAGCCGCAGCACCGCCACGCCGGCCACCTGGCATATGAACAAGCGACAAAGATAAGAAATGCTATCATCGATATCCGAAATATTTAACGCATTTGGGACTCCTTCGTCAGACGCAGCACCGCCGCATCGGCCACCTGTCCCGGGATCCAGAGACAAACCCAGCTTCAGATAAGTGATTTTTTGCAGGAATCTCCAAAGGTTATCCGCAACCAGGCGGCCTCTTTTGTGAGCTGCAGCACCGCCGCGTTGGCCACCTGAGTGCGCGGTCAGACAGTTGCAGATAGTGTGTAGGGTGTGAAACGATTCCGTCAAAAGGTGACGTCGTTCAAGGTGCCGCCCGCAGCAACAAGCACCCTTAGAACGAGAAGGAAACACCACACCTTCTCGTCAAAGTTGGCGTCGTCCATCGTGTCACCCGCATCGGCGAGCGCAATGCGCATCGCGTCCGAGCTGTACTCCCGGATCGCCTGCTCCAGCGTCTTGAAGTTGCCTGCAGAGAAGATTGGTTTGTTTTGACTGGCGGCGCTGTGGAACAGGCACAGCTGGGTCGTCCTGGAGGCGTTCTGGAGCAGTCGCGTGTCCGTTAAGACCGGAGTGTTGTCATCCATTCTTTGGCGGTTGCGGCAAGGCTCCCACCAGTCTGATTGATCGTCTTCTCGGAGTTGAGTTTGAGGTGGCCGTTGGTGCACATTGCGGCTTGTAGTATACAGAAACACGACATTGCGATTCAATACTGAAGTATATATTAATATGTGGTTTGTGATTCTGTTGCGCCCACCCGTGGACTTGACACCTTCTCGGAGTCGAGCATTAGGTCACCATAGATGCGCATTGCGCGCGGCGGCCTCCTGTCACAACTTCAAATGAACAAACGAGTTTCAAAGTAGAGTATCAAGCTTTCAGTGGCGTTGTTCTCGACTCTTCTTGTTTACACCTACCGGTGGACTTGGACATCTTCTCGGAGTTGAGCATGAGGTGGCCGTTGGTGCGCATTGCACGCGGCTGCCGGTCCGGCCATACGCTCGCGTGCGTGTACAGGCAGAAGCTCAGGTGGTTCTGGATCAGATCCTTGCCGCTCACGCGCAGGTCCATGGGGTACCTGCGCACGGAGAACAGAACACAGTAATGTCTTGTTGAATCTGCGCATGAGATGTCATGGTTCCAGGAGTCAAAAAAAAGCATGTTTTCTGTTGGCTTAATTTGAGGTCCATGCCGCTGACTCGCAGGTCCATGGAGTGCCTGTGCGCACACGCAGGTGGCTTAGCATGACGGAAAGGATGTGGAAAAACATCGTTCAGCATCTTTCCCTCAGCATTCGCCGCCTGCGCATGCAAACGCTGTGTTCCTTCCCCCAGGCAGTGGCGGTCACGACAGAATTTGGCGCCCGGACACAACCTCCAGTCTCCAATGCTGGCTGCCATGTGAACGATGACGTCCGTGTGCGACGGGGGGGAGTGCAGGCAATAATCAGGAGCTGGGGAAAATCGGGCCGGGAGCTTGAACCTGCCACTTTAAAATGTCAAAGACCCATTGAAAGCCATTGAAGAACGCACCAGTAGTCGAACTCTCGCCGCGCGCGGGCCAGCACGTCTGCAGGGATGCGGCAGTCGGCGGGCGGCGCCGCATCCATGAAGATGTGGTCCCACACCTGCGGATCAGGGTTTTAGGTTTCAAAACGTGCGGGCCAAAGCGGTCGTCACTGTAGGGGTCGTTCGTAACCTAAGCCTGTTGATGGTTGATTTCAACCAGTTATCAGCCCTACTGGTGAGGCGTACCTCGGGCGTGAGGTGTTCCGGGAGCACGGGGCCGGAGCGGTCGTCGCCGTAGATGTCGCCGTGCTGCAGCAGGTGGGCCACCGTGTAGAAGGCCATGTAGATGGTGGAGTCGGACAGCGACTCTATCAGGTACTGCGGGTCCCACGGCAGCCTGCGACTTGGCATGCCAGGACTGTGTGGCAGGCGCTAATTTGCGGGATATTTGAAGACATCAAAGACAATTACATGACGCTTGAGACAGAACAACATGAAGGAAGGGGTCCGGCTCGGAATCATCATGGTGTGTAGAGAGTTTTTGCGGCAAGCAAGCCGTGCCATTAACAGCAGCCTGTTTGGCGTGTACGGCAGCTGCTGAGGGGCCGAGACGGCCTTTACCAGCAGGCACGCCTGTTCATCTGGTGGGGCCAGGCGACACTCGCCGGATATAACGGCTGCAGAGCAGAACTGTGGAGGAGCACACTCGCGGCCCCATTACTACCTGAGGTGCCGAGTCCACCTGATGAGAGTAGGTCAGGTGAAATAGCTGTGGTAACATATGGACCAGCTGTGGTGAAATGCGCACCGGGTGCCGAGGCCGAAGGAGCGAGAGCAGGCCCACTGGTTGAGCCACTCCAGGGCCGCCTCAAAGTCCTTTGTCGCCGTGTACGTGTTCATCGCCCGCAGCGCCTGCAACACATACAAAGGGGCATTTGGTGCGACATCGGATTGGAGGGAGAGTCCTGGAATCAGGTAATCTGATCCTCTGGCCAACGGATCCTCATGCGAAATCTTGCGCCTCCCAGCACAGGATGTCAAGGCACCCGCGGCGCCAGCCCCAGCGCCATGCTGCACACCTCAACCACACTATCCGAATCTGCCTGAAGTTGCGGCAGTTGAAATAAGCTGCGCGTGGGATTTCATATGGAACTGAAACTAGTTGGGTAAAGTGCACAAAATGTCGATTGTTTCAAAGGTGAGCTGTGCTGTCAACGTTTGAATGTCAGCTGGAAAGTGTCCAGGCGCACCTGCTGCGTGGCGGCCTGCCACTCGGGCTCGCCGTAGGTGACGTACCACTGGTCCGTCAGCGCCACCACGCACTCGTCGCCGCTGCGGCTGATGACCTGCGTCGGAAAGAAACGAGAAGGTCAGAAAAGTGAAAAGCTTGAAGGGCCACCACGCACTCGTCGCCGCTGCGGCTGGTGACCTGCGCCGTCATGAGAAACTTTTGGACAAAATTGATTGAGAATCTGATAGGAAAAGCTTGCATCATCTCTAGGACCCACGATTGGATCGTCACCAGTGCGATCTGGCGTCTTCTTTGCCGGAGGTTGAGACACCCAGGATGCGACCTCCAGGCATGGCTGTTTTAGCGAATGCATTGCGCTACGCGAACATGCATTGCCAGGCGCGTGCGCTGCCTGTGTGCCCCCAGCTGCAAGCACGCCCACACCTGTGAAGGCTGCTGGCCTCACAGCCATGCAGCTGCTTTGTCTGGCATCGCTTTCGTGTTCATTCTGCCTCGGCCGGAATCCAGCGCCCACTATCAGCTTCCAGAATAAGCTACAATCTGGCATTAATCCAATTTGACAACAAACCGAAATGTGGGCGGGAAAACATCGAAAAAGGGGGCGAACCAAAACCTGGCGCTCGGGCTCGGCGTAGGGCACACAGTGACCAGCAGCGGTGAGCTCCTGCCGGATGACCGCCTTGACCTCCGACACCTGCGCCAGAGTTGGTTTTACAAAATCAGGTCCAGTTGAAACTTGAGCGTTTTCAATTTTTGACATGATAAGCAGTGTTCTGAGCTCCTGCTGGACGAAAAACCTTGACCTCTGAGACCTGCGCACAGTCCGCACACGAGTCCAGAGTCTTGGGCCCAGATACAGCGGCCAATATCAAGCAGTCGGAGAGCAGGTAGCCATGTGGGTGTGCCAAGGAGACTCCGCCGCGGCACTAAAGGTGCTGCAGAAATTGACGGCCTCAGGTAGCGGCCGGACCCGCGGCACAGATCACACTGTGCGCCGGACCGGCTTTGGCGCAGGCAGGAGGACCATCAGAACGATCTGGCACAGAACCCCAGCTGTGCGGCCAGCAACAATACCATCAAAGTCCATGCAGGAGGGAGCAGGGGTTAAAAGGAATTTCCAATGCCGTGCGCCTTCTTGCCGGCGTGCGGGCCGACGGTGAGCACGCCCTCGCTGAAGCCCTTCAAACTAATCGTTTTTGTGAGGCTGTTTCCAACAAAACTCGCGCCTACCTTCTTGCCGGCGTGCGGGCCGACGGTGAGCACGCCCTCGCTGAAGCCTTTCAGGTAGACCGCCTTTTTGGCCTCCTCCAGCTTTTTCGCCTCGTGCTGGTTCTTGATGCCCAGCTGCTTGCACACTGTCTCCGCCGCGCGGTCGCCCAGGCCCGGGATGTCGATGATTGGCACCACCTACACAGGCAGGAGGGTTGAGGGCTGGCATCAGGTAGAGACTGTGTACAGGTGATATGACGATGAACATCTTAAAACTAGCTGCCAGCAGACTGTCTCCCCGCCCAGGCCTGGGATGTCGATGATCGGCACCAGCTGCGCACGCATCAGGATGTTCCTACAGAAGCATGAATATCACTGGCGCAGGCGCCCGCGGCGCCGCGGGCTGGCGGCCTCCGCAGATGGAGCGCAGGAATTAAGCGCTAGATGCAGTTGAACGAACATCCAAAAGCATACAAAACCATGTCTGGAAAGGCGCAATCTGGGTGGCCAGGCCCCGGCCATACTCGGCGGCCGGATTCGGCGAACGCATATGTTTAACAAATGGAAGAATTTCCACACCTGGAAGGGCTCGATCTGGGTGGCCAGGTCCAAGCCGTACTTGGCGGCCAGGTTCAGGGAGCGCAGGTCCTCCAGCGCCCGCCAGTCGTCAGGCGAGTCCGACGGCACGCTGCGGCGCAATGATACAATATCAGATGTAGACTCCTGGTTGTTTATAAATATGCTGCGCGATCAATGGCCAGGTCCTCCAGCGCCCGCCCGCTAGTCATCCGGCAGGTCCGAAGTCACACTGCGTCACAACGTCACAGATGGAGTTTTCATTTGAATTCTCAATGATTCAATGATCGACATCTATACATCGCGGCACAGTCCAGCGCCCACCAGTGGTGCGCCGAGTCCGACAACATGCAACGGCATAGCCACACACATCAATCAGCGACTCGAGTCTAGGAAGACAGACAGCGAGAAGCGCAGATAACAGTGCGTGCATCCTGGCGCACTCAGTGCGGCCATGCAATCTTGGAATCCTGCAATCAATCTTAAGGGCACACCCTCCACTTCCACTTTTTTTAGGGTTTTCAAGAATCTCCATCTAGGGCAGCAGGCAGCGGCGCACCTGGTGACAACACCGGTGCCCTTGTTCATTGATGGACGTCAGCGGCAGCACTTCTTCATGTTTCCAAACCAGTTGAGATCATCCGTATTTGTTCCACGAGAAGGAATAGGTGCGCACCTGGTGACGACGCCGGTGCCCTTGTTCATGGAGATGGACGTCAGCGGCAGCACGAAGATGCGCTCGTAGGTGCAGTTGGGCGCCTGCACAGCATAACAGTGCACGCGGTGACTGGCCCGTCTCAACCATCTTCGATATCAATATTGGAAGGCTCGCACGAAGATGCGCTCGTACGGGCAGTTGTGCGCCTGCACAGCACGAAAATAATTGAATGATTCATGTTCTGCCCCGGTTGGGGACCTGACGTAAGCCGCAAGAGGTCGGCACCCTTTAACGCAGCGAGCTGCTCTGGCTTCGGTTACGGAGATGTTGTCTAGAGTTCAAGATGCAGGGTGTGTAGAGAAACCCACCAACAGCGGGGTGCGCAGCAGGTCGGCGCCCTTCACTGTCGCCAGCTGCTCCGCCTTTCTTGAGAGATACTTCCCAGATTTGAAGATTTGCAAATATCCAAGCGAAAACAGTTACCGACAGCGGTGTGCCCAGCAGGTCGGCGCCCTTCACCACCGCCTGCACACCGGCTTGAGTCACGAAAGCGTTTTGCAGGCATCAGAATGTACAGCTTCCACAGGAAAACGCGCACCGATAGCGGGGTGCCCAGCAGGTCAGCGCCCTTCACCGTCGCCAGCTGCTCCGGCTTGGTGGCAGCATCCACCGGTAAACCCTCCTGCCAGGCGAGGTTGCGCGCCGCGCGGGGCGCCATGACGTAAATCGCGCCGCCCGGGGCGGCGTAGGCGCCATACTGCCCGTCCGGCAGCACCCAGCAGTTGGTCTGCCCGTACATGGTCTCCGGCCGCAGCGTGGCTGCCATCAGGAACACGTCGCCCTGTGCGCGGCATCAAGATTTGAGAGATTGTAGAGATATCGTCCGGCATCATCCAGCAGTTTGTTTGCCCGTACATAGTTTCCGGCCGCAGCGTGGCCGCCGTTAGGAACACGTCGCCCCGCCCCTACGCGAACACGTCGCCCCGCCCCTACGCGCAGCACAAGTACCAAGGGTTTGACTGTGGTGGTGAAATGAAGTCCGGCAGCATCCAGCAGTTGTTCTGGCAGCAGTTGGTCTGCCCGTACATGGTTTCCGGCCGCAGCGTGGCCGTCATGAGAACACGTGGCCCCGCCCCTGCAGATGCGGAGCAGATTGTGTTTCTTGATTGGAGGGAATGGCAACGCAAAGAATGGCAAGAACTGTGCGTCCGCCAATTGCACTCTTGCCGTCCGCTGAGCGCTTCTGGACAGTCACGTGCTTCGCACCCATCCGAGCGCTGCTCGTGCGTTGTGTCTATTATGTCTATTACGCGGAGCTTTACATCCTTTGCTTCGTTCATCTCTGTTCATGCGCGCACAGACCACGGACGAGGCAGGCAGCTGCTGGCTGTGCCGTCCGGTGTGGGGCCCCGCCTGCGGCGTGTGCAGCGCAGACGCGAGTACCGGCACAAAGTGCAGCTGAGCCTTCAGCAACAGGGCTGTGTCAGCAAGCGTTGCCGCAACTCCTGACTTGCAGCTCCGGCGGCAGCTGCAGGACCTTCATTCTGACGAGCGCGTACTCCTGCGGTTTCCGATGCAGTGACCACCAAAAGCAAAGTTTCTTGTAGGATTTCAGACATCCTCACCTCCAGGGCAGATAGCGCCGGCGGCAGCTGCAGGACCTTCATCTTGACGAGCGCGTACTCCTGCGGCTTGGCGCCCTCGCCGCTCGCGCGGTCGTGGTCCGCGCACGGCTGCCCGTCCACCGGCGAGTACACCGCCAGCCTGTTTTGAAAGGGAGTATTATCACGTGTCATTATGTTGAGATAGCGTCGTTTGGTCATATGCGCATTTTATTTGGCGACCTCGCTGCTTGCGCAGCCACGGTCTGTACATGGCTGCCCGTCCGCGAGCGGGCACACCGTGAGCCCTGTGGGGTGGTGGGAACAGAGGCCGTGACCGAACAGCGTGATGATTGAGATTTCGCTGCCATGCATAGGTAGAGTCACCATGTCCGTCTGGACTGCCAGTGTTCCGACAGCCCCCTGAAAACGCCTGCAGTGTGGGTGCACATGGTTCGTAAATGAGGACGCCTGTGCAGTGGATATTGCGAGCGCGCACCTGGTGTCCTTGACGATGCGGCCCTGGCGGCGAAGCATCTCAGAACTGCCAGGCGACAAACGCGCATTTCACGCATGATGAAATGAAACGGTGAAGGCACGATGCCTGCACTCTTTGGCGCGCGCACCTAGTGTCCTTGACGATGCGGCCCTGGCGGCGCAGCATCTCAAACTGCCAGGCGACGAAGGAGTCGTAGTAGGGGTTGCGGGCGGTGGTCACGAAAGAGCGCCGCCAGTCGACGCCCGCGCCCATCGCTGTCATGTCCCGCACCGCCAGCGGCGGAAAGTGCTCCAGCCAGTGCTCCGAGCGCCTGCGGGGCGTGCAGGGTTTGCAAGCATTATGGCTTGCAGGGCGAGTGTAAACCTCCTTTGGTCGATCTGCTGCGGCGCCCCTGTACAAAACGGAGTGGCATGCCTGCTGCTGCCCACGATCCGCAACGGAGCAGGCTGCAGAGAGTCAGGGCCCATACAAAAGTAGTTTGGTGCAGGGCAAAGGTGCGCAACTGCATCTCGTGTGTTTTTACTATGGTTTGATATGGTAGGAAGTTTCAAGTTTGCGCACCTGAACTGCTCTACCTCGGCGGCGGGGATGCCATTGTCCAGCATGATCTGCCACTGCCGCTTAGCGCCGCCGCTCTTGGCAGCCGCCTTGCTCTTCTTGGACGCAAACTTCCCCGACACGCCTGTCAGTTTGGCATCCGGCGTCTCCTGCGCAGTTTTATTTTAGTTTTGATTCTTTACATGTTTGCACTTCCTGGACACGACATTCCCCAGCGCGCCGGTCAGCTTGGAGTCCGGCGTCTCCTGCGCAATGCAATAGCATGCTTGGCGAGTGTCCGGAAACAAATGCGTGCAGTCCGTGCTGAGAGAGCCTGGCCTTCCGGCTGCTGCCCCCGCCGCCGCCACCGCCTCCGCAGCTGTACCAACCCTGTTGGATCACTGGCGGCCACCGTTGCCACCCCTTGCAGCACGGTCCGAGCTCAGTCGCATGACGCCTCCCGCGATTGTGTAAGATTACACATTTCCGCAACCAGAACTTTGTGAGAGTTTGTGCGGGAGTCGCGGAACGACCACCATAAAGGTGAAGGCTGTCCAGAATGCAGAAAGCAACTCCATGCCCCGCTTCAACAGATGTGTTGCATGAAAGCATTGTTCCAATCCAAACCCCTAGGCATCTCTAGGACGCCGGGCGCTCTCGGCTCTTTGGCGTGTGCAAAAGGGAAGCATCGCAATTCGAGTTACAGGAAGCATTGCGATTCAAGCTGGGCCCTGAGGTACCTTGACGATGTCGGGCGCCATCCCCCTCCTCAGGTGGGAATTCCGGCAGGCTGCTGAGTGCAGAAAGCAACGTTCCTGGCTTGTCTTGACACACGTTGCTTTTGAGGTGACAAAGTAAAACTTCAAGTTGAAGGCACCTTGAGGATGTCGGACGCGTCCGGCTCCTCAGGCGGGAATTCTGGCGGGTTTCCATACTGCGTGATCTCTTGGTCTAGCTTGTCCGCGCACGCCTGCGGCGCGTCGATAGACCCATACGATGTTGATGCGTCTCTTGAAGAAAACCTGGAATTCTGATTGAATATGGAGTCAGCGGACTCACAGCTGTCTCTCAAGACAGGGGCGTGGTGGGCGCCAATCTGAGCAAGGGCAAGGCACAAGACCGCGCGAAAGGTTCCGTACTCGAGGTGGGTCGTGGGCGGCAGCACATTCATTCGCTGACCGACAATGCGCCAATGATGAGGCTAATATTGCATTGATGACAGTGCACTAATAACGCGGATGACGCCAACACGCACCTTGATGGGCATGCCGGTGCAGTGGAAGCCCTGGGGGAAGAGCACCCGCTTGCCGTCCAGCTTGTGGAACGCCGCCGCAAATATCAGCTGCAATGTTGACACAGGGGCGGTCCTGTGTCAGCTTATGTGTCAGTGCGCACTAAAGGAAATCTCTGGAAAAATCCTGTGTCTCTGGCCCCATGCGCATGGCACTCCAGCGAGGAGGCGGCGTCAGGACATTCAGCTGCTGACTTGAGGGTGACAGTGGCGGTCCCTGGAAAGTCTTGTACTTCCAGAGAGTCATGACAGGTGTGCGGCATTGCCGCAAATCCGCTCAGCCACGGCGGCAAGACGAAACGTCAGGGGTGGCGGGTACAAATCAAAATACTTCGCACTAAAGACCCTCACCTTGGACAGCGAGAAGGCGTGGCCCAGGTGCAGCAGGCCGTTCATGTAGGGGTAGGGGAACGTGCCGAAAAACTTATCGTCTGGCCCACCCTCCCCTGCGGCGACAGCACACATATGGCGGTCAGGTGAGCCGCCGTCATCCGCTCTCCTTCGTCTATCGCTGCGCAACGCATTGCGTGGCCGTCCAGCTTTCGTGGACTATTGTATCTGTGTCAGCAGTGTGCTAGAGGACGTTGATGTGCTGCATGCGGATTCAGCTCCGCCTGTTGGGCGGCTGCCGGGGGCTGCCGCACCCTCCGCAGGGGCGTCCTCCTCGAAAACCTTGGCCTCCTGCCATTTGCGCTGCGCCGCCTCCTGCCACCGCAGCATGTCATCGCGGCGCGCATGGCTGCCCTGGCCCTGCAAGCACAGGCAGTACCGGGTGATGGCAGTCCCCGATGTTGGCGGCCGATGCTATCGAAAGTCACGGAGTTGCAGTCATGCTTGCCAGGCATGGCTGTCACGCAGTATTCATCAACTGCCTGTTTCAACCCCACAACATGCAGCCGCATGGAGCAGGCGATGTAGCAATGCGCTCACCTCTGTGTGGTCGGCCATGTCTGGCGCGCTGCCTAATACCAACAACAGCAGCAAGAACAGTCTCTACTCGAATGCAAACCCGATCTGTCACTTTCTGAGCGCTTCCAAACATGATCAGCCTGCCAGCGAGTCGCCAAGGACGTGACGACTCTCAAAGACATTTTTGGGTGCAAGTGAAGTGCAGATGGCTGTTGCACATCACAGAGTGCTCACGCAGACTTAGACCGCTTCGCCTTTGGTATGCCGAGGCCATTAGGGCGGTGCGCATCGTTTGACCCTTGAATTGACGCCGCCGCAGATCCCCAGTGCCAGCGGCAGCTGCGTCAGCATGTGACGAACGTAGCATCCGCATCGTTGAGCGTTGGCAGCTTTGGATCCTCAATATGACCCTGCTTTGACAGTATGGGTGCAAAAATGCACCCAGCCTGGAGTTGCGCGTTTGTCTGCGTCATACTGCTGCACATAGTGAATGCGCCCTACACAAAAGTGGAGGAGAGTTTCAACGTCCAGGCGACGCACGACCTGCTCTTCCTCCGCGGGAACCCGTCAGCGTATGACCACAATGACTTTCCCGGCGTTGTCCCCCGCACCTTTGCCGGTGCGCGCTCCGCTGCCCATGGAGCTGCTGACACATGCGCCAGGCATGCACCATGCGCTCGTGTCAACGCTTTCGCTTGGATGAACCTCAAAGAGACACGAGCTCCATGCATCTGAGCGTTGTGTACCCGCCTTCAATTACAGGACCAGCAGTTCTTGCGGGCATTGCTGCGCCGCTCGTCGCCGCTTCGAGGGCGCTCGGCTGCTCGAAGGTGTGCGGCCTGTACGCCGCCCGCGCGGCCCTGGTGCGCAATGTTTCGCTTTACTTTGTGTTTATTGCAAGAAATCGCTGCATGACGCTCCGCTTCTCGATGGCATTGCTATCGATTTGGAAGGCTGACAACTTCTGGGCAGCCGCAGTTGCCCGCGGCGCCCGCTGGATTCCGCCTGCTGCAAAACACGAGGCGGCAGCGACACGCCGCCAAAGCGCTCACCGGCAGCAGTTCTTACCCACAGGGCCTGCTGGTGGCGGGGGGCATGCACGCGCTGCAGGCGGCGGTGGCGGAAACCGTCGGCCCGCTGGCTGGCGCGTGCTTCGCGGCGCTGACCATAACGCAGTTCCACATGCCCTTCTACGCCAGCCGGCCGCTGCCAAACTCGCTGGCGCTGGTGCTGTGCTGCTGGGCGTATGCGGACTGGCTGGCGCGCCGCCGGCCGCGCCGGGTGGTGGCCCTGCTGACGCTGACGGCGGTGCGGCTGCTTTGCCTACACAAATGCCTTAGCTTATGTTTATCGACCTCTTGGCCTGCTGGGCGCACGCGGACTGGCTGGCGTGCCGCCTGCCGCGCCAGCTGGTGGCCCTGCTGACACTGACGGCGGTGGATTCCTGCTTCATCTGTTCAGAAAGATGATTGTGGCGATTCTTCAACCTGGCCTCCTGTAGTGCTTGTGGGATTTCATCGCGGCGTCGATACGGCGTGCCGCGCTTTCACAGCATCAAGCAACAACCCTACTTTGGCTGTGTTACTTGACGCCAGCATTCAAGCTGTATTGATTGCCGGCAGTAAGGCTGTGAAAAGTGACATCGCGATGAATGCCGCACTCCCCTGAGATCTCCTCAGCGGCCCTAAGGGGCTGAAAGCGAATTTTTCGCTGGTGTGTTCCGAATCGCAGACGGCGTTCCGGTGCGACGTGCCGCTGTTGCTGGCGCCCATGAGCTGCAATAGATCAAAGTTTGGATCTTTGATGATCTATTGAAAACTGCAGGCGGTGTTCCGGTGCGACGTAGCGCCGCTGCTGGCGGTTGTTGGACTTCAGCTGCTGGCGTCCGACCGCCTGAGCACCGCGGACGGGCTGCTGACAGGCCTGGCGGCAGCGGCGGCATCCGTTACGGCGACGGCGCCGGCGGACTCGATTCTGTGGCGGCGCCGGCTGTGGCCGGAGGGCGAAGTGTTCTGGTTCAACGCCGTGCTCAACAAGTGCAGAGTTTTCTTCTTTCTTGTTGCCTGCTGAGCCAATCTGCGGTGTGATTCCACAACGATCTACAGTACGACTCTCTGAGTATTGCTGCAACATCCTGGACGGCGCCACAATCTCCTAGGCAACATAACGCAGCTTTCCACAGGCAGGATTCGAGGTTTTCTAACAAACCTGCCACTGGGGTGAGGCAAGCAGCTGCTGTGAACGTCGATGCGTCTGCTCCAAAGGTCCCAGGAGCCTGAAGCCGCACCCCGGCTGCTGCTGCAGAAGCGACAGGCAGGGCGCCATGCTCCGCCATGCTCCTTGCATCGTAGGGCAACATCTGTTCTGAATATTTTGATTCCATTCTGGACTCTGTTCTCCTAGTTGCATTCTGGACTCTATTCTCCTGATCATTGCGCCTTGATATCGGCTGCAGGAGCGGCGCGTGGGGCGTCGAGCCGTGGCACTGGTACTGGACCTCCGCGCTGCCGCGGTCGCTGCTGGTCGCGCTGCCGCTGGCGCCGCTGGGTGCATTGTTGGACTCCCGGGTGCGGCCGGCGGCGGGCGTGGCGGCGGCGTACGTGGCACTGTACTCCTTCCTGCCGCACAAAGAGGCGAGTTTCCTGACATTCAGCTTTGTGCGCTCAACCCCACACGCGCCATGCTATGATGCGGCCGGCGGCAGCAATTGCGGTGGCATACGTGGCACTGTACTCCATCCTGCCGCACAAGGAGACGCGTTCCTGTGTTCAAATGAGCTTCTGCGTTCAGCACTTTGTGTGGGTGCCACGCAGCAACATGAGGGGTCATATGTTGCGTCACATGGCTGCACCCGCACTTGCACTTGGCACAGGAAGCATCGCATGTTCCAGTTGTGGAAGTCCGCCTGCTGCAGCACTTCCACAGAGGCATTGCAGGCTTCCAAGTCGGAGTGTCCGCAGCCGGAACAAAACCTTTGTGAACTTCAGAAAACACCAAGTGAGAAACTCTACCATCTAAACCCTGTCAGCGTCTCGCGGCGCAGGTCAGGTTTCTGTTCCCGGTGCTGCCGCTCTTCAACGTCGCAGCCGCGGCGGCGCTCACGCACACCTGGAAGTGGGCTCGTCGGCGAAGGAGCACCGCAGCCCTGTGGCAGCTGGGCTGCAGCGCCGCGGCGGCGGCCTGCCTGGCCGTCGTGTTTCTCGCGACGAAGGCGTCGCACCACAACTACCCAGGTGAGCAGATGATGCGCTTCAAAGTCGCATGTAGGGTTTAGATGCTCAGGATGACTTTGCAGGCTGCGTGCTCTTTGCAAGGTTGAATGCTCAGATTCACCGAAAATGCGCCACGATGCAGGCGGCGTCGCAATGCAGCGGCTGAACATGGCGCAGCCCCACGCACCAGAGGTGCGGTGATAAACGCAAAAGGTCACTGGGTGTCATGTTAAACACAAAGGGGCCGATGAGCATGTGGGCCTGTCGGCAAGGAATTGAACCCGGCAGCAATGGTCACTATCTATCACTAACTTGCCGCGACGTCGCTCCCGCTGGAGCCCCTCCACGAAAGCAGGGTCGACTTGAACGTCATGTGATTCCTCGTTTCCTTGCGGCGCAGGGCGCGCCGCTCAGAGTGCACATTGGCGTGCTGCCGGCGGAGTCCGGCGTCAGCCGCTTCCTGGAAGCGGACCAGGGGTGGGCATACGACAAGGTGAACAACGGCGATCGGCTGCTGCGCTGCACAAGCGGCAATCAACCAATAGCGTGATTTGTTGGCTTTTCCAGCATCCAGACCTCTGCAGGTTTAGCGATGATCATCCTGAGCCTGAATTTGCCGGCTGTTATCTGATCTTCAGACGGAGACGCCTGATGGCCTGCCCACCGGCAACGCCACCCACGCCCTCAGCGCCGAGCGACACGTTCCTGGGTGTGCGTCCCAGCACCTGTACGTGTCCGTGCCTGAAACCGCACGCATACCATTACAGCAGCTATTGTCCTAGTTTTGCTTCCTTACCTGATCCTTGCCGCTGGATTCTGCTAAAAGCATGTCCACCTGGCACATACAGAGAGGCGCTCATGGCATCTTCTGTCGGCTTCTGGCCTGACACCTGTGCCTATGCTGAGGTGTGCCATGTCGATGCGCAGGTATTCCGCGGTGGCTGAGACGCTGGGCTTTCAGCGGCTCGTCAGACGGCAACAACCCTGGCAGCAGTTCCTGCTGGCAACGGCGTCTCCTGTCGCGCTTTGCCTGCAGCCTGCCGTGTACACACATGAACGCATAGTGCTGCAGCAGTCGGCGCCACAAACGCAGCGGACAGAGCTGATTTAAAAGCATTATAAAAGTGATTTGAAAGTTTTGTAAAATTTTCGGTATAGAGCTCCAAAGGTATTGCCTGCAGCAGGTGATAGGAGGTTTCCATGTGCGACGGTGGAGTGCCGAAGGAATTTGGCTTTGGAACATGAGGGTTTTTCTCATGGTAAAAAGCAAGATTTTTACAGGTGGAGCCCTCGATGTTGTAAGTGGATCCATTGAATACTATTCCTAGTAGGGTCCTATTCCTAGTAGGGTCCTGTTTGAGAATGAAAATCTGATTCGAAACCTTTCAGCAACAGCACTTTCTAGACTACACATTCCTTGGGGTTCCTGCGAGTGCTTCAGCAGCTGCTTCTCACACCCGAGCTTGTACGACGACGACCAGAGGTGCCACTGCATCAGGCACTGCTGGCACCACAGCCCCGCGGCTTTCAGCATGGAGAACTGAATGGCATTGCAATGTGCTGTCACAACAGCGCCGTGGCCCGGGGTGGTACCCTGTAAAACTTCACGCCTGTCGTTTTCCAAGCTGCGAGGACCAAGAACACAAGAATGTCAGTCGTTGTACTTGGGTATTATTTTAATAGCAGAAGCTACAACGAGACATTGTGTCGCTGTCAATCAAGCCATCAGCGCAATCACAATCACTCTACTGATGCCGCAACCATAGAATAAATGCATGGCCAGCGACGGAATGACGCGCACTGGTGGGGAGCTCCTTGGTGTATGTGTCCAGCAGCTGCAAGTCGTCGGTTGGCTCGGTCCACGCGGCTGGGACGCCCTCGAAACCAGCGCGGCGACGCCCGTGACGCCGCTGCGCCAGAGCGCCGTGAACTTCTTCCGCCAATCGCCGTCCAGGTCCGTGATGCTGTCGATGATGTCGAAGAGCCTGTCCAGTTCCCCTCTTGCACACCGTCCAGGGCGCAATGCGATTATTGACGAGCTGGTTCTGTTGTAGGGCACACAACTGGATCCGCTGGTATGACGCCGAAGGCATGAGTATATCAATCAAGCAATGAGCCGTGCTACATCAGAAGGTGGCAAGACTCTGAGGTCGCACCCGCACGGCTGAAACACACTTCTTCTTGCCCGCTGGCATCGAGGCAGGCTTGCACGGCTGCTATAAGCTGCTCCAGGAGGCTAAATTCGCGACAATCGTCTGCTCGTGTCGTGAAAAGGGTAGCCCTTCTGGTCCTCGAGCTCAGCTGCAGCGCGTGACAATGAGTCTCATGTAGGCAGGCTGCACCAAGAATGATGGCCAAGGCAGATGATCAGGCTTTTACTGCCGCCATTATCCGCAGCACTCACCGGCTTGTTTCAAAGCCTCAAAGCGCCGAGCCCCAGTGATGTCCTCCAACCGCCGCTGACCCGCCAATGCTCCGCGAGCGAATCCAGCAAGCCGGCAACCACGTTGGCAGCAGCTGAGGCCTCTGCCGTCCTACCTTCGTCATGGGATTGACGTGCCATGACTGGATTTTGTGATATTCCCTCTGAGCCGCTGCCTCTCGCTCCTCCTTTAGTGGGCTGCTTGCCGCGCGCCTGTAAAGTTGCAAGCACACAGCTCTGATCAACAGATTCTGTTTGGGCAGAGCTGGAAAGGTCACGCCAGAGCATTCATACGGATGATGCTATGGGGTTGCAACAGGAATGTATGATGGCACACACTGAAACTGGCACTGCACATTCGAGACCTAGGGGAGATGACGGTTGAGAGTCAGAAAGGCATTTATGTGGCGTTGAGCTACAAAGTCAGCTACAACTTCAGGATCTATCTCTCCTTACCGGTTCCCGGGCTACCCTGGCCACGACGCGGTACCTCGCCACCTGGCCCACAGAGGTACGTCCTAGCGGCTGCAGCGGCACACTGAGGGCGGCTGCAGCCTGCCGCAATCCCAGTTGTGCTGAGAAGCGCGTTGCGCCCGGGCAGCGGCCGCTAGCCGTTCGAACCTTGCGAACAAGGGCTCCGGGACGGTCGGCCGAGCTTCCTTGCTGCGGCGGCTGCGGCGGGAGCTGCGCAAGCTGGGCCTCGCAAGCAATGCGGTCGGCATGTCTGATCGACTTCGCCGACCAAATCTGGCGCTCCGCGTTCCAGCGCGCTGAAAGTGTCCGGACACCACCGAGAGGCAGATGGGCTGGTTATGCTGTCGCAGCCACGACTCTTGCCAGTGCTGTTGCCGTTGCAGGTGCCACTGGCCATGAGCCATGACAGCTCGAAAGATGCGACAGGTGCGCCAATGGCGCCTGCAAGGAACCATGTTGAAAAGATGCATCAGATCTTTGGGCACGAAACCAGAACATGTGCATGGCATCTGTACTGCTGCCTATCGGCTCACCGTCTACCAAGTCGACAAGCCAAGGCCATGGGGTGCATGCAGACGAGGTCGGCCGTTGCCGTGGCTTGAGAATGGTCCTTAGACCGTCATTCACGTCCAGATGTCATTGAAGCCACAACTTTGTGCTGCAATGCGAATGCTGGGGCGGGGAGGCTGCGTGCTGGCGATCACGCCGCGCAGGGATCGTGGGCTGATCAAGCAAGGCACTTTTCGTCTGCACAGTCGTGCGGATCGGGCACAGGCTTTTCACAGTGAGGACACGATGCGATCGCTCCGTGTGCCCGCAATAGCCTCGACTTCGGACTGTTATCGTCAGTGGTGCCTCGCTGAGCCGGTTCCTGTCTCGGAATGCCCGAGTCTACGACGTAGGAAGTAGCAACTGCTTCCACAGATGCCACACTAGTAGCTTGTGCTGAAAAGTGACCTTGCAGGCCTGACTGTGAAGTCTTCCACGACAAAACAAACACCTGTCCGGCAGAGTTTTCCAAGTCTGACTCAGAAGGCGCGTCACATAATGCCACCAAACCCCAGGGACGGCAGTGTCTAGGAAAGCGCAGAGAGGCGCGATGACATTCACCTCCTCTTTCAGAAGCAACGGGACGTTGTTCTTACACGGTGCACGAATCAAAGAAGGGAACAACCTAACTACCTGTACGATAGATGTGCCGCGACACCAACCACGAGTGTGCCTGTCAAAACTGGAGTTGCCGGACAGAAAGCGATCAGCTCTTCGGGCGCCCAGCCACCAGAACTATCATTCACTTTTTGGAGCCTGGGCGGCCTCCAGGGATCATGTTGCAAGCGAATGGGTGAGGCGTCAGAGGATCGAAATCAAAGGCTACGGTACACCAGGCGCTGAGGCCGGCACTGCGCCGGAACCGTGGCAGCAGCAACGCGTCAGCATGCAGCAGCGGTCGCCTCAGCGGCCGCCCGCCGCAAGCACGTCAAAAAAATTGCAGAAGAAGGCTGCGGCACGCAGTCGCCACAGCGCAGTCGGCGGCGGCAGGGCGCGCCGCTCAGAAGGCCGACGAGCGGGGGTATGATGAAATAATGGGCACAGCCGCCTCTGTCGGTACAGTGCCCGGGTCTTCCGCAGCCGCCTGGTCTCCCTGTGGGCAAGGAATGTGACAGTGTTACCATAACTCAGCTCGCACCTTGCAGACAGTATGGGCACACCAGTATTTTGCTGGATGCCACAAAGCCAAGCAATGCTTGCATGCAGCCAAACTGCAGCGGAGCTGTCTCGCACGCCAACACTCCGTCAGCAACCCTGGACAAGACGCAAGCAGCAGATCCTCCCCCAAAGGCAGCCCCGCACGCCGGAGTGTCCATGGCGCGACAAGGGAGCTGTCAAAAGCCCGGTGACATCAATACGCACCCCGAGGGGATGCACACCTTCACCAAAGTACAAGCAGCCTCACAGCGATGATGCCACATCAAACACCCACCTGCATGTTTTTCATGACCGAGCGCAGCATGATGTTCTCGCGCTCGAGGGTCTTGATGCGCTGCTCCGCCTCTGCGAGCCGCTGCTCCTGCAGGCGCGCTTTTTCTTCCAGGGTGGCCACATACGACTTCTTGCGCTCGCGCGCCTGCTGCGCCGACACCCGGTTGCGCAGCAGCCTGCACGGGGCGGGAGGGGGGACGCGGGCTCAGTCAATGACGATGCTGTACTGTACGACGAGCTGGGTAGCGCATGGTGATGAAGCAGTGCAGGGGCAGCAGCGCGCATGATGATGGTCTGGCAGCCTGCAGTTCGGACGGCGGCTGCTGTGGCGCAGTCATGCATGCCAACTGCGAGGAAGCACGCTTGCTGCTGATCGCATGGCAACCGCTTGATTCGCTACAAGGTGTTGTTGTGCCAGCCCAGCCTTTGCATGGCAGCTTGTTTGAGGAGATTGGAGGTGCTGTAATGATCCCAGAGTCTGACACAAGTACTGCGATGCCCCGGGCGCGGCAGGTGGTGCAACTGGCTGTCGCTTTGCTCTGTCGCGCCAGCGCTTGAGCCCAGCCGATCGGGCAGAGAGCGCCAAAGCGCTAAAAAGCGGGGGCAGCAGCCGCAGGAAAGCCCCAGGCGTCGTGCTTGACAGCCAGCACTTCTAGGTTCCTGACTAGGTTGTCATGGGTTTTGGACACCCCGGGAGGCCCACCTCTCGAGGCGCTTGGCCTCCTTTTCGTCCGTCAATGTCGACAGCTTCTGCTGCAGAAGCCCTAGGATCCTTGTGCAGGAGTTTCCATATAGCCTTCTGACAACCTAAACCCACCTCTTGAGGCGCTTGGCCTCCTTCTCGTCCGTGACCGTCGACAGCTTCTGCTGCAGCTCGTTGTCCGAGTTGGCCGCGTCGCTGTCGGAGGTGCGGCACCTGGCGCGCCGCGCAGACGCCGTGTTGGCGGCCTTGCCCTGCGCCGCCTTCTGCGCGCGGCGGCGGGCCATTTCAAGCTCTGACTGCTGCGCGCGCGTCAGCCGGTTGGCCGCTGCCGCCGGCTTGCCCGAGGGCATCTGCGGCACCAGGTGCGCCAGGTTCTGCGGCAGATGGCCGGGCGCCGCCGGCACGTGCAGCGTGCCTGCGCAGGGGATGCCGGGTGTGGAGGTTTGACAGGTACAGCACACGATCCACCTCATGGACTTTGTGCAACAGCGGTGGTGCGCGCTATTGCGGCATACGATCGCAGGAGCCAGCTGCCGGGAAGGCATGGAGCCTTGCCTGGGTCGAAGTGCGTGTCGGGGCGGGCCCCGGCGCCAGGAAGACCGAAGCCCTTGTCCGACCAGAGCGGCTCCACCTGCCGGGGCAGCGCGTCCCCGTAGCCGTCTCGGGCTACGAGCGTGGGCTGGGCCGAGCTGTGCACCAGAATGGGCACCTCCGCATCGCCCCCGTGCTGCGGTCGGGCCTGTTGGCTCATGTGGCCCACGGCAGGCGGGGGCGCCCAGGACAGCGGCGCGCCTGGGCTTCTGACTGGACCTCTGCGAACGACTCTCAAAGGCGCGTACCACGTCCTGCCACGGCCTGCTGCGGTGTGGTATTTCGTGACTTCTCAGCCACGGATCCTGCTGCTGCTTTGCCTTCTGTGCTGGCAGGGACCTCAGGCGGCTACTGCTCGTGTAGTCCAGGATCCGGCCAGGAAGTACCACTTGCGCCAATCACCTTCCACGCCTTCCTGATGTGCATCTCTTTTGCTGCACTGCTGGGCATTAGGCTGAGCTGTTTAGCCATTAGAAGTTGGCCTGTAAGGATTGAAGGCTCCATTGTAGGAACCTAAACCTCACCCCCGGGAATCTCGACGCAGGCGCCGAGGTCGCGTCGGACGCGCACCGGCACAACAGGGACCCGAGGTGCAGCAACGCGGACAGCGCGCCGGTAAGCTGCAGAATCGTTAAATGCGCCGTAGAGAACCCCTTTCAAAGGGGCGGGCGGGTGGGAAAAGCTTTGAAAGCCTCTCCGCTGCCAAACAGCTCAGACGGTTGCCAGCAGCGTGTGCGACGCTGCTCGCACAGCTGTGCCGCGCTTGCATTGACTTTCCGCGCGCGATGTTAATGTTC
>JAABUL010001948.1_pt1 | contig 36484 bp, 8 predicted proteins | sample 5559151 | NCBI WGS metagenome assembly JAABUL01 (sample SAMN10711876, study PRJNA513368) | rock metagenome | isolation source: Antarctica rocks | place: Antarctica: Victoria Land, Pudding Butte sud | reverse complement strand
ATCCGCGAAGAGCAGGCGGAAGCGACTGCGGAAACTATGGCACTGCGGAAAGAGTGTGCTGAGGAGGAGCGGGTCAAGTGGCAGCAGCGGGTTGTGGCCCAGATACTCGAGGATTCACTTCTGTTGCGCCAGGGACTCCTGGCCTGCGAGACGACGGTTGGCGAATGCGTGAGCGAGTGAGCACGCCCTTCTCATGATTTTTCGGCCATCCACGACCTATTCAAATATATCCATCTTTCGGTAAAGTCTCGACATCGACTCTTCTGTCGCTTGGTTCTCCATCGTTATTATCGTCTCCGCGCACTCACTCGACCCTTCTACGAATCAGCACATGCACAAGTGACTCGACAAACATAACTAAACATTTACTTTTACACTTATAACTTCGCAGACATAATTACATACCGCAACAGCCAAGCGTTTACATTGCACGAACAACATTACCATGGCTCCAAAATTAGTGTCGATCCGTAGCGTGACAACAGCTGGCGCATACAAATCTTGTTTGGCGAATGATCCTGGCCTACAATATACAACAAAGGTATATTGGGGCACTATAACTAAGATCCGTTTTTGTTCCGACCCCAGTCCGAACGCGGGAGAACATTCCACTTAGCTACAGCCAGACGGCTCTTGTCAATTGAGGAAGACTTTGTGAGGTTGCTCGATAACTATCATCCGCTGTAAGTGGCCTGTTCTCTGGAGTCGAACTCACCAACAGTTTGCCTCAATGCTCAGACCTCCTTTGCAGAATTATGTTTTGTGTCCGACAAGTCCTAACCCTAGACTAAGCTCTAGACTAAACCCTAACTATTTATAAACGACGCTACAAGATATGATGCAGTAGCTTCGAGCGATCGACGAGCACTATAATACATAGTGTAAACTATCTATAAACAGTAAGTATCGATACTAAAATATAATTCTACTAGAAGATCTAAGAACAATATATAATATTTGAAATAAAAATTAATTACAATAATAAATAAGTCTTATTTGAACAAAAATATATAACAATATCTATAAGTGCGTTTAAGAGTAGCTTTATAACTTGCGTAAAATAAAGCATTATAACTAGAATAATTGTATTTGCAAATGCTATATATGTGCTAATTATATATATTGCATTGATAGTTGTCTACGTTTTGTCAATACTTGTTAATTAAAAAGTATCAAAGATTGCAAAATTGTTTTACTATAAAATATTACAAGCTACAAGATTATTTTACTATAAAATATTACAAACTGCAAGATTGCTCTATTGTAAAATATTTAAATGCAAGCTAAAATTGCGTTTGCGCAATTTTAATTTTAATTTTTTTGTAAAAAAAGCAATAATTTTGTTTAATTTATCGACAAGCTCTCTTTTTAGCACTTAATTTTTTAAGAAATTGTAATATATATACGCTATTTGATTAGTTTTAATATAGAGAAACTATAAATAAAAACTAAATTAAAATATTTAACAATAGATTTTCTTTTTTTTAGCAATTGCTCAATAGAAGAGATTGTTAGATAATATATAGTTAAAAATTACAAGACTTTAGCTTGTCGAATTAAAAATAACAATAAAAATTGTAACAAAACTTTATTGTTAATATAACTCTAAAATATAATCTTAGAATTTCGAACTTAATTGTAATTTTTTTTTAATATATTATTTTACTTTATAAGTATTAATATTAACAATTAATTATTAATGCGTCGACAATAAACACAAATTAAAATAATCTACTTAGCAAAACTCTTTATAGTATTGTTAGTTTACGTAATATTCGATAGATTATCTTAGACTAAATAAAACAAAAAAACAAAAAGAAAAATTAATAAAAAAAGATTTTCGCAATTCTAAATAAAACAAAAGATAAAATCGAGATTGTTAATACTATTGTTAGCAAATTTTTTAATATTATTAAACAAAATAAGTTATAACAAGTAAAGTTAAAATAAATATACAAAAAAGATGCAATAAAAGTAATTTAAACAAAAAATATAAAGATTATTAAGATTATCTATACAAAGCTTTGTAATAGAAAAACAAAAAAAATTAACAAAATTTGCACTAGCTAAAAAATAAATTTTGACAATTTTTGACTAAATAATAGCTTCGAATATTAAGTTAGATAGATAGTTTTAATAACAATGCAATTTTATTTTGTCGAAGTTTATTTGTTTTTTGCTTAAAATATTATAACTTGTTTGCAAAAAAAAAAAAAAAGCAAGATTTTATACAAGATATTTTGTTATTCGATTAACAATTTGTTGCGCAACTTATATTGTTAAAGCAAGAAATTAAGCTTTGCAATACTTTAGTATCTTTCGCAGATAAACTAGAGATATTCGAGATAATTTAAAAAAATCTAGCAATTATCGACTTTTCGAAAATGTTAGTAATTTTAGAAAAGAAAATAAGATATAAGTTATTACAATTATTAAGAATAGCAATTGTAGCAACAATAGACAACAATAAGAAAACAAATAACAATAGTGCGTCTAATAATATGTTTGTTAAACTATTTATTCTTACTAAGTGTTCGAGAACAAAAGAAATCGAAGAGATAAAAAATTGCAAATATTATTTTATAGATATCAATCTTTTAAAACAAATTAATTGTAAATTAAGAAATAAAATCAAAATATATATTAAAAATAAATATTTTTTTACAATTTATCTAATTATAAGATTAATGTTAACAAAGAACTTTTCGAACTTATATTATACTTATACTTGCAAAATTGCTAAATATATTAAACTAAAGTTTAACAATATTAGATACAAGATTATTTTAAAAAGATTAAAAACTTACTAACTTAAACAACTAATTTTTAAAAATTTAAAAATTAATAATAAAATCTCTTTCTAATAGCAAAAACAAAATCGATTGCTTGTTTTAAAAAATTAGTTCGGAATCTTTATATATATATATATTAAATATTTTCTTTTTAAACAATCGATTATTAATATATGTTAAATTGTAATTAACAAAATTTGCAACAATAAAATCTAATTAAAATAGTTAATAAAGAGCAACATTATTGTAGAAAATATATTTAACTAACTTTAAAATAGAATATATTTTAAGAGACAAATTAAGACAACAATTAATAAACTTATAGTTAAGAAGTTTGCAATATATCAATATTATTAGTAAAAACAAAACAATAAGTTTAACTATAAATAATTGCAAACAATATTTTATTTTTTAAGTTAACAAATTATTTGTATAGATCTAAAATATTAAATATTATATATCTATTTTCGATTCAATTGCAATTCTTGCTTAATATTGTATTCTTATTATATTAAGTTTGCTATCAAGAAAAATAATACAAGCTTTTATTATATTAATATATGTATATCTAGATACTTAAAAAACAAATACAAAAGCACAATTATTTAAGACTCGATTTTGTTAAACAACAAAAGTAAATAAATTTGTACAAAAATAGTATTAAATTTTTATTAAATAATTAAAAAGTAGTAAAAGAATATTGTTATATATAGAGACAAATTTAAAAATATAGATATTGTATTTATTTATAATTTAGAAAAACTATAAAAGTCAAAAGATATATAGAAATACAACAACTTTGTAAAAATATTTTTAAAAAGAAAAAATATATATATTATTAGATTTAAGATTTTGTACAAATTGATATCGAATAATATTTGTATCTTTTAACAAATTATTCTTTTATAATATATTAATATACAAAAAACTAAAAAACTCTAAACAATATTAAGTTTAATCGATAAAGCAATTTTGTTGTTGCATATACAATTTAGATTGTATTTAAACTTATATTGTTAAATTAATTGTATTAATATATTGTTTTCTTATAAAAGTTTCTTGTATTAATCTAATTATATATTAATTTTGTTATAAGTTAAATACTTGTTTGTTAAATATTTTAAAATAATTTTGTTGTGCAAATACAAACAAATTAACTTTTAGAAACAAATTAAATAAAAACAATACAAATAATAGTATTGTATTAAATAGAGTTTTTGCAAAAATTTAAAATTGTTTTCGAAAAAATAAAAAATGCAGAAATTGTTTATTATAGCAACAATAGATATTTTGTAAATTAGAAAAGAAGAATAGTCGAACACAAAATTATTTAATAGAAATAGATTAGCAATAGCAATAAAGTTTAGCATATATAACTAATTAAGCAATAGCAAGACTTGTCGATCGAGTAATAATAATTATATATTTATTTTTTCTACTTTAATTACGTAACTTAAATATCTTTAATATATCTAAAATTGAAACTTAATACAAGAGTAGCATTAATTGCTACTTAATTTTATAGAAACTATATAATTACTAGTTGTATTTTATATATATCGAAAAAGAGAGATTTAAGATTTATTATTAGTATTTATGTTACGAGCTTATCAAAGCTATACTAGTGGTTCAAGTTCTACGTCTTTGGGGCGAACCTACTATTATATTCGACATACTTGAGAAGCGAGCATTCTAAGCATAATGTTCGACATGTTCGACGAACAAACATTGCGAACAATTATGCTCGCTATGTTCGACAAACGAGCAAGACGAACAACTCGTATTTTTTTAGTATATAGAAAACTAGAATACGACTCTCTTATAAATTGTGTTTAACTTAAGATAAGTTCTTATTTATTGTTATCGCTACATCTAGTTGCAACTCTTGTTATCAAATAATTGCTTATATTGTCTAAAGACGTCTACAAATCTCTTTAACAATACAACTCTCTTTAATATTTCTTAAGATTTTTTAGAAAGTAGTAGCGTAACACTTTGAATATTTTAAGAATATTTGTCTTAGATTAACGTGTCTCTATTTTAAACACTAGCTTATTAGTATTACGCCAATTATTAATTATAAGAGACAACAAAATCAAAATTAACAAACTCAATATTTATTATAAAGATCGTATTAACTTGAAGAACTAATTTATACAAATAAATATCTATTTTATTTTCTATCTTGTTTTAGCGAATTAGAAGACAATTTTCGTATCAACATTTCTTAGAGAAAAAGTTTAATATTGACTCAAGTTAAACTTACGCAAGTATCTAAAAAATTATAACGAAAATTCTTGTGTAATATTTACAAACTTCGATAATTTCAAAAAAGAGCTTCGAAGAATCTTTGAAACATCTAACAAGAAATAAATTGCAAAAAGAGTAATTTAACATCTAACTCAACAAATCTTTGCAACAAACTACATAGCTAAATTTCAAAAATATGTTAATTTAATCGAGTAAGACGATATCGCACTTATAACAATGTTTCGACAAGATTTCAAAAACAATTTCAAAAACAAAATTATACATAATAAGAGAACTCTTAACAATATATTTGATTTTATCGAAGTAGTTATCGATTTCGACAACAAACTATATAAAAAAGCTATAAAAAAAAGATACAATCAATCTTGAGAAAGAGCAAAAATCTTTTTTGAATTAACAATCGAATATTAGCAAAGAGAATCTTGTTTTAATTAGAAGTACAATAATTTCAATTATTGTAGACTTGTATCTATAAAACTAGATTTCACTTAACAACGTAAAAAGAAAAACTTTAGAAAAAAGCAAAATAACAAATTCTAAAAAACATGCTATTTATGTAACAAATTGAGCCACTTTGCAAGAAATTGTCGATTACGAAACTTAATAAATTGTCAATAAATCAATACTATATTAAGAGAGATACTTAATAGCTAGAACAATATTAGAAAGCAAATTGACACAAAAATAAATATTCTTAAAATTGAATCGAACAACAACTATTATTTGATAAAAAACTTAAATTAATTATAGAAAGTTCTAGATAAAACATTATTAGACAAGATATTTATATTTATATAGAAAATTAATCGAATACTTAATAAAGCTATAAGAGCACAACAATCAAAAACGTTATATCTTCACTTAGTAACAAACTTGAACAACAAATACAACTAAAAGAACTTTTACAAATGTCTAGACAACATTACAAAATATCTCGAGACTTTAGTTAGTTTATTGAAGAAACAACAAATAAACTAGATTGTAAATAAATGCGAGAAAGCGCTAGAAAGCGACGCCATTATAAAAAAAGATATTTTTAAGAAAATCGAACAATAACTAAGTAGTGTAAGTTTATTTTAAGAGAAGATAAAGAAAGCAAAGAAACACGCAACATTTAATTAAACAAAATATTATAACAACTTATACTAAACTTATCTAGAAGACAAAGAAGAAATCAATTGATTTTTTAAAAAATCAAAGTTATTAATTTAGTATAGAAAAAAAACTTAGCGCAAATAGATGCTCGAAGCAAAAGTCGCAACACAAGAACAAGAAAAAGTTCAATTTTTTTAGTAAAGAGTATATTAAAGAAATATAATATATTAATCTAACAACAACAACTAAACTTAACAACACACGCACGATATTTTATTACATTAATTAAGATTAATAGTCGTCGACTTATTGCAATAATCGATTTTGATGCGACAAATAATTTTATAACTAGAGTTTTTGTTAAGAGAAAAAAATATTCTACTTAAAAGAAGTCTAACGTATACAATCTAGTAATTGTAGATAGAAACTTATTACTCGACGAAAATAAAAAAAATAAATAGAGAAACGAAGTTACTATCAATAGCTATTTAGTAACATTACGAGAAACTAATCTTTGATATAGTGAAAATAATTATTTATAATATTGTTTTAGAAATATTTTGATTGAAGCAATACAATCTAGAAGTTGACTAAAATATACAAGTATTTAGATTTGCGCGATATAATTACGTAATTTATATTTATTCTATATATCAACAACGTTCAATAGTAGATAAAAGAACGAATTGAAAATCGATTGCAAATAGCAAGTTTGCATTTTTGTAAAAAAACAATCTAACAAAGTTCGACTCGACAAGTATTGACAAAGATTAGCTAAATTACAAAATTAAAATAAGTAAAGAAAATTACGAATTTTCTAGAAGTTTTAAATTATTTAGTATAACAAAAAAATTGCTAAAGTACGTATTACAAATATATAACAATTGGAAACATCTATTTTAAAAAAAGAAAACAATAGAGACTCTTTCTAAATATTAATTGTAAAATTATAAAATCAAACTTGAACTTGAACTAAACAAGCAATTTATATTTGAACTTATATATACTCTATCTAAGAAAAAGCTCGAAGTACTTCGCAAATACTTGGCAAAAAACGAAAAAAAAAAATTTATTAAAAAATCCCAATTATAAGTAGAATACTTGATTCTCTTTGTATTAAAGAAGAATAAAATTCTTTGTTTATATGTCGATTATTAAAAGCTAAATAATATTACGATTAAAAATCAATACTTACTATTTAATATTAATAAGCTTTAAAATTAACTATTCGAAGCGAAGTATTTTACTAAACTAGACTTACAAGAAGCGTACAATCAAATTAGAATAAAAACAAGAAAAGAGTAAAAGATAGTTTTTCGTATACGATATAAATTATATAAATATACAATAATGTTGTTCGAACTTACAAACGTCTTGACAATGTATCAAAAAATAATTAATAATATACTACAACAATATTTGAACCAATTTGTTATAGCATACTTGAACAACATTATAATTTACTCAAAAATCTTGAAAAAACATATTAGTTATATCTTCAAAGTATTAGAATATCTAAATATAAAAAATTTATATCTTAAGTCAAAGAAATGCGAATTTTATCGAAAAAAAGTTGACTTCTTCGAATTTGTTGTTAAACAACATAAAATACGCATAAATCTCAAAAAGTTATAAGTAATCAAAAAATAAAAATTATAGACAAATATTAAGAAAGTATAATTTTTTCTAAATTTTATAAACTACAACAAGAAATTTATCAAAAACTACTTAATAAACGCAATATTATTAACGAATTTTACGAAAAAGAATACGTTATAATTATAAAAACTTATAGAAAAGAAATTATTTCAAAATCTTAAACTAAAATGCTTAAAAAAGTTAATATTAAAGATATATAATTTGCGATTATCAAGTAAAATTGAAATTGACGCATTAAATCTAGTTATCGATATATACTTTAATCAAAAACATAAAAATATATAACACTTAATAATATATCTTTCGAAAAAACTTTTGTTAATTAAACAAAACTATAATGTTTACAATAAAAAACTACTCGCTATAGTAGTCTTCTTAAAATTATAAAGAGTATATACAAAAAAATTATCAAAACTTACGATTCTTATAGATTATAAGAATTTTGTGCACTTTATTACTATAAAGCAATTTAACAAAAAACAAATGCAATAATTAAAAAAACTTAAACAATATAAGTTCAAGATACAATATATCTTAGACAAAGATAATAACAAAGTAGACGCATTTAGCAAAAGAAATAATTATATAAAAACGAAAAAATCGTTTAATTACAATATACTTAAGATTAATAAAAACAAATTATTATTAGCAAACAAATACAAACTAAATATTACACTACAAATACTTCGAAATAATACAAAAGAGTTTCTAATAAAAAAAGGAAAACTCTAGATATTTATCGACAAAATTGACAAATATATAAAAGAGTATTATAACAAATTATTGTAAAAGCATCTAAGAGTAACTAAAACTCTTTAACTTTTACGTCAACATTGTTAGTTCTTACAAATAAGACAAGTTGTCGAGACATATATCAAACAATATTTTAGTTGTTAGCAAAACAAATATAATACGCATGCAAACTATAGCGAAATTTAATATTAGGAATTATCTAAATCGTTATAAGATAAAGTTACAATAAACTTTATTATTAAGTTGTCTAAGTTAACGAACTTAACAATTGAAGATAAATATAATTTGATACTAGTAATAATTGATAAGCTTATCAAGTACTTATATATTATCGCATGCAAAGAGAAGTTTATTGCAAAACAACTAAAATATATTATATTAAATCAACTTATACGATATCACGATATACTTAAAGAATTAACTAGTAACAAAGACAAGCTCTTTATATCTAACTATTAAAAGAAGCTTCTCCCAATATTAGATACGAGACTTCAAATATCTATTGTCTATTATTCAATTACGAATAATTAAATAGAAAGAACAAACTAGAGTCTTAAGCAATATTTGAGATATTACATTAACAATATTTATAGCAATTAGATATTACTTTTATCTATAATATAACTAGCACTCAATACTAAGATTTCGAATATTACTAAAATAACTTTATTCTTCGTCAACTATAACAAGAAATTAAATCTCTTTAAGAAAGAGCGCACGCATTTGTTAGCGCAATTAGTTATCGAAAAAGTAGCAACGTTAAAAAAGATACACGACAACATCTTAAAAATGCAAGAAAGATTAATCAAATATTAAAATAAGAAACAAAAAACAACATCTTAACTAAAAGAGAGAAATAAAGTATATCTTTTTACAAAAAATCTTAGAACAAGAAAGTTAAGCAAGAAATTAAATTATGTCAAAGTCGAATCGTTTTTCGTTAAAAAAGCTAAGAGATTAATTAATTACGAACTCGATTTACTCAAAAACGTCAAAATATTTCTAGTATTTTATATCTTATTGTTGAAGCTAGCAAACTCAATCACGTCTTTATAGAATATATTTTATTTTTATTCGCAAAAAGAGAATCAATTCGAGATCGAGAAAATTCTACAACAAGAAAATTAAAAGTATCTTATCAAATAAAAAAAATATTCTACTTCGAAAAACATCTAGAAATCAAAGAAGAATCTTAATTGTTGCTAGAATCTTCTAAAGAAATTTTATCAAAACAAGATATAGAAATAGCATTTCAATTCTAATTAATCGAAAATTAAAATTGTTCGAACGACACATCAAACAATAACTCAAAAGTCTTTGTAATAAATTTGGCGAATTGTATTTTATTTATCTCTAGATTGTTAATGTTCTTTTATTTCGTTACAATTATTTCTTTCTTCTTATTCTTTAGAAAATCAAGTTGTTTTTTTAGTCGACTTAGCTTCGCATGCGCATCGCGCACTTCTTTCTTTAAGCGCATTTGTTCTTTATGAATTCGTTTAATCGATGCAAGAAAAATTGTCAAATTATAATCACGATTAAATCGCACACACTTCACACACTTTTTAAAATTATCATTTACACAATAGATCTTACTAAACATCGTACAATTACAACAAGAACGCATCGCTAAAGATCGAATCTAAAGCGTCGAAAAAATCTTTCTTTCGAAAGAAGAAATTTCTAATATTAATCTTTCTTGAAGACATAATAAGAAGACATTAGATTTTAAAACGAAAACTTTAAAGAAAAGAAGTAGTGTTACAAACTTATTAAAGCTATATTAGTGATTTAGATTCTACGTCTTTAAGACGAATCTATTATTATGTTCGACATACTTGAGAAGCGAACATCTTAAACATAATGTTCGACATGTTCGATAAACGAATATTGCGAACAATTATGTTTGCTATGTTCGACAAACGAGCAAAACAAACAACTTGTATTTTCTTGATATATAGAAAACTAGAATACGACTCTTTTATAAATTGTATTTAATTTAAAATAAGTTCTTATTTATTGTTATTATTACATCTAGTTGCAATTCTTGTTACCAAATAATTGCTTATATTGCTTGAAGACGTCTACAAATCTCTTCAACAATACAACTCTCTCTAATATCTCTTAAGATTCCTTAGGGAGTAGTAGCGTAACGATTTATTATTAACAATTATTTATTTAAACTAAGATAAAGATACAACAAAGTTAGTAGAACAAAATTACGCAAATACAATTTTATTTTTTTTAGTTACTTTTTCTTGCTCTTTAAACTAAATAAGTTGTTGTTAAAATTAATTTTCTTTTTGTTATATTTTGTATTTAAATCGATTTTTTTTTGTTATCTTTATCTATATTGTTTGTTAATTTAAGTTTCTTATTTAGATCTTTCTTATTATAATTGTTAGTTTTTTTTTATTTGTTTTATTTTTAGTTAATTAAGCAACAATTTTTTTCTATTTCTTTTTTATCTTAATTTGAGTTTCGATTAACTATAAATTATTTAATTTGCGAGTAGAAATATTGCAAGATCGAATCTTAAAGATAGAAAAAAAGATCTTTTTAACAATATTAATAGAACAAATAGTCTAATTGCTTGTTTTCGATTTTTCTTTTTCAAATTTGAAGATAGTAATCGAGTTATTTTGTTCAATTTTTTTTTTGTTTAATTGCGTAATTTCTTTTGTAGAGTTGCTAAAATAGTCGATCGAAAATTAAACAATAATTTTAAGCGCTTTTTTTTAAAGCAATTTGTTTTTGTTAATTATTTAATTTTTATACAAGAAACAAATATAATATAGATTCTTGTTATATTTTTTCTTTTCTATTAGACAGTAAATATTTTTAGTTTAGTTGTAGTAATATTTTGCTTAATTTTAATAAATAATACAATTTTTGCAATTTTTTTAATTTTTTTTGTCTATATAATAGAAGTTTTTCGAGATATAATTAAGCAATATATATATTGTTTTCGAAAAGTTGTTGCTATTAAAGTCAACAAATTATATTTTTTTTGCGTATTAATATCGAACAATTTAAGCACAATATTTATAAAATAATTATCAAGACAAATTTTAATTCAAAATATAATATATAATTTTTAATTTTCGAGAGTATTAACTTTTGATTCTATAACAAACTAATATTTCTTAAATATTTTATATTTGCGTTTCGATATAGTCTCTAACTTTTTATACAAGTTTGATTTCTTAATATTAAATATACAATAGATTTCGATATATTACAACTTCTCTAATTTAGAAAATTTACAATTCTCTTTAATACTAATATTGTATTTGTTTTTTCTTGTTTTTTTCGAAAAGATACTTAATTTCTTTTTAATCTCAATACCCTTTTTTCTTTTTGTATTAGATAATTTTTTAAACAATTAATTTTTTTCGACTACTTTTTTTTTTGCAATAGATTAGCGTATAAATTTGTATATTTTCGACTCAATTTACACAAGTTTTATCTTTATATTAATATTATTATTTTTTATTAAAATTTTGTTATTTATAATCTTTTTTTCTTTATTTATCTTATTGTCGATATTTATATATTTAGTTTTATTCTTAATTATATTGTTCTAATTAATATATAAATCTTTGCTAAACAAATTTATAATAGTAGTATCTAATCTCTTAATTAACAATATTGTCGAAAATAATAAAGATATTGTTATCTATATTAATATTGTTCGCTATTCTTGCGCTAGAAACAACAAAATTAAAAACTAAGAACAAAAAATAAAAACAAAAACAAAAGAAGCAATTAAGTAGATAAAGAGAGAGATTGTGCTCAATTGTTGTTTGTAAAATAAATTAATTTGTAGCTAAATTTTAAATATTCGAAAATTGTATTAATAGAAATTAAGTATTGCTTTATTTATTTAATAGATAAACTAATATTAATATATCTATAAATTTTGCTTTATACTTTTGTTACAATATATAAAAGTAGAAAGATAAACAATCTAATATATTTAACTATAATCTAAATTTATAGCAAATTAAGCTAAGAAAAACAACAATTTTAGTAAATCGAATTTTATTCGATATCTATATTGTATAAAGTTAAAAAGTTGCTTATAAATATTTAGTTAAATTTAATTTTCTAATAATTTTAACTTAATCTTAAATAATTTTTTTTTTAATATTAGATAAAAATAGTATTTAATAGATTAGAATATTCGAGTTTGTTTTCTTTCTTAATTGTGCAAAAATATATTAATATCTATTTATTTAGTTTTACTTGCTATAGCTTATTATTATATAGATACAATAACTTACAATACAATTAAACTTAATATATTATATAATTTTTTTCTTGTTGCATATTATTAAGCGTTAAAAAAAAAGAAATTTCTTAGATTAATTGTTCTAACAATTATTAGCAATAACGCTACAATTAAACTTAATATATTCGACAAAACTATTGTTAAACAATTTATTATTATAAATTAATTATTTTTTCTTAAAAACAATTTTTATAAATTAATTTTTTTTTTGCAATATTTTTCGATTATTTTAATTGTTTTTACGTTATATTAAATGCAGATTAAACAAATTGCAATTTATATAGATTATTTTAGTTTTAATCTTTGATTAATTTTGCTAAAATTAACAATATAGTTAGTAATCTAATAAGTACTTAAATTCTATACAATTTAGCTTTATTGCTAATATAAATCTCTAAAAACAAAAAGATATATATATCTCTAATACACTAATTCTACAACGCAATCGAATTTTCGAAAAGACAATTTTGCGTTGTATATATTTGCTTATAATATATATTAACTACTATTATTTCTATATATATTTTTAATTATATTAATCTTTGCTTGTTTTATATTTATTAATTGTCTAAATATAGATTTAAATTAAGATTTTTATTTGCAAAAATCGAGTTACTATATTTGTTGTCTAAATATAGATTTGAATTAAGATTTTTATTTATAAAAGTCGAGTTGCTATATTTGTTGTCTAAATATAAATTTGAATTGAAATCTTTATTTGCAAAAATTAAGTTGTTATATTTGTTGTCTAAATATAGATTTAAATTAAGATTTTTATTTGCAAAAATTAAGTGGCTATATTTGCTATCTAAATACAAATTTGAATTAAGGTTTTTATTTGCAAAAATTAAGTTGCTATATTTGTTGTTTAAATATAAATAAATTTTTGAACAATTAGAATTGCAATCTATTTTTATATTTTTCTTGTCTATTAATAAAATTTGTTATTTTTTCTCAATTTGCAAGATATATCAATATTAAATATCTATAATTAATCTTATTTTAAATATATATACTATAAACAATCTTATCTTTCTTTTAATATATTTTCTTCTTGTCTTTTGTTGTTTATATATATAAGCAAATTAGAATACAAATATATTCTACAAAATAATTTTATAAATTTTAAACAAATAGAAAGATCAAGTATTTATAAATTGCTCAAACTAAATTTTTAAAATTTCTAATATATTTTGTTGTACTTAAATTAAATCTTTAAGATCTCTAATATAATTTGCTACATTCAAATTAAATTTTTAAGATCTCTAAAATAGTTTGTTGCGTTCGAATTAAATTTTTAAGATTTCTAAAATAATTTGTTGTATTCGAATTGAATCTTTAAAATTTCTAAAATAATCTACTATATTCGAATTGAATTTTTTAAATTTTTGATAAAAAAGACAAAATGGAAGTTAAAAACAATAGAGTTTGTTCTATTTTGCTAATTTATTCGATCGAAATAAATTTAAAAAAAAGTGTTGCTTAAACAAATTTCGAATATTAATAACAATCGACAATGTTAATAAATTAACAAATTATTAAGTAAAATTTAAAAAAAAATAACAAATACAAAACTAATAATAGATAATATATTCTTAAACTCGAAGACAATTAATTACAAACTCTTGAACGCGCTTAAAAAATACTAAATAAAATTAGTATTTGCGCTCTATTATCGAGATATATTAATAATATTATATATTAACAATGTTGTAACTAAAAATATAGTATATAGATTAATTGCAAAAGATAATCGAGTCGCGTATTGTATATATATTGTCTCTTCGATACAAAATATCTCTATATTGTTTATTTTAAACTATTGAGAAAATTGCAAAAGCAATTATATAAATCGAGATATATTTATCTATAAATATACTAGCTTAATAATAACTAATTGTAAATATATATTAGTTATCGAAAGAACAAAGAAAATCTAAAAAAAAATTATATTCTTTTTTATAGCAAACAACAAATTATTGCTATTTTCATATTATTAAGAAAAAGAATAAAGAGCAAATAGCAATACAAAATAAAAAAAATTGTAGAAATTCTCGAATATTTAACGCAAACTTAAATCTTGTTTTATCTCTTTTTATAAACAATATACAAAACTATACTATATTTATTAGCGTTAATTTTTGCTTAATTAATATATTAATAATTTATTAACTATAAAGTAATAAAACAACTTGCAACTAAAAAACGCAAATTGTGCGCAATTGTTGTCGACAATTTAAAATTATATATAATTGCGCAAATCTATTCTTTAATATAGTACAATACTATATAAGATTTGCTTTTTTAATTTTAATACTCTTAGTAATTTTATATTTATTGTCTAAAATAGAAATTCGAAACTTTAAGTATTGTCGACTTAAATCGAAGATTGCAAATAACGCAAAAATTAATAGTTTAAACTAAAGAATATATACTATAATATACAACTTTTATTTGTAATAAAAAATATCGATATTTAACAACAATTATCTAATCGAGACAAATTTAAGAATAGACAAAAACTTGTTGTGTTGCAATAAAGATATAAATTGTGCATTAAGACTTAGTCTTTAAGATAAGAGAATTAAAAACAAAATAAAAATTTAACAATATTTTTATGCAATAGTATAATAATTTTTTTAGTTGCAATATTGTTACGCAATATTGTTAAAGTTCTATAGAGTATTTTTAAAATATTAAATTAAACAAGTTGTATTTGCAATAAATTTTGTATCTAAGAGTAAATTTGACAATTAAAGTATATTAATAGATTTAATTCTTAACTTTATATTTTGCAATTAATATTTGTATTTAACAAAATTAAATAATGCTATCTTGTTACTTTTAATATTCTTAATTAATAAAGACTTTCGACAACAAGTTAATAGTAAAATAGAGTATCGAAAGTTGTAGAACAAGATATAAAGAAAAACAAAAAACTAATTCGATTACTTAATTTAAATATTTGACAAAAGAATTATATTTAATAAAAAAGAAAATAAATTTGATAGCAATTGCTATACAACAATCTAAAGACAAAATTAAGAATATTAAAGTTTAATTTAATCTATTGCATTAATAACATTATAAGTATTGCTATAAATGCTTGCTTGTAATTAAATAAGCAAAACAATATTACGCAAAATTAACTTAATCTACTCTCTTTCTCTGCTATTTTGTTAATTTAGAAATAAATATAATCTTTTCTTAATATATTTAAGAGTATACAAACTTAAAGAATTTTCTATTATACTAAAATTTGCGCATTATAATTTTTGTTTTTATCGAGTCTTTATTAACTATTAAAAAGCTAATATTAAGTCTTGTTTTACTATTTTTTTTGCAAAATTTTAATTGTTAAAGTTATTTTTCTAACAATATTTACTTTGTCTATTTATTATTTTCAAAGATCTCGATTTTGTTCTTAAGTATTTGTTAATTTTGCAAAATTAAATTTGAGAAAGTAAAAAATATTACAAATCTAATATTAAGTTATAGATTAATAGTTGCTAAGTATCTAACTTTGTTAAAACAATATTGTAATAAATTTGCAAAACAATATAGCAAGTTTCTTAATTACGTCTATAAGAGTTTGATTAAGAAAAAAGAATTCTCTCTTCTAATAAACTTATAGAAGTCTACTATTGTATTTTATTGCAATTAACTCTAAGCAATAGATAAACTACAATTTAAACTAGATAAATTAATAAAGAATAAAGTTTTTAGAAAATATTAAAAATTCTTAGAGATTATAAATTGAGAAACTTTAATTAATTTCGAGAAAATTAAGACAACAATAATCAAATATGTTTTTTGTTAATTAAAATTTATTGTTAGCGTTAGTTGTTTTAAGTATTAGAGCAATTGCGACAAAAATATATTTAGAGATTAGCTCTTAACAATATCGAAACTATATTATTTATTTTATTTTAAAAAATCGAATAATTTTTAATCGATTTTTGCTTTTTATTTTTACAATAGCAATACTTGTTAAAGAGTTGTCGATTTGCTATATTTTGTTAATCTAATTATATTTTATTGCACAATTTAATACTATATAAAAAAGTTGATAGCTAAAATCAAAAGACAAATTAGATTAATAAAGAAGCTTTCAATTACAATTTTAATATATAATAATTTCGATAATACAAAAGATAGAAAAAATAAAAAAATTAATAAAATAAGACAATTTAAATCTATTACAACAATTCTTATATTTAAATCTTAAGAATCTAACTTAATTTTGCTAAAAAAAAAATTTAGAATTCTCGATTTTACTTGTTTTCAATTCGACTATTTATAATAAAGATCAAAAATATCAAACTCGATATAAATATAAATAATAATTTATTTAATTAGTATTATTCAACTAACAAAGCAGATTTAATTGCAATATATTAAGATTATTATATAAAATCTCTTTATAAATCTAAAATACAAAAAGCTAGAAAATTAATTTCTCTAATCGACATTTATACTATCTATTCAATTGTTAAAATCTTATCGAATTAAGTATTATTTTATAAAATCGATTTTCAAGAATAAAAGTACAACAATTAATAATATTAATATTATTAACAAACTTTATTCTATATGGATTAAATTTAAGAGCAATAACTTGTAGTTCGACAATAGTATACAAATTTGCGCAAATAATTTAAAAACTTATAAAAGAATAAAGTTAACAATTGTTTTACAAAAATATATATTCGAACTCTTTTTTAATAGCTTTAACTAATTAATATTAATAATTAAACTATAATATCTAAGCTTTAATATAGTACAATTAATTTATTATATTTACTTCGATAACGTATATTTTAAAAATAAATTAAGTCTTTAATATATAGCTAACAAATAATAGCGCAAACATATTGTTTAATTTAATAATTTTTAGAATATTAAGAGACTAATTTTACAAAATTATAAATCTTGCATAGTTAATATTATAATATATTTAACTTGTTAGAAAAAGCATAATTTTAAGATTATTAACAATACTCTAATATAATTCAAATCTTATATTAAGAGATTTACTAAATTCTAAATAAAATTATTTCGATATATAAAAGATTAGTTTTACAAACTACTATTTGCGCAATCAACTATTGCAATTTTATCAATTCTTAATTAAGAGTTTCGAAATTATTAGAACTTTTGCAACTATATAAAACTATATATAATATTTTGCTATACTATCAAACACACAAATATCGAATTTTTAAAATATATTTTTAGAAAGATTGCAATTGTTTTTTAGACAAAAACAACAAATATATCAAACTATATTTAAATATTATTGCGCATACTTTATATAATTAATATATTAGCAATATCGAAAAAATTGCAAAATACAATATTAACTAACAATTTAATAAATGTTTAAAATTAAAAAGATTTTAACTTCGAAATAAATTAATTGCTAAAATTACTAAATTTAAATTTAAAAATATTTTAAAAAAAATATTCGATATTTTTTTAGAACAGTAACAAGCTACTTAAAAATTAAGTACTTATAAATTTATATTTGTTAAAGCTTAATTTATTTGTAAAAAAATTGTTTGAAATTGTTAAATTGAACAAATATTTAAAAAAAAATAGCTTAAAAAATATATAAAGTATAATATTGTATCTAATAGAAATATTATTAATTAAAAAGTCTATTAATTAATATTTCAAAAATCTTATTGTAAATCTATATATAGCAAATATTGTTAAATTGAGCAAAAACAATATTAAATACAATTGTTAATATTATACAAAACTCTTTGTTACAATAGAAAATATAAATAACAACAAAATTCTAAAGATTAAGTATATAGACAACAACAATAAATCTAAATTTAAAAAAACTCTAAATTTAGACAAATTTTTTTAACTTTTTTCAATTCTTAATATATTGTTGTTGCAAATATCTAGCAATATAGAATATATATTCTAGTCTTTCTTGTAATCTTTTAGATTTATATTTGTACAATTTTGTCTATTGCAATTGTTGCATCTATTTCTACTAAAACTTGTTAGATTGTTAAAATTGCGTTGCGTGCATTTAATAGTCGAACTAAATTTATAGTTGTTCAAATAATTTAATTTAATTTTTAATTTTTTAATTTTTTGTTTTTCTTTCGATAACAATAGATTTCTATTAATATTCTCTAAAAAAATTTTTAGCAACTCTTGTTTTCTAATTCTAAGTATTTTTGAGAACGTTTTTAGAAAATTTCTATCTTGCTCGTTTCTTAATATTTGTTAATCTTTAGTTTTCGATACAATATTTTCTTTTATTTTCTAATTAATAAAACTTATATTCGACAATTCTATATTTGTTTTTTGCTTATTCTTTTTCTTTTGTTTTTTGTTACTTTTTGTCAAAAATCTGTAATTAATCTTGATTAAATAGAAGATCTATTGCTATTCGAAAATTACAACTACTTTGTTTATCGATTTTTTGTTTATTTTTTGTTTGTTATATAATTTTGTTGCAATTATCTTATTTAATTTAATATTTAACTATTAATCTTGTTTTAAGATTGCAAGCATCTTGACACTATATTATTTTATGTTATTTTATATATTTTCTGTAATTTTCTTAAGAGTTACTTTATTAGTTATATATTTGTTCTAAATTATTAGATTCTTTAATATTTTGTTAGATATAATTAAGCTTAAATAAAATCTAAGATAAGAATTAAAAAATACTGTACAAACTTTTTGTATTTTTTAGCTTTTTAATTGTTTTTTAAATTAGATTTTCTTCTTTAATACTTAAGTATTCTAAATATTAATTCTACTATAAAAGATAATAAATATTTGCTTGTTTAAATTGCAATTTAAATAATATAACTTAGACTAAATCTTGTTTTATTTTGCAAAATTTATATTATTAATTATCTTGTTATTAAAGTACAACAATTCGATTCTTCGATAGCAATTGTTTAAAATATTAATTAGTTTCTATTTTTTTTTAAGATTGCAACAATATATAGTATCTAATTTATTTACTAACGCAACTATATTATTTTTATCAATATTCTATTCTAATTGCAAAATATTTCTATCGAGACTTACTACTTAATTACTAATATATATATTTTTTTTTAGATACTTTATTGTTAGTATTATTTATTTCTTTAATAGTTGCAACAAAATTAATATTAATATTTCTAAAATTAATTAACACTTTAAAGATTCGAAGTTCTATATATTACTTTAGATATAATATTATAAAATATATTTGTTTCTCGATATATCGATTTGCGCATCTAAAACACTAATATATTCAATTAATATTTTTAAATACAAATTATTAAATAACTTGTCTAATATTCGAATTGTTTACTTTTATTTTATAGATTTTAACATAAATTAGAATTCTAAAAAATAAATACAAATACAATCTTTTTTTAAAGATATATTAAATATATTTCTTATTACTCTTAATTATTAACACTATTATGTTACGTTATTATCTAAACAACTAAAGTATTAGAATAAATTAATATTATTTAAAGAAATTTGTAAACGTCTTTAGACAATATAAGCAATCACTTAATAACAAGATTTTGCAACTTGTATCTATAATAAAAAATAACTTAATAAATAAATTAAACACAATTTATAAAGAAATCGTATTTAGAGAATCTATATACTAAAGAGATTCTTTTTGTTTGTTATGTTTGTTGTTAAATATGTCGAATTCTATTTGCTTTATTTGTTGTTAAACATATTGAACTTTGTTCGCTTTGTTCGTTGTCAAACATGTTAAACTTACTTATTAGTGTATCGAACAATGTTCGTTTGCTAAGTTGTTAAACATGCAAATAATTATACTATATACTATAAATTACTCTATAAAGTATATACTAGTTATAACGAATTAAAATCGTAACATTATTTCTTTTTTTCAAATCTTTTTATCTTAAAAAGCGAATGCTTATATATTAGATTGTTTTATCAAAATTGTATTCGTCTTGTCTTTAAAATAGATTATTACGAAACATTTATTAATTTCGTTTGTAAACGTTGTTGCTATACTAATAAATCTTGCATTGCTATAAAAAATTCGTTATCTTATTTAAAATGTTCGAAATGTGTTCGCGCAAACAAATTGTGTATAAATATATTGTAGATTTTTTTAAATCGTATTAGAGAAAATTTGTTCTCTAAAATAATAAAGAATAAAATTATATTAGCAATTGTAATTATGCGATTGCTTTGTAATAAAAAAATATTAAAAAAAATTAATACAAAGATAAAACGAAAAACACAATATTTATTGTCTAATATAAAGAAGTTAAATTTTATAGAATTGTCGAATTGTCTTGTTGCAAATGCTCTAATTAAGATATCTTTTATTATTTGATTTTCTCTTGCTATGCTAAACGATTTTTCGAACATTAATAAAATTTCTAGATAAAGATATTGTAATTGTCGAAATTGCTAGTTAATTTTTACGTATTTTTTGTCGTAGAGTATCTTTTTTACTTTATAAAATATTGTTAATTTTGTTGTTCTAAAATTCTCTTAATCTTAAATCGATTTTTTTTCTATAATTTATAATAAAATGTTTTCTATATAGACGTACTTAAGTCGACTAGTTTTAACAATAATATATAAAATACTAGAAATACTTTAACGTTTTTAAATAAATCGAGTTCGTAATAAACTAATCTTTTAATTTTTTAACAAAAAACGATTTAACTTTAATATAATTTAATTTCTTGCTTAACTTTCTTATCTTAAGATTTTTTGTAAAAAGATATATTTTATTTTTCTCTTTTAGTTAAAATGTTGTTTTTCGTTTTTTATTTTAATATTTGATCGATTTTTTTTGCATTTTTAAGATATTGTTGTATATCTTTTTTAGTGTCGCTACTCTTTTAATAGCTAATTGCGCAAATAGATGCTTGCGTTCTTTCTTAAAGAGATTTGATTTTTTATTATAATTAACGAAGAATAAAGTTATTTTAATAATATTTAAAATCTTTGTATTAAGTGCTAATTGTGCTATAAATAAAAGTAATATTTAATTACTTTAAGTATTGTTGATATAGTACCTCAAATATTGCTTAAAACTCTAGTTCGTTCGTTCTATTTAATTATTCGTAATCGAATAATAAGCAATAGACATTTAAAGTTTCGTATCTAACATTAGAAAAAACGTCTTTTAATAATTAGACGTAAAGAGTTTGTCTTTATTACTAGTTAATCTCTTAAATATATTGTGATATCGTATAAGTCGATTCAATATAATGTATTTTAATTGTTTTACAATAAACTTGTTTTTGCATGCGATAATATGTAAGTACTTAATAAGTTTATTAATTATTACTAGTATCGAATTATATTTATTTTTAATTGTTGAATTCGTCGATTTAAGCAACTTAATAATAAAGTTTATCGTAACTTTATTTTATAACAATTCAAATAATTTCTAATATTAAATTTCGTTATAGTTCGCATGTATATTATATTTGTTTTATTAACAATTAAGACATCGTTTAATGTATATTTTGACAACTTATCTTATCTATAAGAACTAACAATGCTAGCGTAAAAGTTAAAGAGTTTTCGTTACTCTTAAGTGCTTTTGTAGTGATTCGTTATAATACTCTTTTATATATTTGTCAATTTTGTCGATAAATATTTGAAGTTTTTCTTTCTTTATTAGAAACTCTTCTATATTATTTTGAAGTATTTGTAGTGTAGCATTTAGCTCGTATTTGTTTGTTAATAATAATTTATTTTAATTGATCTTAAGTATATTGTAATTAAACGATTCTTTTATTTTTATATAATTACTTCTTTTGTTAAGTGCGTTTGCTTTATTATTATCTTTACTTAAAATATACTATATTCTAAATTTATATTATTTAAGTCTCTTTAATTATCGCATTTGTCTTCTATTAAGTTGTTTAATAATAATAAAGTGCACAAAATTTTTGTGATTTGTAAGAATCGTAAGTTTTAATAATTTTTCTATATATATTTTTTATAATTTTAAGAAGATTACTATAGCGAGTAGTTTTTTATTGTAAACATTATAATTTTGTTCAATTAATAAGAATTTTCTCGAAAAATATATTATTAAATATTATATATCTTTATGTTTTTAATTAAAGCATGCATCGATAACTAAATTTAATGCGTTAATTTGAATTTTGTTTAACAATCGCAAATTGTACATTTTTAATATTAATTTCTTCAAACATTTTAACTTAAAATTTTGAAATAATTTCTTTTTTGCGAATTTTTATAATTATAACGTATTTTTTTTCGTAAAATTTGTTAATAATATCGCGTTTATTAAGTAGTTTTTGATAAATTTCTTGTTGTAGTTTATAAAATCTAAAAAGAATTGTACTTTTTTAACATTTATTAATAATTTTTATTCTTTAATTGTTCGTAATTTCTTAAAATCTATATGTATTTCGTGTCGTTTAACGACAAATTTAAGAAAGTCAACTTTCTTTTAATAAAATTCGCATTTCTTTAACTTAAAATGTAAGTTTTTTATGTTTAAACATTTTAATATTTTAAAAACATAACTAACATGTTTTTTCAAAAATTTTGAGTAAATTATAATGTCGTTCAAGTATGCTATAACAAATTGATTCAAATATTGTCGTAGTATATTATTAATTATTTTTTAATACGTTGCTAAGACGTTTGTGAGTTCGAACAACATTATTGTATATTTGTATAATTTATATTTGTTACGCTACTACTTTCTAAGAGCTCTTAGAAGATATTAGAGAGAGTTGTATTGTTGAAGAGATTTGTAGACGTCTTCAAGCAATATAAACAATTATTTGATAACAAGAGTTGCAACTAGATGTAGCGATAACAATAAATAAGAACTTATCTTGAGTTAAATACAATTTATAAAAGAGTTGTATCTTGAAAATCTATATATACTAAAAAAGATTCTTTTTGTTTGTTATATTTGCTATCGAGCATATCGAGCTTTGTTTGTTTTGTTTGCTGTCGAATATATCGAATTTTGTTTGCTTTGTTTATTATCAAATATATCGAACTTGTTTACTAATATATCGAACAATGCTTGTCTGCCAAATTGTCGAACATGCAAGTAATTGTGCTATATACTATAGACTACTTTGTAGAGTATATATTAGCTATAACGAGCTAGAGTTGTAACACTATTTCTCTTCTTCAAATCTTTTTGTCTCGAAAAGCAAATTCTTATATTTTATATCTTCTTACTAAAATTGTATTTGTTTTGCTTTCGAAATAGATTACTACGAAACACTTGTTAATTTTGCTTGTAAATATTGTTGCTATATTAGCAAATCTTGTATTGTTATAAAAGATTTGTTATCTTGTCTAAAGTGTTCGAAATGTGTTCGCGCAAACAAATTGTGTATAAATATATTGTAAGTTTCTTTAGATTGTACTAGAGAAGATTTATTTTTTAAAGTAACAAAAAATAAGATCGTGTTAACAATTGTAATTACGCGATTACTTTGTAATAAGAAAATGTTGAAGAAAGTTGATACAAAGATAGAGCAAAAGACACAATATCTATTGTCTAGTATAAAAAAGTCGAATATTATTGAATTGTTAAATTGTCTTGTTGCGAATGCTTTGATTGGAACATCTTTTGCTATTTAATTTTTTTTTGCTATGTTAAATAATTTTTCGAACGTTAATAAATTTTTTAGATAAAAATATAATAGTTGTCGAGATTGCTAGTTGATTCTTACGTGTTTTTTGTTGTAAAATATTCTTTTTATTTTACAAGATATTGTTGACTTTGTTGTTCTAGAATTCTCTCAATCTTAAATCGATTTTCTTTCTATAATTTATAATAAAATGTTTTCTATATAGATATACTTGAGTCGATTGACTTCAACAATAAAATATAGAATACTAGAAATACTTTGACGTTCTTAGATAAGTCGAGTTCGTAATTGATTAATCTTTTAATCTTTTTAACAAGAAACAATTCGACTTTAATATAATTCAATTTCTTGCTTAGTTTTCTTGTTTTAAGATTTTTTGTAAAAAGATATATCTTATTTCTCTCTTTTAGTTGAGATATTGTTTTTTGTTTTTTGTTTTAATATTTGATCGATTTTTTTTGTATTTTTGAGATATTGTCGTGTATCTTTTTTAATGTTGCTACTTTTTCAATAACTAATTATACTAACAAATGCGTTCGCTCTTTTTTGAAGAGATTTGATTTCTTGTTATAGTTGACAAAAAATAAAGTTATCTTAGTAATATTTAAAATCTTAGTATTGAGTGCTAGTTGTATTATAGATAGAAATAATACTCAATTGCTATAAGTATTGTTAATATAGTGTCTCAAATATTGCTCAAAACTCTAGTTTGTTTTTTCTATTTAATTATTTGTAACCAAGTAATAGACGATAGATATTCGAAGTTTTGTATCTAATATTGAGAGAAACGTCTTTCAATAGTTAGATGTAAAGAACTTGTCTTTGTTACTAGTTAGTTCTTTAAATATATTGTAATACTATACAAGTCGATTCAATATAATATATTCTAGTTGTTTTGCAATGAACTTCTCTTTGCATGCGATAATATATAAGTACTTGATAAACTTATTAATTATTATTAGTATCGAATTATATTTGTCTCCAATTGCTAGATTTGTCGACTTGAACAACTTAATAATAAAGTTTATCGTAACTTTATTCTATAACGATTTAGATAATTTCTAATATTGGATTTTGCTATAGTTTGTATGCGTATTATATTTGTTTTGCTAACAACTAAAATATTGTTTAATATATATCTCGATAGCTTGTCTTATTTGTAAAAACTAACAATACTAATATAAAAACTAAAGAGTTTTAGTTACTTCTAAGTGCTTTTGCAATAATTTGTTATAATACTTTTTTATATATTTGTCAATCTTGTCGATAAATATCTAGAGTTTTCCTTTCTTTATTGAAAACTCTTTCGTATTGTTTCGAAGTATTTGTAGTATAGTATTTAGTTTATATTTGTTTGCTAATAGTAATTTATTCTAGTTAATTTTAAGTATGCTATAATTGAACAATTCTTTCGTTTTTATATAATTACTTCTTTTGCTAAGTACGTCTACTTTATTATTATCTTTGTCTAAAATATACTATATCTTGAACTTGTATTGTTTAAGTCTTTCTAATTATCGCACTTGTCTTTTATTAAGTTGTTTAATAGTAATAAAGTGCACAAGATTCTTGTAATCTATAAAAATTGTAAGTTTTGATAATTCTTCTATATATACTCTTTATAACTTCAAGAAAACTACTATAGCGAGTAGTTTCTTATTGTAAACATTATAGTTTTGTTTGATTGACAAAAATTTTCTCGAGAGATATATTATTAAATATTATATATTTTTATATCTCTAATTAAAGTATGCATCGATAACTAGATCTAATATATCGATTTCAATTTTGTTTGATAATTGTAAATTGTATATCTTTAGTATTGATTTCTTCAAATATTCTAGGTTAAGATTCTAGAATAATTTCTCTTTTGCGAGTTTCTATAATTATAATATATTTTTCTTTGTAAAATTCGTCAATAATATTGCGTTTGCTAAGTAGTTTTTGATAAACTTCTTATTGTAGTTTATAAAATCTAGAAAGAATTGTACTTCTTTAATATTTGTCGATAATTTTTATTTTTTTATTATTTGTAGCTTTTTGAAATTTATGTGTACTTCGTGTTGTTCAACAACAAATTCGAGAAAATTAACTTTCTTTCGATAAAATTCGCATTTCTTTAACTTAAAATATAAGTTTTTTATATTTAGACATTCTAATACTTTGAAGATATAACTAATATACTTTTTCAAAATTTTCGAATAAATTATAATATCGTTTAAGTATGCTATAACAAATCGATTCAAATATTGTTGTAGTATATTATTAATTATTTCTTGATACGTTGTCGAGGCGTTCGTAAGTTCGAACAACATTATTGTATATTTGTATAATTTATATTGTATACAAAAAGCTATCTTTTATTCTTTCTTTATTTTTATTCTAATCTAGTTGTACGCTTCTCGTAAATTCAATTTAGTAAAGTATTTTGCTCCAAATAATTAATTCTAAAGCTTGTTGATATTGGATAATAAATATCGATTCTTAATTGTAATATTGTTTAGCTTTCGATAATCGATATATAGATAAAAAGTTTTATTCTTTTTTGATACAAAGAGAATCGAGTATCTTGTCTATAATTAAGATTTTTTAATAAATTCTTTTTTTTTGTTTTTTGCTAGATATTCGTGAAGTACTTCGAGCTTCTTTTCGAATAGAGCATATATAAGTTCAAATATAAATTGTTTGCTTAGTTCAAATCTAATTTTATAATTTTACGATTAATATTTAGAAAGAGTCTTTGTTGTTTTCTCTTCTTGAAACAAATGCTCTCAATTGTTGTATATTTGTAATATATGTTTTAGCAATTTTTTTGTTGTACTAGATAGTTCAAGACTTCTAAAAGATTCGTAATTTTTTTTATTTACTTTAATTTTGTAACTCGACTAATTTTTGCTAGTACTTGTCGAGTCGAACTTTGTTAGATTATTTTTTTGCAAAAATGCAAGTTTATTGCTTGCAATCGATTTTCGACTTGTTCTTTTATCTATTATCGAACGTTATTAATACATAGATTAAATATAAATTACGTAATTATATTGCGCAAATCTAAGTATTTGTGTATTCTAGTCGACTTCTAGATTGTGTTGTTTTAATCAAAGTATTTCTAGAATAATATTATAAGTAATTATTTTTACTATATTAAAAATTAGTTTCTTGTGGTGTTGCTAAATAGCTATCGATAGTAATTTCGTTTCTTTGTTTACTTTTTTATTCTTGTTAAGTAATAAATTCTTATCTACAATTATTAAGTTGTATATGTTAGACTTCTTTTGAGTAAGATATTCTTCTCTCTTAACAAAAACTTTAGTTATAAAATTATTTGTCGCACTAGAATCGATTATTGCAATAAGTTGACAATTATTAATCTTAATTGATGTGATAAAACATTGTGCGTGTATTGTTAAGTTTAGTTACTATTGTTGGACTAACATATTGCATTTCTCTAGTATATTTTTTATCAAAAAATTTGAACTTTTCTCTATTCTTGTGCTGCAACTTCTGTTTCGAATATCTGTTTGCGCTAAGCTTTCTTTCTATACTAGATTAATAATTTTGATTTTCTAGAAAATCAATTGACTTTTTCTTTGTTTTCTAGATAAGTCTAGTATAAGTTGTTATAGTATTTTGTTCAACTAAATATTGTATGTTTCTTTGCTTTCTCTATCTTCTTTCGAGATAAACTAATATTGCTTAATTGTTGTTCGATTTTCTCGAAAATATCTCTTTTTATAGTGGCGTCGCTTTCTAGCGCTTTTTTGTATTTATTTACAATCTAGTTTATCTATTGTTTCTTCGATAAACTAATTAAAATTTCGAGATATTTTGTAATATTGTTTAGATATTTGTAAAAGTTCTTTTAGTTGTATTTGTTGTTCAAGTTTGTTGCTAGATAAAGATATGGCGTTTCTAGTTGTTGTACTCTTATAGTTTTATTAAGTATTCGATTAACTTTCTACATAAATGCAAATATCTTGCTTGATAATATTTTATCTAGAACTTTCTATAATTAATTTGAGTTTTCTATTAAATAGTAGTTGTTGTTCGATCTAGTTTTAAGAGTATTTGTTTTTGTATCAATTTGCTTTCTAATATTGTTCTAGCTATTAAATATCTCTTTTAATATAGTATTGATTTGTCGACAATTTATCAAGTTTCGTAATTGACAATTTTTTGCGAAGTAACTCGATTTGCTATATAAATAGTATATTTTCTAAAATTTGTTATTTTGCTTTTTTTTAAAGTTTTTTCTTTTATATTGTTGAGTAAAATCTAATTTTATAGATACAAGTTTACAATAATCGAGATTACTATATTTCTAGTTAAAATAAAATTTTTTCTACTAATATTCGATTGTTAATTCAAAGAAGATTCTTGCTCTTTCTCGAGATTAATTGTATCTTTTTTTTATAGTTTTTTTATACAATTTGTTGTCGAAATCGATAACTACTTTAATAAAATCAAATATATTGCTAAGAGTTCTTCTATTATATATAATTTTGTTCTTTAGATTATTCTTGAGATCTTGTTAAAACATTGTTATAAGTGCAATATTGTCTTATTCGATTAAATTGATATACTTTTGAAATCTAGCGATGTAATTTGTTGCAAAAATTTGTTGAGTTAAATGCTAAATTACTCTTTTTGCAATTTGTTTCTCGTTAAATATTTCAAAGATTCTTCGAAGCTCTCTTTTGAAGTTGTCGAAATTCGTAAATATTGCATAAGAGTTTTTGTTATAATTTTTCAAATACTTTCGTAAATTTAACTTAAGTTAATGCTAGACTCTCTCTCTAAAAAATATTAATACAAAAATTGTTTTTTAGTTCGCTAAAACAAGATAGAAGATAAAATAGATATCTATTTGTATAAATCAATTTTTTAGATCGATACAATTTTTATAGTAGATATTAAATTTATTGATTCTAATCTTGTTGTCTCTTATAATCGATAATTGGCGTAATGTTGATAAACTAGTACTTAGAATAGAGATACGTTAACTTGATATAGATATTCTTAGAGTGTTTAAAATGTTACGTTGCTACTTTCTAAGAGCTCTTAGAGAATATTAGAGAGAGTTGTATTGTTGAAGAAATTTGTAGACGTCTTCAAGCAATGTAAACAATTACTTGATAACAAGAGTTGCAACTAGATGTAGCAATAACAATAAATAAGAACTTATCTTGAGTTGAACACAATTTATAAAAAAGTTGTGTCTTGAAAATCTATATATACTAAAAAAGATTTTTCTTGCTTGTTATATTTGCTATCGAGCATGTCGAGCTCTACTTGTTTTGCTTGCTGTCGAATATATCGAACTTGTTTACTAGCGTGTCGAGCAATACTTGTCTGTCAAGTTGTCGAATATGCAGATAATTGTACTATATGCTACAGACTACTCTGTAGAGTATATACTAGCTATAACGAGCTAGAATTGTAACAATATTGTGTGCAAAAAGTTGTTTTTCACTCTTTCTTTATTTTTATTCTAATCTAGTTGTACGCTTTTTGTAAATTCAATTTAATAAAATACTTTGCTTCAAATAGTCGATTCTAAAGTTCGTTAATATTGAATAATAAATATTAGTTTTTAATCGTAATATTATTTAGCTTTTAATAATTAATATATAAACAAAGAGTTTTATTCTTCTTTAATACAAAAAGAATTAAGTATCTTATCTATAATTAGAATTTTTTAATAAATTTTTTCTTTTCGTTTTCTATTAGATATTCGCAAAGTACTTCGAGCTTTTTCTTAAATAAAGCATATATAAGTTTAAACGTAAATTGCTTGTTTAATTTAAATTTAATTTCGTAATTTTACAATTAATATTTAGAAAAAGTCTTTATCGTTTTTTTTTTAAATAAATGCTCTTAATTGTTATATATTCGTAATACGTACTTTAGTGATTTCTTCGTTATACTAAATAGTTCAAAGCTTTTAAAAAATTCGTAATTTTCTTCACTTACTTTAACTTTATAATTTAATTAATTTTTATCAATATTTATTAAGTTAAACTTTGTTAAATCGTTTTTTTGCAAAAATGCAAACTCGCTACTTGCGATCGATTTTCGATTTAATCTTTTATCTATTATTAAACGTTATTAATGCGTAAATTAAATGTGAATTACGTGATTACATTGTACAAATTTAAGTATTTGTGTATTTTAGTCGACTTCTAAATTGTGTTGCTTCAATTAAGACATTTCTAAAACAATATTATAAATAACTATTTTCACTATATTAAAGATTAGTTTCTCGTGATATTGTTAAATAGCTATTAATAGTGATTTTGTCTCTTTATTTACTTTTTTATTTTTATCAAGTAATAAGTTTCTATTTACAATTATTAAATTATATGCGTCAAGCTTCTTTTAAGTAGAATACTTTTCTCTCTTAACAAAAGCTTTAATTATAAAATTACTTATTGCACTAGAATTGATTATTGCAATAAGTTAACGATTATTGACTTTAATTAATGTAATAAAATATCGTACATATGCTATTAAGTTTAATTGTTACTATTAAGCTAACATATTATATTTCTTTAATATGTTCTTTATTAAAGAATTTGAACTTTTTTTTATTTTTGTGTTGCGACTTCTACTTCGAACGCTTGTTTGCGCTAAGCTTTCTTCTTATACTAAGTTAATAACTTTGATTTTCTAAAAAATTAATTAACTTCTTCTTTGTTTTTTAGATAAGTCTAACATAAATTATTATAGCATTTTGTTCAATTAAGTGTTGCGTATTTCTTTGCTTTTTTTATTTTTTTTTGAGATAAACTTACATTGCTTAATTGTTGTTCGATTTTATCAAAAAAAAAAATTTCTATAATAACGTCGCTTTTTAGCGCTTTTTCGCATTTATTTACAATCTAATTTATTTGTTGTTTTTTTGATAAACTAGCTAAAATCTCGAAGTGTTTTATAATATTATCTAGACATTTGTAAAAATCTTTTTAGTTGTATTTGTTGTTTAAGTTTGTTACTAAATAAAAATATAACGCTCTTAATCGTTTCGCTCTTATAATCTTATTAAGTATTTAATTAACTTTTTGCGTAAATGCGAATATCTTGTTTAATAATATTTTATCTAGAACTTTCTGTAATTAATTTAGGTTTTTTACTAAATAATAGTTGTTGTTTAATTTAATTTTGAGAATATTTGTCTCTATATTAATTTGCTTTCTAATGTTGTTCTAACTATAAAATATCTCTCTTAACATAACATTGATTTGTTGACGATTTATTAAGTTTCGTAATTAATAATCTTTTGCGAAATAACTCAATTTGTCACATAAATAATACGTTTTCTAAAATTTGTTATTTTGCTTTTCTCTAAAATTCTTCTCTTTATATTATTAAATAAAATTTAGTTTTATAGATGCAAACTTACAATAATTGAGATTACTATACTTCTAATTAGAACGAAATTCTTTTTACTAATATTCGATTGCTAGTTCAAAGAAGATTCTTGCTCTTTTTTAGAATTGATTGTATCTTTTTTTTATAGCTTTTTTGTACAATTTGTCGTCGAAATTAATAATTATCTTAATAAGATTAAACATATTGCTAAGAGTTTTTTTATCGCACATAATTTCGTCTTTTAGATTATTTTTTAAATTTTGTCGAAACATTGTTATAAGTGCGATATCGTTTTATTCGATTAAATTGACATATTTTTAAAATTTAGCTACGTAATTTATTGCAAAAATTCGTTAAATTAGATACTAAATTATTCTTTTTGCAATTTATTTTTTGTTAAATGTTTTAAAGATTCTTCGAAGCTCTCTTTTAAAGTTGTCGAAATTCGTAAACATTACACAAGAGTTTTCGTTATAATTTTTTAAATACTTGCGTAAATTTAACTTGAATTAATGCTAAACTTTTTCTCTAAGAAATATTAATACAAAAATTGTCTTTTTGTTCGCTAAAACAAGATAGAAGATAAAATAGATATTTATTTGTATAAGTTAGTTTTTCAAGTCGATGCGATCTTTATAATAAATGTTAGATTTATTAATTCTAATTTTGTTATTTTTATCAATAGAGAGTCGACGTAATACTAATAAGTTAATGCTCGAAATAGAAACGCGTTGATTTAATATAAACATTCTTAAAGTGTTTAAAGTGTTACGTTGCTATCTAGACGACTAAAGTATTAAAGTAGATTAATATTATTTAGAGAAATTTGTAAACGTCTTTAGACAATGTAAGCAATTATTTAATAACAAGATTTTGCAACTTGTATTTATAATAAAAAGTAACTTAATAAATAAATTGAATACAATTTATAAAAAAGTCGTATTTAAAGAATCTATATATTAAAAAGATCTTTTTTGTTTGTTATGTTTGTTGTCGAATATGTCGAGTTTTGTTTGCTTTATTTGTTGTCGAACATGTCGAACTTTGTTCGCTTTGCTCGCTATTAAACATGTCGAACTTACTTACTAGCGTGTCGAACAATGTTCGTCTATTAAGTTGTCGAACATGCAAATAATCGTGCTATATGCTACAAACTACTCTATAGAGTATATACTAGCTATAACGAGCTAGGGTCGTAACATATTAAGAGAAACATTTATTGCGTAACTTTCTTTAAATACTCGAGATCTCTTATCTATTGTTAAAAAAAATTGCAAATTTAAAGTATTAGATTGATACTATTTATATATATTATTGTTTTTAATATATCGAATACGCTTTTTAAGATATTTGATAAAAAGAATTGAAAATTTAATATATTTTTAATTGTTTTTTTTATCTCGATAAATTGCAAGAATATTTTAGAACAATCTAATAATATTTGCAATACTATAATTTGTTTGTTAAATTTATATTAACTTTGAATTATTTTCTCGATTTTGTTGTTTAAAATAGTAGATACTTTTAATATCGAAATTTCGATTAATAGTTGTATTTAAAATATATTAAGATTTGTATATTTGATTCTAAATTTTTGTTACTCTTTAATTAAGTAAAGCTTGTTAATAATTAGTATATATAGTTTGAAAGAAAAAAACTTGTGTTTTAATATCTTGTTATTAAAGTATTAACTAATAGCAATTTTCGAATTGATAAATACTAGAACAAAATTAGTTTAGTTATTTTTTTTTGTTTTAATATTAATAATATAGCTAATTGTATATAAAGATATTCGATCTTATCTTGTTTTGCGTCTTTAAATTGTTGTTGTTATTATTTAATATTAACAATTTATATTTTGAAATACTATTTAACTTTTTATACTAATTATTTTTCAAAGTTAACAACAATATAATAATTAATACAGTTTTCGAAATATCAAACATAAATAGCGTTGCCTAAAATAGTAAGTTTTTCTTAAAATTAGTCTTTGCTATAATAATTAAGTTGTTAACTATTGTTTGCATTAATTTATTAATTTGTTTTTGTTTTATTTCGAAATTAAAACAATTTTGCACAATTGTTTTAATACGTTCTTAATTTATTTGTATTTTTTCGACGTTCTTGTTATTTCTAAATACGTTTATTGTTCTTGTGTCGATTTATAAAGTATTTAATATATAACAACAATAACAATTGAGTAAATTCAAGCATTTGTAAAACTATTAATTAATTGATTGCTTAAATTATAGAATTGTAAAAAGTTTCGAACATAAAGTGCAAAATCTAATTAAACTTAGAAATTGCGCAATAAGTATTAGATTTTTCGATCTTTTTGATTATTACAACTTGAAGACAATAGTAAAAATATATCAAACATAATATATATTTGATTCTAGCATTATTAAATAGAGTATAGATAAGAGTAGCAAATTAAACAACAATAATATTTACAATAATTATAATTAACATTGTATTGCGCAATAAAGTTGATTAGCAATATTTTTAAATTGTAAAAAGACAATCTTAATACATTTATCAACAAGAAAGTCGATTTTCTCTCAAATTAAATTATGTTACTCTTAGATTTGCTACAGAAAAAATCTAAAAACTTGCTAAAATATTCTTTATATCGAATTTGAACGTGTTTAGACGTACTAAAATCTAGTCCAAATTATTGCGCATAAGCTATTGTCTAGTTTTAACTCTAGCGTCGCTCTAACTTAAGCGAGTGTTTAGGGCTCACTTTAGGGTTCAAGGTTTTTTCTGCAGCCAGGTCTGAGTACTGAGGCAACCAACAGTGGGAATTCTAAGTTCAGCCTATTTCTGTCGTCCCTGCCCCGATGTTGGAAGACGTTGTGGAAGCAGCTGAGAGATGAGTTTGCATTTCGTCAGTTGCTGCCGCAAACGGTAGCATCTACCTTGAAAACTTCTTTTTCTTGCTGATTTGTACTTGTAGCGCTTCGGTTTTACAGACAAGCTTCTGGCTCGCTGTTTTCGTTTCTCGAGCAATTCTAAAGATATCCGAAGATAATGATAACGATCTAATTGAGATGGGGCACACAGATACATCTTGGAATCGTCGCATGCTCACGGGCAACGCGCGAGCCTCCCTGCTTTTCCAGCTACACCTCGAGCCGATCGCCAGCGTGCGCGTAGTCGCTCTCCTGCCGCTTCTCCCATCTTATCCAAGTCCCCTTGCCATCGACATCTCTCGCATCTCATATCCACGTCCATATCCCTACACCCTTCAAATCTCACAACAGCGAGGAGGAAGTATCAGTCTCACACCCTTCGTATCACCCTCCCCAAATTGCTTAATTCCTCAGCTCGCCTTCTCGTCGGCGACTAGCTCAAGCTTGACTTCGATGGAGGTAATGGATGCACATTCTTTGCATCGGTAACCTGCATGATGCTGAAGGCTGGAAGAGGAGTGGAAGGCGGGCTTGTAGGTGTGATCTATGATGGATAGGGATGAATGTGTATGGTTGAGCATAGAATGTGTGCTATAGTAGTGTGGAAAAGGGAATAGCTACTGATGGGGTTTTGGTTTCGGAGCAAGGATGAGGTGGGAATTGGGTTCAAGGGTGAGGGAATGGGGTCGATGCTGTGTACACACTTCTTTTTTCCTTTATGCAGACCTCTCCCTTTGCCAGTGCGGAAGATTCAAGTTGAGAGTTGATAAGATTGACTCGCTGTCAACAGTATGCAGCTAATCGGAGCTTTTGCATAGCTTAGTTTGCGACGTTATGTATTCTGTATCTCGGTCTTGAATCTTGTACTTAATTCAGCAACGATGATTTTCCTTAATTGCAATATTGAAGCCTGCGAGGCGAGTCCTTGTTACCTAAATCATCATTGTGCAAATGCAAAAACTTCTCCAGAGCGTGTAATAATAGAATAGAAGGAGAAGAGATGTTAGACGAGGTCTGCAAGTGGGAGTGGCCTAGATGATTTATCTTTGTTTATTGGATCGTAAGATTGCCACTTGGCAAGTGGACAAAAGTTTGACTTGGCATGACACACTTCGCATGTCGTGAATGTGATGAAGAGTTGATCACGATTAGGAGTGGAGAGGGATGTCAACACAAATGGCTGTGACATCGCCCGTTATTTTGAGTGATTGGGAGGAGTTTGTGTGTTAGAGTGTTAGCTTATCACCCCAGGGTGGTGACCTCCCTTGAATATTAATACATACTCTTCAAGTTTCTCGCACAACGTTGAAGAATCTACCGCTCTTCTGTTCTCGGTCCAAATCTTTGACAGAGATCGTCTTGTTTCGCCGCAGGGTGCTACCCTTTACAACCGCATCTATCAGACCCAAATAGTTAAGCCGTAACGCCTCCTCCACAATTATGTCGGCAGCATCACTCAACGCACCGTGGAAAGATCCGGCAGTATACATCCCTAAAGAGGTGGACCCACCCACCCTATCCAAAGCCCAAAAGAAACGCCGCCGACTAGGTAGAGGTCGCGCCCGAGGGAAGCTTCACCAGGAAGAGGAAATGATGCATGTAGAATCTCGAAGCAATGCACCCGAAGACGAACAAAACCCTTCAGCCGTCTCGTCAGAGGCTTCAAGCGAAGCTGAGCTCGAGGTCGCGAACGAC